>Ga0208257_1000005_pt1 | contig 141321 bp, 206 predicted proteins | sample CryBogCBH10Sep07_FD_184610 | JGI IMG/M metagenome (GOLD analysis project Ga0208257, IMG submission 184610) | Freshwater microbial communities from Crystal Bog, Wisconsin, USA - CBH10Sep07 (SPAdes) | ecosystem: Environmental > Aquatic > Freshwater > Lake | place: Crystal Bog, Wisconsin, USA... | reverse complement strand
CCTAAGTGGTGCTCCAACTAATGTAAGTGCATTTACCAATGATGCTGGATACTTAACTAGTGCGTTTAGTGGCAACTATAGTGACCTAAGTGGTGCTCCAAATTTGGCCAATGTGGCCACAAGTGGTAACTATAGTGACCTAAGTGGTGCACCAACTGATGTAGGCCAATTTAGCAATAATGTTGGATACATTACAACTTGGTCTTTAGTTCAAGATAGTAATCCTACAATGTCCGGCACACTTAACCTAAACGGAAATAAGTTACAATCTGGTGTTACTGGACAATATGCGGCAACAACCAATCATCCAGTGACACTTGAAGCACAATACTCATACAATGCTACTTCTTGGGAAATGACAGGTACCGGTCACGGTTATAGTAATGGTACTAATATTGCTACTACTGGTGGGTCTGGTACAGGAATGACCGTTAATATCTATGTTTCGGGACCTGGCCAAGTTAACTCTATTCAAGTCAATCAACCAGGAACTGGTTATCAGAACGGTGATGTGATTGGTATAACCGGCGGTGACGGTACAGCAGTATTTGTCATACACAACTATAATTCGTTGAACAATGGTGCCACAGCCGATTGGACATTTGGTATTGATAACTCATTGCACGGTATTATGACACTACCGCAAGGTAGTACAATAGGTGAAACTCCCAGTACCACAGTTCTTACACCTCCCGGAGCAAGTTCTGGATGGATATTTGGCGCAGATGGTACACTAACTACCCCCGGCAGTATTATACCAAATGCTGATGCACAATACGATCTAGGATCTACTAGCACACGATTCCGTAGTGCCTATGTAGGCACCGGAAGTTTGTTCATCCAAGATATCTCACTAGGCACCAATGCTGAACTTACCGTCGACAATGGACTATTGAGCATCAACGGTATTTCAAGTTTCAAAGCAGGTAGCCTGTTGATTGCCAACAACACCTTGACTACTTTTGATTCCACACTTGATATCAATATGGGAGACCCGGGCGGTGGCGATACTGGTGGTATTAATGTTTACCGTAATATACATTCAGTATTCAACAACCTGTATGAAACTGGCGGACAAATCACCGCAGACACCAGTGTACAAGTAGGTCGTTTATTAATCAGCAATCAACCAGGTGATGCTAATGCTCCAGGTATTACAACTACAGATACTTCAGTAGACTTCAGTCTTGGTTTGTTGAATGATACCGGCAATCTGGTAATCAATCGCAATGTGATACGCAATGGCAACCACGGTGCTACCGATACGGTAACCAACTATTTTCCCGATGTTCCTGTGGGCGTCAACACGCCGTATCAGATTTATGGCGGAACGGATAACAGCATCTTGGCTGTAGAACTGACAGTGATCCTACAATACGGCACTATCAGTGATACTGATACCGAACTGACCAAACTGTTGGCAACCATGAATGCCGGTGGCACAGCCAATCTGGTAGTGTTGGGACAAAGCCTTACAACCACAGCATTTGCTCCGGCTACCTACACAGCCGGGGTAGCAGGAGGTGTTTTAACTGTATCAGTCCAGACTGCGGCTGACAGTTCTACTGCCTTCTATCGTTATCATGCCACAGAGTTTGGCGGTTACTTTGGAGCATAATATATGTCACTATCAGCAGGCATTATAATAAAGAATGGGGTTCGTGTTAAGTCAGCCACTCTCAATGGTGGAGGCAGGCTGGCCCAGGGTAATCTAGCATTGTATCTAGATGCTAATAATCCTGCAAGTTATCCGGGCACAGGAACCACTTGGTATGATTTAAGTGGTCAAGGTAATGATGTCACAATGCAGGTGGCCAACGCTGGTGATATTACATATACAAGATCCAATGGTGGTTATTTTACTTTGGCCAATGACGGGTATTTTAATAATCTATCTACTTCAAATCTCCCAACAGGACCAAACCCTTATACTCTAAGTGCTTGGGTACGCTGGCCATCGGGCAGTTGGCCCGGCACTGGTGGGATTATGAGTATTGGTAGTGCATTTGGAGCACAAAACGGTGTAAACGCATTTAGAACAGATGGTACTAACGACTTTCTTAACTATTGGTGGGCCAATGATCTTTCGGCTACTTCAAATGTCAATGCCGCAGCCTGGCTTAATGCAGTGGCAACTTGGGATGGATACAATCGTTATATATATGTTAATGGTATATTGTATGCTGGTGGAGAAGCGGCAGGACTAAACACCAGTGATGGTACACTACAAGTTGGTATTACATATACCGGTGGTGGTGAAGGACTAAATGGCAACATAGGGCAAGCATTGATTTATACTCGTGCGCTAACTGCCAGAGAAATCTATAGCAACTATGTATATACAAAAGGAAGATACGGCGGATCGTTAGATGGTGGACTAGCAGATGGTAGTCCTGATCCGGATCCAGGCCCTGGGCCATTTCCTCCTGCGTATCCAAAGTATCATTGGAGGCCAGATCCTCCAGATGCTCGAGATCACATTTATCAACATACACTAGGTATAACTCTACCCGCCAGTGTAGACCTAAGACCATACGCTAGTCCTATAGATGATCAAGGACAGTTGGGATCATGTACAGGTAACGCTATTGCTGGTGCAATTGACCTAATTGACAAAAAGACACAAAATAAAACACTTCGTGTTAGCCGACTTTTTATCTACTATCAAGAACGACTATTAGAAGGCACCATAACACAAGATGCAGGTGCATACATTCGTGACGGCATCAAAGCCTGTTATACATATGGTGCTCCACAAGAAAGTCTATGGCCGTATACAGTTAATAAGTTTGCCGTTAGGCCAAGCACAGCGGCCTATGCAGATGCCCTAAATCGTAAAGTTACCGGATATCAACGCTGTTTAGATTTTAACGCTGTTAAAAATGCTGTAGCCGCAGGCAATCCTGTGATTGTAGGTTTCAATGTTTACGATAGCTTCGAAGGAAACTGGGGATACATACCACATGGACAGGCAGGCAGTGGTATGATGCCATATCCGAGGGTAAACACCGAACAACTACTAGGCGGACATGCTGTGTGTATAGTAGGTTACAATGACAACCTTAATGGCGGTAGATTTATCTGCCGTAATAGTTGGGGAACAAGTTGGGGAGATAATGGCTATTTCTATATGCCATATCAAGTAATACAGAATACCAGTATGAGCAGTGATTTCTGGACTATTAGTGCTGTACACAATCCGTAATAAATAAACAAGTGCAGGGACAATACAGGCCCGCCAAAAGGACAAAAATATGCTAACCAAAGTCGTAGGACCAACCAGAGTAGTAACAGCCAGCAGTTCATCTCAGACTGTAACAGTGGTAACATTCGATTCAATCGTGGGCAACTATCAGGACCATCACGGTGCACACCTTCCAGCACTGAAAGTGCGTATAGCCTCTACACAGAACATATTCATCGCTCTGAACTCTACTACAGATGCTACCATGTTGCTACCAGCCAACACAGCAGAACACTTCAAACTAGATTCCAGCAATTCAGTAAAAATACTACAGGCAGCTAGTGGTGGTTTAGTAACTATAACGCCAGTGGCTTAATGACAGATTATGAAAGCATCAGAAATTTTACACGGACTAGCAGAACTGCTAGCAGGCATTGAAGGCGGTCAAGGCCAGGAAATGGGTCAACAGACCGCAGCCACGATGACAGCAGTAGAAGTTCCCAACGTGGATCATACAGAATCAGGTACTTTCGTACCGCCACTACAGGCCAAGATAGAACTGTTGAAGAAGGCAGTTAATGTAGACAGTATCTATGATCAGCATGGTCCAGACGAAGATCTTACAGGACAGGGCAGTGACAATGAAGATGAACTGGCTCGTATCAAACACATGGCTGGTATCAATCCAGTGGCAGTAGATGAAGCCGGTAGTGACGAACCACTAGACGTTTAAGGATACTCAAGTGTCCATAACACAGAAGATCTTTTCCAGCAGAGCACTAAATGTCAATGCAGATACCTACGTAGGTCAAGCAGGGCATTTATTCTATACCCAGACTACAGCTACTGGGCTGGCACCTGTGTTGAAGTATTCAGACGGTGCGACTCCGGGTGGTCTTCCTCTCAGTGGAGCTAGTCTAACTTTTTCCAGTCCTACACCTCCTTCTATGCCGCACGAAGGTGAGTTATGGTGGGACACAAATGATGGTAAACTCTATATCTATTATGAAAATACCTGGGTTGATGCTAGTCCATATCCCATATCCTCCAGCACTGGTATTAGATTAAGTTCGTTGAGTGTGGTTACGACAAGTACATCTGTCGTTGGCGGTGCTCTGATCTACAATAACTCCACAGGTATATTTACATACAGTCCAGCAGATGCAACTCAATTGGTCAACGGTGGACCTAGTGTCACTGTAGATAATTATGGCAATCTTTCTGTTCCGGGCAATGTCTCTGCCGCCGGCTTTGTTACAACCGGATCTATCGTTATACCTAACGTTGGTCAGGCTGGTAGTATTCAATCGCAGAATGGGCAAGGCAACATTTATTTTGATACCGACAATAGTCTTGTATTCATTATAACCGGCACTTATGAAGTTGCTTTTAATGCCGACGGTTCTGTTAAATTCCCTAATTATGTATTCCCTGAGACAGCTCCTACTGTTGGACAGGTATTAGTTGCAGGGGATCCTCCAACATTTTTACAATGGCAGGATCAAACAGGCTATGTAGGATCACAGAGTGGCATATTAAAAGCACCTCAAACTACTAAAGCATCAACCGCAACTGGGACACCAGGACAAATTTGTTGGGATGCTGACTATATCTATGTTTGCACAGCAACTAACACTTGGAAACGCAGTCCGCTGACTGGCGGATATTAAAATAAATAAAGGTGTAGTTCGCGATGCGTCAACATCCAACTACTCTAACGCTTTGAAGGAGCAATCAGCATGTGTATTTACTGTAGCACACCTAAGTATCGCAAAATCTACGAAAATCACTACGGCCCTATAGGAACCGATTCAACCGGCCGTCGAATGGAAGTCCATCATATTGATGGTAATCATTCAAATAACGATCCAACAAATTTAACTCTCGTAACAATCAACGAGCATTATAATATTCATTATGCTCAAGAAGATTGGGAGGCTTGTTTAGCATTAACTCGCCGTATGAAAATTCCTGCTAACGAAATGTCAAAACTTTGTAGCCAGTTAAATTATAAAAGAGTTGAACAAGGTATACATCCGTTTATGACAAGATCAGATGGATCGAGCCTACAAAAAGATAGAGTAAAAGCAGGAACACATCATTTTTTAGGCAGTGATATAACTCGTCGCAGAAATGTTAAAACAGTAGAGGACGGAACTAATCCTTTTCTTGGGCCAAACATTACACGCAAGCAATTAGAAAATGGAACACACCCGTCGCAATTAAAAGTTTGTTGTATTGGATGTAAGATTGTAACAGGAATAGGTATGCATAAAAAATACCATGGTAATAAATGTAAGCAGTTAATAGCTAAATAAACAGTCAAGAAAGGAATCAAAATGAAAAAATTACTATTAGTAGCAGTATTTGGTTTATTACCAGTATTTGCCCAAGCACAAATTAATAAAATGTGTCCACAGTTCACAGCCAACGGCACACCACAGTATCAACCACAGCCCGGAGATCAAGAGATCTGCCATATGAACTATGCTGTGATCCATCGCTGTTCAGTGAAGGCTCCTGTAGCAGTATTCGAGCACCTAACTCCAGCCGCGATGACTGGCCCAGCCAAACGCAAAGACAACTTCCACCCAGACGCCAGTGTGGCACCACAGTGTTCAGCTAGCCTAGCTGACTATGCCACTGTAGGTAAAACACACGATCGTGGACACATGGCTCCAGCAGGTAACAATACACAAAATGATCAAATCATGAGTGAAAGTTTCAACTTGAGCAATATGGTAGCACAAAATGCCAACAACAATAGAGGCGGCTGGCGTTTACTAGAAACTGCTGAGCGTCAATGGGCTATGGCGCCGGGCACAGATTTCTATATTATATCAGGCGGTATTTTTGATCCAGGACATCCAGTAACTGGTAACGGTCTAGGCATCCCAACTCGCTTATATAAAATTATCATTGAGAAAAATAGCAAAAAAGTACAAGCATATTTGTTACCAAATGAGCCAATTACTCCAGCAACAAGTTGGGCGAACTACCAGACCACTATGACTGAGATTGAAAAAGCAACTGGAATGAGATTTAATCTAGGTCAATAATTTATTTTAGACTTACAGTTGTCAAAGTGCCAGCGTTTCGCATTACTTGCGTCGCTGGCTTTTTTACAATGCGGACAAACTAATAGCTCTCTTTTTTTCTTATGAGGCCCTGTTGGTCTTCTCATTTTAGCAAGAGCTTCTTCTGTATGTTGTTTATTTTTGAAAGTTCCTGGCTTGCCGTATCTAGGATTATTCTCTCCAACAAATTTTCCTTTCATCATTTCTGAATGTTCTGGGCGTTTTTTGCCAGTTAATAACAATGAGTGTTCGGGTCTTTTTCTGCCATATAATGGAGATTCATGTCCTTTTTTTCCTACTCTTCCAGAGGCTCCCTCCCCTCCGCTAGTTTCGTTGAGCAGTATTCCAGTACCTATATCTTTTCTACCCCACCATTGAATTAATCTGCGCTCAATAGCGAATGCCCCTATTTCTGTTAAATTTTGTTCGAGAATAAGTATTTTGGTAGAATCGGTAGGAATAGTAACCCTGTGTCTTTCTATTGCTCTAATACCCTTTCCCTTACCTATGTAATATGGGGTTAGGTCAGAGGTTCGCAAATATGCGTATACATAAAATCCTATTGGCGGACATTTTCTATTAAATATCATTGCTGATGCTCCGTATAGCGTTAGAGTAGTTGGATATTCCAGTATCGCGAACTACATCTTATTTATCGATTAAATACTCATATATGAAAGTAGATAGCCTCAACGATTTGCCAAAGGATCCCAAAGTAGGAGATACCTATATGGTAGAGGGCCAACTACCCTACACCTGGACAGGTATAGTATGGACTCGTCCTTATCCGGTATATCCTGAAGATGATGATACAGATCGACCCGTAAATCCCTACGCACCGCACTAGACAAAGCTGACTGCATTGACAGTCAGTTTTCTTTTATGCTATACTAGAGCACGCTTAAATAAACAAACACAAAAGGTTCACAATGATTCCAGTAATGCACCCTGATGAAATCGCCATCATGACTGATCTGATAGGCGGACTAGCACCCAACTCTAAGATAATAGAATGGGGTAGTGGAGGGAGTACAATAACATTTGGTAAAGATCTATCTGATGGGAAAACCTATACATCTATAGAACACAACCTAGAATGGTTTAACAAGATAAATCAACTACTAGCAGATAACGATATCCTTTGTAACTATATGTATAGGCCAGTCAAACCCAACTGCTATGATCACGGATATGGTAGACCAGAAGAAGAAAATCCTATAGGACTCGATGATTACATATTCCCCGGAGAATTTGTCTTAGAAGGCGATCTGTATTTCATCGACGGTATAGCACGCTGTACTATCGCACTGATGCTGTTGGGCCTGGCCAAGAACAGACATGCACCTGTGCTGATCCACGATTACTCGCCAGACAGGCACGTGTACTATAATTGGATACGCAAAATATATCCTCGATCAGAAGTACGCGGGACTAGCCTATTGAGATTATACCTAGAATAATATGACAAAACTAAAAATAGCCATAGTAGACATCATTGGCTTAAACTATGATGGCACCACACTGAGTAAAAAAGGCATCGGAGGCAGTGAAAGCAGTATCATATCCATAGCCCGAGAACTGGTTAAACTGGGATTTGAAGTGTCAGTTTTCAATGACTGCCTCACTAACGAAACCAGTCCCGGAACCTATGATGGGGTAGTATACTATCCTGTTACAGCACTAGCAGATAGAGACTATCAGTTCAACATAGTGATCAGTCAGCGCACTGTGATTCCGTTTACTCCTATACACCTATACGATCAGGTCAAGCAACCACCTCCTAGAGATTTCGATCCAGAACTGTTCCGGCAGCTACAGCGTCCCGGACAGTTAAAGATCCTGTGGATGCAGGACACCTTCATCTGGGGTGATCATCTCATGGAACCTCTGCTGATCAATCACTATATAGATGAAGTATTCCTGATCAGTGACTGGCATATCAGCTATGTGGCTAATACATTCGCACACGGTCCTCGACGTAACTTCGAAGTTATAAAGAATTGCATATTCCACACTCGCAACGCCATCAACAGATATATAGATTGGGTCGATATCAAGGCCAAAGATCCAGACCTATTTGTCTATAATGCTTCAGTGACCAAGGGCATGGAACCACTGGTCCGTAAGATATGGCCCAAGATCAAGGCCGCACAGCCTAAGGCCAAGCTGAAGATCATAGGAGGCTACTATCGCTTCCGAGACGAGTCTGGACTGAGTCCTGCTAATCAACAGGTCGTAGAACTGCAGAAACTCACAGAACGTGATCCCTCTATAGAGTTCACAGGCATCATACCGCAACCCCAAATAGCTGAGATCATGGCCAAGGCCACGGCTTTCCTATATCCAGGCGCCTACCCAGAGACATCGGGCATCAGTTCAATAGAAAGCATCAACTATAATACTCCCGTAATAGGCACACGATTCGGTGCTATGGAAGAGTCAGCCACTGACACTGCCAGCTATTTCATAGACTACGCTATAGAGCCCAATGGCCTATTTCCCTGGATTGATGCAGATCGTCAAGCAGAGGCCTATGCCCAGATGGTTCTACAGATCAAAAACAATCCCTACCTGCATCAACAGAAACAGTATGCCTGTAATGCTGCCAAAGATGTTAGTACTTGGGATACAGTGGCCCTACAGTGGAAACAGCATTTCTTCAGCCGATTCGGTATGACCTTGACAGATCATGAACAGGCACGTGTTGATTGGATAAACTATCGTGTGCATAAGGTCTTCGGTCGCAGATACATCAACAGAGAAGAAATAGTCGATCGTGTCAAGCCAGACAGCCTAACCAGTCTGCCTAATCCTCGTGTCAAGCTGGCCTTCATTGACATCGTAGGCATGGCCTATGATGGAAGCACACTGGCTAAGAAGGGCATGGGTGGTAGCGAAAGCGCAGTGATATTGGTCAGCAAACAGCTACAGCAGATGGGCTTCGATGTCACTGTGTTCAACGGCTGTGACGAGGATGGAAACCGTCCCGGAGTCTACGATGATGTCATCTATAGACCATTGTCAGACATAGCCGCCAATACAGAACGTTTCGATGTGGTCATCAGCAGTCGCTGTGTGACTCCTTTCATAACTAAAAACTGGTACGATTACCCCCAGACTACTAATCGCAAGTTTAACTATAGAGATTTCGAATACATCCGTAAGCATGCCAAGTTGAAAGTATTTTGGATGCACGACACATTCTGCTGGGGAGATGATGCACTAGAGTTCCTAACAGCAGGCGGAGCCATAGATGAGATATGGACGCTCAGCGACTTCCATGCCATGTATGTGATGACCTGTAGCCATCCACAGTTCCGCAGTTTCGAAGTGCTACGCCGCAAGATGTGGGTTACCCGCAACGGCATGGTCAAGTATTTTGACTCAGTAGATCTTGACAGCAAGGATCCTAACAAGTTTATATTCAATGCTAATATGAGCAAAGGACTAGATCCTCTGCTAAATCGTATATGGCCTAAGATAAAAACACGTTTACCGGATGCCCGATTAACAGTCATAGGTGGATTCTATAAACTAGGGTCGGCCTTCGCCCACGACAACGAAAAAGAAGAATTCGACAAGATAGCCAGTGCCAGCTATGGCGATCCTACTATCACGTTCACAGGTATCATCCCACAGAGTGAAGTAGCAGAACACTGTGCCTCAGCCAGTTATTTCATCTATCCTGCGGCCCTGCCTGAGACCTATGGCATCAGCACGCTGGAATCACTGTATGCCAATACACCTCTGATAACCTGTAGATTTGGTGCCATAGAAGAAACTGCTACCGATCTCAGCTACATGATCGACTATGCCGCAGTGCCTAATGGATTATTCCCCAACATTGATCCGGAGAAACAGGCAGATCAGATCGTAGAGTTGGCAGTGGCAGCCTACAATGATCCTCAAGGTCATCGCCAGCGTATGGAGAGGTTAGATGAGATCAAGGATCTAGTAGGCTGGGAAGTCACAGCCCTAGAGTGGAAACAGCACATCTATAACAAGTTAGATCTATATCTCAGCAGAGAAGAAAGCCAACAGGTGGCCTACACCAAGAACAAATATCATCGCGTGTTCAACAGACGGAACAGCAGTGCGGAAGAATGGTTGGCTCCTAAACAAGGTCCGGAGAAAAAGATCGTGGTCATCAGTCCTTTCTATAGGGCAGAACAATTCATAGCTCGTTGCATAGCATCTGTGGCCGCACAGGACTATGATAACTATGAACACATACTCATAGATGATGCCAGCGATGATGATAGTTATACAGTAGCTCGTAGGATGATAGAAGATCTACCAGAGAATATCAGAAACAAATTCCGTGTGATCCGTAATACAGAAAATCAAGGTGCAGGATACAACTATGTCACTACCTTACGTAAACAGAACCCAGATGATATCATCATGATGCTAGACGGCGATGACAGCTTGGTCAATCGTCCTGACGTGTTCGATTACTATAATCATCTGCATGATGACTATGATTTTACCTATGGATCTTGCTGGAGTATGGTTGACAGTATTCCGTTGATAGCACAACCTTATCCGCCAGAAGTACGAGAAAACAAATCCTATAAAAATTACAGATTCAACTGGAACATACCCTACACACATCTAAGGACCTTGAAAGCCAAGTTCCTCATGTTCGTGCAGGACAAAGATTTCCAGGACGCAGAAGGTAATTGGTTCAAAGCAGGTAATGATCTGGCCATGTTCTACGCAGGTATCATAAACGCAGATCCTGATCGTGTGTTGGCTGTTCCAGACATAGTCTATAACTATAATGATGCCAGCCCCTACAATGACTACAAGATCAATCGTGAAGAGCAGGATCGTGCCATAGCCGCAGTAGTACCTACGGGACTGAGTCCTTCAGACAATCCACAGCCTAGGCGCTCACAGCCCCGGGCCAAAAAACGCATATTGATAGCTATCCCTACCAATCGCAATATAGAAGCCGACACCTTCAAGAGCATCTACGATCTAACAGTACCCGAAGGTTATGAAACACATTTCCAATACTTCTGGGGATATCAGGTCGAACAGGTGCGTAATCTCATAGCACACTGGACCATACGCAATGGATTCGATTACCTATTCGCTGTGGACAGTGATATCAGTTTCCCACCCGATACGCTAGAAAGGCTTTTAAGTCATGATAGAGATATGGTCTGTGGAGTATACATACAGCGTATTTCCGGCACACATACTATAGAAGTCATGCGCAGTAATGCACAGGGTGGCGTCTCACACGTTGACTGGGCCGAGATCAAAGGCAAGGGACTAGTTCCCGTAGACGGGTGTGGTTTTGGTTGTGTGCTGATCAAGAAAGAAGTATTCGCGGGTATACCGTATCCGCATTTCGTCTATAAGAGTGCCATAGATCATGCTGATACCATCAGTGAAGATGTATTCTTCTGTATGCGAGCCCGAGAGCATGGATTTACCATATGGTGTGACACTGATGTGATCTGTGATCATACTGGCAGTTATACCTTCCGTGTGGATCGAGATATGCCTGCGAAATCACAAGAGCCGCCCGAACAGCGTAGACTGCGTGAGTTAGGATCATGGGATCTTCTGCCCTTGAAGCATGTTGAATATCTACAGCGTATGCGTGATGAGATGGGTGTCAAACCCAAGGTCGTATATGACATAGGAGCCTGTGTCTTACATTGGACCAACAAGGCCAAGGTCATATGGCCCGATGCAGAGTTCTGTGTGTGCGAGGCCATGGACGCTACAGAATTCCTATATCAAGAAGCCGGACTCAAATACAATCTAGGACTACTCAGTGATGAAGATGGCAAGGTGATTGAATTCTATGAAAACACAGAACACCCCGGTGGCAACAGCTACTACAGAGAAAACGAAGAGTTTAGCCCTGCTGCCGAACATCTATTCAGCGAAGCACACAAGGTAGTGAAACAGTCTATCACCCTAGACACTGTGGTCAAGCTCAAGGGATTCCCGCCAGCAGACTTGATCAAGATGGATGTACAGGGAGCAGAGATGGATATACTAAAAGGCGCTGAAGAATCCTTGAAGAGCTGTCGAGACCTGATACTAGAACTACAGAAGATCAAGTACAACACAGGAGCTCCTCTAGATGAGGAAGTTATAGCCTATGTAGAAAGTCTGGGATTCCGTTTAGTCACAGCTCGATTTTCAGTATCAAACGACTCTGCTCCGGACGGTGACTATCATTTCACTAGGATCTAGTAGATTAGATTGACGTACATATCAATAACGGCTTCTCTAGTAGGTCCTAGATAGTCGTTGTTGATGATCTCATAGTCTATACTATCACTCCAGAACAAGCGTAGTTCGGTCTCGCTCTGTTCCTGTATGACCCGGTCATACTCTCCATAGCTGATATATTCTATGAGATTTATCTTTGGATAGCCTATGAGTCGATCGCCTTGGTTGTTCCATATCCAGCGATGATGTATGGCACCTCTAAATGATTCTCTACGCTGTAGCTCATAGTATTTGCTGGGCACAGCGATGAATCCCTGTTCTGCTATCATGGGCATGTATCGTAATGCTATCATAGGATCTGCTATGTCCTCTAAGGTATGAGTGCAATTACAGAATGTGAATTTACCATGCTGTTCAACATGGTCAAACAATGCCTGCCAATCTTCGGCGACATTGAGATTGCCTGCGAATTCCTGTACGTCTGTACGTCCAGCCGGGCGTAGGTCAAAAGTATGAGTTAGGTAGCGTTTATCGAAGGGATTATGGGTAGCACCGATGTCTAATAGGCTAAAATTTGGAGTTTTTGACTTCAATTGATCAACATAGTTGATAACGTCGGGTCTTCCCCATAGTTCTTCTTTGTGTAGGTATATTCGTTGTGTCATACAGGTATTTAAGTACCTACAGATCTACTGATAAATAAGTTGAACACGCCTTAGGACCGTGTGGGTTCGCTGTACCCTAGTCAAAGGAGTCGTGCCCGGAGATTAGAAACAGCACTGAATTTAGATAAATACCCATATGAATCTACAGACACATCAGCTATTTGCCCAACTCTGTGAAAGCATCATATTCGAAGCCAGCACTACCATGGATCTCATTAAAGGTCTACCAGGTGGCCAAGAAGTGGTCAAGTATCTACACCAAAAAGAACGGCTAAGTCACGATCAGTCATATAGGAAGCTAGACAAGATCAGCTGGAGCGATCTCAAAGACAACTATCGAGGATCTTGGGTCATCATGAAATATCCCCGAGGAGTTGGTGCTATCAAACAGACCCATGGCAGCTATATGGCACTTGCCAGTACTGGTGGAGAAGTTGAAACTTTTAGCAATAATCGTGGTGGCACCATCATGGATTTCCTCAAAGAACGGCTAGGTGGAAAACCTTCAGCTTTTTACACAGGCGATGAAAAAGGCACTGTCAAAGACATACAGACCAAACGTGCTGGTCAAAAACAAAGTGCTGCCGGTAGTCCTATGTCGCCTAGTAAGTTAGTGATTAAATTCAAACCGCTTTGGGAAAGAGCTGCCAGGGCTGCCATAGCAGATATCAAAGGTATGGTAGGCATCATGGTCAAGAATGATAGTTTTGACAAGGCATCTACCAAACTGAGTCAGTTGAGAGATTTAAGTAATGCCCTAGTTACTCTAGAAAACGAAGATAGTGACAGGATTCCTGACATATTCAATAAAGCTGTTAAGACAGCGGTAATACTGGCCGCTAGCCATTACTATCCAGACGACACCCGGGAAATTACAAAATCCTATGGAGGAGAGTATCGACCCGGTAGTGATGAGGGTGCAAATAAACTACTGGCAGATATCTCCAGCGGTGATACTAAAAAACTAGGAACCATACTGAGTTTCTTCAAACGAAGCCTAATATCATAATGAAACTAACACATATTCTAGAACATCCTTATGTGATCCAAGAATCTGAAGTCACAGAGGCTAATGTGTCTGCTAAAATCCTTAAAGATCCTAAACAGACCAAGATGCTGTCCATAGCCTTCCGCCACGATCATACTATACCTAAAAACATAGTAGCTCGCCTGGGACCAAAACCTACAGATGATCAAGTGGTACAGGCATGGAGCGATCTCATCGACGACACACTCCGTCGCAATGACTACGGTGATCTATCAGCTGGTGGTAAATTCGATGATTGGTTAACCCGCCTGTATATCAATGGACAGGCAGACTATGAAGATATCAATGGCGAAGGTGGTGATGCTCTAGGTATATGGGCGGCACTGAGCAAGCGTGGCCTATTAAAACCACGCGATCAAGATTTCAACAAGTTTTCAAATATCAAACAGCTACAGCGACTACGCAATGATCCGGACTATCGCCACGAATTGAGACGCATCAAAGATGCTGAGAAGATAGAAAAGATGAAGCGTGAGAAAAAAGATCTTACCTTGATCGACAATGATCGTTTCCTAGTCACGGTACCATTTGACTACGGTTCATGTTATGTGTTCAACAACTCAACGGGCTATCAGGCCAATTTCTGTACAGGCTCATCGAGTGGTACCACATGGTTTCCACGCTATGCTCCAGATGGTATGATAGTCAGTGTGCTAGATAAAACCAATATGAACAACAAAGATGGCAAGTGGCAGATGCATGCGGTGACTGATCAATTGGTCAATGCTGATCAAGATGATCGTGGACGCCACAATCTATCTAAGAATGATCAAAAGTTCGCAGAACTGTTCCCCGGTCTGATGAAAGAAATAGTTGATGCCATAGCCAGTCACGCTGAACAGATCACAGTGATGAGCAAAGACCTAACCAATGGTAAAGGTTATGACATATCCAAGGAAATAAATGATCTCAAAACCAAGTTCCCACTATCCTATGCCAGTGGCGAGCAAGAACCAGAGGCTGAAGAAGGTGATGCTGATAACACTCCAGGTACATGGACAGTGAGACACATTCCTAGCGATCGCACAGCACATATACCTGCTGACAGCCGAGAGCATCTGTTATCTAAATTACGGAACAAATATCCACAATATCCAGAGACGGACTACGAAATCTCTAAAGAGGCCTAATCATGCGAGCTAGAGAGTTTAGCCGTTCAAAGAAAGACCTAATCATCTTTGACATAGATGACACATTATTACATACCACTGCTCAAATTTCTGTGGTCAAAGATGGCAAAATTGTCCAACGACTGACCAATCAAGATTTTAATCGGTACCAACTAAAGCCAGGTGAAGAATTTGATTTTGGAGAATTCCGGTCAGCTGAAAAATTTAATAAAGAAAGCCGGCCTATTGGGCCCATGATCCGCAAGCTAAAGACTATATTAGCACATGGAGAAAACAGCAAGGTCATAATGCTTACAGCTAGGAGTGATTTTGATGATCGAGATCTATTCCTAAAGACGTTTACCGATCTAGGAATAGACATGAGTCAGATACATGTGCATCGTGCAGGTAATCTACCAGGTGATGCTATCCCGGCTGAGAAGAAAGCTGTGTTCGTAAGAAAGTATGCTGATACTGGTCTGTATGATCACATACGACTATATGATGATTCGGATAGCAATCTACATGTATTCAACAGTCTCAAAAATGAATACCCAGATATTGATTTCCGTGCCTATTATGTAGGACCTGAAGGTACTACAGAACCTATCTCAGAAGGTAAAAACTTATCTGATCATAAAGACAACTTCTTAGAGATGTTTGAAAAATTCCTTCCTATAGCTATGAAGTATATAGGTCTCAAGAATTTACCTAGAATGAAGTTCGAAGCACACATACATGATGATGTACAGCCTACCTTTGGCAAGTATGAGAACGGTGAGCATGTTCTCTATGTAGGGCTGATGAATCGACATCCTAATGATATCCTGCGCACCGTGGCTCATGAGCTTACACACTATAAACAGGATACTGAACATCAGCTGGATAGTGACAGTGGTCGTACCGGATCACCTATCGAGAATGAAGCACACGCTGTCGCTGGTATCGTAATGCGCCACTTCAACAAACAGTATCCAGAATATCTATCATCTAAACCAATCACCGAGGGCCTAGATGAGATATTCGATACCAATGCGGGTAAACAAGCAAAATGGGATAATAGTGACCCAGAATCAGTTGAGATGACTTTTACCGCTAGCAATGGCGTCCAATATAATTTAAGTTTTTCTCATCCATATCAAGAACCAGATCACGGAAGTCCAGATGATTTCTTTGATGAAGGTATCCCAGACGACATATTTGACAGATGTCGTTATGTGATGTTCAACCAAACAGGAAGATCAGTTCGTGATTATAAAATGGGTATCGAAGGTACCGGAGCTGCCGCTGAAGTCTTTGGTATAGTGGTTAATGCTATGCTACAGTATATCAAAAAGAACAAGCCTGTGATGTTGTACTTCTGGGCCTCAGAACCAAATAGAGCCAAACTATATACCAGGATGATACAGCGGTTAGCTGGTAGTCTACCGGGATGGACCAGCAAAGTAGTCAATGGAAATCAATTCGCAATATACAAAATTCAAGCATTCGCAGGCATAGAAGAAAACTTCGCTGATGGCAAGCATCCTGGACGCAAGGGCCTAGCCAAACGTATGGGAGTCAATACCAAGGCCTCAGTCACTAGCCTACGTAACACTGCCAAACACTCTACAGGTGAAAAGGCCAGGATGTCTCACTGGCTAGCCAATATGAAGGCAGGCCGTGCCAAGGCAAAAAAGAAATGAGAGCTGAAGAATTCATCCTAGAAGCGGTAGGCGGCAACTACCTATATCACGGAGTACCAGATGGTCCTACTGTGATGAGGATCCTAAAGAGCGGATACATAAAACCTCACGAACCATTCCAGTTTGATCAAGATGAGGACAATCCAGAACCTGACAATATCAGCCTCAGCCGTAGCCAATATCTGCGTTTCCCTTATGGACATGCTGTGGCTCAGTTCGTGGTTGATAAAGACGCACTGACTCGTGCGGGTATAATAGCCCGACCCAAGGTAGGTGCTATGATGCACTACAAATACGAAACTGAAGAACGAGTATATAAACCTATTCCGGTCAAGGCCCCTTTCGTGGTAGCCATCCAGTTTGATCCCAACTTAAAGATACCCAAGGCATTCTTAAACCATGCGGCAAAATTAGGTGTCAAGGTAGAACCATGGCGCAGACAAGGTGAGAATCCCAACCAACAACCTCAGGTAAACAAACCTCAACCACAGACAGAATATACTAATCCTAAAAAACTACGGATCAGCGGCAATGGCTATACATATGGAAATCCTCCAAAACGTGTCGAACCTACTGAGTGGTGGATATCCTATGATACTGGATCAGGTACCAGCGAAGTTATTGGTCCACGTAGCAAGGATAAAGCCTATATACAGAAATTATTCCCTCAGATCAAAGATAGAGTCGCCAAAGGACTGACCTTCGATGATCTCCTACCAGCCGATCAATATAGGAAAGAGTGGAAGCGTGGGTACAGTCAGGTACATCCGGGAGATCCTGATTGGGCAGAACAGGGCCAATAAAAAACCCCGGGAATCCCCAGGGTCTGGCTATGCCTTAATATTTTAATTATTATATTATTTCTTTATTGCTACACCTTTGTTTACAAACTCATACATTTTTTCTGCTGTTTCTAATACTTTGTCAAGACCTGGAAATTCTGGCATACCAACTGTGGTAACTAACTTGCCAGTCTTTGGATCTTTAGCAGTTGACATTTCCCAACCTTGGAACTTGGCATGAAAGTCATCTTGTACTAGGCTTTTTGCCATTCCAAGAATGTCTGAACGTATTTCGTAGCCGTTCTTGTTGAATTTTACTTCTGGTAATTTTGGTGTTTCAAATGATGTTGACATATTTTTCTCCTCTGTGTGTAATGTCTGTGTACTACTCAGTAGATACTTGTTTTTCTCTACTGTACTATTATATATGCCTAAATGATAATAAACAACTATTATGTGAACTTTTTTGTTCGTTCTCGAATAATATCTACAATTTTATCACTCAGCACTACTTCATAGTGGTTGTAATCTACTTCCACTAATTCCATATCAGCATGATGACGCATACTAGCTATGGTTACAACTCCGTCATTGGCTTCTGCCATAAACGGACTCTGTCCTCTTACAGTGACCACGTTGCACCATGGATGCTGTATCTTGATCTTGTCTGCCTGTCTCATAGCCCATGAGCTAGGGCCTATGTCGCGCATTAATCTGCTGAAGGGTAGAAAGAACTTGGCAAAATCTGCCACTTCTGCACCACCGTAGGGTGTGCTCAGTGTAACAGCTCCTAATACTTGTTTGGGAATAGCATTGGCTAGATGTAGACTATAGATCCCGCCTAGACTGTGTGCTACAAAGAATATGTCTTGAGTCTTGCCAATCTGTTCTTTGATGGCCGCTAGATTATTTTCAAATCCATTACGACTATCATAGTCTACAGTCATATCTCGTCCGCCCAGCTTGCTTCTTATATAGTTGAAGCTTTCGCTGGTAGCACTGGCCCCATGGATGTAAACCAACCGCATGAGCTATTTCCATGCCTCGGGTTCTGGTATTTCGCAAGGCGCTTCTGCAGGCTCTGTGCCGTAGTCTGCTGGAGTAATGATTTCCAAGTATTCCATGTCCGGTGAGTAGTCGTAGAGATAATGCACGATACCCGGACGTTGCTGTACACAATCGCCTGCTTCCACTAAATGTATCTTGTCTTCGTACATGAACTTGGCCCAACCTTTCAACATGTAAACGATTTGGAACTCAGCCACGTGTATGTGCCATCCTGTACCGCCTGACGATTCTGGAGGTAAGTTAGCTTTGGTGATGTGTGCTAGGACGCGACCATCGGTAGCCGCCGCTACTCCTAGATCTTTGTAAACGAAAAAATCTCTCAGTCCTCCGCCTTTGAATTCGGCTTCAGTACCTTTGACGTGTGAAAACTTTGTTGTCATAACAACTCCTATGTGTATGTGTGTATTTATTGCACCTTGCGGCGCAACATTATTTAATTACTTCATGACTCCGGAGTGTTTCATCTTGTATGCTACATAAGCATCACGTCCTTCAAGTACTGCCTTGACTATGGTTTTTAGGAGTTTCATCTTATGATCCCTCTTAATTGACCACAGCGATTGTACTCCCGAGTCCAGTATTCAACATCTGCTACGGTCTGTGGACATTTGCTGGAAATATATCTATCGATTTCTGTTTGAGCGTTTTTACAGGTTTCAAATCTCGTTATATCTTTGAAAAATTCTTTGATTGTGTTTAACATTTTGTGTTTTCCTTTGTTTTTAGCAGAGACTCATGGTTTCTACTAACATCAGTATTTATACTTATATGATTACTACAAGATTAAAATCAAGGTGTTGTTTGCCAAATATTATGTTATACTCATGAGTGGATATCACTAAATACCAAAAGGAAATATATCTTGAAAAGAGCCACTCGCAGTCTATTAGAAGAACTCAACTCTATAGCAGAGAAGAAACACGGTGAAGCTATTATAGAAAGCCGAGCTACACACGTTATAGATTCTGCCATCAACCTACTCAATCTGATCAAAGAAAATTTCGAACCTGAGCAGGCCTACGAACTAGAGCGCAGATTCATCAACAGCATCAAAGGTGGGGATCCAAACAAGTTCATACGTAGCATACGTCGTCTGCGTGATAACAAAGAAACAGCTCAGCATCTACACATAGTAGAGGGTGACCTAAAAGACGAAGATTGATCATTTTCACACCATTTTCTATATTTTTTTCCAAATCCGCTAAATACTCTTACAATAGTCCCAGAACGGGGCTCTAAAAAGATAAGGAGAATTAACATGGCAGGAATCGGTTATAGCAATGCCCCAAATTACAAGGCATACCCAGGTAGTTTCATCGGTCGTCAGATCGGCTTCTATGAAATCAAGCACGTAGATCTTAACGTATCTCAAGACAATTCATATCGTCGTCTAGATACAGAGAGATTCCGTCTAGCGATCCAGACGATCCAATTACAAGCAGAAATCTTGTTCATTGGTACACCATATGTAAGTGACAACTGGTCACGTTTTGTTGTTGGTCTAGCAGTAGACACAGCAAACACAGACGCTCCAGTGTTCACAGGTGACAACGGAATGGCCGTAACATTACAAACATTGTTACAAAATGTTCCTTCATTGAACGACAATAGCAACATGGCTACTGTTACACGTTACTACCTATTCGGTGGCAACCAAGACGGTTTCATGAAGACAGAAAGTGATTTCGTATCTGCTATCACAGCTAACACAAGCACAACATACACTGGTTTTGCTACAGGCAGCGTTGAGCAGAATGAATTGATCGAAATGGATCCATCATTGTTGAATAAAATCGACGTAGCTTAATTCATAAGTATTAAGTAACTACAAAATCCCTGCTTCGGTAGGGATTTTTTTTGATCCCTGCCGTTGTCTATAAATACTTTATATAGGTACATTATGGACACGATAGAAATACAGACCCTGATTGACATCACCAACACCAATGTGACTAGACCCAATCAAGGCACACAGCTAGAACTAAATCAGTATAGAAATTTCACAACCTTGAGACAGTGTGCAGAAATACGTTCAGTGATCCTCTACGACGGCAATCCCTCTGTAGAGCTAGTAGATATTAAAGGTATGGGATTCGGTAATAGATATAAGGGTAAACAGGCAGTATGGACATTCTGGTTCTCTCCAGATCGCCCAGCTGTCTATGGAGACGATCTAGAGTTCTTGATAGCAGATATGGACCAGATTCCTGTGATAATAAATCTAACAGAAACGATAAATATTGACAAGGCAATCTTTGATCTAAAAGATAGCACTTATAAAAATACGATCATCAAGGCACAACCAGGCACAATTTAGGCAAGTAACAATGTAGCATCTTGTAACCCTAACGGAGAAATGTCATGGCTGGTAAGCCTACGAATATTGAAAAACAGAATCTAGAAGCACACGTAGAACTGTGCTCACAGAGATATGAAGCTATAGAACTACGATTGACTTCAATCGAGACTAAGGTCAGTGGACTACAAAAATGTATAGAAGATGGTCATTCTAATATGACCAAGATACTGATCGGCACAGCTGGAACTATTATAACCGCTGTGGCTAGTATACTAGTAGTTCTATTACAAAAATAATATATGAAAATACGAGATTTAGTCGAACAAACTGTAGGCTCAGTTCCTCCCGGAGCAGGTGCACCTTTGGGTCCTACTCAGCCAACTGTGGCTAACACCGCTAATACAGGTACCAATAGTACACAGATGGGTCAGAATATCAGTAACATTAAAAATAATCTTAACAATCTAAAAAGTCTACTAGGTGCCGCAGGTGCCACTGGAAATATAGATACTTCTAAAATAGCAGGGGCTCTAACAGATCCAAAACAGGCGATGAATCCCGGTGTTGCCCAACAGTTAAAAAATCTGTTGCCTGGTATAGCAGATGCTCTACAGAATAATCAGGCCGCTAATCAAATCAAAGCTGGAATCAATACAGGAGTTACCGCTCAACAAAAAATGCAACAGGCGGCCAACGATGACCAATATCAAAAAGCGGCAGAGTCTCTCAGACGGTTAGCTGAAGCTTTAGAGAAATTACAATGAAAATAGCACAGTTATTATCCGGCATGAGCATTGCCGTTACTAATGAAGAGCAAGAATTTATACGCACACACAAGGATCGTGTGAAAATCACCAGTCTCGATGAGCATGAGCAGTGGTTAGCCCAGAACATGGTCCGCAAGGGTTTATATTCAATAAGTAATGATAGCACTACATTATTGAAGAACCTAAATGAAACCGATACCCAATGACCTGTACGAAAAGATAGAAAGAGTCTCTGAAAAAGTCAGAGCCGACTTTCGCCAACGAGGAATAGTAATACCTGTAAAAAATTCTGATGGTAGCATAAACATAGGACGTTTCCGTGTGGTAAATCAAAACACAGGATTCTATGCCATATATAATTCAAATGGTGAAGTCATAGTAGAAGGTATTAATCTACCACAGACTGCGGCCTTGATAGCCAATGATCTAGCACTAGGCAGGATACTAGATCCTAGGATAGTGAATCAGGACCGAGAATACGGATTCGCCCTGTTCAAAGAAACGCTGTACAATCACAGAGTCAAAGATCCTAAACTGAATTTCGATAGTTATGAACTATCCAAGATAAAAGAGGCTATCGCTAAAAATCGCAAAGAGCAGTTCCAGAGAGGCATAGTCCAGAGATTTGAAAAACTCCGCAAACTGGTATAAATACAATATAAATTTTTGGACCAGCTATGAAGACATCAGATTTTAAGATTGCGGTAACCAGTGCTAAGTTACATGAAAACTTAGAAAAACAATTCGGATCTAGGGTCAATCTAGAAAAGTATGATCGCGAGCAGTTAGAAGATATACGTAACAAGTTTCGTACACGTATCTTCCAACATGAGAGCACATCGAAGATCAATGATCTATTAAACAACGAGTCGTACCAAAAAGACAAAGCAATGTTAGAGTTGCTAAACACGAGGATAAAAGAAATGCTAGGCGAACAAATGAAACAGTTGCGTGACAAGATCGACCAACTAAACGAAAATAAAAAAGGTGTCAAGGCTGTTAAGAAACCAACAGGCTCAAAAAAAGCTACTAAAGACTATGACGGCGATGGTAAGATCGAAAGTCCTAAAGATGAAGTATGGGGTAGTCGTGCTAAAGCCGCTGCCAAAGCAGGTAAGCCATTCCAAGAAGCTGCCAAGAAAATGTGTCCCGGTTGCAAGAAGCCTATCAATCTATGTGGATGCAAAGACAAAGACGAGAAAGTAAAAGAAGCTTTCCCAGTTCCAGGTGAGACTAAAGAAAAGACCACAGGCAAGTTTGACAAAAAGAAAACTTCAACAGGTACAGTTTACACTAAAAAAGCTGAAAAAACAGACAATAAGAAAAAGAAAGATGACGACCTAGACGAAGGCATGAAGCATCATAAAGATTGTGATTGCAAAGAATGTATGGGTATGTGGGAAGGCAAAGACGAAGGTAAACCAGGTAAGAATTTTGCTAAGATTGCCAAGTCAGCAGGCAAGCGTTATGGTAGCAAAGAAGCAGGTGAGCGTGTAGCAGGTGCTGTACGTGCCAAACTAGCCAAGCAAGGTAAATTAGAAGAAAGCAATTTCAAACACAATGTTCGTTTTGTAAATGAAAGTTTACAGTTCCTACTAGCTGAAGATGAAGAAGGTAAGGCCAAGGCCATCACTGCCGCTGGTGATATCGTAAATGATTACACAAGCTGGATGCAACGTGTTGGTCAATATCAGACTAAATCTATGATCGAACTAGCAGATGCTATCCGTGCTGACTTCGGTGCCGCAGAAGCTGAAGCATTCAAGAACGCAGTAGGTCCTGCTCTATCAGCCACACTAGAAGTCCTAACACAACAACGTGAAGCAGTATCTAATGCTGTTGCTGTACTAGCAGGTGAAGCCGCTCCAGAGGAACCAATGGGAGCTGAGCCAGCTATGGATGCAGGCATGGACGCAGGTTTAGATTCTGTCGCTCCAGATGAGATGAATCCAGAAGCAGGTGCAGATCTAGGTGATGAATTCGCAGCCGCTGATGCTAGCTCAAGCAACCGTGAGATGCGTGAAAGCCGTGCAGAACGTCGTGCTCGCAAACTAGCTGAATCACACTCGATCATAGCTAAATTAGCTAGATGAGATTAAGAGAATTTGCATCATCAGAGGGATCAGCTGAGCTGGTCCTTCGTGTCCTAAGAGGCTTGGCAGACAAAGACGGTCAACCTAGCACTCTACCTTTTTCTGCTGTATTGAAATCCATCGCTCCGTTCAATCTAGGTATTAGCACTCCAGATGGCCTGATCAAATTTGCCAATGATACTGATCCCAATGGTAAGGTGTTAAAAATCAGCCAAGATGATAAGGGCAATGTGATACTCAATACCAAAGAAAAAGATCCAGAACAAGCTGGACAAGATATGCCAGCTACTGGTCCCAGCGTGGATCAGATGGCCAAATCCAATTCTAGCCTAACTCCCAAGATTTGACATCGTAGTACAGGATTGTTATAATTAAGTTTATGACAACTTATACACCTCCACCATTTGTAGAACGATTCCAATATAAAAACTGCGTCCAGATCAACGATCCAGTGACACGCAAGAGAGTTTACCAAACTCCAGATGGTGAAAAGCTACCTAGTGTAACTACTATACTTTCGGCCACCAAAGACATGACACACCTTAATGCTTGGAAGGATCGTGTGGGACATGACAATGCTCAACGTATAGCCAATGAAGCGGCTGGTGTGGGAACAGCCATGCACAATAATCTAGAAAGATTCTTAATCGGCGAACAACGACAGCCTGGAAATAATCCTGTACACATCAAGGCCAATGCCATGGCAGATCAGATAGTCATAAACGGATTGGCTAAGGTTAATGAAGTGTGGGCCATGGAGCAGAGCTTATATTTTCCCGGATTATACAGCGGAACTACTGATTTAGTAGGCGTTTATGACGGAGAACCAGCCGTTATGGACCACAAACAGACCAATAAACCTAAAAAAGCAGAATGGATTGACGACTACCGGATGCAGTTAGTAGCATATATACTAGCTCACAACGAGGTCTACGGAACCGATATCCGCCGCGGTGTGGTATTCATGTGTAGCCGCGGAGATGACAGTCTTAAAGTCGGTGGAGAAACATATCAACAATTCGATCTATTGCCTAAAGATTTTAACTATTGGGAAGATCAGTGGCTCAACAAAGTAGAAGAATACTACAGGTTATAAACCACTGCTCACCTGATAAATACCCTATATAGGGAGCAGACATGGCACAGATTTCAATCTCAAAAATCCAAGTACGTAGAGGACAAGAATTTCAAACAGGTATTCCGCAATTGGATCCTGGAGAATTTGGCTGGGCAGAAGATACTGAAAATCTCTATATAGGTAAGCGTATCATCGAGGGTGCAGTGGATGACAATAACACTCGCATATTGACCGAAAACGATCTAAGTAATATTTTTTCCCTAATACAACCCCCAGGAAATTTAGCAGGTACCAGTAGCTATCAATACAGAGCCGATACGCAGTATGTACATTCTACTACAACTACCATCTCAACCAAACTGGATAATTGGGTCAGTTTAACAGACTATGATCCATCTCTAAGCCCTAGTTTTCACCAATCACAGGGCAACGATATAACTCTTACACTAACCTCAGCTATAGAAAATTTATATTTCCAAGATGGCGCTGGTGGTTACAATACCTTTGCTCGACAAGATGCTCGCAGACGTCTCATCATACCTGCCGGCACATATTTTGTTTCTGGAACCATCGACCTTCCTCCTTACGCTTCATTAGTAGGAGAAGGAGCAGGTCTTACTAATATCATATTCGTTCCATCAGGTGATGGTCAATCTTTGTTTAGGACCGTAGATGCTGGAGGTCAAAATTTTGATGACAATTCTATGGATATGAGCATCCATGATGGACAGAATGCCGGCAACGTACACATCGAAGGAATGTCATTGCTGTTCACCTCTACCAATGCCTACAATGCTGTCCTAGTATCGCTAGATCAGGTAGTGGATACAGAGATCCACAATGTTAACTTCGGCACAGCAGATCTGGTCACATCAACCAACTATGGTAATGCCATAAGACTGCGCAGTGGTATCATAGGTGATCAACTATTAGATAACGCCCCTGCAGGTAACATTAAAATATCTAGATGTAAATTCCAAAATTTAGGATCTGCTGTGACCCAAACAGTAGGAACTATCAACAGATTCTTTGTAAGTAACTGTTCATTTGATTACCTACAGACAGGTATCAGTATGTGGTCTGACATTAACAATCCCGGACTGATAGGCGGAGTATTTGATAGCAGTAGATTTGAAAGGATCAGCAATCAGGCCATTCTATTAGGAACAGCTACAACCAATGTATATCCATATCCTGGCTACAGTGTTAGCTCGAATAATTCATTCAAGGATGTAGGCAATGGTGTTAGTGGTGACGGAAATCCTATCAGTGATTACAATTATCCTAGTTCCCCAGGAGTAGGAACTCCGGTGATATCGTTTAATTCGTCAGGAAATAAATCCATAAATGATATTTTTGTTCGTAAAAATTTTGCTCAAATAGCTATACAGACAAATTTACCAGATTTCTATTATAATCCCTATATCGCAGGACCGGGTGGTATCCAAGATGAATCTGTTTATCGTAGAGAGCTCAGCGACGTCACCAACAACCTGGTTAGCTTTCCTCTGAACGGTGGAGAGCAATCTATTACCGTACACTATGAATTATGGAATGATACTACTGGTTATTCTAGGAAAGGAGATCTGTTGATTAACATCATCGGGATCAATCCCAGAGGTGCATATACTGAATATCAGGATGGAGATCAGATAGGAACAGTCAGCGATTACTATAACTATTCTTATATAAACCGAGTGAATGACGCTGTTTGGAATATCGACTCTAGTCAGGCAGGAAGTCATAACTATGTTACACTCCAGATATTAGGATTTGATATAATTGATGTAGATCCTAATCAAAACGGTCCTTATCGTATAGACTATCAGATCAAACAGATATCCTAGATGTTCACATTATCAGTAGACGAGCGGATATCTGCCTGGGCGGATCTCCGAGATCAATTAGAGACCTCCGAGGATCCATTCAATACCGTTTGGGAATTCTGGAAAGATTCACCATTTGTTCCCTACAATAATCGTGTAGATCCATTCCATCAACGAGCTTGGCCTACACCGTGGGAAATCATAGCAGAGAATCGCTATGATGATTTTACCAAAGCATTGATGATAGGTTGGAGCCTAAAGATGACCAAACGCTATCAAGATTCTACCATAGATGTCCGGATCATGCTAGACAACGCAAATAACAGACAGTATAATATCGTATGCGTAGAGAATTCCTGGGCTATAAACTACAACGACAATGGACCAGAACTGCTGGAAAAAGTGCCAGATTCATTTTTAATAGAAAATCTTACCGAACTGAAAGTTCCAAGGTAAATATCAATTCCAGCAATATATTTTCAGCAATACTTAAACAGATAAGGCGTCAGATGATTACAGTTGTAAAACGTAATGGTGAACGAGTACCACTCGACATCAGCAAAATACAGAGACAGGTAGCACACGATTGTAAGGGCATTGATGGAGTGAGCCCCAGTATGATCGAAATCAAGGCCCAGATAGAACTACATGATGGCATGAGCACTAAAACCATAGACGAGCTCTTGCTCAAGGCCATGGTGGACCTCATAGACGAAACAGAAAATCCAGAAATCAACAACGTAAACTATCAGTATGTAGCTGGCCGCCAGCGTGTGAGCATGTTGCGTAAAGAAGTCTATGGTGAGTATGATCCACCGAAGCTCTATGACATAGTCAAGACCAATGTAGCCGCAGGTATGTATACCGCTGAGCTATTAGATTGGTATACAGAAGATGAGTGGAACATCATCGACTTGTTCATAGATCACCACAAGGATGAAGAGTATACCTATGCCGCTATAGCACAGTTGGCAGAGAAATATCTGGTACAGAATCGTGCCACTGGGCAGATATACGAAACACCACAGGTTCGTTATGCCATCGCCGCGGCCACTGCCTTCCACAATGAACCCAAAGATCGGAGATTGAAGTATGTTAAAGAATATTACGAGTGTGCCTCAGATGGACATTTTACTCTTGCAACACCGGTATTGGCTGGGCTGGGCACTACCACTAAGCAGTTTAGTTCTTGCGTACTTATTACTAGTGATGACACGTTGGATAGCATATTTGCCGCAGGAGAAATGATGGCCAAGTATGCTAGCAAACGTGCTGGCATAGGATTAGAGATTGGCCGTATACGTCCTCTCGGCGCCCCTATACGCAATGGAGAGATCAAGCACACAGGTATGATTCCATTCTTGAAGAAATGGTTCGCTGATCTACGCTCATGTAGCCAAGGTGGTATCCGTAATGCGTCATGCACAGTGACATTTCCCATCTGGCACGCTCAGTTCGAAGACCTCATTGTGTTGAAAAATAATCAAGGCACTGAGGAAACCCGTGTTCGTCAGATGGACTATTCTGTAGTAGTCAACAAGATGTTCTGGAATCGTTACCGCACAGGTGGAAACATAACACTATTCGATCCACATGCTGTACCGGATCTATATGAAGCCTACTATAGAGACAGTGCTGAGTTTGAAAAATTATATCTCGAGTATGAAGCAGATCCAAAGATCAAAAAGAAAGTCTTATCAGCTGAAGAAATGTTTAAGAATGGTATCTTGAAAGAGCGTACCGATACAGGACGCATCTATCTAGTCAACATCGATAATGTTATTAACCAAGGACCGTTTGACACTACGACCGATCCTATATACCAATCAAATCTCTGCCAAGAGATCCTACTACCAACCAGACCTTTCCAACGTATTGAAGATCCGGCGGGACGCATAGCGTTATGTACACTGGGATCTATCAACTGGGGAGCCTTCAACAATCCACAGCAGATGCGTAAGGCCTGCCGTGTGTTGGTACGCAGTCTCAGTAATCTACTACAGTATCAAGATTTTTTGTCAGTACAGAGCAAGCTGGCTAATGAAGACTTCGAACCACTAGGAGTGGGTATTACCAATCTAGCCTATTGGCACGCCAAGCGTAGTTTCAAATATGGAACATCCGAAGCACTCGCCGAAGTCAAGCGTTGGATGGAACACCAGGCCTATTTCCTTACCGAGATGAGTGTAGAACTTGCCCAAGAAAGAGGGGCCTGTAAGCGTAGCTCATACACACACTACGGTAAGGGAGTGTTTCCTTGGGAGCGCAGAAGTATTGGTGTTGATGAATTAACAGATTTTACTCCTAGTATGGATTGGGAACCTCTGCGTGAGCGTATGAAGCAGTATGGAATCCGTAATGCTACACTTATGGCAGTGGCTCCTGTTGAATCTAGCTCAGTTGTTCTAAACTCTACTAATGGTATTGAAATGCCAATGGAGATGATATCTGTGAAAGAATCTAAAGCAGGATCATTCGTACAGGTAGTACCAGAGTATCGTAGATTAAAGAATCGTTACCAACTTATGTGGGAACAGACAGATTGTGTAGACTATCTCAAGACAGCCGCTGTGTTGGCTGCCTACATAGATCAGAGCCTCAGTACCAACACTTTCTATAACCCCGCCAACTACGGTGGTAAGGTGCCTGGTACATTGATCGCTAAGAATTTAATGCTGGCCTACAAGTGGGGTATCAAGACCATGTACTATAGCCTGATCAACAAGGTTGGTGCTAAATCAGAAATAACCGGGACTAATCAATCTATCCAAATCTCTGTACCTTTGGCAAGTGATGATACTATGCTAGATGATGCTGACTGCGAGGCCTGTAAATTATGAGTAAAGAACAATATAACCTATCAAAACCAACAAATTATCTCAAACGTAAGATGTTTTTGGATCCAGAAGGTCCGGTGACTGTACAACGTTTCGAGGAAGTCAAGTATCCCAAGATCGCCAGGTACGAAGAGACAGCTCGTGGTTTCTTTTGGGTTCCAGAAGAGATCAGCCTAACCAAAGACAAGATGGATCATAAAGATGCCAGCGATGCAGTCAAGCATATCTTTACCAGCAATCTACTGCGTCAGACAGCATTAGATTCTATCCAAGGCCGTGCTCCTATACAGGTATTCTCTCCTGTGATATCTATTCCGGAACTAGAAGCATTGGTGACCAACTGGAGTTTTTTTGAAACAGCGATACATTCAAAAAGCTACAGCCACATCATACGTAATGTCTACGGTGTTCCTAAAGACGAATTTAATAAAATACACGATACCCGAGAGATCGTAGAAATGGCTGCCAACATTGGCAAGTACTATGAAGACCTACATCAGATCAACTGCTTCAAAGAAGTCAGTCCGGGATCTGTAACAGAAAAGAGTCATATCCGTGCTATCTGGTTGGCACTCAACGCCAGCTATGCTCTAGAAGCATTCCGCTTCATGGTGTCATTCGCGACCAGCCTGGCTATGGTAGAGAACAAGATCTATATCGGCAATGGCAACATCATTTCACTGATCCTACAGGATGAGATCCTGCACGCAGAATGGACTGCTTGGTTGATCAACAATGTCATCAAAGATGATGAACGGTTTGTAGAAGCTAAAGCAGAATGTGAAGCTGAAGTCTATCAGATGTACATGGATGTTATAGAGGAAGAAAAGGCCTGGGCTGAATATCTGTTCAAACTAGGTCCTGTTATCGGACTTAATGAAACTATCTTAAAAGATTTCGTAGACTACACAGCATTCACCCGACTCAAAGAGATTGGCATCAAGTATCAAGGCGAACACCCTAAGTCTAGTCCTATCCCTTGGTTTAACCGACACGTCAACATCAACAAGAAACAATCAGCACTACAGGAGACCGAATCGACCAATTATGTCGTAGGTGTCATGAGCGATTCTGTTGATTATGAAGAATTACCAGAACTATAAAGGAAAATAATATGAAGGCTATTGTATGGAGTCGGAATCAGTGCCCCTATTGTGATCAGGCCAAAAACCTGTTAAAATCTAGAGGTATTGAGTTCGAAGAAAGAAATGTCAGTACAGATTGGACTAAAGAACAGTTGTTAGAGGCAGTGCCAAATGCACGTACAGTTCCACAGATATTCCTAGATGGAGAACTGGTAGGTGGATTCACAGAATTACGGGCTAGACTAAATGGATAACGCAGAATTAGAACGCATTAAAGATGCCCTGAGAGGTGTCAAACCATCAGAGATCGTAGAGGACGCTGAGGTAGATCTCAACACCATAGATCTCAGCAAGCTGACTACCAGTGAGCTGAGTGGGTTCAGTTGGCCTAACAATGTAACTATCACAGCAAATACAGGCAGTTATGGGAGTTTTACCATACCTACTCTGTCTAGCTCTGTGTTTAACGGTGGGAACATCATAACCACTAACAATACTAATCCCGCTTGGACAGGTATGCCATATTCTAATGGTAGTGGAAGTACAGGCGGTCAGCTGGAACTAGAAGGTGAAGGGGCTGATGTCTTGATCAATGGTCGCAGTCTAAAAGAATTCATGGAGAAGATGGAAGAACGGTTGGCTATCTTAGTTCCAGATCCTGCGAAGCTAGAACACTTCGAAGCTCTCAAAAGAGCCTACGATCATTACAAGACATTAGAAGCACTGTGCGAAATACCCAAACCAGAAGACAAATAAGGACAATATGTTAATCAACAAAGGATTCTCCCAAGGAGATGTAGTAAGTATCAAACTATTAAATGGCGATGAGATAATCGCCCGTTTCGAATCAGAAACTGTAGATACCATAGTGATCAGTAGACCGTTGGCCATAACCATGAGTGGATCGGGGCTAGGACTAATTCCCTGGGTGTTCCTAGGCGAGGACAAGCAGGTCACACTAGACAAAAAGAATACCTTTTTCATCGTGGCCAGCAAACAGGCGGCCAGCAAACAGTACATCGAAGACACCACTGGAATCAGCCTGGTTAAATAGTATTATTATCTAGGAGAATAAAATGGGAGTTCCAATTCAAACCCCAATGGGGGCCACCGGTGGTGCTGGCGTTTTTACAGCTATTGACAATGGCGCTGAGTTAACCGCTATCGCTACCGCGATCAATGCTCAAACTGTGGTATTGAAACAGATACAGGGCACTCTAGCTGACCTGGTCTCAGCTGTAGGAGCCGTTGCCGATACTGCCAAAGCTTCTAGCGGTGCTATTTTATCTGTATCAAAAGCAGTAGGTAATGCCAGTAGTGCTGTCAGTGATGCCGCCGTGACCCAACAGGCCATGGCTGCCAGTGTGATCAAGAAAAATAATTTTGACACAGAAGTGGTTAGCCAAACACTTACACAAAATGGACAGGCATTACCACAACTACCTAATATCACTGAGCAATTAAAATCTCAACTTAAAGAAGGCACTATAATTTCAGAAGTGTCCAAAGTAGAAAATTTCGTCAAAGACAAGATAAACAGCACCCTTGGAGATGCAGAAGATTGGGCTAAACAGGCATTGGGAGTTGATCAGATCATTGCTAATGTGAAGGCACAGGCCAGTGCTATCATCACTCCGGCTGTTAAAAGTGCAGAAACCACAGCCCGAAATGTCGCGGCTGCCGCTGGCGTATCATCTGGAACTTAATAGATGGCTACTAAACCTTGGATCAATAACTATGGGCAACAGCGTAACAGTAATAGCCCTGCCGTAGATGATCTGTATCAATCACCTAATGTGTTCATCAACGGAGTTCCTGTAGTTTTATATGCTCAGGCAGGGCCGAGTAGCTCTGCCTTTGCGGTGGACATAGCGGCACCTCAGATATCGAAAGTGGATCTTAATCAAGCGGCTATCACAGAGTTGGCTAGCCTACAGCCTCAATCATTGCCTGCTACAGCAGTAGACAACGGTGGTCCAGAACAAGGCTATCAAGGAACTCCTACAACCGAAATAACCACGGTTCCAGGCACTGTTGATCCTGCGGTATCGGATAACATAGTCAGCTGGCTGGCCGCTAGGTTACAAGAAGCTGAACAGGGCCAATGGACTAGACGCAGTCCCCCTGTACCTGCGGCTCCGGTAAATCCCGGCAACCCCAATATCATCAATATTTGGAAATCCATAGGCATCGCAGCCTACGCAAACAATGATCAAACTGCATGGTGTATGGGGTTTGTAAATTTTGCGTTGAAACAGAATGGATACAAATGGTGTCCAGAAGCCAGCAGTTGGGCTATAAGAAATAATCCAGGAAAATGGAGTGCTAGTAAAGTATCCAGTGCTGATGCACAACCGGGTGACATAGCTCTTTGGAATTTTGGACATGTGAATTTAGTTTATACTAATAAAAATGGTGCATTGACCTTTGTTGGTGGTAATCAAGGAGGTAGGGGAAATAATCCTTCTCGTAGCACTGTATCTATAATGTGGCCCAGTGGTTACAGAGGAAATGGTGACGGCACCCTAGCAGGAATTTGGAGACCAAGCAGGTCATAGGTTGCGAGTATTTTGATTCGATAGTATAATAAATATATTATCCGTAGGGGTAAAGTGGCATAGCTACTTGCTTGTGTGAGAGACACAGAGTGGTTAGACGGAGACATATCAAGCCCTAGGATTCCGTCACTTTTATAATTCGTTTGGAGACATCCATGAAGAGACTTATCTATGTAGCGGTATTTGGCAGTATCTTAGCAATGAGCACACTGTTCGCTACCCAAGCAGATGCGCATTGGAGAGGTGGTAGATGTTGTTGGGGTGGAGGTTGGATCGCACCAGCACTGATAGGCGGAGTTGTTGGCTATGAGTTGAGTCGTCCTCATTACTACGAACCTGCTCCTGTATACATCCAGCAACCTCCTGTATACATCCAGCAACCTCAGATCGTACAGGAACCACCGGTGGGATATCATTGGCAGATGATGACAGATCCAGCTACCAATCAACAGAGGCCAGTACTGGTACCAAATTGATAGAAAAACCACAACCTGTGAAACAACCTGTGCAGACTGAAAAAGAACGTAAGGAACAGGAAAGAAAACAGTGGGTTGAACGAGAATTGGCAAAAGGTAATCCCAAGATTGACAATAATGTCATACGGGGTTATAATTAAATTTTAAGGTAAATCATGAAAGTATTATTGTTTGGATTATTAGCAGTCGCAGGCGTAGCACAGGCTAATCTTTTACCAGAGCCTATGGTCAACGACAATTGGACCAGCCAGGGTAGTCCCGTGACCAATTCCTCTGGCCTATGCTGGAGAGATAGCTCATGGACACCGGCCTCAGCCGATCCAAGATGTGATGGGGCATTACAGCCAGTGGTGCCAACGAAAGCGCCGGCAGTAAATCCAGCACCGACTCCTAAAGCTGTAGTAACAGGTAAATTAACCTATCTAGCAAACTCATTATTTGATTTTGATCGATCAGTAATCAAGCCAGCGGGTAAAATAGAATTAGATCAATTAGTGATGAAATTGAATACCATGACAGTAGAAATTGCGATCGTAGTAGGTCATACTGACAGTGTTGGTACAGACAGTTATAATTTACAGTTAGGTCAGCGTCGTGCAGAAGCTGTAAAAAAATATTTAATCAGTCGAGGTCTAGAAGCAGGTCGTATATACACAGACACCAAAGGCGAAAGAGAGCCAGTGGCTACAAATAAAACAGCTGAAGGTCGCAGTGAGAATCGTAGAGTTGTTGTAGAAGTATATGGTGTTCCTAAGTATTGGAATCAATAAAAGAATTGTTGTAATTCCTTTCTAGCAAAGGCATTGTGGACGTGGGTTCGATTCCCACCAGATCCACCATAAGAACATTACTATCCGTCACGGTGGCTAGTAGAGCAAGAATCCTGAGCATCGGGTATGCCTGAGGCGTAATACAGGGTAGTGTTCTTTTGATGGGTCTGACCTGGGTTCGACATGGTGAGATAGCGAAAAAGGCAACAGGATAGGCGATGATCCTTAATCAAGCAAATCTATAAATGCTAACGCATCTAATGATGAGGTATATGCCTTAGCGGCATGATCCTCACGGGGTAGGACTTACCTTGTAACCAAAACAACCAAAAAGCGGCTATTTATGGCCGCTTTTTCATAGGTGTAATCTCATATAGGATATATAATATAGAATATATCTTAATCTAAAAGATGTATCATAACAAAAAGGAAACTAAATCATGAAGAAAATTATTGCAATTTTAGCCTCACTGGCATTTATAGGCACAGTAAACGCGGCGTCAGTATCATTAGAAGACCAATTCCAAAGTGGAGACAATGGTGCGGCTGACAGCCACAATTATGGTATCACTGTCAAAGAGTCAGTAACTAAAAATATCACAGCCGACCTAGGCGTGACGCAATATGTAAGCCCTACAGACAGTCTCAGCACTCGTGCTGAAGTAGGTGGTACTTACAGCCAGCCAGCTGGTATGATTGGCCTCTATACTCGCGTAGCTGTTGGTAACAAGTTTACAGGCTCTACAGATTTTGGCTACTACTCAGTTGAGCCAGGTATCACAGCCGCATTGGGATCTGGAGTTTCAGCAAAACTAGGCTATCGCTATCGTACAGCATTTGATAGCTCTATCGCTGATAAAACCAACACTGCTCGTGCTACATTGGCATATGATCTAACACCAAAAGATCAACTTGGTCTACGTTATGACAAGCAGTACGGCGACAGCCAAAGTCACAGTGTAAATTTAATCTATACACGTGGTTTCTAATTTAACCTTTGTGATACAGGGAACCCGCTTCGGCGGGTTTTTTGTTATTGAAAAAATCTATAGGCCTTATTAAAATAATTATTGAAGAAATCAATAGAAATGATAGATCTTATTGTTAAATACTATTACAATAATTTATCAGTAGAAACACTGACTGTTATTATCAGACACACATAAAGGAGAAACAATGTCTATCACAATTAAAAATCTAGAGAATGCGCTGGCAGGTGAAAGCCAAGCCCACATCAAGTATCGTTACTTCGCCCGTATCGCTCGTGAAGAAGGATTCGAAGAAATCGCACAGCATTTTGAGCACACAGCAGATCAAGAACTCAAACACGCTTGGGGTCATTTGGAACTGTTGATAGGTAAACCAACGACTAAAGAATGTTTGGAAAAAGCCATCGAAGGCGAGACCTATGAGTTTACCACGATGTATCCAGAATTTGAAAAGAATGCTGTATTGGAAGGTAACCATGAAGCTGAAAAAGAAATGCAGGATCAGATAGCAGAAAGCCGAGAACATGCAGAACAGTTTATCGCTGTCCTACGCAAGGCTGAAAAACGTTTCGCCGCACTGAAGAAAGTCGAAGAGCGTCACGCCCGTGCCTATAAAACAAAATTACAAGATTTATTACAAACGGAGACAAGATAATGGAACAGACCTACGTATGCGTGGTATGTGGCCACGAACATGATGAAGCAGTAGAAGGTAAATGGGAAGACCTTCCAGAAGATTTTCTCTGCCCAGAATGTGGAGTTGGCAAAGACGAATACTACGTCCTATAAACAGTATCAACAACAGCCCCGCCAACCGCGGGGTTTCTTTTTGGTAAAATTCCTGGTTGCAGATCTTTTGGTTGTACCATATAATAGTAATACTTACACACATAGGAGAAGTAAAATGTCAGCAGAAGCAACCATAAAAGCATTAGGAGATTACTGTGAAAAGAATTCTGGTAATTTCTACACCTGGACGGGCAAGAATGGTACATACACTTGGAACCGTGGAAAAACAGCAGGTGATGGCACAGTCAACGGTGTAGTCCGAAAACTGGCAGGTACTGATGCATCGGGTACTGAAATTTGGGTAGTTGCCGGTAGCATTAAAATCGCTCCAACTGGTGAGATCCTACGTTTCACTGGACTAGCCAAAAAAGAACAAAAGGCCATACAGCAGGTCATCACACCGATAATGATGCCAGAAACTGTAGAGGCATAATGATAGAACCACTCCGTGATGACCTAATGGTACAGCAACAGTTACCGGCTGGTCTTGATAATTGGCAGGGTGCGTGGCAACACATGGTAGCAGTCATAATGCTCAACCAAACTGGTCGCAAGCCGGTCAAAACTGTATTCCCTATCTTCGTGGACCGTTGGCCCACGCTAGGTAATTTCTGCCGAGCTACCGAAGAAGAAGTCAAGGATGTGATCTGGCCCCTGGGCATGGCGAATGTGCGTTACAAGAGATTGTATGACATGAGCAGAGATTTCTTGACATGGGACGGCCGAGATGCTACAATGTTATATGGTATCGGCAAGTATGGCAGTGACAGCTATGAAATATTCTTCAAGCAGAACTACACCGTTGAACCCACCGATAAAGAACTGGTACGATATTTAAGAGAGGAAATCCATGCTTGATTGTATGATACTAGGAGACAGCATCGCCGTAGGTACTGCCAAGTTTGCACCAAACTGTGCTGTCTATGCCAAAGGTGGATGGAATTCGTGGCAGTGGAACAAGAAGTTCCTAATGGTAGACGGTCTCAGGCCCGAAGCCCGGCATGTGATCATCAGTTTGGGTAGCAATGACTATATAGGTGTCAATACCGAACGTGAATTGGAAACACTGCGTATCAATACCAAAGCTGATCGTGTCTATTGGATTCTACCTGCGATCAAACCAGAGATACAGGACATCGTGCGACAGATAGCCAAAGAATACGGTGATATTGTGATACCCATTAAAGGACTATCACCGGATAGCGTCCATCCAACAGTCGCTGGATATAAACAGATAGTAAAGGAATTTGAATGAGCGGGATGCACCTACTACCACCGATGTTCAGTACCACAGGTAAACCCAAAGGTAAACGTAAATGGCCTTCAGCTGAAGCCAAACGCCGGGCTGAGAAACTAGAAGCAGATTGGAAGGCCCTGCTGAAGAAACAGGGTGTAGAAGCAGAAGCTCGCAAGAAGGCTCGTGCTCTTACTGATGCAGTATTAACTTCCAGTCCAAGAGTTCCTCCAGGACGTGAGACTCCCTATATCCCCAGCAGAGACACAGGTGCCATAGCCTGCACTAAAAAAGCCGACACTCTCTACACAGGTACCAAAATTAAAGGTATCGGTACCATGCACAAGAGCAACGCTGTCCCTGTGTTCAGTGATGAAGAGGCCGTAGATATTTCCAGGATGAGAAGATGATAACAGATTATATCCCGCCAACTTATACTATTTCATTAAATTTAATAAATGACTATACTTCTATTATGAGGTTCTGTCGTAAGCAAAAAATTAGATTTTATGTTTACAAAATATCATGGAAAGGACAAACTGTAAAATACGGAATCCAGCATAAGCATGGAGGCAATGGTAACGACTATGGTGAACGAATATATACACAAATAGGTCACATGCCAGGATGGACTAAACCTAACTTAAAAAGGTGTCCATCTACTAAAAAAGATATGGATGAAATTATTAAAAATATTGAAACTACCTTCAAATGTAAATTTGATAAAGACGACATAGTGGTGACTATTAAAGACTATACCAATGCTCCTTTTGAGTTAGATAATCCTAGGAGTGAATTACAAAGAATCGAAGATGATCTTTCAGATGCACATCAACGTAAACACGGTTATCGACCATTTGGAAATAAAACAAAACCTACCGGTAAAAAAACTCCATTATTAAAATCAACAGGACTATTTGAGTTTGTAGAAGATCAATAAATAGATCTATGAAACCAACATTCAATGATAAATTCATTGCCTGGCTAGCATTAGTCAGTGGCATAGCGATTAGCTGTATCGCCGAGTTCTACTCTATAATGGGGCTGATAGCTATCTATCCAGCCGCACTGATTCCCATCATAGTCATGGGTGCTGTATTAGGTGTTGGCAAACTTTCAGCCACAGTATGGGTCAAGCAGAACTGGGATTGGTCTCCGGCTTTTCTCAAGGCCTATATCCTACCAGCTATCGCTTTGCTGATGCTGATTACCTCAGTAGGTGTGTTTGGTTTCTTGAGCAAGGCACACTCAGATCAAAGTCTGGTATCAGGTGACGTGCAGGCTAAGATAGCGGTATATGATGAAAAGATCAAAACTGAAAAGGACAATATAGATGCAGATCGCAAGGCACTCAAACAGATGGATGAGGCGGTGGACCAAGTCATGGCACGCTCAACGTCGGAAGGTGGGGCGGCCAGATCCGTCGATATACGCAGAAGCCAGCAGAAAGAACGTGCTCGCCTGCTTGCGGACATATCAGCAAGTCAGCAACGGATTACCGCTCTTAACGAAGAAAGAGCGCCAATTGCCGCAGAAGTTAGGAAAGTGGAAGCTGAGGTTGGACCGATAAAGTATATAGCATCATTCGTCTATGGTAGCAATCCAGACGCTAACATATTAGAAAAAGCAGTCAGCTGGGTCAGCATATTGATCGTGGTGGTTCTAGATCCCCTAGCTATCGTGCTCCTATTGGCCAGCCAATACAGTTTTCAAAGATTTAGAGAATATCAACCAGAACCTAGTAAACCTGTCCATATGGATTTCGAAGGTGTGCGTATGCCCAACGGCGAATGGGTTCAGACTGGTCCTGCATTCACATACGAGCCGGACGATGGCCCACTTACTCCAGAACAGATCAGTGCCCTAGAAGCAGATGCAGAACTGCATAGAGCCCAGGGTGAGATCCTCGCCCAAGAACATCTATTTAAGGCAGCCGACGAGTTCATAAAAACCTGGAAGGCCAATGATCGATCTGCGGAATCTGCACAGACTGTATCTGCCCCTCCACAGCCTGTCATGGCCACAGAGGAATCCCGTGTGGTGAAAATGAAGGTGTTTCCACCTCCCACCAAACCAGAAGGCTATGTGCAGAATGAGGAACAGACTGAAAGCAATATCTGGACCACCGCCACCACAGAAGGTGCCCCATTGCCCGACGATGAGGACCATGTGATATATCTAGCCGCCAACATCCGTGCGGGCCGTATGCACATGAACGAAGTACCAGCTGAACTAGTCGACAGAGTCAAGGCTCGTTTATAATATGCAGGGCAGTATAACACTGGTAACCCCACCTGATATTTTTGAAAACAGTAATCTCAGCATTCTGTTCGTGCATTTAGATGACTCTGGACAAGATGCAGTGAGCCGTTGGTTAAAGACCAGTGCCTTAGATGAGGACATCAATATCTATGTCTACAACGGAGAAGCCAACATGGGTTGGTTTTTATACGCACTGAATCGATGTGAGTATAAGTACATAAATGTAGACGGGGTAAATGATATTTCTCAAGCGATCATGGGCTATGCTATAGGCAAGAGTGGTGTGTGTTATGAAACACGAGATGAAAACATCGCCGCGGTATACAGTCATATTAACCCTAATCGTGTGGCGTCTGTAGATCAATTTTTAGAAAGAGCGTTAGGTGAGCAAACAACTAAACCATAGCTGTCATTTCTGCGGTAAGAGCAAAGAGGATGTAGAAAAACTCATCGTGGGTGATAACTCTAGTATCTGCAATGACTGTGTGGTACTGTGTGTCAACATCTTGGAAGATGAGAAAATTAAAAAGTTTCCTGCAGACAAGATCACCGTCAATCCCACCAAGCTGAAAGATTATCTAGATGAGTATGTGGTAGGACAGGATGAGGCCAAGATTGCCCTGTGTGTGGCAGTGGCACAGCATTTCAAACGTATCAACAATCCCAGTAAAAAGATCCGATTAGAAAAGACTAACGTGCTCATGTTGGGCCCTACAGGCTGTGGCAAGACCATGATGGTCCGCAAGATAGCCGAATACCTAGATGTACCATTCGCTATCTGTGATGCTACAGGGATAACCGAAGCGGGCTATGTAGGTGATGATGTAGAGAGCATACTCAACAGATTGATCTCAGCCGCAGATGGAGATCTAGACAAGGCCGAACGTGGCATAGTCTATATAGATGAAATCGATAAGATCGCACGTAAAGGTGAGAATGTCAGCATCACCCGAGACGTTAGTGGAGAAGGCGTACAGCAGGCTCTGCTAAAAATGATCGAAGGATCTATCATGCGGGTACCTAGTACAGGTAAACGTAAACACCCTGGATCAGACATGCAGGAGATCAATACAGAAGGAATCCTGTTTATCTGCGGGGGAGCATTTGTAGGTTTGGATAAAATCATAGAGCAACGACTCAACAGACGCAGTATTGGTTTTTTGGACAATGTATCAGAAACACCCGATACTGATAATGTATATAATATGACCACCACCAAAGACATAATCAAATATGGATTTATTCCAGAATTTGTTGGTCGTTTTGGGTTGACTGTGACCGTGGAAGAATTAAGTATTCCAGAACTCATACAGATACTCAAGGAACCCAAAAACAGTATCGTAAAACAGTATCAATACATCTTTGAGCTGGACGGTATAGATCTAGAATTTGAAGACTCTGCTCTAGAAGAAATAGCCCAACGTGCCAAAGAGTTGAAAACCAATGCTCGTGGACTAAAAAATATCATAGAAAAGACCCTGTTGCCCTATCAATTTGACGCTCAAAACCTAGTTGCACGTGGTTTAACCAAAATAGTAGTAAATAAAGATACGATAAATGGCAGTCCGGCCATCATGGTATTCGATAAAAAAGCAAAGATTAATGAGCAGAAATAACAAAGAGGCAGTACGCGGTATCAAGATCATCGTGGGTGACATGCCCATAAACACCGCTCTCCGCAAATTCAAACAGCGGGTAGATGACAGTGGAAAATTGGAAGATGTCAAGGCCAAGATGTTCTACGAAAAACCCACTACCAAGAGAAAAAGAGCCAAAGGAGCGGCCAAGGCACGTTGGAAGAAGAAGCTGAGAGATCAACAATTACCCAAAAAGATGTATTGACATTTACCAAATTTTCCGGTATAATATAGTTTTATATACAGAAAGTATTTTATGCCAACACACTTAATGGTAGACCTAGAAACTATGGCCGTTACACCAAAAGCCACGGTACTCACACTAGGAGCAGTTAAATTCAATCCATGGGGAAATGGCTATGGAGAAACACTCTACTTTCGAGTAGATATAGACGATCAGGACAAGCTAGGTCGTGAAGTGGATCCAAACACATTGGACTGGTGGGCTCGGCAGGATCCTGCTATCATGGAAGAAGCATTCAGTCCCAACGATCGGGTACCTCTGGCAGAAGCTATAGATCGATTCCACAAGTTCGCATGGGGCTGTGATGCTTTTTGGAGCCACGGTAGCATATTCGATATCGCTATCATAGAGGACATCTACAGACAGTTGGAAAGGACTCCGCCTTGGCAGTTCTGGCAGATACGTGATACACGCACTATATTTGATTTGGGCTATGATCCAGATATGCCGCAGGCTAGTAAACATGATGCTCTACAAGATGCTATCCGGCAGGCTGTTGGTGTACAGAACATATATGCCAAATTAAAGATTCGTCCAAAATAGTTGACTACGTGGTAAAACCATAGTATAATATTATTACATTAAAAAGAAAGGTATTTGATGAGTGTTATAGTAGATGGTTCCCAGGCCAAAGTACACTGGCTTTCTAATAATCATAATAATGGATGCCTTACAAAAGATCAAGGTATCTTATATGTGGCCCGAGATAAACTCGGAAAAGCCACTGCTGAAAGTTATGCAGGGTTAACTCCAGCCGAAGCGTTTGAACGTAGATACGGGGGAATGAAGTCTGCTATGTCAACTGATTTTATTGCCAATGATCTTTTTGTTTTTGATAAATCTGCTACTATTGATTCTGATCAAGACGACAGCGTACGGATACTCATTAACAATCTATATAAGAAAAATCGTATTCCATTTAGAGCCAATGTGGGATCTATCCAAGAAGAAAATACAAATAGTGAAGCTCTAATCGGATATGATAGAGTAGGTCATCTGTCTATTCTGATAGATGTGATTAAACAATATTTTAATCTTAAGGAATCTTTTGATACCAAAGATCCTATTATTTGGCGTTTCAAACAAGAAGAAGATATTGAAGAGATTTATGAACGTCTTATCCAACATCGTCTTTGTTTGTATGCCGCATATACTAGCCGAGGCAAGACGAAAATTAGTATTGAAGTCGCATTTCGCCTTTGCCAAAGGGGCGGTATTGTATTAGTTACTACTCCTATTACAGACACTAAAAAATCGTTTGAAGAAAACATTAACGACTTCCACTTTGGTGCCAGTCGTAATCTTAAAGTTACCTATATGGATAGTATAGAGTTTGCTAAACACTCTGTTACAGATTTACGTCAACTTGCCGACAACGACGAGTTAATTTTTGTTGTGCTCACTGTACAAGATCTTCGATATGGCGAAGATGCCAACAGCACGGTTGACGCAGATACTAAAGAGCTCCGTGCCAAATATCACGCACTTAGCGGTAATGTTAATCTTTGGATTCGCGATGAACGTCACGCACAGTATGGTGGTGAGGTAACTAGTCAGCGTCTTGCTAATATGACAGCAGAATATGAGCTTGACCTTACTGCTACTCCTTATAATGTATTAGACAAATACAACTGGGAACAAATTGTTAGTCGCACTTTGTTATGGGGTTTAAAATATAAAGAGTATACTAAACTTCCTACTATCCGTATTGATGCTGTTAGTACACCATTATCTAATGTAAGTTCTAAGATTGCGGCAATGTATTCAGAAGAAGAAGGATTTGATCCACGCAAGTTGTTTGTTCGAAACAATGACAAATTTGTTCTTAGGGCAGAACTGCTAGATATCCGTGACAAAATGTATCACGATACCTCTTCTAAGAAAAAGAATCCTCTGAGCATTGTCAATGACAAAGAACTTAGCGATGTTGCTACGACTTGCGGCTTTTGGGTACTGCCTGAAGGCCAAGACGGCGATGGCGCCGCAGATTACATTCCAGATCTTGCAGCCTTGCTTAACACTAACAGTAAGACATATTTCACTGATAGTTATACACTAGAGAAAGAATGTCCAAAAACTACAACTATTGGCAAGTACATTGAATCTTTGGTTAAGCAACACGGTCGTGTTGTCATCCTTACTTGTGGCAAGTTCCTAACAGGGACAGACATTCCTGCACTCGGCCATATTGTGCTAATGGCCAAGATGAATAACATTGCTAACTTTGAACAACTGCTGGGTCGTATGATCCGCGAGTATCCAGGCAAGGATGAAGTTAAAATGTATTGCTTTGCTCCTGCTATGGAGATTGGCCTTACTATGGGTAGAATGGCCAAGATGAATGCTATTGCCCTTAATGGTGGTACCGAGTACGAGATGCTTGAATGTATTCCACTTACTGAATATACAACCGGTGGTCCTCTGAAGATTAATCCAGACTCTATTTTAGCAGAAGTACAAGAATTTTTAAAGAATCGTAGTAAGGATCGACTTCCTTCGGCCTCGTTGGAAACTCGTCTGGTAGCAATGGACCTTTCTGCGTGGGAGGACCTTGACACAAAAAAGTTTAAGAAGTCTGCTCCTAAGGCGGGCGTGACCAAAGATAATGGTTCTAAGGTAAAAACTAAATTAGGTGATAATCCAAAAACAGGAAAGCCCTATACTAAGGAAGAGTTAAACACTATTACGCAAATTGCTAACGCTATTCAAACGGTGATGGTTGAGGCTAAGTGGATTGCCTACAGCATTGTCAATTATGATTATTCTGTAGTTTTAAACAATCCTGTGTTGGCTAAAATGTTTCCTGAGGAAATTGACGTAGTCATTGATACCATTGAGAACGATGCCGTTATTAAGGACATGGTTGTTAAGAATTTAAATGACAAACAGTTAGCATACAAAGGATTAGCACCAATTGAAGTGTATGACGATATCTTTTTAAACAACGATTACAAAAGAGATATTGGTTTAGTATATGTTCCATTTCAATTAGCTAAACAATTAGTTGACAATCTTCCTAAAAATAAATATAATAAGGAAGATGTTACTATTCTTGTTCCTAATGCGTTAAATGGAACTATTCCGTTGATGCTACGTGAAAGATTCCCACTTGCTCGTATAGTGTGCGGCGAACAGTTTGAATACTTCAGGAGTCACCTAGAAAGACTAGGTTTTGAAACTTTTAAATGGGAAGAAATTAATATGGAATTTGACGTTATTATAGGCAATCCGCCTTACCAAAAACCTAAATCTGATAGTAGAATGGGTAGCCGCGGCGCATCTGAGTTGTGGGCAGAGTTTGTAAACAAAGGACTTTCTCTATTGAAAGATAACGGACACTTTGCTTTTATCCATCCCAATGCTTGGCGTAAACCTGAAGACCGAAATGACTTTTGGAAATTGCTTACACAAGATAACCAGATGGAAAAACTTGTAATGAGTTCTGGCAAAGGAGATCAAGATTGGTTTGGTATTGGGGTACGTGTTGATTATTATATTTTACAAAAGAAGGCAAAATACAAAAATACAATTGTAGTAGATCACGAAGGCGTTACACATGATTTAGATCTTGTCAATTTTGATTGGCTCCCTAACTATGCAATTGATGAGATTTCTCAATTGTTAGGAAAAGGGACATCAGTGTTGTATAATACCTTCTATCATACACAAAAGAAACACAGTGATGTTCAAACAAAAGATTACAAGTATCAAGTTGTACATACTATTAATAAATCCGGCCTTGGTATAAAATACTTTGATAAGTCACAAGAAAATGACACTACACATTTTGGTGTAGCAAAGGTTCTGTTAAATCAGAATGAACTCCAATATCCTTACAACGATTTTAAGGGTGAGTACGGTATGAGTCAACTTACATTTGGTATTCCTATTTCTTCTGAAGAAGAAGGAGAAGAAATTATAGAGTTTCTTAATAGTGACAAAGGCAAGAGATTAATTGCATCTACTAAATGGAATACTTACTATACAGATTATGGAATGTTTAAGTCTTTTAAGAAAAACTGGTATAAATGAAAATTGAAGAAGTTATAGATCACATTCGCAACCGTGCCTATATGGGTGGAGTAGAACGTGATAAACTGAGGGTAAAGGCCACTGGTGAGGTTTTTACTCCTACTGAACTGGTGCGTGAGATGCTGGAACAAATTCCTGCTGAGCAGTTTACAGATCCCGCAAAGACCTTCCTTGACCCGAGTTGCGGTGACGGACAGTTTTTAGGGGAAGTACTAATCCGTAAAATGGAAAATGGTAGTACGTTTGAGCAGGCACTCCGAACCATCTACGGCGTTGACCTAATGATCGATAATGTAGATCTATGCCGTGAAAGATTACTATGTGGACGTGAAGATCTACGTCATATTGTAGAACAGAATATACAATGCAAAGATGCTCTCAAATATGGATATAATTTTAAACCAATGGGACCCGCACGTAGAAAGACTGAAGAGAACGCCCGTGCTCGTCAAGCAAGACTAAATGCCAAACAAGAAAAACAAGCTCTGTTAGAAGAAAAGAAAAAGAAAAAAGAAGCTCATCAAAAGAAAATAGGACTTGAGAATTTACCTCCACCAGTTTAACCGGTAAAAATTAAAAAAGAAAAATTAAATCCGGTTGAGATTCCCGGTATTACTATCTAGTTTCGGCGAGTGCGGCTAGTATTTCCGTCCAGATATCTACCGCTTCTTTCCAAAATTCTCTGTTCATCTGGGGCAATTTGATATCCATTGGCACCATGTCCACATGTAGTATAGTTCGAAAAATAGGAAAGTGAGTGCTATTCCGAAGAAGATCCACTCTCCCTGTGTTAGTGGTTCTGGAGGTGGTTCAATGTACTCATCATTGTTGTTCATAAGTATATTTATATGTTGACTTTTTACCAAAAAGATTGTATAATAATAATATGAAGATCAAAAAACTAACACGTCAATACTCAGGTGGAGATACGTTTACCCATATGGTTCAGTATATCTATAAAGATGCCGACACATTTGTAGAACACAGACAGTGGTGCTGGGAAACCTGGGGACCTAGCTGTGAGCTGGACTACTACTATAAAACTGGTAAAAAGAATACACTGTGGGCGTGGATGAGTGCCGACAACGGTAGGATCCGTATCTATTTTGGCTCTGAAAAAGAAGCCGCACATTTTGGATTAAGGTGGAGTTGATATGAAGGTGAGTTTGGTAAGTGATTTACATCTAGATGTTGGTGGATACTGCGAACTCCCAGGTGGGGAGGTTTTAATTCTCGCCGGTGACGTCTGCGAAGCTCGCAGGCTCACCACAGAATTCCACAGTACCAAAACTCTATACCCAACCGGAGAACCCAATCGAGAATTTCCCTGTAGTGAATTCTTCCGTGTAGAATGCGCCAAATATGACAAGGTATTCATGGTCATGGGCAATCACGAGCACTATGGTGGCAAACTCTACAAGACCTACGATGAACTCCTAAAGATCTTGCCAGCCAACGTGACCCTGCTAGAGGATCAGGTAGAAGAATATCGTGGAGTCATGTTTATGGGCTCTACCCTATGGACCGACCTCAATGGAGGCGACCCAATCACGGCCATGCATCTCAAGATGGGGATGAATGACTACAGGGCAATCACAGAATTCTATCCTGATAGAAGCGTCTGGCACAAGCTGACGCCGGAACGTACTGCTGAGATACACTTCAAGACCAAACAGTATTTCAAGACCATATTGGAGTTGAACCGTGACAAGCCCTTTGTTGTGATTACTCATCACTCTCCCAGCTTCCAGAGTGTCAACGAGAAATATCGGTATGATACCACTATGAATGGTGGATACTCCAGCAACATGGATCAGTTCATTCTGGACAATCCCAACATCCATACTTGGGTACATGGCCATATGCACGATCCGGTAAGTTATTATATCGGTGAGACTCGTGTTGTCAGTAATCCTCGTGGCTATGTTGGCTATGAGCCCACAGACCATTTTGATCCTGGATTTTCGTTTACTGTATGACCACAACTGTGCGACTCTATTGGAATGAGATCAATGATCCTGCCAACGAGCATGTCATGTGGAATGAGATCTTGGCACGCACCTTTGAACAGTTCGGACTGCCCGGTGATAGATACATGACCAATATAGATACAGATTGGATGGACTGGCATTTTGTCAGTGAAAAAGATGCTACTATGTTTATATTGGAACATGGAGGGGATGTCATACCTGAGTCTCAGATCACCGTGGAGTTTGTAGGGAGCCTGATGAGATGATCAGTAACTACTTATTTCCCTATGAACCTCCACAGGAACTCCTAGATCAGTGTACGCTGATAGTGTTAGGAGATCCGCCAAAGATCAAAGATATCAAATACTGGGCCATAGAGAACTGCCATAGTTTCCTATGGATGGAAGAAGTCAACACCAGCGACGTCAGTCCCATGTATGACGTCTGTTATGGATTTTACTTCTGGGATGACAAGGATATACTGATGTTTAAGATGAAATACGCAGAATGGACATAGACTACAGACGACAGGGACGTAAATGGGTAGCCGAGGTGTGGGATCAACCCTCGTATAAACTATCTGGTGTAGATTATGCCGTTCCCCTCACAGAATCGATCTATGATGAGATCAATCAGTGGTGTATTGACACCCTGGGTTATCACGCTCGTATGGCCTATCATATCTTTCGTTTCGAGAAAGAACAAGATCTGGCCATGTTCTTGTTGAGGTGGCTATGATTACAGAAGATGCAATAATGACATCAATAGCAAAGGCAATGCAAGACCAAATTGACCGGGAAATAATAGAATCTCTGGGTCTCAAATTCAGACTGGGCCGATATCTAGGCGAGAACGCGGTATGGGCCGACGGTGGGAATTCGACTGTCCAAAAAAAGCCGCACTATTTGCACTGAGGTGGCTATGACATATATATACCTTGATTGTTTTGGTAAGGTCATGCCCGGATTTCAAGTTTTAGGCAAAACGCATCATATTGTTGTGGTAGAAGTCTATCGAGAAGAAATTGAAATCTGGATAAGACAACAAGGTCCCTGGACGGTAGGGGAGACCCGGGACGGCCAGAGATGCTACCAACTCGACAAAAAATTATACACATTGTTTTTATTGAGGTGGTCATGATAGAAATTGTAATTCCTGTAGATTTTCCACACGAAGAACGAATGAAAAAGATACCCAAATCTTTGTTAAACTGTGTGTATTACATAAGTTCAAATTATCCAGATTGTAATAATCATACTCGAGAACGGTTATTTGATCGTAAGTTTGAAGAGCTAAATCCCGGTGTTAGAATTATGTATAATCCTGACCGGGTGGTGTGGCAGGATGAACGGGATTATTTGTTGTTTACCCTGAGGTGGGCATGAATCTAAGTCCAGAATGTATAGACAGTATGAAAACGTGGGTAAATGACCAGCAGACTATCTTAGAAAAAGAAATGATAGAAGCTAAGGCCAAGGAAATGCAAGAAGAAATTGATCGTGAAATACTTTGGGGTATGCTCAAAAGTATAGGATGGACTCGTGTTATGTTGCCTACTCTAGTAGATAACAAACACGCCATAGATATCAGGTACTGGTTGGAAGAAAATTGTAAAGGTGCATACGAGCGTCGGGGCCGAGACTTTATCTTTGAAAAAGAAAAAGATGCTACTATGTTTATTTTGAGGTGGTCGTGAACAGTCAACAAGATAGATATATAGCCAGCGTCTCATCTCCAGGTCAGCAGGAAATTATGGGCCTAACCTATCCAGGATGGTCACCCTGCATACGCTGGTGCGAGCAAACTGTCAAGGCCGGTTGGCGGTACCAGGGTGAAGGTGTATTTGAGTTTAATCGTGAGCAGGATTATTTAATGTTTGTGTTGAGGTGGCTATGAAGGTAGATCGTCACGAATACCACATAGTTGAGTTAAACAATCAGGTGGATCTGGAGGTTTTAAGCTGGTGCTACCGACAGTTTGGACCTGTTGGACACAAGACTTGGTTTGAAAGAAACAGGTGTATATATTTCTACAATGCTCAGGATCATATGATGTTCTTATTAAGGTGGGGTTCATAATGAACGAAATATCAAAAAGACATATAGCCAGCATACCTGCACCATATGAATCACTAAACACTATATCAGGCCATCGTTATCTGGGTTGGAAGCCTTGCCTGGAATGGTGTGAAGAGAGATTTGGCCATCGAGGATGGTGGTACATTGGAGACGGTGTTTTTGAGTTCCACAGTGCCCAAGATCATATGATGTTCTTATTGAGGTGGGGATCATAATGACCTATCCTAAACTTAACAAAAGATTAATATATACAGCCTATACCAAACATCGGTGGCCCGAGGTACAGCAGTGGTGCGTAGAAAATATAGGACCTTGGAATGAAACTTGGTACAAGTTAGGAGAAGATCCCGCGGCGGCAGTATTCGATCCAGACTATCGTAGCACATATTTTTTCAAGACAGAACAGGATCAGCTTATGTTTATGTTGAGGTGGGGCGGATGAAATACGATCCTAACGAAGAATATGAAAAGTGGGTAGAACGTGTCCGCATCTATGAGTACGGCATAGCACTACAACGTATCGCACAGGGCGAGCCCGCTGAACAGGTCATAGAAGAACTGAGTCGCAGGATCACTGATAAACTGCTCCATCCTTGGCTGTTAAAAATCAAGGAAAATAGCGAATTGCAGGCAGAATACGATGCTGAAGCATCTAAAAAGAGCTACAAAGAAAACTATCTAGATCGGTTTGGACCAGTGGCGGATCATGTGATTGACGAAGATCAGGTTGACAAAAAGATAGATTAAATGTATACTAAATAAAGGTGTGGTATACCTAATGGATGCTACGAATGGGCATAGTGCCCGGATATACTCACTTAATAAGGAGAAAACTAATGAGTAAAGTTGTGATCGGAATTGACCTTGGCACCACTAATAGTTGCGTGGCTGTTATCGAAGGCGGAATCCCCAAAGTAATCGAAAATTCAGAAGGCGCTCGTACAACGCCATCCATCGTGGCCTATGCCAACGATGAAATCCTAGTCGGTGCCTCAGCTAAACGCCAGGCAGTGACCAATCCAAAGAACACGATCTATGCGTCTAAACGCTTGATCGGTCGTAAATTTACAGAAGATGCTGTACAGAAAGACATCGACTTGATGCCCTACCAGATCATCCAAGCAGACAACGGAGATGCGTGGGTAGAAGCCAACGGTGAAAAACTAGCACCTCCGCAGATCTCAGCAGAAGTTCTCCGCAAGATGAAAAAGACCGCTGAAGACTATCTTGGCTACGAAGTTGATCAGGCGGTTATCACAGTTCCAGCCTACTTCAATGATTCACAACGTCAAGCTACCAAAGATGCAGGAAAGATCGCAGGCTTAGAAGTCCTGCGTATCATCAACGAACCCACAGCGGCTGCCTTGGCCTATGGTGTAGACAAACAGGATAAAAAAGATCGCAAGATCGCTGTCTATGATCTAGGTGGTGGTACATTTGATGTCAGCATTATCGAGATCGCCAACGTGGAAGGTGAAAAGCAGATCGAAGTCTTGTCTACCAACGGTGACACATTCCTCGGCGGTGAAGACTTCGACCAACGCATCATGGACTTCTTGGTTGACTCATTCAAGAAAGATTCAGGTGTTGATCTAACCAAAGACGTATTGGCACTGCAACGCTTGAAAGAAGCCGCAGAAAAAGCCAAGATCGAACTGTCTAGTTCAGCACAGACAGATGTCAACCTGCCCTACATCACAGCAGATGCCAGTGGTCCAAAACATCTTAATATCAAACTGACTCGTGCCAAACTGGAAAGCCTAGTTGATGAGTTGATCCAACGAAGCCTAGCACCATGCAAGACCGCTATGACAGATGCAGGTGTCACTACAGACGACATCGACGAAGTGATACTGGTAGGTGGTATGACTCGCATGCCCAAGGTACAGGAAGCCGTAGAGAAACTGTTTGGCAAGGCTCCTCGCAAGGATGTAAACCCAGACGAAGCGGTGGCCGCTGGTGCTGCCATCCAAGGTGATGTACTAGGTGGTGGACGAACTGATGTCCTGTTGCTAGACGTGACTCCTTTGAGTCTAGGTATCGAGACCATGGGCGGGGTCATGACCAAGGTGATCCAGAAGAACACCACTATCCCTACCAAGACCAGCCAGGTGTTCTCCACAGCTGAAGACAATCAACCTGCCGTGACTATCAAGGTATTCCAAGGTGAGCGTGAACTGGCCAACTATAACAAGTTATTGGGCGAGTTCGACCTAACTGGTATTCCTCCAGCACGCCGTGGTACTCCGCAGATCGAAGTGACCTTTGACATCGATGCCAACGGTATCATGAAGATCAGTGCCAAGGACAAGGGTACAGGCAAAGAAAACAAGATCACCATCAAGAGTGATTCTGGACTCAGCAAGGAAGAGATCGATCGCATGATCAAGGAAGCCGAAGCCAATGCCGAGGATGACAAGAAGCAACGTGAGCTGATCGAAACCCGTAACTTCGCAGAGTCACAGTTGAACTCAGTCCGAGCTGATCTAGCAGAAGTCAAAGACAAACTAACACCAGATGAAGTCACCAAGATCGAATCGGCCATGGCAGAAGTAGAGGAAGCAGTCAAGGGTGAAGACAGAGAAGTGATCACACAGAAGACCAGCGACCTATATGCGGCAGCACAGCCAATCCAAAAGGCCAAAGAGCCTCCTGCTGATGCTACTACTGATACTCCGCCCGCAGATGACGGTGTAGTAGATGTGGATGCTACAGAAGTGAAAAAAGATTGACAGGGGTAATAAATCAGTGTATAAATATATATGTAGGGTACCTAATGGGCCTTACATATATCTTACTTAAACAAGGAGAAAACAATGACACAATTAGTACGTTTCGACACCAACGCTCTAAACAGAGCACTATTAGGATTTGACAGCTTATTCGATAACTTCGAGGCACGCTTTGCAAATCAAATCAACAACAACTATCCTCCGTTCAATATATTGAAACACGATGAGAACTCATATGAGATCGAGATCGCTGTGACAGGATTTGAACCAGACGAGATTGCAGTCGAAGTTGATCAAAATCAGTTGGTTGTAAAAGGCCATCGAAAAGGTGCCGACGATGAAGATACTGTGTATCTACAGCGTGGCCTGGCTACACGTGATTTCACTCGTAGCTGGACACTGGCAGAACACATGGAAGTAGGTGAAGGTCGCATACGAAATGGTGTGCTGACCATAGAACTTACTCGTGTTATTCCAGAAGCATTAAAGCCGAGAATATTAAAAATCAAGGCTGAGTGACACAGTTGGGGGAATCCTCCCCCAACTTAATTTTATCTACCGACACAGATCATGGCAACTGACATAGAAGAAGTAGTAATCGTAGACAACACTACCGATAAACGGATCAAAGAACCCAGCAGGTATAAAGTGGTAATCCTCAATGACGATTATACAACCGTGGAATTTGTAATTCTATTACTGGTTAGAATATTTAGACATACCACTGATTCGGCGATCAGGATCACCCAACAGATACACGATGAAGGCTCCGGAGTAGCGGGCATCTACACGCACGAAATAGCTGAGCAGAAAGTCATAGATGCCACTGAGCTAAGCCGTGCTAATAACTTCCCATTATTGATCAAGGCAGTACCAGAATGAGCCTCAAAGAACTAACACAAGAACGCCACAAGGCCGCAGAAAGTACTCGATTCATGCAGGCCGTATTTGATCACACACTGCCGATGGAGGTATGGATCGATTATACCTATCAAAAATACTCTTGGTACAAGAGTATCGAGATTCGCTGCCAGGCTCTAGGGCTGTTAGACGATCTCCCAGGCATCGAACGTGCAGAACTCATACTGGCAGACTATGAAGAAATGATGCAGGGCAGAGATGACCGACATTTCTTAAAGCTAGAGACCACAGACTACTGCGGTTATATCAGAGACCTTACCGATCCTAACGCAGTGCTGGCACACCTGTATACCTGGCACATGGGTGATATGTTTGGCGGACAGATGATCAAGAAGATCATAGATGCTCCACATAGTCATCTAGAGTTCGAAAACAGCAAAGACCTCATGTTCGTATTGCGTGGTATGCTAGATGACAGTATGGCTGATGAAGCCAACGTGGCTTTTGATTGGGCTATCAAGATACTAGGGACCTATGACTGTTAATGTACAAGACCGTATAGAAAAATTAGCCCGAGATATAGAATATAAATTAGCCACATCAGGTAAACTGTTTAATAATCATATCGAAGGGTACGATTGGCACAATGCCATATTCCACAGCGGTTCATACCGTAGAGCCCACGTAGAAATCGTAGATAAACGACAGAGTCATAAAATATACATCTTACACTGCACTATATTTCCAAAATTAAATGATCCAGGTCCGATCTGGGGATTTGATGCTGTCTGCGGTCCAAACAAGATCACAGGCACATTCCTAGATTTCTCAGCTACTGCGGATCCTCAACATCCTATGATGTCATGGTTTGCCGAAGAAACAGAAGATCTACAGTGGAACAAGCCTAGAGAATTACCCGATTGGGCCCGAGCCATATTCAGTCCTAGCATGATAGCCGCGGGCAATGTCAATGAAGAAGCAGAACTAGAATCACTGTGCCATATAGCGATGAAAAGCCTACACTACTATCTGGCCAATATAGGAAGCTATAAGCAAGAAGATGCGGATTATCGTGCGGAGCAAGATCGATACTGCCGTTATCAAAAGCAGAATCCGCATGTAGTACGCAGTATGGTCTCAATGGGTGTAGAAGAAACTGTAATACGCAAATTCGTAGATGAGATACTGTTTCCTGAATTTGGGTAAATAACGTATTATGCGTATAATTGACTTACTTTTTGAAATATCAGATTCGTTAACCTATAACGATTTAGAGTTAGTTCTCAATAGGATTGTTCCGGATATTAAAGGTATCAAAAAAAATGGCAACAAAATATTACCATTAATTGATTTTCCGGATAAGGATCAAAACAAATGGCGATTAAATGCCATGCAACAATTAGTACCTGTATTGGCTAAAGAATTAGGTCGTAATACACATTTTGATCCTAATAAAAATACTTCTAGTTTAGGGGGTATCGTTATTGATGGTAGCCCGTTCACTATTGCCTACAAAAATAATAAAACACAAGGGACTAAACATAGTGGTAAGGCGAATGAAATAGCTCTAGCAAAATTAATACAAAAAGAAATCGATGCATCTGGCTCGGTAAACGTGAGATTTAAGGATGATCAAGGAAGAATTTTGGATGTTCCAAAAGTTAACAGAGTTGAACATATTGGAAGTAAAACTCAAGGCGGATTGAAGGGTGATGTAGCACTTTTTAGTCCAGATAGAAGAATTCCTGTTTCTATTAAACAAACCGATGCTGAAAATTGGGAAACTGCTGATTCTTTATTTGGACCAAGAGCGTTTCCAATTATAAAAAAATTAATAAACGACGGTTTGGTTAAATTGTCTAAACTTAAAGATAGAGAAATTAAAGGTCAGATTGTTCCAATTTACAGGATTGATAGAGAAATTGTTGTTCAACCTACTCCTGAAGATGTACTTAAAACTATATTTGGGACTGATATCAATCCACATGGGGGTATAGTTATACAAGATTTCCAACCACATCATTTTGTACAAAATGGAAACTTTATAGAAATAGAGTGTCATGCTGTAATTACAAAATTAGCAGATGTTCCAAAAAGTCATATGATGTATTTTACCATCAGAAATCAAAATGATAGATCTAAAACTGGTATTAGAGGATTAGGAGTACACGCGGCTACTGCTACACGAGCATTTGGAAAATCAGGAACAAAAGATGTTATTTACGTAGATCAAGAAGGAAATCAACTTCCTATACCCAAAGATATAATCTAACACAATAAAAACATCAGATTCCTGTTAAATACTAATAGGAGTCAAACCTTGAATACACTATACAAAATCTTACTTACTGCTGGTATCCTATCCTGGACGCCCCTAGCCGTTTCTACACCAATGGCTGATTACAGTTTCAAAAGTCCTAGTTTTAACGGCAACGGTTACAGCAGTCATGTGTTGACCATAGAAAACCAGGAATACACACGTCAGCAACAGATAGCCAAAGACATACAGGCTGCACTACAGGCACAGGCGGCAGCCGCACAGAACACCAATTTGGCCAAGTTCTTGAACAATCTAGAAAGCCGTATCTACGCACAGATCAGCCAGAATCTAGCCACTGCCATGTTTGCATCGGGTGGTAGTACAAGTGGGTCATTGAACTTTGAAGGCAATACCATATTCTGGACCAAAGATAGCTCAAATGTATACCTCACAGTGACTGACACAGTGGGCAATCAAACACAGGTCACAGTACCTCTAGGACAATTCCAATTTTAATATGAAAAAAATTCTATCCCTCGTCATGATACTTGCACTTGCAGGTTGTGCTATAGTTCAAAAAGCCGGTTTTGAATACCAACCCGAAGTGGTGCCAAATCGCATGCAAAAAGAGTTTGATTCGATACCACCACCAGAGGGGCGAAAGCTCAGCGTGGCAGTGTATAATTTTGCTGATAAAACCGGACAACGCAAACCAGTATCGGGTATTGCTAGTCTGAGTACAGCAGTCACACAAGGGGCCGAAGTGTTCTTGATCAAGGCCCTACAGGATGTGGGGCACGGGCAATGGTTTGATGTTGTAGAAAGAATCAATATAGATGCTTTAACCAAAGAACGCACAATCATACGCCAGATGCGTGAAGCCTATGAAGGTGTCAATGCCAAACCGCTCATGCCCATGCAGTTTGCCGGCATCATCATGGAAGGTGGTATCATTGGTTATGATTCGGGATCTGAATCAGGCGGAGCCGCACATCGTTTCCTGGGTATAGGCACACAGACACAGTACAGCAAAGACACAGTGACTATCAGTTTGCGAGCCATAAGTGTCAATACCGGCAAGGTCTTGGCGGCTGTACACGTGACCAAGATAGTGTACAGCACTGCCGACAGTTTTGCCGTGTTAAAATTCCTAGACGACGGTACACAGGCATTTGAAGCTGAAGCAGGATTAACCATAAACGAACCAGGTACGCTAGCTGTCAAGGCCACGATCGAAGCCGCTGTGGTAGAACTAATCAAGGAAGGTGAGCGCAAGGGTATCTGGGACTATCGTAAACCTGAATCTGTGCAGGCACCTGTAGCACCGCCTCCACCTCCAGTAGTAGTAGTTCCAGAAGTCAAAAAAGCAGAAGAACCCAAAATAGTAAAGATGGTGTTTGCGGCTAATACCAAAGTTTATAAACGTAAATCAAATCTCGAAGGACCCTTATATGGACCTTTCGTAGTAGTACCAGCCAACACTGTAGCAACGGTTAAAGACACAGACGTGAAGGATGTAGTAGAAGTAGAAATAGCGATAGGAGTAAAAGGATTCGTAAAAAGAGAGCGATTAAGAGCGGCCAACTAACAGACCGTAAGGAAACCAAAATGAAAACAAAACTAGCTAAAATAACACTACTAATGCTAGCCATTATGAACATAAACAGTTGGGCCGCAGACAATAGTATCTATATTGATCAGGCCGGCGATAACGCCATAGTAGCCATATCACAGGATGGAGCAGGCAACGTGGTTAGGGGCCTACCAGGTGTAGGTACAAGTTCTACTACACCTGCCAAAATCTACGGAGATGGTAATCAGGTATCGGTAAGTCAGGTCGGTAGCGGTAATACACTACGACTGGGCATACAGACTGACACATCAGTGGCAGCTAGTACAGTTAACTACAGCGTTAGTAACAGTATGAATAGCTCAGCTACTATACAGCTTGGTAGTAACACAACCAACAGCTCAGGCAACAACATTGGGGTGACACAATCAGGTAATGCCAGCTCGGCCGATATTAAATCCATTGGTGCTAGCAACACTATAACGGTCAACACAGCTGGTGGAGCCAATAACTCAGCTACCATTGGTGCTCTAGGTGATAATATCACAGGTACCTTGGCTATAACCGGCGGGGGCGGTAATACTGTCAGCATGGATCTACAGAGTCCAGGTGGAACCAGTGCTGTGACCATAGCAGGTGCTACAAACACAGTCAATGTCCTGCAAACCGGTGGAGTAAACGGTCATCAATCTACTATTGATATTACCGGCTCTGGTAATACTGTAGGTGTTACACAGACTGGTACTGGTGGTGATAATATTGCTAACCTAAAGATCGCTGGCAGTGGAGGTAGTATGACTATAAATCAAAACAATCACTAATATGGATCAGTGGACACTTAAAAATATGTATCAGCAATGGGCCGACGGACAGACCAATGCGGCACAGCGTTGGTTAGATTTCGTGGAGATGGCAGCTCGTGTACACGGTACCACGGCCGATCAGATAATGAAAGAACTACAGAAATGTTCATGGTTTTTAAGAGGAGATTGATATGGAAGGAAGTATTATGCGTACTCTTGCTGATCTCATCGCAAGACACCATCGCGGCGATAGGGACCATAACGGAACAGGTTAATGTGCCGCCTTCGATACAACGGTCGAAGACGACCTTGGAGGGAACTCGGGGCTCGGGGGTGGAGATGCAGGATGCGATACGGACAGCCCGGGGCAAGGTGGGAATAACCTTCCAGGATGATACTCGAGTACAGGTAAACGAAAACAGCCGGTTAGTCATTGATGATTTTGTCTACGATCCCAAACGACCTGCTGTAGGCAAGCTGGCGCTTAATATGGCATCGGGTACTGTACGTTATGCGTCAGGTGCTATTGCTAAAAACGATCCTAGTAAGGTTGCTCTCAATACTCCTAGTGCCACTATTGCTGTACGAGGTACTGATTTCAGTGCCACTGTAGACGAGTTAGGTGCTAGTACCATCATACTATTACCCAGTTGCCCGGCTGGATATCGAGATGTAGAACGTGATTGTAAAACTGGCTCGATTGAGGTTATAACCGATGTGGGTAAAGTTCTGCTAGATCAGGCATTTCAAGCGACCAAAGTAGAAACTCGCGGTGTCATGCCATTGAAACCAGTGGTGTTGCGAATAGGCGAAGATGCTATCAACAATATGCTAATAGTAGCACCACCTAAACAACTACAACAAAACAACGAAAAAACACAAGTTCGAGTAGACTCTAAAGGTGCACTTGATGTAGACTTCTTAAAAGAAACCGGCCTGGTTAATGCGTTTGATGCACAGGAAAAAGACCTATTCAAAGATACACTGAGCCGCAATTTCCTGGATCAAACGTTCTTGGCCAATATCTTGGACATTATCAATGCACAGTTGGCTGCACAGCTAGACCTGCTGAACAATACCAAATCAGGACTATTGCCAGATTATACTGCTATATCTGGCATAGTAGCCACAGTAGATGACAATACTGTAACTCTAAGTCGGGATAACGGCAGTGACGTAATGAGTGTAACTGTACCTAAAAATCAAAACAGCACCATTTATATGACACAGGGCCCTTTAGATTTTAAGAACCGAGTAAACTCGGGCAGTAACACCACCATTACCTTAATACAAAAATGAAACGATTTCTATTAGCTCTAGTCTGTTTCAATGTGTGGGCAGCAGATAATACTGTTAACATAGATCAGGTAGGTGACAACAACACCATCTCAATCACGCAAGATGGATCAGGGCATTCAGCAACATTAACCTTAGGTAAAACCAGTCCTGCGGACAACACTACGATAAACATAACACAGCAGGGTACAGGTGCTAAAACTGCCACAGTAGACATACCGTCGGGTATTAACAATGGGGTTATCATGTTCCAAGACGGCACAGGCAATCATACTGCCAACATACAGAACCTAAACGGATCGGCCAACAACATAGGTATCACGCAGACCGGTGCCGGTAATCACAGCATGACCATAACCGGTGTTGCAGGTACAACTAATAATAACAATACTGTAGATGTCACACAAAGTGGCGGTGCCGGTGCAGATAAAACATTCAATCTCTGGCTAAATGGTGCCACTGGTGCTGGTGTAACCATTCAGCAGACCAATCCCACACAGGCCAGTCAAGGCGGCATGAACATACAGTGCAATCCTTGTGGATCGGGCTGGAGTTATATACGCAATTAATTATAATAATATAAGCAGTAAATAATAGCACACTAACATCATTACGGGAGCGACGTATGAAATTAATCAAAAGGGCCATTGCGGCCTTGTTGATCTTTGTATCAACCACTGGTATAGCACAGCTATTACCCACAGTAGACAATATCAGCAGTAGCACAGGTATAGCATATACTTCTGCTAACACTTGGCAGAACTATACCTACACATTCTCACCATCAACAACAGGTGCTAACTATGTGGGATTTGCTTTTAGACAGGATCCGGCCTATTGGACACTGGGCAACGTATTACTCAACACAGGTGGCGGTAGTAATCTAGTCACCAATGGTAATTTTGCCACAGGTGGAGCGATACCTGGACAAAATGGACTACAGGCTCCGCAGTATTGGGGTGTATGGTATCAGAATGGTACTACCCCGGCTGCCGCAGGTACTTGGCAAGCACCAGGACAGAATTGGCAGAATGTGGTTTATAACGGTGGACAAGGAGTCAACACCTCAACAGCAGGTTCTTGGATCGACGGTGCCGTTGGTAGTTTCGATGGTATCTATCAAGGTGTTAGCCTTACTTCTGGAATCACATATTCACTGTCATTCAGTGTTTATGGTAATAACACAGTTAACAGTGGGGTCCAGATAGGCGTCTATGCTGGCGCCTGTGCTGACGTGACTATAGCCGCGGCAAACTGTAGCATGAGAGCAGGTTCAGGATTTACCACGTTGGCCACTCCAGCCGTGGGTAGTAATGCTGGAAATACCAATCCACCTCCACCTCCAGCTCCAACTATAGTGAGTTCAACTACTGCTAATTCTGTGAGTTCGAGTTCAGTCAACGGTACCCCGGTGGTTACCAACAGCACAGCCTATGGTGCTCCAACAAGCACTGTGGCTCTCACTGATGCTCGTAGAGGTCAAACACCTCAGGTACTAACAGTTACTAGGACTACAACAACTACAACAGTGACTCCTTGGGTATTGACCACAGTTACCACAACTCCTGTTACAACTACAGTTACAACAACACCTGTTACCACAGATACCTACAGTGACGGTAGCGTAGTGGTAACCAACGGAACACCAGTAGTGACTAGTTCGGTGGCCAACAATGTGGTCACAGTTACTACCAATGGTAGCGCCACAGGAGTAGTAGCAGTACCACAAGACTACACAACACGTATCGATCAGTTGGCCAAATTAGGACAGATCAACGGTGCCCTTAACCATGGACTAGACAGCGACATACTAGGTCGTCACCCTGATGGTACACAGGGCTGGAATGGACGTGACGGAGTTGATTGGGTAAATGTACAGGGAAGTCGTAGCAATACTCCAGACAGCACCAGTTTCAACACAAGTCGTATTGGTGTGGGCTATGATCACCGTATTAGTTCTGACCTAACAGTCGGAGCACAGTATCATCGTGTGCAGGTCAACATGAGTTCTGATAACAGCAGTGGACAACTACAGAAAGATGCTCTAGGTGTTTATGCTCTTAAGAGTTATAAAGATTGGTTATTCAAAGCAGATGTCGCAGGTGCTGTAAACAGATATTCCACAGCACACAGTTTACCTGAATTAGGCTATGCTAACAGTGCCAGCACTAACGGTGTTGATCTTTGGGTCAACGGTCGTGCCTATGCTCCGGCCTATCGTGGCATACGTCCATTCGTTGGAGCACGCTATGATCTTACCAAGACCAACGGTGCAGCCGATGCTGGTAGTGATATGACTGCTGTGACCTATGATCCAATACGTCAGAGCCAGACCAGCTATGAATCAGGTGTGAGAGTTGAGCAGGTCATACCGCTATTACCTAGTACCAATGTCTATGCTGAAGTATCTAGGAATACACAGGATCTTAACACAGTCAGTGCTGGACTCAGTACCAATGTCAAGGATCGTACACAGGTTCGTCTGGGATTCAACAGCCAAAGATTTAATGGCTTCGTTAACAATTCAGCACAGGCTTCAGTACAGATAGCATTCTAAATCTGTAGCGTCAGTAACAGAACGGAAACGATAGTTTAATATTGTTTCCGTTTTTCTATTATAAATATCTATCCAAGGAGGGCCGATTATGAAAATCCAAAAATTAGTAACAAAGTTGAACAAGGCTGAAATTGAACACAATCTAGAGAAGGTCAAAAAGATCTGGTTCAAGATCCTAAAGAAAAGTCTCAATCATAAACACACAGAAAAAGTACAGTAATATATAGGGCGATAAATATTGGTATGAAAAAGCCAAATTATCGCTCTATTTTTATCAGCGACATACATCTAGGATCGAGAGGCTGTAAAGCAGAACTACTACTGGATTTCCTTAAACGTAATTCATCAGACAACCTATACCTAGTAGGTGACATAGTAGATGGATGGAGACTTAAACAAAATTGGTATTGGCCACAGAGTCATTCAGACGTAATTCGCAGGGTACTGAAACTGGCCAAGAAAGGTACTCGAGTATTCTATATAGCAGGCAATCACGATGAAGCTATACGCAAATGGTTACACTACATACCCAATCTAGGACGTCTAACATTTTCCAATCGTGAGGATTATATCGGATTAGATGGACGTAGGTATCTAATCATACACGGAGATCTGTTTGATGGTCTCATGCAGGTATCTAGCGGTAGACTATTGATGCACGTCGGCGATTGGTTATATGATCTCATAGTGAGACTAAACGACTATTGGGCCATGATCCGTAGCCGTATGGGCCTGCCATACTGGAGCATCAGTAAATGGATAAAACAGAACACCAAACAGGCAGTGGGTTATATATTAAATTTTGAGAAATTACTCGCAGACTATTGCAAAACCAAGGGCTATGATGGTATAATATGTGGACACATACATACAGCTGAGATCCGAGATATAGATGGTGTTGTCTATATGAATGACGGGGATTGGGTTGAGAGCTGTACAGCCTTGGTAGAGAACTGGGATGGCACCTGGGAAATAATAGAATGGAGCGGTAAATGACAGTATTGATCTTGACTAAAAACGAACGGAACGAATATGAGTCTACTAGACTCATAGAAAGCTTCGCTGCCAAAGGTATAGAAGCTCGTGCCTGCCATCCTGATGATTTTGATATCATCGTGGATCGCAACATCAAGAGTGGTATCAAATACAAAGGTCAGGACATGGAACTGCCACGATTAGTCCTAGTCAGGCTAGGTGCTGGCATCCTGCCTTTCCAATTGGCTGTTATACGACATTTCGAACAGGCAGGTGTTCCCTGTGTAAATGGCAGTATGGCCATAGAAACTGTCAAAGACAAACTTCGCAGTAGCCAGATCCTGAGCCGTGCGGGCATAGCCATACCCAACACCATGTTGGTACGTTGGCCCATAGAAGATCGCCTGGTGACGGACAACATAGGATTCCCCTGTGTGGTCAAAGTGGTAACAGGTTCATATGGCGAAGGCGTGCATCTCTGCGAGCGTAAGAAAGACTACAAGAAATTAGTAGAGTTCGTAGAAAATCTAGGCAACAAGAAGACCATGATCGTGCAGGAATATCTAGGTGATCGCCCAGGTGAGGATCTGCGAGTGTTGGTCATAGGTGGTAAGGTCATGGGGGCCATGCTACGCACAGCACCAGAAGGTGATTTCCGTGCTAACATAACAGGTGGCGGTACTGGTAGCCGATATGAGATCACAGATGAAATTGACTACATCGCTCGTGAAACCGCCCGAGCTCTTAATCTAGACATAGCTGGTGTAGATCTGCTGTTCGATGACCGTGGGTTCCGTGTATGCGAAGCCAACTCAAATCCAGGATTCAAGGGTTTTGAAACCTATTGTGATGTAGATGTAGCTGACCTTATCACAGAATACGTAAGGTTCAAGATACAGTAATGTCATTAAAGATCAAAATACTAGGATATGAAGATGATATAGAATCTGCTCTTAAATTCCGAGCCAAGATGATGCAGTCAGCTTTTGGTATAGATCCTGAACAAGATGAAGATCAATGGGATCAAGATGCCTATCACGTGATAGCTGTCAGTGATCGCAAGGTAGTGGGCTACTACAGAGCCATAGTCAACAGTGATCTAGGATTTTATACAGAAAGCGAATTTGATCTAGCCAACCTAAAATTAGATCACTCAAAGATACTAGAGATAGGGCGTGCCGCTGTGCATCCAGACTATCGCAACGCCGCAGTGATTCCCATGCTGTGGGGTAATCTGTTCGATCTATCCAAGCGCCTAAACTGTGAATACATCATGGGAGCTACCAGCCTTAAGCCTAGCGAAACCGCTGTGATCGCCGCACGTGATCATTGGAGAGAAACCTATAGATATCTAGATGGAGCTCACGCTGTGCCTTTGAATCCCTATCTTGAAGAAGATACTTCAACAGGTGCTATACCCAAACTCCTACAGGTCTATCAAAAACTAGGTGCCTGTGTTGTCAGTGACCCCAGCTGGGATCCTGTATTCCACACAGCAGATGTAGTCACACTGATAGATCTCAAGGCTGTAAATCAACGCTGGCTAGAACGCCTGCTATAAATATTACTATGAAAAAAATCTTACTGAATCCTTGGATGGCCCTGATTACACTGGCCGTCATGCTGGCCATTAGAATATGGGATCCTTCATTCGTAGAAAGTGTCCGCTTGCGTTATTTTGATACTCTGATAACCAGCAAAGCACCTACTGAAAACAACATAGTCACGGTCAACATAGATGAAGCCACTCTGGACAAATATGGACAATGGCCTCTGCCCAGAGATCGTTATGCTAAACTAATACGAGATTTGTATCGACGTGGGGCTGGACTTGTAGTATTCAACGTGCTCATGGCCGAACCAGATCGTATGGGCAAGGATGCTCAACTGGCAAAAACACTCGCTGAGTATCCTGTGGTATTGCCCAACATGCCCTCACAGAAAACCAAGAATGAACCCAGACCTCCAGGGTCTGCAGTACTAGGTCCTGAATACCTAGATCGTATCATAACCTATCCGGGCATGATCGCCAATCGTCCAGAACTAGAAGAATCAGCAGTGGGCATAGGCACAGTAAACACACTACCTGAGATAGATGGTGTGAATCGCCGCATACCTTTGATAGCTACCATAGATGGTAAACTATATCCTAGCCTAAGCATGGAGGCTCTACGTGTACTGGCACAGGACACCACAGTGCAGGTCAAACTGAACGAGCTGGGTGTAGAAAAGATGCGTATTCCAAAGTTTGGTCCTATTACCACAGATAATTTTGGTCGTATCTGGATAGATTGGAGCCAGCAAAGCAGGTCAGTGAGTGCTGTAGATCTACCCAAAGATTTAGGCGGTGCTGTGGTCATAGTGGGTGTAACAGCCGCGGGCCTAGGTAATCCTGTTCCAACATCCAAGGGTGCGGTATGGCCGTCAGATGTACAGGCCGCTGTGTTGGCCACAATGATCAATGGTGTGACGATACAGCGTCCAGATTGGGCAGATGGGGCTGAGATATTGACCTTGGCAGGATTAGGCATTATACTGTTATTTTTAACGAGGTGGACCTATGTTGGCATTCTTTTTGGTATTATTAGTTCTATTGGTTGTGTTGCCCTCAGTCGTTATCTTTTTGTGCAGAATCTTTGGCTTGGAGATGGTGCTTATATCTGTGGTGCTCTTGTCCTTGTCATGCTCCATGCTTATGGAGTTAAGTTTGTGGCTGAGTACTTGGAAAAACTTCAGATAAAGAAACAGTTTGCCGGCTACTGCTCTAAAGAAGTGGTAGAGATGCTACAAAAAGATCCAGACTTAATCAAACGTGGTGTGCGTAAAGATGTCAGCGTCATGTTCTCTGATCTACGTGGATTCACTCCTATCGGCGAACACTACGGTGATGATGTAGCAGGCCTCGGTCAGTACATGAATGGCTACATGGATGCTATCAGCCAGCCAATGATAGAAAACAAAGGTATGATCATCAAGTATGTGGGCGATGCCAGTATGCACATCCATGGTGCTCCTATAGAAGATCCCAACCACGCTCGTACAATGGTTCGAGTAGGACTAGAGATGTTGGACCGTGTAGATGAGTATACCAAGATCATGGAAGCCAAAGGCCTGCCACCAGCCGCAATGGGTTGGGGGTGTAATTCAGGTATTGGCTTCATTGGTGAGATGGGATCAACTGATAGACACGGTTACGACATCTTGGGAGATATGGTTTCAACTGCGGCACGACTAGAAGCACGTTGCAAGGCTTATGGTGTGCTATGTATTATCGGTGCAGAAACCTACAATCGTACTCGAGATGATTTCTTCTACCTGATGTTAGATAATCTACAACCAAAAGGCAAAACAGTGGCGGACTTGATCTATACAGCACTACGTACCAAAGGTAACGATTACAGTAAGGATCAAGAACAGCATGAAGCGATGCATGACTTATATAAAGCCAAGAAGTTTGATGAAGCTGCCGACCTGTGTAAACAACTAAAAGGCAGCTTCGGTGGACAAATGGACAAGTACTACAAGATTTGGATTGAACGTTGCGAGTTTATGAAGCAACAAGATTTACCACCCAACTGGAACGGCGAATGGATAGCAACGGAGAAGTGATTAACGTAGTTTAGCAAGCCTTAATATTCTAAATATGCCTAACCACATCCAACCAATGTCAAACTCAAACCAACGACGACTCATTTTAGGATTAGCTGGATCAAGATGGTGATTATTGTGCAAGAGCTCACCGCCAACGATAAAATCTATAGGTACAAGATTTCTAGATCTATCACGAGTTTCTCCATTTCTATAACCCCACCAATGGGCTAGGCCATTAACTACACCTGCGGCCCAGAACGGTATCCAAAATATTTGAACCAACAATACTAATAATCCCCAAGGGCCGAATAGGGCTAGATTTATAAAGCCCATCAAGGTTACTCCTAGACGGCTATGTTTAGAGTATAGCTTGCGTTCTATCCAATCATCGGGAGTACCTCGACCATAGGTCAATGTCATGCGAGAGTCTTTGGCAGCTAGATAATAATAGTACACTCCTCTCAAAAATATGTTCTTGATACCATATACGTGAGGTGAGTGTGGATCACCTGGTTTATCTGAGTATTGATGATGCTTGCGATGTATGGCCACCCACTGTTTGGTTATCATACCTGTGGTAAGCCATAGCCAAAAACGCATGAAATGTTCTAAGATAGGGTGGAACGTGATTCCTCTGTGTGCCTGACCACGATGCAGATACAGTGTCACTGATATGATGGTGATGTGCGTCACTATTAGAGTATATAATATTATGTTCATATTAGGCTATATAGAATCCGCTTGTCGTAAACACATGGACCCAATTGGTATTGGTCGTCAATCCCGTAGCGGTGCTGTAGATCGAGTTGCCGCCTGTGCCCAGTTGTGAGTTGTATTCGTAGCTGATTACCACTATACCAGAACCACCTTTTCCTGCAGGATAGCCAGCACCACCACCGCCACCACCTCCGGTATTGGTCTTTCCTGGTGTTTCACGACCCCCACCACCACCGAGTCCGCCATAACCACTGGCAGTACCAGGCGAGCAGGCAGTTCCTGGACCACCAGCACCGCCACCTCCCGCATAGTAGGTAGGTGTTCCTGTGATCTTGCTGTTGGTTCCCGTTCCGCCATTTCCTGCATGATTCTGTCCTGGGCCGTGTCCTGTAGGCTGGCAAAGGCCGGCAAAAACTCCTGTACCACCAACACCGCCAGCACCGCCACCTCCACCACCTCTGTAAGTGTTCTGGCTCCCGCCTGGTCCGCCAGATCCGCCAGGATTACCTTGGCCGGGTGTGCCTGCACCAACTTTCTGCGTGGGGCTTAAAAAGGGAGTAAAATTTGCAAATCCTCCTCCAGACCCTCCTGGTCCTCCAGACGAGTTAGGACTGCATGTAATACCCCCATATCCTCCCCCGTAGGTCACGATAGAGATCCCCGTACCTGTTATTGTAGAGTTAGTTCCACTTGTGGCGCCGGCTCCTGGAATTGTCCCTGGACCACCTGTTCCACCACTACCCACACGGACTGTGTATGTACTTCCAACATTAGCCGTAAAAGTTCCTGTGAGCAATCCACCAGCACCACCACCTGCTCCATAATAACCACCACCACCGCCGCCACCAGCCACTACCAAATAGTTAACACTATATGATGTCAATGGAGGGACAACCGTAGGGAGACCGACTCCTATAGCGTTGGGATTCGGTGCGCCTACTCCGATTTGTATACCAGCTCCGAAACTAATGACCATGATTCATTCCTATTATGAATATTTATTAGATTATAGATATGGGAGAAAATTAACCGTTGCCGCCGGCTGCTTCTCGGTCATCTGACGTTTTATTTTTGCCAGCGAGTTTGTCAGCTTCTTCCATCGCGTCGTGGAATTTCTTGTTGGCCTGTGCTTCAACTAGAGCGGTCTCCATGACACGATCACTTTCAATCATTTTACCGCGTATGGTCAACACAGTATTGACCTTTTGATTTAATCGTATCAAATCGTTGTCTAGCATACGGATCCGATCGATAAGAGCTATGAGAACTGTATTAGCTTCTGAGATAACAGGTTTGACTTCTTTCGTTGACCATTCCCATACATATTTTATAATATATCCCATGCCCAATGCCATGACTATAGGAAACCCAAACTTATTAATTAACTCAGCGATATCCATGATTATCCTCTAAATATTATTCCTATTACTATTCCAACAAACATTCCTACGAATCCTGCTTTCCACATATCGCTATCATACCATAGTGCTCTCGGTTGATCCATCCAGTTTTTAACATGCTGTGGTTGGCTGTCATACCATTTAGCCCACTTATTCATCTCCATATCCTCTCACGAATTTTTCCAAAGGGTCAACCTTCTTCAGCATCCTTATTCCATCGACTTCTTCAAAACGGAATAGGTCTCCATGTTTCCACCCTAGGTGATCAGTAGGAAGTTCGTCGTCTAGTCTAAGATAGTTAGGAAACAGATCCCATGAGTAATCATAATGGAACATTAATCTCTCCTCGCATCAGTTTTACCGTCAGCACGACTGATACGATCCACATCAGGGCGTAGACCTAGTGCGTTGCTTACCACGGTATCGATACGTATAACATCGTGATTCATGGTTTTGACACGATTGTCTAGGGCTGTGATAATGCCGGCCATGCCTTTGATACTGCCCAGCACACCCTGTAATAGCAGTTTGATTGTGAGAAAAATGAAATAGCCACCTGCTAAGGCTGCCGCTACTGGCATACCCAGATCAGCTATGATCTTGAAAACATCCATGGTTCGCTCCTTGTATGTGTTCAAGTATTTACTACGTATATAATCTTAATTATATGTGCATTTAATTAGAAAAAATCACGGAGATTATCCGAATCTCTCCGGAGATTAACGGCTATGGCTCGTGGATACGGATTGGCATTGTTATAGTCGTTTATCAGTACTCGTTTGACATTGGGTAAATTGCTGATCAATTCGAAGTCTCTAAATCCCAATTCTACCAGCATTTCGTAGGTTCTCTGATGTGCCCGTGCGGGACGTGCGGTGGTGAAAATTATCTTACTGCCCTGTGCTACTAATTCCTGTAGTCTAGAGATATTATCTGCTAAGGGAGTTGGAACATCATTCCACTCGTGCCTACCCTGTGCTCGGACGATGGTTCCATCTATATCACAGAATATAACGCTTTTATCATTGTATTCGAACCATTCTTCTGCGGTTCCTACATCTACGTAGTTTGATACTACATGTTCTTTGAATATGGCTCCAAGATCGAGACACTGTTCTATCACATGGCTGACGAATATTTCTTTGATCTGTGCATCACGCAACTGTTGATATGCGGAGGTGAACATATCAGCTGATTTGAATTTATATCCACCTACGCAGAATTTGTTAGACACCACCTGTTTTTCTATGATATCTATAACGATTCCTTGATCATTGCTTATGATAAAACTTTTGGCAGCTAGTCTTTTGATCACTTCGTAGTCTTCTACCCGGGCCACACAGACGGCATTTTCGTCAGTGGCTGGATAGTCAAAGAAACTGTCGCAGTCTTTGACTAGGATAGGTTCAGAAGTGAATCCTGCCTGCTTGATGATCTGATCAACAGTGTCAGCAGGACCCTGTGTGCGATTTTCTAGAATGACCACAGATATCTGATCTGGATAGTTGTCTTCTATATATCGACCAGTATGATATTGATCATTGTGTTCTTTCAATATTCCCACAGTGATGTGATGTTTGCCCAAGAAAGGTGCTATTGATCTTTCCAGCATCAGCTTGCCTGAGAAATCAGTCAGGGTATATTTTGGTCGCATATTGGGAAATCTAGTAGATAATCCTGCTGCCGGTACTATTACTTCCATAGTGATTGTATCCTTTCTGTGAGAAATCTGTGTTCAAATGAACCAGGGGTGGTATAGCAGTAGACTCTCAACAACATCAGTATCAATAGATAGTCATTGTTTGATTCTGGATAACGAGAGAAGAGTTGCTGTTGTATATGTTTTATTTTAACATCAATCATGACCGGATCGTTCCTGATAAACCATCCACAATGTAGATCCTGTCGCATCTTGGCTATATCGAATATGTAAGAGTCATACTCTGTGGTAACAGGATCTATCAACACGAACTTGCCTGTGTTGATGTTGTAGATGATATTTTCTAAAGTCATATCACCGTGATAGACCGATGCAGGTAGGATCTTCGGTAGTCGATTGAATAGCTCGTCTTGGCTAAATCCCAGGTCACTGATACGATCTATCTTTGATAATTTATTCTTATAAATTTCTGAATAGTCTTTGGGTACGGAAGTCTGCTTAAATCTATCCAAGGTATCCTCGATGAAATTCAATAAAGTTTCATAGGGGTATATTTTTAGATATGAACGTATATCCAGCCCATGTATGTACTCCATCTCCAGGCTGTTTTTGGTATAGGCGTATATCTTTGGCACTGGATATTGATCTGCCAGTGCCCTCATTCTTTCTATATTTCGAGCCACACTGCCTCTTTTCCTTATCGACAATCTGTTATCGTTATCCACCAAGAAGATACGATTTCCGGAAAATCCTTTCAGCTCTTTTATAATCTTGATCATTGATTGCCGGTAGGGTCTGTTGCTATTCTATGATGATAGTGCTTGTCAGTGTATTTTGATCTACCATAGGTATTCAATCTCATATTAAATTCACCTTGATACAAAGGAGATGGATAGTTGTTGTGCTTGAGCCAGGTACCTAATAACCACTCACCTCTCCAAGGACCATGATCGGATGTTTCCCAATGGGGATCAGCTAAAGGTATCATATCTAGATAATTTTTACCTAAAGAACAGTAGAGTTTCATCGCTTCCTGCGTACCTATGGCAAACATGTCGTTGCATTCATAACCTGGAAATCCAGTGACCGGACCGTTGGGAAAAATAATAGGATCTCGTTTTAAATCATAATTGTTGATATCGATAGGTCTGTCAAGAGAAGCATCTAGCCTGAATCTAACTACAGCATCGTATTCACCTTCTAATAGATCATATACCATAGATAGACTAATTATCTGGCCCATGACACGCTTATACCACCAATGGGTATTTTCTGGTGCAGGGTCAGCGATAGGATCCTTGTGCGGAGGAAATTCATATTCTGGAAAGTCTACGACATCAACCTTGGCGAGATTATAATTAGGCAACAGTATATTTTCTATCTTAGATCGTGCTTGAGATTCTGTAGAAGCCCATTCTGATTTCCATAAGGTCATATAGATATCAGCAGAATCAAATCCTGTCAATTGATTCATTAGGTCAGTAAAATCTGGAGTAAACCTAGGTTGTCCTCCAGTGATCAGTGCTAGTCTCATTTTTCAACGACTGCGAAAAAATATCCTTTGTGCCATTCGCTGGTTTCATTACCTTTACCAACTTCTGGACCGTGCTCGGTAGCAAAGACTTCGATTATGTCCGTGACCCGGCAGTTGAGATATTTCAAAGCTGACCATGTACCATGTTGTACATCTTGCCAGTTCCAGTCGTCTACGATCAAGATATAGGTATCATCTAGCGCAGGCTGTGCTAGATATACTCCATCGTATTGATCTCTAGCCGAGTGAGGTCCGTCAAATAGATAGACATTGTATTTGCCGATGTTGTTATAATCAACAGCACGGAAATCGCTTTCGATAAGAGTGAAATCTACATCGCTGGTTCTCACGCTGTCTGTGTTGGTGAAAAAATCTGGACGATGTACGGGCCAATGCCAGCTTTCGATACAGGTGGCCTTGAGCCGGTTGCCATACATGGCCGCACAGACTGTGCTTCCTTTGAGACTGCCTGTTTCGAGATATCGGGGATCTGGCATGGTCTCTATGAGGTTATTGATAAATTTACGATACTTCCTTCCACTCATGCCCAACATGGCTAATACTTCTTCTGTGATCTTAAACTGGTCATTTACCGCATTGTCAAATGCCTGATACAATAGTTTGCCCATAGGAGAACTGAATTCCCCATCTTTCTTGATAATGATATCGTTGTTTGTTTCTTCTGTCTTGATGTATGTCATTGTGTCTCCTTAGGGAATGCTGATAAAAAAATGTACGCCTGTGTTTGTTGGTTCTAGATGTCCGGCAGCTTCGGCCAGGGCCTGTTGTATCCCTGGCTCATAGGCATCATCTCCCACGATCAATCCGCCTGATCTCATTTTTGGTAGATAGTTCTCGATGTCCTTTTTGACCGCTTCATAACTATGGTCACCATCGATCATTAAAAAATCTATCGTGCCATCTTCGTATAGATTTACAGCATCGTCACTGGTCATCTTGTGTAGTTTATAAAATTTCTTAACCTTCTTGAGACGTTTATTAAAACCAGCCTCATCGTAGCCCTGCTGTTCTTCTTCATTGCAGGTCCAATCGCCTATGCCTAACTCCATAGGATCGATACACTCAAATCGTATGTCCTTGCCACTGTTGGCTATCTCTACAGCCATGTAAGCAGATGACTTGCCTTTGTATGATCCTATCTCTACGAATAGGCTGCCTGACTCGGCCTGCTCTACCAGGTCCTTGTAGACATGTTCATAGCTGAACCATCCAGGTATGTCTTGATAAAAATGTTCCATATTCTTCCTTAAAAGTATTGTATGTTGGCACGTAGAGGATAGTTGATCTCTAGGCGTTCGTGTGGTTCGTTCTTGCGAGGTTCTAGGATCATGGTCTTGCCTAGGCATAGGCATAAGGCGCTGGGGCCTCCCATGCTGGTGATCATCATCTCACTACCAGATATAATCCTAGCCAATTCCATCCAGTCCGGAGTGCGATAGTGTGGCACACGGATCTTATAGATATCTTCGAAGTAGGCATGATCGCTTTCTGCACCTACGAACACTGCCTGCTCGGCCAGACCTTTGTCTATAAAATATCTCCAGGTTGGACTATCAACAGGATTGCCTTCTTGATAGTTGGGACTGCGATGTATGACTATAGGACGACCAGGAACCCGTCGTGGTTCACGACATTCCATCCAGGGCATCATCTGTAGTTCTTTCTCATGCTTCTTTGGATCGAGGCCTGCTGCCAGGGCATACTGATTGCTGAAGTTCCTCGGAAAGAATCCCGTCTCTAAATGATCGTATTGATTCTCTAGTTCATAGTCTATCGTCTCGCCATTCCATACCTTGAAGTCTGTGATATAGGGTTGATGCAGTATCAACTCACGCATGACTTCGTAGTCTTCTTGGATCATGCGACCTTCATGTCTATTGCCCTTGTTGCTCCAACCTAGTTTAGAATTTATCACGTGTTCTAGATTGTTCAGCTTGAGATAAAACTCGCCCTGTCCAAATATCTTTGGTATGACCAGAGCGCAGAATGTATCGCCTGTGGTTCCTGAATGTGAGAATGTTGTCATGTTTTCCTTAATTCTTATCTGTGGGTCTGTAGAGATCGTCTACTCGGAATACCGCATCGGGTATGATCATATGCTGATATTTTTCGATATTTTCTGTGATGCATCGAGGAAAGTAATCATCGACCACCACATATTCAAATCTCTCATTGCTCTTGACGTCCACACCATCCTTACCGTACTTGTTGCGTATCTGCCATGCGATATCGAAATCGTCAATGACGTCTGCGGTGGCCTGTTCGGTATGAGCGAAATTCTTTAGTTTATTCACACAGTGATCTTCATCACCGAAGTAGGTAAAATGCCAACCTCCATGATCTACTTCTACGGTATTGTCTGGTTTACGATTCCAGAAGAAACTGTATTCTCTTTCCTGTTGTGGATTAGTAAAAGCCCTTCCCCTAGTGACCATGATGACTCCGTGGCGGCTGGGATACTGTGTTTTCATGTAATTGATCTTGTACTGGAGTTGTGGAATCCATAGGAGATATCGATCATAGTCATTTTCATCTTCACGTATCATCTCGATGATCTCAGCACGGGGTACCTCATCTAGATCGCTGACTATGACTATGTCTTCTGGCTGTAGGCCTTCTAGACCACGACCGCTGGCCCAACGTTGATATTTTTCACGCACCCAGGTATCATCTATCTCATTAGTAAATATTTTCTTTTGATCTTCTAAGGAATCGTCTAGTTTGATATGGCGTATCTTTTCTAGATATGGTGCGAATCTGGCCTTGTTCTCTTCGAACAGATAGGGTTTAGCATTACCTACATAGGTAGTGCTGGCTTCTAATAGGACGAAATAATCTACTGTGTCCCATAGTTCCTGGAGACGTATTTCTAATACGTCGAATTCGTTGTAGAAAGAAAACACGTCATAGATCTTCATGGCATCCTCCAGACACACTGGACGCCATCGTGTATCATCTCAGCACCGATGCTCTCCATGAACTCGATCACATAGACACCCTTGCCTACCGCTCTACCGTTCTCTTTGTAGTTGTCATCTACTGCGACTAATCCGCCTGATCTGATCCTAGACACTATACAGGCCAATTCTTTTATATGATGTGCCATACACTCGGGCTCACGCCCCTTGACCCAGTCATAGCTGTCTAGATATAGAACATCAACATACTGATCATTTTCTTCAAGGTTTTTCTTGGCGTCCCAAAGGAAATGTACACTGTCATCGCAGTGGACCTGCGACTTGTCGCTGATCATGCTCTGTGCATATTCCACATGTTCTGGTGTAAGATCCACGCTGTGGAATTCTCCATTGTGATCGTTGATCAACTGATCGAATATGATGGTGCTCATACCATCGTCTTTGAAACTGTTTTCGTAGGTACTCCAAGGTTGGTCACCGGGTCGTATGCAACCTGTTTCTATGATCAAGGGTTCCTCTATGGTCTTGAGGTGATCGATCATGATCTGGAAACTGGGCTGACGCAGATTAGTCATAGCAATCATTTCGTCTAGGGTATATTTTTGGGTCATTAGACTTCCTCTGGGTAAAAATCAAATATGCTCGCAGTGGCATCCTCGATGATCAGGTCCTTGTACTTCTCCTGATCGTCTACGACACATTTTGGAAAATAGTCATCTAGGACGATGTATTCAAACTTCTCAACGTCTGCTGGGTTCGGTCCGCACTTTTCTTTGATCATTCTCTCGATACTGAAGTGATCGATGATCTCAGGTATGTTCTGTTCTGTATGGGCGAAATTCTTCAGCTTATGTACGGCATGATCATTGTCACCTAGATAACTGAAGTGCCACCCCGCATGATCTAGATAGACCACATCAGGAGCCGGAGGCAACCAGGCATGTGTATAGTCACGCTCACGTTCAGGATTGGTAAACACATGGGCACGAGTCACGATCATCTGTTGATTTACCACAGGCTGATACCATTTCAAAAAATTGAACTTGTAGCGGAATAAGGGAACTCGTAGCACATAGCGTTCATACTGATTCTCATCTGCCTTGATCAGCTCAATGATGTCAGCACGTGGAATCTCATCTAGATCACTAATGACAATCAAATCATCAGGTTCCATGTCTGTGAGTCCACGACGCAGGGCATCACGTTGGAACTTCTCACGTACCCAGCTGTTGGTAGTCACGGGAAAGTCATCTATCTTGAGATAGCGTATCTTATCATGGAATTTCTCAAAACGCGGCCAGTTGTCTTCTAGGACCCACCCTTTGGCGTTGCCACTGTGACTCATGTTGGCTTCAGCGATGACGAAATAGTCCACCGCATCATATAGTTCTTCTAGACGTATTTCCAATAGGTCCAGTTCATTGAAAAAGGTAAAACAGTCGTATACTTTCATTCTTTGGTCCATAGTTGAGGAACAGAGTTCCATAGTGCGTCGATGTCAAAATAAGGGTCCTTACCATCTTCTCCCATGATATGGAAACCCAGTCCTGGAATAGGCGAAAACAGCATGACATCTGGTTGTTGCCATATCTGATTTATGCTTCTATCTTCGACCCAACCTTGGTTGCCTATGGTCAAGTCTACCAGCGATTGGAATATGTTTCGATAGCGATCATAGAGGGCACGGCTGGCCAGACAGGTATAGGTAGTGTGTTGCACAGTCCTATAGTGTCGATATGGGCCTAGTAGCAAGATGCTGTGATAGATCTGTTTGGTATAGCGCCAGATGTCATCATGAGGATTGATGGCTACCAGTTTACCAGTGTTGGCTTCGAACTGATCCACCGTGGCGATCATGTCATTGATGGCCTCGGGCACATGTAGATAATCATCCTCTATGTGATACCAAAGATCTCTGCAACGAGCTTCAACCTCTTGGTAAACACGCTTCATAGTCCAACCGTTGCCCTGTCCGTCGGTCACAGGAATGAATTCTGTGGGAAAGCGGCAATGGCCGATGATCTGCTGGATGTCGGCCACAGCTTCTGGAGTGGAGTGGTCATCTAGCACGACTAGTTCTATGTCATAGTCCGTGACTCGATTGATGCTGTCGACGATACTGCTGACACAGCGTTGGACCAGTTCTCTTTTTGACACAGAGATATATCTGTCTGAACCGCTGGCTGAGTTTACAATAGTGCAGGTGCGTAGTACAATGAGTAGATGTCTTTTCATAGTTTTAGTTATAGTAGCACTTATTTAAGCATCATTATTTGGCCTTGTCAAGATATTTGATTATAAGTATTCGACAGGAGAACGATATGAGAACAGCACTACTGATTTCTGGTCAGGCCAGATTTTGCCGAGAGTTTGATACACAGCTAGACAATCTAAAAAACAGCGAAGTAGACTGGTATGTCACAGTATGGAAGATCCAGAGAAATGACGGCGTCTGGAGAGACTGGCTGATCAGCCCCAGCTGGTCCGCTACTAATGAAGATGAGGCACGTGAGTTCATAGAACCTCGTTTACCCGCAGGACATAGATTGGTAGCGGTGGAACTCATAGATCGAGAACAGTTTCCCGGCGTGCCTAGACACTACACAGAACGGGTACAGTGTGAGCCCGAGATGCTGTTCCAACAGTATTGGATGGTACACCAATGTGATCTGTTAAGACAGCGATCAAATATCCAATACGATCTGCTGATCCGTAGTCGAGCTGATATAGGTCTACGCACCACAGTCGATCTGGCCCAGGCTTTGGAGTTCCTCAAGCAGAATCCCAACGTCATATTGACCCCTGATGATCGCAGAGGCAATCTCATAGACGATACCTTTGGCATAGGCCTACCAGCGGCCATCCAGAAATATGGAGACATAGTCAATCACTTCGATCGTGTCTACTCCCAGAATCCAGGATTGCCCATGGCCACAGAGACCATGGTAGCAGTGACCTTGAGGGATCTAGGAGTCCAATTCCCTATGACAGGTATAGGTCGCAGTCTCCGTACCATAGGCGATGGTGTGGAACGCAGTGAGGATGATTCGCACTTCCATCCAGATTGGGGACGTTGGATCTAACTGTGGCGAAAATACAACACCAGGCCCTGTAAACTTTCTCCGAACCACCTGCGTTATTAGTATATCACAACTACACATCGAGGGTTATGTGAAATATAGAAACATCCTTAGGGAGTTCAATAAGCGTAGATCAGCCCGAGGTCTACAGCCAGTTTCGTTAGAGGAATATCTACACCTGGCAAATATCATAGAAATGTACTCAGTATAGGTTGACATTTTACCAGAATGACTGTACAATAGTTTTATAGGTTGTACTGCTCTTTAACAATAAAATAAACGATTTGGCTCCCGTCGTCTAGAGGCCTAGGACAGTACACCGGTTCGAATCCGGTCGGGAGCGCCACGTAATTGGGGTATGATGTAATGGTAGCATTACGGATTTTGATTCCGTCCGTTGGGGTTCGAGTCCCACCTGGGGCACCACTAATTGAAGTCAACAGATGGTTTTAATCAGCGTAGGGATCATTGATCACAGGAGTATTACCGCGCCACATTATATTGCTGTCTGAGTTTTCTATCGCATCGTTGCAGTTTCCCAATCGACAAATTTTTACAAGAACTTTTTCAAAGCCGTCAAAGGTGTTGGTTCCCACTTTGTTTAAATAGTCTATGCCTCGGTTAATTGTTTTTTGCGCCGCAGGACTTGTCCAGTTATTTAATGCATGGGTTAAACCGGCATATACCGGAAGATCGTAGGGTTCACAATGACGTAACCAAGTTACTAGAGTGTATTCCATTTCTGGATCCTGTGGCATAGCACTTAATTCTTCTGTGGGTATGATGGTGTAAGTTATCCCCTTGACCGGGATAGTTTTGGGTTCTCCAAATCGAGGAACAAATGGTGAGTTTATCTTTTTTGCTATGCGATAGAATTTGAATTGATCTCTTGGTTTGTCGCCCCGCCCAGGATCTTGATTAAATCCGTACACTTTTAACACAGTGCCTCTGCCGTTGCGAAACACCATGGCATCCTGGCCTTCGCCCATGAATTTGTAACCGCGAGACTCTAAAAACTCCATTAGCCAAACTCTTGACTTGTGTTCTGCCCAGCTGTCGTTGTCGTCGTATTCTTTTAATATTTCAAGTATTTTCACGCAAGTATTTATTGCATAAACAGAGATTAGATGTTGTAAATGTGCAACAGTATTTTGGTTGACTACAAATGCCAATTTGCGTATAATACATGTATAGTAAGAAATTACAGTTCTTTAACAACGCAAGTAGCAAAATATAAGCCTTGTAAAAGGCTCTATATTGTAATTGATTGGATGAGGCTAATGGTAAGCCTTCGAGAGAGATGTTGGTTCGAATCCAGCTCTAGTCAATTACAATATAGTTACCATATTGAAACACATTATTCAAAACCTGCGAGTAGCGGCGCTTGGTCATCCGGACCCTGACTTGAAAAGTGAAATCTCAATAGTGTGTTTCAATATGGTATCATTAAAAAATAGCTGTCGAGGTAGCGTGTTGAGACGTCAACACTAGGCGGGCTGGTCGGGCCATCGATCAGTCCTGAGAAAACTAGGGCAATGGCTTAGGACTTCGTCGCGGAAGACTCCAAAATTCGCTCAGCTCCTAGAGCTGGTACAGCTATTCTTTAATGGAGCAGAAGAATCAATGGTGATTCAGCGGACTGTAAATCCGCCGCCTCTGGCACGCCTGGTTCGATCCCAGGATGCTCCACCAAACACAATCTATGCGGGTAGGGTCAGGTCACCAGCGAGGTCTCATAAGCCTTTGCCATCCTTGGTTCAAATCCAAGACCCGCAACCAGTATTAGGTCTCGAAGTGTTCATGGACGCACACGACACTGTCACTGTCGAAGAAGGGGATCGTTACCCCTCGGGACCGCCAGGTATCGTCTCTCTAGTATAAGGGTAGTATTGCGGTCTCCAAAACCGTCGGTCGGGGTTCGAATCCCTGGGGGGACGCCATAGGATGTGAATAAGTAAATTATAGACATATCACCGAACCGAGTAGGCCTAGCCGTTTCTGGTAGTGTGATACGACATGCGGGATTAGTTTAATGGTAAAACGACAGCCTTCCAAGCTCTAGTCGCGAGTTCGATTCTCGCATCCCGCTCCAAAGAGACGTGGATGAGTGGCTTAAATCAGCAGTTTGCTAAACTGCGGATCGGGGAAACCTGATCCGAGGGTTCGACTCCCTGACCCTCGGCCAAGAATAAATATCATGCGGACCTGTAACCAAATTCCGCCTCCGCTGACCCGAAAACAGGATGGGCTGGGCTCACGGGGTCACTAGGGTACCTGACACACAAAACTCTAGACCAACAACACGGTCCCTCCATGCTTAGTCATAGACCGCACACTTTGGGGGGATTTTTTTTGGTTGACACTCTGGTAAAATTGCTGTATAATAAGTGTTTAATGAGAGGAGAGATCTATGGAAAAGGTAGTCAGAGATGGAAAGGTAGCTGTGGTATTCTCTCCTCAATTTGGAGCAGGATGGTACACGTGGAATCTACAGAATCCAGAAATCCTATTCGATCCAACTATAGTGCATTATGTAGAGACACAGGAATTGGACAAACTGGAAACCTATGTGGATCTGAAATACCCAGACCTATATCTAAGTGGACTCGGAGATCTAGTGATCAAGTGGATTCCAGAAGGAACAGAATTTAAGATAGACGAGTATGATGGTAATGAAACAATCATACTCAAAGATCAGATCAAATGGCTAGTAGCCTAGAAAGGAGTAGTATATGCCCTCAGTATTTTTAGTCAGCGACACACACTTCGGTCACGCAGGTGTATGCCGCTTCATGCGTAACGACGGCGTAACAAAATTACGGCCATGGGACAATCCTGAGGAGATGGATGAAGCCATGGTCCAGGCCTGGAATGAACGTGTTCGCCCTAACGACAAAGTTTACCACCTTGGTGACGTTGTCATTAACCGTCGGGCTATGAGCACCCTTGCTCGGCTCAACGGTGACAAAGTGCTTATTCGCGGTAATCACGATATCTTCCGTGATGATGAGTATAGGCAGTACTTTAGAGAATTACGGGCCTACCATGTGATGAATGGACTTATTTTAAGTCATATTCCTGTTCACGAAGCAAGCCTTGGCAGGTTTGGTTGTAATATACACGGACACTTACACGCTAACAGAGTTATGAAGGCGAGAGGTGTTGATGCCCGAACTGGAGAAGTCTTATACAGCGATGAGATTGATCCTCGCTACCACTGCGTTTGCGTAGAAGCCACAGACTTTGCTCCAATACTCTTTGAAGACGTTATCAAACGGATTGAAGCAGAGGGAGGCACAGTGGGCTTCCGTAATGGCAACGGCCCTGTCATAGATTAGGTCAGGTCTCAGAAAAGGGGCTTGACCTTTTCCCTCACGATAAGTATAATCAAAGCATAGAGGATACCGATGAAAACATTATATAAGGTGGTAAAAAACGCAGTATCACCAGAAGTATGCAAGCTGGCCAAGGATGCACTGGTAATCACCAAAGATCTCCAGTACTACATCAACAACATTCCCTCAGACAACACCACTGCATTCGGAGACGAACAGTGTGCCCACAGTTTTGTAAACTATGGACATTCAGTCTGCGAAGCTCTACTGCTGTCTGTACAGCCTATCATAGAGGGTGTGACTGGTAAGAGATTGAGCCCAACCTACAGCTATAGCCGCATCTATTGGCGTGGTGCTACTCTGGATCGACATACAGATCGACCCAGCTGTCAATACTCAGTGACCCTGTGTCTGGACAATGATCCAAAACCCTGGCCCATCTACATGGCAGGCAAAAAGGTCACGTTGAAGCCAGGCGACCTAGTGGTATATCAAGGTTGTGATATCGAACACTGGCGTGATCCATTAGACGTAGATACGCAGGTCATACAGGTGTTCCTGCACTATGTAGATCTAGATGGCAAGTATGCCGAATGGGCCTTGGACAAGCGTCCAATGTTAGGCTTGGTTAAAAATCCATTTTAAGGACACTCATGACATTTTTAAGTTATAGACCAAATTCAAACTACAACATCACCTATCCCTATGTCTATTGGGATGGTTGGTTCTCAGAAGATGAAATCAAGGCCATAGAGACCTACTGTGCTACCACAGGTGAACTAACTACTGGAACTATCGTTTCAGATGTCAAAGGATCTACAGATGAAACCGTCCGCAAGAGCGAAGTCTGTATGCATCACATAACTCCAGAAAATCAATGGTTCTTCGACAAGATGCTTAATCTCACAGATCATATCAACAAGAATTTCTACTGCATGGATCTCTTAGGATTTGAGTTCTTCCAATACACAGAGTATAGAGACAAGGGATCTAAATATGATCGACATATGGACATGATCATGGGCGACCGCGTTCCCCCAGATATGAAGACCCCTCGCAAGTTAAGCCTCAGTCTCATATTGAGTGATCCATCAGAATACACAGGCGGCGAGTTCGAGTTCGACACGGGCGGTAAAAATCCCGAGATTGCACTACAGAAGCGTGGTCGTGTCTTGGCGTTCCCCAGCTATGTGATCCATGCTGTGAAACCTGTCAAGAAAGGTTGTCGCCGTAGCATAGTGATCTGGTGTTTGGGTCCAAAGTTCAAGTAATTGGTAGACAAGCTAGTCTTTTTGTATAAATAACTATGTGAAAAGAATAGCCGACCCTATAACAACTACAGAACTATGCTCCTATGGTTGTGGTAATATCGCTCAATATATCAATGGATCTAAGAGATTGATGTGCTGTAGAAGCAGTAATAGTTGTCCAGAGAATAAAAGGAAAAATAGCCAAGGTCTGAAAAATTCCGGAAGAGATTATGTAGCTACCTATAACAATCTTTCTCAAGAATCCAAAGACAGAATGAATTGGGCTAAAGGGCTATCTAAAGATACTCATCCTAGTATTGCGATAGTTGCAGACAAGCTCAAAGGAAGACCAGGAGTAAGCAGACCTCATACAGAAGAAACAAAAGCTAGAATATCTAAGGCACGCACAGAGTGGTTAAAAAATCCTCTAAACAGAAAGAATCTAGGCAGACATAAAAGAAGTTGGATGGAGTTGACATTTGAGGACTACCTCAGGTATAATGGTATTACAGGATGGGATACAGAAGTTCATTTTTGGAACGAAGATTTAAGAAAGAATTACTTTCCAGATTTTATCTTCGAAGAAAAGAAGTTGATTATAGAATTAGATGGCACACAACATAGAAAAACCGTAGAACAAGATGCTGTTAGAGATTTATGGTTTAGTAGTAAAGGATATAAAGTTATTAGAGTTCCAGTAGAAGAGTTTAAGAAACGACATTTTTCTGGACAAGGGTTTTTAGATTTATTGGGGGAGTGATGGAATTGGTAGTCTTCTTTGCCTTAGAAGCAAGGGTCCTTAGTGGCGTGTCGGTTCGAGTCCGACCTTCCCCACCAAACAGAATTTAGAATCAAAAGTTTAACAAAGGAGTAGTATGTCACAGAAAAATAGAAAGTCAGACCCAATGAAGACCAAGACTGGCAAAACACGCCTAGGTCCCCTCAACATCCAGCAGTTGGAATCTATGCTAGAGAAAACTGCTAGACCAAAAGAAAAATCAAAGATCCTCAATCGTCTGAGAGAACTCAAGAGCCGCCCGGGCTATGTTAAACCCATAGAAGCAATCGTAGAAGAAATCGTATCTACTCTAGAAGCACAACCACAATAAGGATACACCATGGCAGATAAGAAACCTAAAAAGCAGGACAGTACCCAATTGAGCAAGACATTAGCAGGGCAGTTGAGCAAGAGCGAAAAGCGTGACAAGATCGCCCATGACATGCGAGCTCTCAAAGAACAGGCTCATCAGGCAGTAAAACGGGTTCAATTAAACGTAAGGATGGCTAAAAATGTCTAGGATAGAGTTCGAAAACAAAGTTGCCAGCATAGACATGCAGAAATGTGTCGCTGGAGCAGGTAACAGCAGATATGATATGTGCATCATGGCCGCGGCCAGAGCCCGTGAAATCCGTCATACACATCGTACTAGCCAACAGCCGGAACATCAACGTCCCATAATCACAGCTCTACTCGAGCTTCAAAACGGTGAATTCGACACCGACATCATCAATAAAATCAAATAGTTTGACACCTTCACAACTGTGCTATATACTAATAGTGCGGTTGTGAGTGGAATTGGAAGACCTCCAAAATACGGTTTCGAGCCGTTGCGGGATGGGGTAAAGTCTTAGACACGTTACTCTTGCAGGTTCAAACCCTGCCAACCGCATCATTCTGTGGGTAGATAAAGTTTGAAATACTCCAAAAACTGTAACATACTAGCAATACATAGTAAATAAATAAGTTATATAGGAGAAGATCATGTTTAGCAGACCTGCTCGCTACGATTGGACACAATGGGATAGAGAATCTATAGCCCAGATGGTCAGCGAAGTCAAAGATCGTATTGCTAATCAAGAACTCACTATAGATCGTTTCCATACTATCATGGGCAATCATCTCAAAAGATCTATGCCTGTTAGAGTCACTAAGAGTCGAGAACCACAGGTTTCCCCCACGTATGCCTTCGTAGGCGGTGTTTACCATACCCAACATGACATAGATAGACTCAAGAGTATAGAAGTCAGTTTTGCCTATTGCCCAACTGACACCAGTCTATGCCTCACTACCCGTAGATTTAACCGATTATGCTGGCGTATCGCTGACGTGATCCTACACGAAATCATCCATATGCGCCAGGCCCGCAAGCGTAAATTCAAAGAATTACCTGGATACAGCTCTACAGCACAGAGCACCAAGCTGAGAGAACAGCAGGAATATTTTGGTGATTCGGATGAAATCGATGCCTATGCCTTCAACATGGCCTGCGAACTCAAAGACAGGTTCGGAGACGATATGACCCAAATCGTGAACTATCTCAACCAAGAGCAGAAGGGCAAGCGTAGGCGTAGCTATGATACTTGGTGCAGTTATCTCAAGACGTTTAACTATGATCAAAACCATCGAGTGGTCAAGAAGATCAAAAAGCGTTCGATATATTATCTCAGCCGTAGTCAAGTTTCTAAACCTTTCCAACCAAAAGATTGGATTCAGCGTTGACATAATCTAAGTCAGGTGCTATACTTGTAGCACTATGACAGAATTCACAATCACTTCAAGCAAGATACACTCACTCAAACCAGGAGAACCTGGATATCAAATCGTTGATGGCATCACTATCGCCAATCGTGCCAGTATAGAAATCGACGGCGAGTGTCCAAATTCTTATGCCATCATCATAGCGCAGGCACTGGAGCGTGGTTGGATCCGACCAATCGCCCATATCACAGAACGTGAAAAATTATTCATGGGCTTGACAGGCGCCTAAATAATCTCGTAAAATAAACAATCAGGAGAATAAATGGGATACGATAAAGCATACAAAGATTTCAAAGAAGGCGAAACAGTAGAGTGGGAGAATCCAAATGCTCCTAACCTAGCACTGGTCTTAAGGAACTCTATGAAGAGAGATGGTAAGAGATTTTGGGCAGGAGACAACATCAGCGAGTACGTCAACAACGATGCAGTTAAGTCTCAACTAATTGATCAGGCCACTGTGGCATTTGAAGGTGTGCTAGATGCACTACTTATTGATAGAGAGAACGATCCAAATTCAAAGGGCACAGCTCGACGATTAGCTAAAATGTATTACAACGAAATCATGGCAGGTAGATATGATCCTGCTCCTGACGCAACAGCGTTTCCCAATGATTCGGAGGATAGATATGAAGGTATGTTGGTTGTACGTAGTGAATTGCGTAGTATGTGTAGTCATCATCACCAACCTGTGGCTGGCGTTGCATATATTGGCATCATCGCCGCAAATAAACTCATTGGACTTAGCAAATATACTAGGATTGCTCAGTGGTGCGCTCGCCGCGGAACTTTACAGGAAGAGTTATGCAACGATATTGCTAGAGAGATTGCAAAAGCAACAGATTCAGAAAACGTCGGAGTCTACATCCAAGCCACTCACGGATGTTGTGAAAATAGAGGAATCATGGCACACAGTTCATTGACGCAGACCACGGTGCTCAAAGGTGCGTTCTTGACCGATCCTGCTACCAAGAAAGAGTTCTTTGACAATATCAAACTGCAACAGGAATTTGCTCCGAGATAACCAAAAGATGCAGATACATATTTTGGCAAACTTAAATAATAATAACATTGCTCACAGCGGAATTCTCTGCTATAATATAAACTATAAAAGGTAAACAATGAAAAAGAACAAACTAAACATTCCAAGCCGGCCACCAGTACCACAGCGTCCTACAGCGCAGGCCGCCGGACAGACTTTCCAACCTGGACAGACATTCCAACCAGGTCAGGTAGCTGGTGGAAATAAACCATCAGTGATGATAGCTGTGCCTGCTATGGAAATGGTTAATGCGGAGTTTGCACAACACTTGGCTATGGCGGCAGCTAATATGGTAGCTAATGGCATCAAGATCAACTGTGCTTTTAATATTGGATCAGTTATCACAATCGCTCGACGTAACCTAGTAGACATTTTCCTCAAGAGTGACTTCAGTCATATCTTTTGGGTAGATTCGGATATGAAGTTTCCAATCGATGCTCCGATGAGATTGTTGGCTCGTAACAAAGAAATCGTCGGTGCCAACTATCGCCGCCGTCGTTTTCCAAATCCAAACTTCACAGGTATGAGTGGTGGGGCTGGTCAGTTTACAGAATTCCAGACCACAGACAATTCACCAGATATGGAATTGATCGATGTTCTTCCGCATGGGTTGGTTATGGCCAAGCGTGAAGTCTATGAAAAGATTCCACAGCCGCATTATCTACAAGAGTTTATCCCCGCACTGAATTTGGAAATCGGTGAGGATATCTATTTCTGTCAGCAGGCTCAAAAGGCAGGATATCAGATATGGTGTGATCAGCAGTTAAGTCGTGAAACTGCTCACATCGGTATTTTCCATTTTAATTATAATCTGTCAGTACCACAATAAAGGTGAAACCATGTTTGAATCCATAGAAATCCGTAAAGTATGTAATGGTGTTATCGTAACGCTGAGAACGGACAATGGTGACGATGATCAAGAGTATGTCTATGACACTGATCGTAAAGCTATCCGATTTGTCAAAGATCTACTCGAGAATAAAACAAAAGAGCCGGTATTAGCGGCGTAAAATATGACAATCAAAAAGACTTATGCAGTAGGTGATACTGTGTGGATTTACGGTGTTAGCCGTAATAACCACAAACTCACCCAGGGTAAAATCGTTTATGAGTTTACTCCTGATGGATATACAGAAGTACAGTATGTAGTATCAGTACCTAGTAGTATCGAAGCTCTATTAGAAGTACGTAGCTGGGATACCATCAGTCAAGACAGTAAGGGACCTGTAGGTTCTCTACGTGAAATGATCGCTGTATCAGAAATGGATGCCGCCAACAAAAAGATGGCGCAGGCTGGATATGAATATGATCCAGAATATGAAACTCCGGACGTAGAAGAACCTAGCCCAGATGAAATCCATGCCGCACTGGAACGTAGCCAAAAGGCCGTAGAACACGCACCATTAATGGTCAAAGAGAATAAACCTAGAACAGGTAATCGTAGAAACTTCAATCGTAGGAAAAAGGTGTGACCGAGTTCATCGTCACCAACACTAGAGCATTACACGCTACCCAGTGGTGCATAGACGAGTTTTCTGAGGATGGATGGGAGATTGAAATGATCGGCCATCAGTGGGGTACATTCAAATTCAAGTTCGAAGATCCACATCAGGCTACCTTGTTCGCACTGAAATGGGCAGAGTAAGGTACGAATTAGATCCTGGTGATGATACCACTGTGCGTAAAATAAGAGAAGTCATCGTACACAAGATCAATATGGGCGATGTCGAGGATCCAGATCTTATGGTGGCAGAACCTATCTGGAACTGGCAACAAACAGATGCAGGCAAGTGGATCATGGATAACGCTGTGATCAAACCGAGATGGGAAAGGATACAGAATCCCATGCTCTGGGGTTGGACCTATTATATCCTGGCTGAACTAGAAGAGAAGAAACTAACTGAATTTTATTTAAGATGGGGAAAGACCGATGTTTGAAACAAATTACGTGTTGTTTGACGTAGGAGCCAATTGGGGAGATGACAGCCTTCCTAACTGCGCGAAAGACTCTAATGTGGTAGTTTGGGCCTTTGAACCCACTCCCCATATAGCCAATCACCTAAAAAATGCCAGCAGAAGTTTCAGCGATAGATATACTGTGGTAGAATCTGCTATCGAGGAATTCGACGGCGAGGCTGAATTCTTCATACAGAATAATCCAGGAATGGGCTGTAACTCGTTAAATCAATTCGATAAAGAAGCCATCGAAAAATATTGGTTAAGTGCTGAAGGAGTTCCTAGGGTAGATGAATTGTCAGCCGTGGGCTCAATCACAGTCAAGGTATCCAGATTAGACACATGGATAAAAGACAACATACCAGATCTAGATCATATAGATTTTTTCCATTGTGATACACAGGGCAGTGATCTCAAGGTACTCAAAGGGATGGGAGACTATATCAATCTAATCCGTACTGGTAAAATCGAGTGTGCAAGAGATCAAGAAATCAAGTTATATAAAGAAAGCACAAACTTCGTAGATGATGTCTGCGAATACCTAGAATCAAAAGGATTTACCATAACCGAGATCGAATCAAATGATCATATGGGTAATGAATTAAATGTTTACTTTGAGAAAAAATAATGAGTGAAATAGTACGCCACGCAGAAACCTGCACGATCAAAATGGCCAAGAGCTCAAAAGAAACTACCGCAGTGGTAGAATCCTTTGAGGACAAGGTCAAACTCAATGTCATAGTAAATAAGGCTGTGAAGATATCTATGAAATGGAATGGTAGATACTACGAAGGTCGCTCAGCTGGTATGGATTTCGAATCAGCTGGACCTGCGATAACACGTACCAGTACAGGATTAAGAGGATGATTATGAAAGCAGAAAAACCAGCCCGTGGCGTCTTAATCAAAAATGATTGGGGTGATGCCAAACAGTATAAGGTAGTCTGCGAGTGTGGTCAGGATGATCACAACCATGACATATTCGTCGAAGCAGATGAATCAGGCGTTACTGTAACTGTCTATACCACAAGTAAAACTAATTGGTGGAGCCGGACCCGTTGGCACCATATTTGGCGTCTGTTGACCAAGGGTTACATAAAATATGAATCGAACATCATTATGGATAGACAACAGGCCATGAATTATGCTACAATACTACAAGACGCTGTAGAAGATGTAGAAGAATTTAGGAAAGCAAAATGAGAGAATATTGGTCAAATAGTAGGCTAGCAGATTGGATCCGCGGTACCGCGAAGCCATATGCAATGGAATTAGACGCTTGGGGATCTTGGGAAGATGAAGCCCGTAAAGCCTCACCTGTACGCTATTGGATAGCTGAGACCGGACTTGACCGTCTACAAGATATCATAATGTATATACCAAGGAGGATCTATGATCTCAAGTATTATATCAATAATCGTTGGGTTACTAGAACTCATAGTCTTACTGCCCATAATCGTGATATCAAGCCTGGTACTTGGTGTGATGTGGGCAATCGTTTTTTACCTTGTCTTTTTAACGAGCTTGTTGATTTTGTTGAGGTAGAATTAGCCTGGTGGCACATAGCTTGGGACAAAGAAGCAGGCAAAAAGTATCAGGCTCCTTTTTGGGCCCGTGGTTGGTTCCGCTGGCGTACATGGAGATCTGCACAGGCTGGATTGGATAATCTCGATTGGCAAATTAAGCTGACTCACGGAGAAGGTGACGGAGTAGGGGAAGATCATAAACTCTACGGTAAACCTACACCACAGGCTATAAGAGCACAGGAGATACTTGATCTCTATACCTGGTGGAAGTGTACTCGAGTCTGCAGGCCAGATCCCTATGAGGCGAGCGGTTGGACTGCTATTTGTGAGCGTGCTCGTGAGATCAACGGTGGGCGTCTTTCTTTTGCCACACCAAAAGAGCTGAAGAAAGAATACGATCGTGCCCATAAACAGCTCACCAAAATGGAAGCTGAATACGAAGCTGAAGACGAGGCCATGATGATCCGACTGATCAAGATACGAGATGCCTTATGGACCTAGCAGAAGATCTGGAAAATTCCGAATATATAGTATCAAGGGCACGAGAACTCAGATACTATGCCCAAAATATCTATGCGGCCCTGTGTAATATGCGTTGGTGCAAGATCTCAGGCGATTCTGCCCAAGACACTATGTCCATACTGAAAGACGATCTCTGGAGCTGTAGTTGGCGAGCGGCCGGACGTATCGTGTCAGATATTACAGGAGAGGGCGACTATTTGAGTTGGTACTGTTCGGGAATAGGAGATACTGATAAAGGCTACGGATTATCCGCTGATCGAGGTGTGGGTTATGTGGCTGAGGGTGTAGTAACTGAAGAAATCGCCAATGATTTCAAACAGTTAGGATGGGTTCCTATACCTTGGGAAGACTAAATTCTGCTTGACTTTTTACCAAATATACCGTATAATATAAGTATAGTTTAATTTTAGGAGCAGACGATATGGCAACAAGAGCAGTTAAACCCAAAGACGCAGTACAGACCCTACGAGAAAATCGTGGTAAAGACCTGAGCCCAAAGTGGGACGATGTTGAAAAACTCACAGAAGGTGAATACCTTAAGAAGTTCCACTCTGCTATGACTTGGTATCGTTTGGAGAAATCCAGCAAGGATCTCAAGCCCAAGGTCATAGATTGGATGGGCCGTAATGACTACTCTAAAGACGAAATTGACGCATTCAAACGTACCAAAGATTATCGTTGTTCGGGCACTATGGGTGCTATCGCCGCCTGCCTGATCAAGGGTATGCCCACTGTGAGAGCAGATTTCAACGGTGGTAAAGACACAGCAGAATGGTTGCGTGGTGAGATCGCCAAAACGATTGAAGCTGGTAAGTGGGACGTTGAGGTCGTAGTAGAAGATAAAAAAGCAGTAGCCCAGGCTCCGGTGGTGACTATACAGGATAGACTCCGTGAAGCCGCAGGTGATATGAGCGAAGAGATCGACTATGCCATAGACAGTTGGATAGCTGATCCAGAAGCCTTTGATCCAAAAGAGTTCAAGATGACCAATCTCCTGCGTGGTAAAGGTGCCAAAGCCGCTCATTCTCGTTTTATCAAAGCCTATTTCAAGACAGGCTACGATGAGTTATTGGAACTGGCCAGTGGTGAAGCCGATGAACAACTGCGTGAAGCCTACTCACATAACAATCGCAAGAACGTTAAAAAGCTGATAGAGTTCTACAGTTTGGTCATGGCGGCCTGTGATCAGATCGCCGCAGAAGCCAAGGTGCTTAAAAAGCCTCGTGCCAAGAAGGCCAAACCCGCAGAAGAAATAGTAAAGAAGCTGAAGTTCAAAGTAGGTGATGACAAGTTGGGCGTCACATCAGTACCGCCGGCCACCATAGTAGGTGCACAAGGCTGTGTAGTCTACAATACACGCACACGCAAGATAGGCTACTATATAGCATTGAATAGTGCAGGGTTAGTGGTTAAGAACAGCTCGCTCAGCAACTTCACAGACAAGAGCGTACAGAAGACTCTGCGCAAACCTGAACTACAGATCCGAGAATTCAAAGATCAGAACACGCAGAAGCGTTTCGAAACCTGGTTCCAGAAGACAGTGAAGACCACAGAGACGAATCTCAACGGACGTATGTCAGACGATGTGGTTATCCTAAAGGTGTATAAATGAACGCGAGATTGAGAGAACTGATGTTGGAAGCCGGTTATGCGGCACCCGAAATGGCAGGACGTGGGCAGAAGTTGGCCGAGTTGATTGTGGCCGAATGTGTGGAACAGGTCTTAACCGGAGTCCGTACGAATCCACCACACGCTCATCCGCCTGAGTTGGTACAGACTCTGGTACGCAGAATACAACGACATTTTGGAGTTGAATAATGCACATACTTAATGACATTGAAGATTTGTATAATTTGATTGATGCGGTTATTCTTGAAGGTCGGCCATTGAATTATGAAACAAAACAAGATATAATGTATTTTATTATGCAGATGAAATACACAAGAGGAGTCGAATCGTGAAATATCGAGCTGGTATGATACTCGAATCTGTTACAAGTTCAGTTAAAATCAGACTTACATCTCGACACAATGGAAACGGACATTGGAATTCTGTTAAAGTAAATGAAGGATCATCTAACAAGAATCACAGGGTGCATGAAGGTACTCTGGATAAATTTTATAAGGTCAACAAATGAACGAACGAATTAAACAACTTGTCAAACAATCACAACCTAAAATTGATTGGGAGGCCAGACATTATGGTGAACTCAATAATGGTGAAAAACTTGATTACCAAAATCAATGGTTCGAAAAGTTTGCTGAGTTGATTGTGAAAGAATGTGCCGAGTCATTGTGGACGGAAGAATGTTACACGAGCGATTTGGCCTTAAAAGAATTTGAAAAGAATAGCAAGAAGATTAAACTACATTTTGGAGTTGAAGAATGAACGACCCATTGTGGACTGTGCTGAAACGTCTGCCCAGTGATTACTCAGATTATGGAGGCCTAGTAGAGCGTTGGGCTGATTCCGACAAAGACTATCCAGATTGTTCCAGTGGGTGTCGTCATTGGCGAGAGCTAGACGCAGATTGGGGAGTGTGTGCTAATCCCGACTCACCAAGAGCAGGACTGCTGACTTGGGAACATCAAGCAGGATACAAGTGTGGATTTGAATCAAAAGGACCAGTATGAATAAAAGAATCAAGGAACTGGCCGAACGCTGTAACAAGCAGGCCAAGGAAATATACAAAGGTGACTGGCCCTATAACTGTGCCGCTTGGACAGGAGAAGAACTCATAGACTTGGCCAATCTGATCATATTGGAAAGCTGTGTGTTCATCGACGAACAGGGCTATGATGAATTAGCGACTAAACTTGGAGACTATTGGAATGAAGAGCAACAAGAAGATAAATCAAATAGCTGAAGATACACATTTTGGCATACACCAAAGCCCCTTGTGGCATCAACAGAGTGTGCGTTATGGATTTGGTGTGGTAGAAGAGTGCCAGCGTGAGCTACGTGCTAATGGCTATGATGATGCGGCTGAATTACTAGGAAAGCATTTCGATCATTGGTTTGACAAATCATAGAAAATCTGTTATAATATATATTATGAAGATTAACCCTTATCAGTTTTGGTATCCTGGACATAATAGTATCTATTATAACAATGTAGAACGAGGTGCATTGGTTGGGCCCACACAAGGAGACGCCAGTAGGATAAATGCAGGAGCCATACGAAACTGGGTCCAACCTGTAGCAACACCAAGCTGTATCATACATATAAAGAGAGAACAGGTATGAGCGAATATACACCAGACCGTTGGATCATCGTAGAAATCAACAGCCCCGAACACGGCCGGATTCGTAAAGTGTTAGGTTCGTGGTATGGCGGGTTTGCCGGATCAGATTCCTGGAGGATGAACTCGGGTATAGAAAAGGTCATCGACCAAGGTGACTACTATGATATAGTTGGATCGTCGGGGTCTGTATATAAATGCATCAAGGGTGCCGAAGGTATGAGTGCCTATACCAGCGGAGTTTATGAAACCTACCGAAAACAATTGGAAGAAAGCGGTATAGGAACTATGGAGATAGTAACAATATGAAACAAGAACTAGACGATTATCTATGTAATAAGTATCCAAAACTGTTCATAGAACGCGACCTACCAATGACCGAGACTGCAATGTGCTGGGGCCTCGCCTGCGGAGATGGTTGGTTCAATATACTGGATCATCTATGCGGCCTCATCCAACGCCATATCGATTGGAAGAATCGAGATAGTGAACTAGTGGCACAGGTAGTGGTAGAACAGATCAAAGAAAAGTTTGGTACTCTGAGATTTTATTATAGAGGTGGCGACGACTACGTCCGTGGATTGGTATCCATGGCAGAATCCATGTCAGAGGTCACCTGCGAATCCTGTGGCTCCGTTGCTAAAACAGATTGGAACAGTAGTTGGGTACATACTACCTGTGAGCCCTGCCAGGAAGCCCGAAACAAGAAACGTGCAGAATTCCTAACCGATAGCCTAAAGAATGACATACTATGACCTTAAAAGAACTTGAAAAGATACTAGGAGAACTAGAGAACCAGGCCTGGCATCATGCTATCGAAGGACAAAAACTCTTATCCAAGGTAAGAGATATGGTAACACTTATTAAAGCAGAGATAAAGAAAGAAGCCGATGACCTTACCAGATGAAAGATACCGTGCCGTAATGCAGGCCCACAATTTGCTAGTTGATCTAGTAGTGCCACAGCGAACTCCAAGAGTGCCTACGGCAATCAGACAGCGTGCCCAGAGTGCCTTGAGACACTATCCCTCTGCCTACGATATGGAGAGAGTCAGCGACCTTGCTCCACAGATATTCCAGGATCGGCTGGATCCACTCTATGCTATGGTCAAGCGATACGATCAAGAAAAGAAAGAGGATACACACAAGTGCAATGCCTGTGGCTGTGAATACTCAGATGATGAAGGTGGAGTAGAAGGAGACTTCGGAATCCTGCCCATGGCATTCTGTCCAACCTGTTTCTCATGTATGTGCGACATGGTCTCACAATACATGGGCTACGGTGAATACGCAGAGGAAGAACATGACAAAACTACTGGCCTATCAGATATATCTTGACGCCGAGGGTCGAGAAGTATTCACACAGAAGATCTACGGTAGCATGATAGAATACAAGTATGCTGATGGAGAGAAAATATTTGTGACTCTACAAGAACAGTTTCTCGAGAGACATACCTATGTACGACACTATAACACACCAGGATGGGGGGAAGAATGATAGTAGAAACACTGGAACAGACCATAAGCGAAGTAAACGGACTCTGGGATTGGGTCGTGGGCATCATCGCCGGATGGGGTCTGACATTTACCCTAGTAGTCGTGGGCATAGTATATGCCCATGTTCTCATACGCAGATTGAATAGGAAGATCACTGAGATGGAAAATCGTTTAACCACAGAAGACAGAGATATCAGCCTACGACTGAGAAAGCTAGAACGATGAAATTGATATTGATGTTGAGTTCGGGTGTGGCCTTGATCTGTTGCGGATTGATCTTTGCCATAAATTATACAGAGTCACATACCGTAGAAGTACGTTATGATTGCCGCATGCTGATCGGAGGATGGCATCCAGACTTCCCGGCTCGTGTGATCGAAGATTGTAGAATGAAAAATAAGGAAAAATAATGTATTCAGATTTAGTACCAATGGTAGTGGAGAAGACAGGCCAGGGTGAGCGTGCCTTTGACATCTTCAGTCGATTATTAAACGATCGCATAGTCTTCCTCAACGGTGCCGTCCATGATGGATCGGCCAGCTTGGTCATAGCACAGATGCTACACTTAGAATCAGCAGACAGTGACAAAGACATACACTTTTATATCAATAGCCCAGGTGGTGTTATCACAGCTGGTATGGGAATATATGACGTAATGCAATTTATCAAACCCAATGTCTGCACCTATGTCATAGGACAGGCCTGTAGTATGGGCTCATTCCTAGCACAGGCTGGACATCCAGGCAAGCGTTTCATGTTGCCCTACGCTCGTCATATGATACATCAGCCCTCAGGTGGTGCCAGTGGTATGGCATCGGACATAGAGATCAGTTATAAAGAAATCATGCACATGAAAGATATGTTGACCCGTCTCTATGTCAAACACAATACCGCAGGCAAGACCTACGAAGATTTCGAACGAGATATGGATCGAGACACATTCATGACGGCTGAACAGGCATTGGCCTATGGGCTATGCGATAAGATCGTCGAGAGCAGATAAACTACCGACAAAAGTCTCCCATAAGACTGATTAAATAAAAGTGATTATGGGAGAATACATTATGGCACAACAAGACTACATTTTTTTAATTCTACTACTGATTGTCGGTGGATCCGCAGGCTGGATATTATTTGCGCTGACATACAATCACTTATCTAGTATGAAGAATATACAGATACAAATGATCCAAGATATCAAGACAGATATCACACAGATCAAATCTGAAATCAAAGAACTGAAATAAACTACCAATAAATATTGACAGAGATTATATCTGCGTGTATAATCTATATATCGGTCTAGGCGTCATCCCGATTCATAAACTCTGCCGCCATTGCTAATCTTATAGGAGAATGTAATGGCAAAATATTATTCAACAAAGCATTACGGGCACAATATTGGCCTGTCAGCGGTATTCCGACAGCCCAATGCGGATCACAGTCACTGTCACCTGCTACATGGTTACAGTCTAGCATTTACATTCACATTTGGATGTGACTCACTGGATGACAAGAATTGGGCAGTAGACTTTGGCGGACTTAAAAAGCTCAAAGCCTGGTTGGAAGATAGGTTTGATCACAAACTGTGTTTGGATCAACATGACCCTTACCTATCTAAATTCCAGGAATTGGAAGCATTAGATCTAGCAGAGATTAGAATATTTGCTGGTGTAGGTGCTGAGAAGTTTGCCTACCATGCGTTCAATTATGCGCGCACTCTACTCTAACACACCAGCAACGGACGTTGCTGGTGTGTTAGAGTAGAGTGCGCCGAGCATGGTGCCAATTCAGCGATTTACGAGGGATAGATATGGGTGACAAAGAATGGTTAGATCGAGTAGAACGGGCTTTTGAAGTCTATGAACGAAAGTTTGGCAGTCAGATACAGGTATCGAATTTTATAGATTGGCTGTTCCAACAGTATGGTATTGAGCACAAAAAGGATAAACAATGAAAAAAATATTAGTAACAGGTGGTGCTGGTTTTTTAGGCAGTCACCTATGTGATCGATTGGTAGAACAAGGTCATCACGTGCTCTGCGTGGATAACTATTTCACAGGTAGCAAGGCCAATATAGCTCATCTATTAGATCACAAGAACTTCGAAGTTATGCGACAGGATGTCTGCTTTCCATTATATGTAGAAGTAGACGAGATCTACAACTTGGCTTGCCCAGCTAGCCCGTTCTTTTATCAATGGGATCCGATACAGACCATGAAGACCTCAGTGTTGGGATCATATAACCTACTAGGCTTGGCCAAACGAACAGGTGCTCGAATCCTGCAGGCAAGTACCAGTGAATGCTATGGTGATCCTACTGTGCATCCACAGCCAGAAGAATACTGGGGCAATGTTAATCCCATAGGCATCCGTTCATGCTATGATGAGGGCAAGCGTGCCGCTGAAACTCTGTTCATGGACTACTGGCGTGTACACGATGTAGATGTGCGTATCGTTCGCATATTCAACACCTATGGTCCTAGAATGAACAAGAATGATGGACGTGTGGTCAGTAACTTCATCGTACAGGCCCTGCGTGGCGAGAATATCACCATGTATGGCAGTGGACAGCAGACTCGCTCATTCTGTTACGTCGACGATCTCATAGATGGTATGATGCGTTATATGGCATTAGATCCTGATGTCAGCGTGCCTGGTCCTATCAATCTGGGCAATCCTGGCGAGTTTACCATGATGGAATTAGCCCAAAAGGTCATAGAACTCACAGGCAGTACCAGCCAGATCGTACAGCAACCCTTACCGTTAGATGATCCGAAACAAAGACGTCCAGACATCACCAAAGCTAACAGCAAATTGGGCTGGACTCCGACTATTCCTTTAGAAGAAGGGTTGGTAAAAACCATTGACTATTTCCGAAATATCGTGTAAAATAGTAGTATTACAACAGAAAGGTCTATATGGATAAGTTTAGAACGTGGTATCGTACCTATCATACTGAGATCACTTGGTTCTTGATCGGTTGGTTAAGTCTGTCTGCACTACATGATTTTTCCATAGGAAACTGGGGAGGTCTAGCAATAGATTTAGTATTAATTTTTCTCAACCTATCATTTAATAAAAGGTCATAATGATCAAACGTATAGGCTGGGCCTGTAAGTGGATTGACCATCCTCACCAGGTCGATGGCATCAAATCCACTGATGATGCCAAACAATACAACACCGGCGCCACTACAGTGGCCTGGCTAAATAGACAGAGCAAAGACGTAGCTGAACAACGGCTCTGGGACCTAATGGTACAGAACATAGAATCGGTACGTAAGCTGGTTGAAAGGGTCAGTACACTAGATGAACACCTTCGCATGGTCCGCCTTGGGAGTGATATCCTTCCTGTCTATACTGAGCGGTCTTGGAGTTATTTTTGGCTTCGGCCTGATGTGGATCAATACCTCGGTCAAGGATTTGCCCGGGTGGGCGAAATTGCTCGTGAACACAATGTACGTCTTAGTTTTCATCCTGGTCAGTTTACTGTACTGGCTAGTGATAACCCAGACATCGTCGACAGATCATTAGAGGAGTTTGAATATCATGCTGATATGGCACGATTCATGGGCTATGGTAAGAAATTCCAGGACCTTAAAATTAATGTCCACATCGCGGGTAGAGCCGGTCCAGCGGGTATCAGAAGTGCCTACAGTCGCCTCTCACCCGAAGCCCGCAACTGTATTACAATTGAAAACGAAGAAAACTCTTGGGGTCTTGACGACTGCCTCAGTCTCAGTGACATCATACCAACGGTTTTAGATGTCCATCATTACTTTATTCGCGAAGGCGAATACATCCAGCCCACTGACCCACGCATCCCCAGACTGCTAGATAGCTGGCGTGGAATTCGCCCTGTATGTCATTTTAGCCAATCAAGGGAAGACTATCTCGTCGATCATCCACAAGACATTTCCCCTGATTATAATCTCTTACTCGAACAGGGATATAAAAAGCAAAAACTTCGTGCCCACTCTGACTTTATGTGGAACACAGCGGTGAACACGTGGGCCCTAGGGTTTCTAGATCAATTCGATATAATGTGTGAGAGTAAGGGAAAAAACCTAGCCAGTTTTGAACTAGCTAGGCAAGCGCAGAAATTAGGCTTTCTTTGATTTTACTGTTTTAGTAGCCCTGGCTTTTGCTGGGGCTTTTTTTGCGGCTGGTTTCTTAGCAGTAGCTTCTGCTTTTGGAGCACGTGGTTTACGTGGCTTCTTGGCAGCTGGTACTCCAGCGATAACAGCTTCGACAGTCTCTGTAGTAACAACAGGAGCTTCTTCAACTGTAGGTGTTTCTACCTTGTAAGGTACTTCTGTTGTAACTTCTACAGTCTTTGGCTTACGGTTGAAATACACAGCAACAGCACCAATTACTATAGCAATAGCGATAATGATTTCCATGATAGGATTCCTTTCATTTTATGTACGTTTATTTAACCATGAATAAATAACAGTATGATTAAACTGAATTCAGTGTCAAGCGCCGATTTACCTTTGAGCCACATTGGCTGTGCTACGCAAAAACAGGGAAAGTTCATAGCTAGGGGTCCTCGGATGCCCCGTTAACCACTTGACGGAATATTTATATGTATAATTTTATCAGATACCTAAACGAAGGTAAGGCCAAAGACCTAGTCCAAACTCCATTACCTTATGCCCGTGATGCATTGGGCCGTAGCCTTAGCAAGGCCGCTATAGATTATCACTATGGTCATCTCTACAAGGCCTATGTAGATCGTTACAACAAGCGTGAAGGTGATCCAGATTTCAATGAAGCAGGTGCTTTCTTACACGATATCTATTTCACACAATTCAGACCACCCAAAGGTTCAAATCAACCTGTGGGGAAATCTAAGGAGTTCATCGAAGAGCACTGGAAATCTTTTGACCAGTTCAAGGACCGGTTCAAAGAGACTGCTATGAAAATACAGGGATCAGGATGGGCTTATCTGGCCAAGAACGGTGAGATCAAAACCATCAAAAACCACGAGATCAAGAACGACATCATACTACTGATAGACTGGTGGGAACATAGTTGGTCCCTAGACTACAAGTGGGACAAGGAAGCATATCTAAATAATCAATGGAAAATCATCGATTGGGACGTGATCAATCAGAGACTCTAATAAATAGAATTACAGAGCAGGAGGGCATTTTACATAAATCAGCGGTAACACAGCAGTAAAACTATTTCGGAGTTAATAATGCCTAATAATACAACAGTACCAGCAGTAGAACTAGAACTAGAAGAAGATGACGAGTTTGATCCTACTGATTATGGATTCATAATCTCAGCAGATGGCGAGCTCAAAAGCATCATGTACCCAGAAGATCTCCTGGGTGATCCTCCAGAAGAAATACAGTTAATCCTAAAAATATTCGGTATATCCGGTATAGATGCCACAGAAGGACGCACTATACACTAAACTGGATATCTATCATTCCGGCTAAATATGTTATAAACTTATTAAGAGCCTAGAAGATGCCAATTTTTCCACCACTAATCAACCCCACTTCTGGACAAACTCTGGTAGTAGTAGTAGACCAGGGAGTCGAACAAACCATTACAGTATCACAGGCCCAATCATTATTACAGGTTAGGGGCTATAGTGGTAGCCAAGGTATACAGGGATTCACAGGCAGTATCGGGTTTACAGGCAGTATCGGATTTACAGGTAGTCTAGGCTACACCGGCAGTATCGGATTCACGGGAAGTATTGGATTCACGGGCAGTATCGGATTTACGGGTAGCATAGGATTTATAGGCAGTCAAGGTTATACAGGCAGCCAAGGTGATCTAGGCTATGTAGGTAGTCGAGGCGCAGGATACACAGGCAGTGCTAGCACCATACCGGGATACATAGGCAGTGTAGGTTTCACAGGTAGTCAGGGAGCAGGTTATACAGGTAGTGCCAGTACCATACCTGGATACGCAGGTAGCATAGGTTTCACAGGTAGCCAAGGAGCTGGATTCACTGGTTCCCATGGATTTATCGGCAGTTTAGGCTACACGGGTAGCAAAGGCGAGCTAGGCTACGTGGGTAGTTCAGGAGCGTATGCCGCTGTAGGTTTCACAGGTTCGTCGGGTTATGTAGGACGCGATGGCTACACAGGTAGTCAAGGCCCCATAGGATTCTCCGGTTCATATGCTGGTCGAGGTTATGTGGGTAGCAGTGGATACAATGGTAGCCGCGGATTTGATGGGTTCACTGGCAGCAGAGGTTACACAGGATCCGGATATACAGGATCTGGGGGAACAGGATATACAGGTAGCCGAGGTTACTCAGGATCCGGATACACAGGGTCTATAGGATTTACAGGTAGTTCAGGTGCCTCAGTTTATCAAGGTTATACGGGCAGTCAGGGTAAAGATGGCGGATACTCGGCCACAGGTTATACAGGATCACCGGGCGCTTTTTCAGCCATAGGATTCACAGGCAGCCGAGGCGCCCAGGGTATCCCAGGAGACTTCGCCGCTGTAGGCTATACAGGATCACGAGGAGTTGGATACACAGGCTCGTTAGGGCCAGGTGGGGATACCGGTTACACAGGATCAAAAGGTGATATTGGTTATACAGGTAGTGGAGGGGCAGATGGCCTCATAGGATATACGGGTAGTAAGGGAGATCCAGGTACCGACGGAGTCATTGGACGTGATGGTTATACAGGTAGCCGAGGTGATGTAGGGTTTACAGGCAGCAAGGGTATCGCAGGATACGTGGGAAGTATATCTCTCACTCTTGCACCAAACACAACACTTTTATACAATAACAATGGAACCATAGCAGGTGTAGGTGCAGTAGGTTATATAAACAGTACTGCTGGCACGGGCAACATCACCATCGATGGAAACCTAAATGTAGACAACGTAAACTCAGGTGCAGGCTATGGTAATATCTATGCCTGGGGTGATATCTATAGCTACTATAGTTCAGATCGCAACCTCAAAGAAAATATCGCAGATATCCAGAATGCTCTAGATGCTGTAGCATTTATCGGTGGTAAGACCTTTGATTGGACTGACGATTATCTCAACGCACAAGGCGGGACCGATCCTTATTATGTACGTAAACATGATTTTGGAGTGATAGCTCAGGATGTTCAATCAGTATTCCCTCTAGCAGTAAGAACGAGATCTAATGGACAATTAGCAGTCGATTACGAAAAACTCTGTGCATTAGCCTTTGCCGCTATCCGAGAACTTAAATCTGAACTAGACGATATAAAGAAGAAACTACCTTGAACACGGAGTTTATAAGTTGAGCACCACAGCAAGTTACTACATACAATCTATCAATGCAAATTATCCCGTCGCTGGACAGAATAATGACAGCCAAGGCTTTAGGAATAATTTTAGCAATATAAAAGCCGCAATCAGTGCGACTAATATAGATCTGGTAAATTTACAAATCACAGCTCTGTTGACCAATCAAGACAACGACTTCGGTGGCTACGCCATCAAGAATGTCAATCTGGTCAATGCCAGTACACCCATAGCCGGTGTCACAGATGGCACTGTCAACCTAGACTATACCACTGCTACTTTCTGGCCTGTGATATTGCCTAACAATGGCAACAATATACTCACTATAACTAACATGCCACAGGCGCAGAGATCAGGAAACATGATAGTCAGTGTCATGGCCGACAGCCAATATACCAACGTACAATTTACCGCTACTGTAGGCACAGTGATCAGTGTAGGTCCTGGTCCTCAACCATTTGGCATATCTACCAGTACTCCATGTTTATTTGAGATATGGAATGATTCAACCTCAGTTGATTCTAAAATCTATGTTAAAAAATTATCAGAAGGCATAGCCGACGCGGCATATCTCAATGGCATAGTCAATGCTACTACCTATACAGGCGGCAGTGCTGTATTCAATCGTTCACTGACTATAGGTGGTAATACATTTACCACAGGCACATTCGCAGGTTCCTACGGAGCTACTGTTGTATCAGATGGATCATACTACGGTAATATAGCTCTATTACCTAACATAGTCACTACAGAAATAACTAATGTCCCTAGCAGTCCTCCAGGTGGTTTGACCAACCAGGTCAGCATATTCAATCCAGTGGGTATACGTGCAGGAGCCAAGGTATATTTCGCAGGTACTAACACACCATATACCGTGGCCAGCGTAGGCGGAAACACTGTATACACAACCAATCAGTACAATGTGCATTATACACAGATAGGCCAGAGCATAACATTCATCAATCCGCAGTTTACTGCCACACAGGCCACAACCATGCAGTTCAGTACTATCCCGGCATTGGATAAATTCGGTACTGTGACTCCAGGTGCGGCACGTAATCTCAAAGGCACTGTCTATGCCAATAGTACCAGCCTACAGGTCACCTATGCTGATCCAGACGGAGTCACTCCTAATACCTTCAGCATCACAGTATCTACAGCGACCAGCAACACTGCCACTAATGATGTGGCCACTGTAGGATTTATGCACAATCTATTACCTTCCGGATCAGTGATCATGTGGTATGGTAGCGAATTCGCACTGCCATATGGTTGGGTTATCTGTGATGGTACCACAGCACCAAATGGAGTTCAAACTCCAGATCTACGAAATCAATTTGTCATAGGTGCGGCTAGTGATACTATACAGGGAAATCAAATAGTGCCTGCTACAGAAGTTACAGGAGTTCAAACTATCAGCGGCGGAACATCAACTAGTGTTATTGTATCACACAACCATATTGGCACAGGTACAACCTTTGCTGTAAGTGATCCCGGTCATCAACACGCCAGCGTAGGTGCCAACCAAAAGTCAGGAGCTACTCCTAATCCTAACGGTCCTTACGGTAATGCTCCTGTAGGTCAGACATGGTGGGGATTTGACGAATATACCGCCGCCAATGCTGTACAATGGTATACCAGTAAAGAATATACATTCCAAGATCAACAGGGATCTACTCCAGTGGGGGGCGGTGTAGTCTTGCAAACCAATATCACTATAGAAAGCACCGGTACTGACAGTGGAGCTTACGCTAATCTTCCTCCTTATATGGCCTTATATTATATCTATAAGTGGATAGGGTAATCGTCCGGAGCCACTGTGAATACATCAACAGCCAGCATCTATATACTTGCTATCAATGAAAATTTTCCTGTTGCCGGACAGCGCAACGATAGCCAGGGATTTCGAAATAATTTCCGTGATATACAATCTGCATTAAAAACAATCAATACCAGCATAGATGAATTGTCTACTCTGACTGTAAAACATTTTATAGACAATGACATCAATGGTTACAATTTTATAAATGTAAATTTAGAACATGGTAATATTTCTGCGGCCTTACCAGGATATGGCACCAGTATTATCGATTATAGTCGGGCTAACTATTGGCCGATAACTCTGTTAAACAGTGGAAACCATTCACTCAGTATACAAAATATGCCCAGTAATACAGGTACAGGTGTATTAACGGTTAGTATATCCACTACTACAGCAGATACCACTGTAACATTTATCAGCGATGAAGCTACTGTGATTAGCTTAGGTCCAGAAGATCAACCATTCAATCTAGGTTCTTCGACTCCCTATTTTTTCAAATTATGGAATGATTATACCGGAGATATTCCTTATATCTATGTAAAAAAGATCAGCCAAGATATCATCTATCCCAAATTAAACGCAACTGTGAGCAGTGATACATTACTCGGAGACACAGCCTCATTCAACACGCTGACTCTAGGGATATTAACCTATACTGTCAATAACCTAAAAAATGTAGTAGTTTCCGGAATAAACCAAACCAGCACAGCCACTGGCAATATCGGATTAGTTCCAAGGATAACACAGGCGGTGGTCACTGGAACCCTAGTAGGAATCGCCGGAGGTACTGCTTATAGCATAGGAGTCACAGATACGACAGGAGTATATCCTGGAGACAGGGTAAGATTTGCAGGGACAACATCTTATTACACAGTGGCCAATACCGTGGGAACATTAGTAAATTTAACTGGTCCTTTTGATATCGGTTATACCAATGTTGGTGATACTGTAACATTTATCGGTAATCAATTTCCTCAACCTACAGTGATGACTATGTCTGACATTGCGTCAATCGATTATTATGGATCTGTATCTACAGGATCTGCATATAATCTCAAAGGCACTGTATATGCAGATCAAAATACTCTACAGGTTACCTATGCCGATCCAAATGGAACTGACCTCAATACCGTAGAATTTAAGGTATCAACTACTATAACCAATACCAGCTCAAACGATATAGTTACTGTAGGAATAGCTCATCAATGGTTGCCCGCTGGAAGTATCATCATGTGGTCAAAGAGTAGAACAAAGATTCCGTATGGTTGGTGGTTATGTGATGGCAGTATCGCTCCCAATGGTACCACTGTACCAGATCTACGTAATCAGTTTGTAGTAGGTGCCGATAGCGAATTAAATGGTGTTCCAACTGTAACTGACTATAGGAATCATCAGATCACCCAAGGTGGTAGCACGCAGGGTGTACTTCAATCTCATACACACTTAGGGACTGCTACAACATTTGCAGTACATGATCCAGGACATCACCACCTTGCTGTAGGGCCTAATACCACAAGTCCATTTCCAGATCCTACCAATAATGTAGAAGGACCTTATGATCCTTCTCCACAAGAAAAGATATATTGGGGATTTACTTCAGAAGCCACAGCCATCGCGGCACAATGGCTGACCAGTCCAGAATATACCTTCAGCGATAAACAAGGACATACTCCTAGCCAAGGAACAGGAATAGAACTAGAGACTCGTATCACTGTAGATAGTACAGGAACAACCAGTGCCTATAGCAACTTGCCACAGTATCGATCACTATATTTTATCTACAAGTGGCTAACAGCCTGATAAGTATAAACATGTTCCATCCACTATTAGATGATCCCAGCTTGCTAAAAGACCAAGACCTCGATGCCAAGATACTAGATCTGGGCAAGAAATATGGCATAGCCGCTCGTATGGGACAGGGAATGGCCTGCCAACAGATATCACTGATCCTAGATGCCTACAAGGCAGAACAACATCGCCGACAGGCAAGGGCCATGGCTGACACCATGAAAAAACAAAACGGTGATCTGGACAGTCTCATCAATGTAGATTGACACTGATCGTCAATGGTGTTATAATGACTAGATGAAGATCAATGAATATGGACAGGTTGAGATAACTGCTGATGAAGCTGTAGATAGCCTATACTCTGGTAAAATCAAATCTCTAACAGGTGTATACATCTCCGAACCCGATCGTTCCGTATTCAATCAGGCCCGAGCACTGTTAGGTGATAGATTTCCAGCACTAGAAGAATTGGTAATACCAGATATGACTGTTGAGGAATTTGATCAACAGAATCAGAGTCAATGGTACATGCCCGAAGAATATAGACTGCATGATATCGTAGATTGGTTATACTACGAATGTCGGACTCCGGAACAAAAAGATCGCGTCACTGAGGAATTAAAACTCTTTGCCCAACATAACATGATTGACCTACTCAAGTACATTAAATACTTAGTAGATACCATGCGTAAAAACGATATCGTATGGGGTGTAGGTAGGGGAAGCAGTGTGGCCAGTTATGTATTATATTTGATAGGAGTCCATAAGGTTGATTCTATCAAGTATGAATTAGATATAAGAGAATTCTTAAAATAAGGAGAACACAATGTCAAGAAGAACAATGCAAGGTAAGACTATCGACATGGACAAATTGATCAGTCAGAACGAACTAATGCCAGCTATTGGAAATATGCGGGTAAATGCGAGGGGAGATGAGTTAGGACCTGGGGGAAAGATCATACGTAAACGTGAAGACATAGTAGCGGCCTACTACGAAGATAATCCAGCGGCACAGCCAGCGGCTCGCCAGGCTAAACCTGTAGCTGTACAGCCTGCACCAGAGCCTGCTCTAGAAGAAGGTGAAGAATTTGTGCCTGTTAAAAAATCCAAAGCAGGAGAATAAATGAAAATCACAGGAACGATTTTACCATTAAAAGATAAGGTGTTTGTGTCAGACATGGAGTTTGGTGCCCAAAAAACAGCCGGCGGATTATATATACCCAGTGCCAATGGCAAGGCAGAAGGTATCTCCCCACGCTGGGGTAGGGTATGGGCTGTTGGTCCTGAACAAGAAGATGTGACTATCGGAGAGTGGATCCTAGTCGAACATGGTCGTTGGACTCGTACTATAGAAGTAGAGCAAGACGATGGATCGGTATTAGAAGTTCGTATGGTAGACGGAGATGCCATCATGATGAGCACCGATGATCGACCGACTGAAGACATATATCGAGCATCAAATTAGTTGACATATATGCGATGCCCATGCTATAGTTGTAGTATGGGATTCAAAAAGAACTGGGACGTTGCCAACGTAGCCCGACAGATCAATATAGCCAGGATGGAGTCTACTGCCCCTCAAAATGATGGGTTTACACAGTGGATGGCTAAACAGGACCTATACAAGATTAAATGGATAGTAGAAGATGCTATCCAACGGTGTCCCACCTTCGGACCGGAGTCGGATTGGTTAAAAGAACAAGAACAGAAAAAGATACTAGACATATTGAGAGAAGACTATAATCCATGATATTCAATCACGTGAAAAAACTCAAACAAGACGGCAAAAGGATCGGAATTACTTTCAGTACCTTTGATCTTGGTCCACATGCTGGTCATATCGCCATGTTAGCCGAAGCTAAAAACCACTGTGATTATCTGATCGCCGCCTTGCAAACAGATCCAACCATAGATCGTCCAGATACCAAAAATAAACCCGTACAGAGCATCGTGGAACGACAGATACAGTTAGCCGCCTGCCGTTATGTGGATGAAGTGGTGGTTTATCAAACTGAACAAGATGTCATAGATCTCTTGCTTATCCTGCCTATTGATGTTAGAATATTAGGTGTAGAGTATCGAGATAAAGATTTTACCGGTATGGAAGAGTGTTATAATCGTAATATCGATTTGGTATTCAATGGTAGAGATCATTCGTTCAGCTCCAGCAGTCTGAGAAAACGTGTGGTTATCGCAGAACAGAACAAGATATTGAAAGGCGAAAAATAATGGGCAGACGAGGAACCAGTACTATTAGATTGAAACGACCCAGTCTCAAAGAAAGATTTAGAGATTGGTTGATGGATGACGGCAGTGTAGCTGACCACGAAGCTCTACATATTGACACCAGCGGTTTGAACACATCACCTATGAATTTAAGCATATATAGAGCCGCAGGCGGAACCATCGTAGAAACTCGTTGCTACGATCGCAAGAGCGATGACAACAACTATCGATTACACATCATAACCGACGACAAGGATCTCGGTGAAGAAATAGGCAAGATTATTACTATGGAGACGTTACGTGGCTGATAAATGTAAAAATTGCGGATTGCCCTTGACCGAAGAACTTATACAAACCTGTACCTGGTATCAGGGTCGTTGCCCACACCGACCGAGCATGTTAAAAGAAATATTAAATGACAACTACAAGGCTAGAATATATAATTTAATAAACTGGTTTAGAGGGTTTTGATGAGCCCGATAGAAAGCCGTATGAGTGAATTGATGATGCCTGTAGAACAGCAGTTGATGATGTGTGATGGCCGAGAGGATCAACTGATGATGGCCTGTGCCATGCTACAGCGTGTGAGAGAAGTATTCGATCTCCATTTAGGAGAAGAAGGACGTAAAACAATGTTTAAGGATCTAGTATGAAAGAATTGTGGACAGAATTATATAGGCCAAAGACCATCGCCGACTATGTGTTCAAGGATGCAGGACAGAAACGACAGGTAGAATCTTGGGTCAAAGAAAAGGCCATACCACACCTGTTGTTCAGTGGTGCGGCAGGTATCGGCAAGACCACACTGGCCAAGGTCCTGATCAATGAACTGGGCATAGAAGATTATGATGTCTTAGAGATCAATGCGTCACGTGAAAACAATGTAGAAACTGTTCGTGACAAGATCGTCAACTTCGTGCAGATGATTCCTTTCAGTCCCTACAAGATCGTCTTGTTAGATGAGGCTGATTACCTGACTCCCGGTGCCCAGGCTATCTTGCGTGGAGTCATGGAGACCTATAGCTCAACCAGCAGATTCATCCTGACCTGCAACTATCCCAATCGTATCATTCCAGCACTGCACAGTCGTTGCCAAGGATTCCATGTCGAGAAAACTGATCAGACAGAGTTTACTGCTCGTGTGGCCACTATCCTAGTCACAGAGAATGTAGAGTTTGATCTAGATACCTTAGACACCTATGTGAAATTAACATATCCCGATTTGAGAAAGTGTATCAATCAGGTACAACAGAATACCACAGACGGTCGATTGGTCAGTCCTACTGTGGACGAAACAGGTGGTGGGGATTACAAGATTGAAATGATAGAATTATTCAAGCAGGGTAACATACAAGCGGCTCGTCGACTGATCTGTGGTCGTATCCGTCCAGAGGAAATCGAAGAACTCTATACTTGGATGTATACCAATATAGATCTGTTTGGCGATAGCGAAGAACAGAAAGATTCAGCTGTGTTAGTTATTAAACAGGGACTAGTGGATCATACCATGTGTGCTGACAGCGAGCTTAATCTGGCGGCTGTGATGATAAAATTAGCCCGCTTACAATAGAAAAATCGCACAGTTGATTTGCAGGTCATGTACTGTGCGATCGGTCCGTCGTATATGGTCTAGGGGTTTATTCTATTCCGTCTCCTTGTATAGTGATAGTATTTCTTTGACTACCGGATGTCTTTCTACATCACTGGATTCAAACCTTGCCATGGCGAGCATACGATAATCACCTCCTTCTCCGTATAATTCGCAGAATTCCAGTAACCCATTTTCACGGGGCCGGTCAGCCTGATTCAAATCTCCTGTTACAACCATACGGCTATTTTCTCCGATACGAGTCAATAGCATCTTCATTTGACTAGCGGTTGTATTTTGACACTCGTCTGCTATGATAAAAGCATTCTTGAAAGTTCGTCCACGCATCATCGCTAATGGACTTATCTCAATAACACCGTCATCTAACATCTCCGCAAGTTCCCGCGGATGGTAATACTCTTCAAAAACATCCATGATAGGTCTCGTCCATGGTTCCATTTTTTGATTTAGAGTACCTGGAAGGAACCCATGCTCTTCGTCTACTGATACAGCGGGCCGAGTTATTATGATCTTAGCAATCACCCCCTCTTTTAGTTGTTTGATGGCCATCTGTACTCCCAACATGGTCTTGCCCGTGCCCGCAGGCCCGATGGCGAAAACTATGTACTTTCTGGGATTTTTCAACAGTTCTACGTATCGTTCCTGCGCTATGTTGCGTGGAATGATACTTACCTGCTGTTTTTTCTTGAGATACGGCTTGATTTCTATTAAATTACTGCGTTGTTGATCATGGGCAAAACGTGGATCTCTGTCCTGCGCATAATCGCGTCTTCTAGCTTTCGGCAATTTAACCTCCTGATGATGAAGAACGACCTGCATAGATATTTAAGACCAAAAGAAAAAAGGGTGCTGAAACAGCCCAAAAACGTAATGTAGGTAGTTTTTAATCCCATCATACTGATAATACAGTATAAATAAGTGATAGAGGATCCACGATGGCACACGACATATTAGACGTAATCAAAAATCTACAGACCATAAGCGAAAACAATTCAGCTTTTGGCGTTCTCAAAGACTTCGAAAGAGTACTAGATGAGTTAGATATCTATGTGTTCAAGAATTGGCTAGAAGGCGAATTAGTATCAGGACCACATATCAATCGATATTCGGTACGCTGTACTTTCATGTGGGATAAGAAAGAAATGCCCGATCCAGAAGGTGCTAAAAGATTAGACGACTATGGATGCAGAGTATTTTATAAAAAAGAACACGTATTGATTCCTCGCAAGATCAAGTCACCTGGAGACTATCGCCCAGGTACAAAGAAAGGTAAGATAGATGCACATCCAGTTTGGATGGTCACTATAGATATGCCTAAGAAACTCATGCAGGACGTCGGAGTAGGCAAAGACAACAAAGAAAACAATCGTATGGCAGAATATATGCGTTATGATAATCAAGGCGCTATGGAAGCCAGTGAAGCGGCGCAGGAGGTTCCAAATGAACAAACACCAGCAACTTAACGAAGGACTGCGTTCAGGTGATCTAAAAGAGTTTGTCAGTGAGACATTTACTGTAGACCAATATCGTAGCAAGATGGGAGAAGACCAAGACATAGTAGTCATTGGATTCACCGTGCGTGAAAAACATCCAGCCATGGACCTAGTAGAGTTTATCGAGAAGGGTTATCCATTTGTATTAGATGCTGATATGAGTGCCGGCGAAGAACGCAATGGCAAGTATTCTGTATTCGTAGAACTAGAGCGCACACCCAAACTAGCTGGACAGCTTAAACACATGTTCGAAGGTATCAGCCAATTATGCGACATGTATGACTGGAAGTTCCGTTACCAAAAAACTTCAAACATTGTACCATTTACTGTAGAAGCCATCAACGAAGCAGTACCGATGACTCCAGAAGAGTACGAATCTCGCGTGATGGAATTCAAAGAAACTGACATACAGGAATTCTTCGATCAAGGTGTAGTAGACATCGACCTCGCAGAAGATAACACACTGACATTCAGCAAACCATACGCAGGAGATGTCACTGCCAAATTCATCAGCATAGGCGATTATGAAGCAGTCAAAGACACTGTTCCAGGAGCACTAGCCCTAGACGAAGGCAGTCACAGTGAGATTACATTCCTTAACAAATACCTTGGAAACTACGATATAAATAAAATCGGAGACAAGTTCTTAATCAGAAACGGAGCTAGAGCAGTAGTTATAGAAAAAGGTAGGTGGTAGCATGTGGCAGATACACTGGGTTATCGGCTTAATACCAGATACAGTATTAATTAAGATCTATTATACTTTCTTAATCTCAGGCGCGGTATTATACCTCGGCAGTAAACTATTCAAGCATTTTCCATTCAAACTGATCCCATTCCTGGGACAGTATCCAAGATTAAGCGAATTATTAGGTGTTGTACTAATGGCCACCAGTATCTATCTGTTAAGTAGTTATGGCAATGAAATAGAGTGGCAGGCAAAAATAAAAGAAGCCGAGGCTAAGGTAGCAGAAGCTGAACAGGCCAGCACAGATGCTAACGCTAAATTGGAAATCGAACACAATAAAAAAGAAGCTCTGTTGACCGAAAGAAAAATACTCTACAAAGAACGTATTAAAAAAGAAATCGTGCAGATAGATAAAGAATGTAAATTAGATCCAGTGGTTCCTAAAATACACAACGATGCCGCAAAGAACCCTTATCGCAAGGGAGATGCTAAATGAAATATCTATTGGCGTCTTTGATTTTACTGTTGGCTCTAACCGGATGCGCCAGTAAAACTGCTGTTCCTGTGGCAATGAAATTTCCCGCAGTTCCCCAAGACCTAATGAAATCCTGTCCTGACCTCGAGCAGGTCAATCCTACGACAACTAAACTCAGCGATGTATTGACAGTGGTAACAGATAACTACATGACCTATTATCAATGTAAATCAACCGTAGATGACTGGATAGAGTGGTATAATACACAAAAGACAATATTTGACAAGGTGACTAAATGAAAAAACTATTAATAGCCATATCATTGATCGCGTTACAAGGTTGTACATTGATAGATGCTTATCTCATGACCAAGTATGATCCCAATGAATACCAACTAATAACCGACATCCGATCTGAAGCACGCCAATTCAAGGCACAGTGCGATGATGCAGTAATCAGCAAATTTAACGCAGGTAAGATAGCCTACGATACACAGTTATTTGTCCTGTACAGCGAGCATATTCCTCGAAACGAAAATCTCATAGCGGCCAGCAAGGCACTAGATGTTATTGCGCAAGGATTAGCAGGTCAGTATAAAAACGACAAAGTTAGTCCTGCATTCTGCAAGATTAAGTTTGACAGCATAGAAACATCAGCAGATAAACTACAAAAAGTCATAGGAGGAAGACCAAGATGAGTGTAGAACAATTACAACAACAGTTACTAGAATGTTTCAATGGATCACCAGATTCCAATGTACAGGCTGCCGCACAGACAGCAAATCAATATACAGAAATGGTTAAATCTGGACAGTTAAGTCGAGAAGAATATGTACAGCTATTAACGGATCTGCAACAAACTAATATCATAAATAAAAGCGTAGATAATCAACAGGCCATGGAATATATGAATGTGGCCATAAACGGATTGATTAACATAGCAAGCATAGTAGGATAATATAGGAACAGATATGGCAGATTTTATTTTAACACAGGATCAACTGGCGCAGATTATTCCAGGTAATCCCTATGTAGATCACTGGTATAACGCACTGGCGCAGGCGTGCCCAGATTATGACATCAACACTCCTCCGAGACTAGCGGCTTTTCTAGCACAGTGCGGACATGAAAGCGGTGGATTCACAGCTATCAAAGAAAACCTAAACTATCAGGCTGCGAGTCTATGCCGTGTATGGCCTCGCTATTTCAACACAGGCAATGCCAACGATTATGCTCATCAACCAGAAAAAATCGCTAATCGCGCCTATGCTAATCGTATGGGCAATGGACCAGAAGAGTCAGGGGACGGTTATCGTTTCTGCGGAAGAGGGTTGATACAACTCACAGGTCGTAGCAACTATCAGGCCTTTGCGGACAGCATACAGGAGGATATCAATAATCTTCCAGACTATCTAGCCACATTCGAAGGCTGCGTTCAGTCAGCCTGCTGGTTTTGGGAAGCCAACAACCTCAACAAATGGGCTGATGCTGGCAACATTGAGCAGATGACAAAGATCATCAACGGTGGCACACTGGGCATCGAAGACCGCACCGCGAGATATCAAAAGGCATTACAGATACTAGGAGCGTAATATGAGTTTAATAGATTCGGTACTAAACTTAATCAACAAACAACCAAAAGATCCAGATGCACCCAAACCCCCAGTTGGCTCTCGTTCAGAACGCGAAGCACGGATCAAAGACAAAGCAGGTATGGTAATCAATGTGTTCGCACTGTTACTAGCGGTCAATACATTTATCGGTGGTGGATTAAGTTCAACCGTTATGAACAATACCATCAAGGCCAACGATTTATGGAATTTTTATCAGGCTAAAAGTATTAAGCAAACGCAATATCAACTAGCGGCAGAACAGACCACAGATAAGATCAAAGCCAAACAGTGGGCAGAAAAAGCTGCCAGTTATGATGACGGCGAGGACGGTAAAAAGGCCCTGTATGAAAGAGCTAAAAAATTAGAAGCAGAACGTGATTATGCTAAAAAACGCAGTCCATGGATCAGCTATGCCAGCACAGCCTATCAGATGTCTATCGTATTATTATCAGCCAGTATCCTAGCTGTAAACATGATGCTGTTCTGGAGCAGTTTTGGCGTAGCGGCAATAGGATTATTATTGATGAGCCAAGGGCTCTGGATGTGGTTCTAACGAGAAAAGAATAAAAGGAGCAAGAAATGGCGGAAAAGAAAGACGATTCAAATTGGATGCAGACACTATGGCGTCCAGCGATGGGGTGGATGTACATGCTGATCTGTTTACTAGACATGGCGGTGTTTCCAGTACTGTGGTCATTGCTACAGGCGATGATGCATGTGCCTATCACGCAATGGAATCCGTTAACGCTTCAAGGTGCAGGCCTATTCCATATAGCCATGGGTGCTGTATTAGGTATTAGTGCGTTTGGTCGTACACAAGAGAAGCTAGCAGGCACTGCGGCAAATCCAACAGCCACAAGTACCATCACTACTCAGAATACCAATATGAGTGGAGTACCAGCAGGTATGGGTAATATGAACACAGGTGGTTTTGGTAATATGAACACAGGCGGTTTTGGATCTCAACAACCCGCATTTGGTCAGACACCAAGTTTTGGAACACCAACTCCTGCATTCGGAACACCAACTCCTGCATTCGGAACACCAACACCGGCATTTGGAACCGCGGCACCGACTCCAGCGTTTGGAGCTCCTCTACCAGCACCAGTCACTGGACAGGTAGCCTCAGGGTTTGGCGGCAAACCAGCTCCGGTTCTAGCTCCAGATCCAATCATTTAATAAAGGAAACTGAAATGAAAAAATTATTAATCGCAGTATTTGCCCTAGCATTTGTTGGTACAGCCTACGCTGAAGCAGAATTAAAACAAGTCTGCCATGACAAGTTAGATAAAGCCGGTAAACCAGTCCTAGATAAAAAGACTGGTAAAACAGCACAGGACTGTAAGACAATCAAGGTACATAAGAAGTTAGAAGGTTCGGATCCAGTTCCAACTAAGAAATAAGCGGCATTGACATTAAATAAAAGGTATAGTACAATAAACTATACCTTTTTTCATTTACTACTATGTCAGATCATTATACAACATTAGGCGTCGGACGTGACGCCAGTCCAGAACAAATCAAATCGGCATATCGTAAGATGGCCGCAAAACATCATCCAGATCGTGGAGGAGACACAGCCGCTTTCCAGAATATACAGGCTGCTTATGAAACACTAAGCGATCCTAACAAGCGAGCTCAATATGATCAACCACAACCACAGTTCCATCAGCAACCCGGAGGATTCCATTTCCATTCTGGGGGGTTCGAAGATATATTCGCACAGTTTACTGGAGGACATCCTTTCGAACACTTCTTTGGACATAGAGCAGGTCCTGTGAGGAATCGCACGCTAAACATACAGACCACGATAACTCTAGAAGAAACCTTCCACGGAAAAGATCTAGTGGCCAGTTTACAATTACCTACTGGTCGTGACCAGACTATCAATGTCAAAATACCTGCAGGTATCCAAGAAGGTACTACACTGAGATTATCTGGTTTAGGTGATGACAGTATTCCAAACGTGCCACGAGGTGACCTACACCTCACTGTAAGCATAGAGCCTCATAATAAATTCCAAAGACATGGAGATGATCTACATCAAGATCTAGAAATCGATTGTGTAGATGCCATGTTGGGACAGACAATTGAAATTAAAACCATCGATGGTAAGACTCTAGAAATCAATGTGGCACCAGGTATACAACCAGGACAGACTCTGTGTGTATCTGGCCAAGGGATGCCTAAGATGGGAGACAATAGATTCAGAGGACATATGATGCTGAATGTTAGGATTGTCATTCCAAAAAATCTGTCAGACAAGCAAAAATCTCTATTAAAACAATTTAAGTAATTTAGGCTGTAGCAGTTGAAAAATCAAAAGAAAAGGAAATTTAGATAATGTTGGAACCAAACAAGGATTTAGAGAATATATTTGAACACGCCGTACAGGTTGCTAGTGAATTGAAACACGAGTATATTACCTTAGAACATTTCCTGCTCAGTATGTTAAACAATGAAGTATTTGTACAGATATTAAATGATTTTGGTGCTGACATAAACGCATTAAAAGGTGATGTGGAAACCTATGTCACTACAGAACTCAACGATTTAATCAATGACAACTCTGTCAAACCAAAAAAGACCAACACTGTAGATCGTGTACTAAACAGAGCATTTACACACGTATTATTCAGCGGTCGTCAGATCATAGAACCGGTAGACTGTTTTATCAGCATGTTCAATGAAAAGAAAAGTCATGCAGGCTATTTCATACGTAAGGCCAATATAGACAAAGACAAGTTTATCGAATTTATACGCAAAGAAGTTCCCGCTGAAGAAACTGTAGGTGGATCTATCGCTAAGATTTCTAACAATCAATTGGAAAAGATGTTGGTACAGTTCTGTACCAATCTCACTGCCAAGGCCAAGAGTAAAAAGATAGATCCAGTAATAGGCCGAGAAAAAGAATTAGAAGAGATACAACTAGTATTGGCACGCCGAGTAAAATCCAATGTCATCATGATTGGTGATCCAGGAGTAGGTAAGACAGCCATCGCAGAAGGACTGGCTCGCAACATCATCGAAGACAAGGTGCCAGATTTTATAAAAGAACATGAAGTATATAGTCTAGACATTTCAGCATTACTAGCAGGTAGCAAGTATCGTGGAGATTTCGAAGAACGCCTTAAGAATGTGCTCAATGGCCTAGAAAAGAAAGGCAAGTGTATTCTTTTCATCGACGAAGCACATATGATGAACGGTGCTGGTGCTACCAGTGGTAGTAGCAACGACATGGCTAATATGCTCAAGAACACACTAGGTAAAGGTATAATCAAGGTCATAGCTTCGACGACCTGGGAAGAATATCGCAAGCATTTCGAAAAGGATCGCGCCCTGATGCGCCGTTTCCAACGTGTCACTGTCGACGAACCTACCGAAGCAGTGGCTATCAAGATCATGAAAGGTCTTAAAAAATATTACGAACGTCATCATGGTGTCAAGATCACCAATCAGGCCATCATCGATTCGGTCAAATACTCTGTGAAATACATGACAGATCGTAAATTGCCAGACAAGGCCATCGATCTCATAGACTGTGCCGGTGCCCGGTTCAAGGTGCGTAACGAAACTGGCGGAATCGTCGATCACGATGAGATCCTATATGAGGTCAGTAAGATCGCCAACTTACCTATAGAACAACTCAACAGCAAGGAAAATGCCAACCTAGATAGTCTAGAAAAGAATATGCGTGACAAGGTCTATGGTCAAGAAAAAGCCATAGAAGCACTGTTAGATAAGATCTTCATGGCACAGGCAGGACTCAAGAGTCACAACAAACCAATCGGTAGTTTCTTATTCGTAGGACCCACAGGTGTAGGTAAGACCGAAGCGGCTAAACAGCTGGCCCTGAATATGGGTATTAAGTTAGTCCGGTTTGATATGAGTGAGTTCCAAGAACAGCACTCGGTGGCACGTTTCCTAGGTAGCCCTCCCGGCTATGTAGGGTTCGATGACAACGCAGGACAGTTGATCACCAGTTTACAAGAAACGCCAAATTGTGTACTATTACTAGACGAAGTAGAAAAAGCACACCCTAGTGTGTTGACCATATTATTACAGCTCATGGACAATGGTGTGGTCACAGGAAGTAATGGTAAGAAAGCAGATGCTCGCAACGCCATTGTCATAATGACCTCAAACCTCGGAGCCGCAGATGCTGAAAAGAATTCAGTAGGATTCGGTAGCCTAGAGAGAGACGGTGATCCAAGCGATGCTATTAAACGTTTCTTCTCACCAGAGTTCCGCAACAGACTAGATGCTACCATACGCTTTGGCAAGCTGGATCAGAAGACCATGATCAAGATTGTTAAGAAGTTCGTCGACGAGCTCAATGCCTTGGTTAAGGACAAGAACGTACACGTTAAACCTAGTGTAGAAGCTGTAGAATATCTAATCGAAAAAGGATTTGACAGCAAGATGGGTGCTCGTCCTCTACAGCGCACAATCGATGATATGATCAAGAAACCCTTGAGTAAAGAGATCTTATTTGGCCGATTAAAGAATGGTGGTGTGGTGAATGTAGATCTAGTAGATGGAGCTTTGGTATTGAACAAGATCGATATCCTACCAGTAGAAAAAGCTGAGAATAACATTGAATCCGAAGACGAATCCGAGTGATCATGGCATAAATACTAGTCAATACTAGGACAATTATGCCAGCACTCAGTCAAGGATTACAATTTCCAATCTACAATAGCACCAGTAGTGTAGCTGTGGTTTATCCCAACAATACCGGCACTGTACAGACGTACTATAGTGAATCAGTTAAAGGTGACGGATACTACGGATCAAGCGACGGCCTACACACAGTTATGTACACCATGGATATTAATTTCATAGGAACTGTGACCATGCAGGCTAGCCTGGCTACAGCTCCTGTAGAAGGTGATTGGTTCTTCGTAGAAGGAGTCACTAGTTCATATACGTCTATGAGTAATCTACAGTTTACCCAGGTAGACTACTACAATTTCACTGGCAATTTTGTGTGGGTGCGAGGTGTTGTGCAGATATCTGCAGGTACAGCATCAATACTGTACAATCACTAATTTTCCAAAGTCTCAAATTGTAATAAATACACAATAAATCGGGAGTTGGTATGTTATTAAATGAGTTCTTTGGCAAGGCTATTGATCTTGGCAAAAAAGAAGATAAAGATGCAGACAAGCATGGCAAGATCGCCGATGACGCATTTTGGTTCATCATCGATCACGATCGACTCCACAAAGATCATTTCCATGATATAGCTCCAAAGATCAAGCGTGCCCACGATGAAGGGCGCGATGATAAACAAAGATTGGTCAAGATGTTCATGCCTATGGTAGAACGTGGATGTAAAGAATTTTATCATAAAAATAAAATGCAAGATAAACTAGGCAAACTATTCCCCAAAGAGATGCGTGAAGACATGTGCGAACGCTTATACGATCACTACTGCCAAGACATCCTCAAAGACAAATATAAAATAAAAGACTGATATGCGTATCATAGAACTGCTAATGGAAGGTGGCAATGTCTTTGCTGGCAAGACCACAGGCATCAAGATGGAATATATCACTCCTACTCTCAACGCATATTTTTCAGAATTAAAAAGCCTATTTCCAAAGAAAGCCGGAATATTCGATGAAGAACACTTCCAACCATTAGGAAGTGTGCGTAAGAAAGAAGTCAGTGGTGATATTGATCTAGGTGTCAGCGTTGATGATATACTAGACAAAGATATGAGTGATGCTAGTATCGCCGAATGGGGGATTAGCCCAAGTGATGTCACTGCAAGATTCGAAGCATTATCAAAGCGTGCCAAAACAGCCACACCAGAAATGTTGCGCATGAAGGCATTCAATCAATGCCTGGTAGACTACATAAACACCAATGCACCAACGCTACACTGCGATCCAAAGAAAGTCGAAGCAGGGAATCTGTTCGGACTGTATCCTCAGATCAACGAGGAAGGTAAGCACGTAGGCGAAGGTGTACAGATAGATTGGATGATCGGAAATCTCAAATGGTTGAAATTCAGCTATTACTCCTCTGCTTATCCAAAAGGATCTAATGTCAAAGGACTGCATCGCACACAGTTGATGTTAAGTGCCTTCCAGGTTGCTGGATTGAGTTTCAATCATGTCCATGGTGTCAAAGACAAAGAAACAGGCGAGGTGCTAGCTCACGATCCAGATCAAGCACTAGCCATACTAGGTAAACGATTAGGATTTAAGATTACACAGGCCGATGCTGAGGATTACTATAGACTACATGATCTATTCAAGAGCAAAATGCGTCCAGAAGACTACAGCAATCTACTGAATATCTATTTCAAAATACTGGATTCAACTCGCGCTGACATCCCAGACAATCTGCAAGACGAATGGCGCCAGCGTAAAGATATGCTGGGACTCACAGGCAAGTTCCTTCCAGATACATCAGCACTGAAGGTGAGACAGTAATGAGTGGCGTGGCCGGAGCCGATCGTGTAAAGAGTCGACAAGACTTCGATCACTTCATACAGGATTACAAAAGACTGATTAGCCTGTTCCCAGGTTTCGTCAGCCTACAGCCCAGTGGTAGCTATAACAGCAATCCTGATAAACAGGACTTTGGAGACATAGATCTCATAGTGCATATCAAGAGTAACCTAGATAAAGCACAGGTCAAGAAACAGCTACAGGCCTTCTTCATGAAGGAACCAGAAACTAAGATAGTTCCGTTCTCATCAGAAAAACACGCAGGTAAGCGTACCTACAATGCAGGTGAGCTAGTCAGCGTTCGCTATCACGATGATGAACTAGGCTACTCTGCACAGATAGACAACATCATAGCATTAGATCCCGTAGAAGCAGGTTTCAAGCAGAGTTTCCTAGATTGGCCAGCAGAAAAACAAGGATTGATACTAGGCATGGTCAAGGTAGCCACGATAGAAACTGATCCCGCAGACTTATTTGAAAGACTGGGCATCGAGGTCAATATCAATATAGGACCCGACCAAGAGTATGAATTTAATCTGAGCTCAGTAAGGATAGAACTGAGATTGTCAACCTATGATCCAGAATTGTTGAAACAAGGAACTTACAAGACTATAAAAAGCGAAGTCGTGTGGCAGAGTCAAAACTTCGATGACCTAACTAAGATACTATGGCAATATGACCTCGATCAACCATTCGACGGTTTACTAGCACAGGTCAAACAGACTATTAAAAACCCTCGCAGTGCTCCTCGCATCAAGGGAGTGTTCGCCAGCATGATCACAGTTAAAAGCGGTGAAGTAGGAACAGCCAAAGGTGCAGGCAAAGAAGCCGCACTGGCCAAAATAAATCAGACATTAGGTGAAACTCGCAGCCTATTCCGTGCTCTGGTAGAAGCAGATGATCAACGCAGAGTGGTATTTGCCTTTGTGCGTTTCCAACCACCAACGATTGGTCATGAGCTATTGATTACCACCGTCAAACAGACAGCAGAAGCGAATCATTGCCCCTATGTGATCTATGTGAGCAAAACACAGGATCACAAAAAGAATCCTCTCAGCATAGAACAGAAGATGCAGTACCTAAACAGGTTTTTTCCAGGTACGAATTTCGTAGCGGCGGGACCTACTACACGCACTCCCATAGAAGCTGCCAAGGCTCTCAATGGTAAATTTAATGATCTCATACTGGTAGCAGGCAGTGATCGAGCAAATCTACGAGATACCCTAGAAGCCTATAATCATAAAGAATACGAGTACAACAGCATCGATTTCGTCAGCGCCGGAGAACGCGATCCCGATGCTGATGATGTAGCCGGGGTTAGCGGTACTAATGTGCGTCAAATGGCCCTAGATGGAGATTACGAATCATTCAAGAGCAATCTTCCAGGTTCTGCTGATGATGCCACAGCTGAACAACTAATGCGGGACATACAGGCAGGTATGACCAAACCAGCTCGTGCTAAAAAGACTGGAGAGAATCGTGATCTACAGGGCACTGATGTTGCATGGAAGCGTGGTATGAGTGGCTCAGCATATCCACAGACCTATCACAATACAGGCCAGACCGGTGGGGTGGCGGAAGGCACGGAACAAAAATATCTATGGCACGGATCAAGACAAAAGATTCCTATGTTAGAACCACGCCAATCTGTAGACACCGGTGGCGCCACAGGTAGTAATCAAAATGCTATCTACGCTACCAGTGATCCTAAGGTTGCTATAGCAATGGGACTTACTACTCCTGGCAGTGATACAGGTATGTTTCCAAACGACCCACAAATGGTGTTGTTCAAAGGAAATATTAGAAAAGGTGAAAATGTATATCTACACAAGGTGCCATTCAATGGGCCCGATGGTAAACCTCAATTTGTTCAAGGTGGTAATTCGCGAGAGTTTCACACCATACCCGGTGTCAAGAGAATCAAACCTGTAGAAATAAAAGCAGTTCCAGTAGACAAATATTTGAATTTAATCAGACAAGCAACTCCTGCAGATTTAGAATTACAGAAAAAGTATATGAAGAAGCAAGGTGTGGCGGAAGGCTTCTTAAATGAAGCCAACAGTCTAAAAGGCACTATAGACAGCATCGTGGTGCATGGTGAGGCTATCGCACAGATATATGAACAGATGAAGTCGGCCGCTAAGAAATATGTGGATAATCACGGCGAGCTGAAAGGATTCAGCATGGTCGCTGCTGGTATCGGATCACGCTGGTTCCAGTCATTCTATTTCAACAAACTACAGAACGAACTCTATGCCCTGGTCAAACAGGCACCTAAATACTCTCCACTCCTGCTGGATTTCCTCAAGTCGGAAGATTCCAAGTCATTCGGTAGAGTAGCAAAAGGTCTCCCGGGTATCCTGGAACAGATAGGATCAAAACTGGGCAGCCAGGAACTGATGCGTTTCGGAAAACATTGGGCACAGCGCCGTAGCGATTACCAGGCATATCTCAGCGGTCTTGAAGACGATGATGACTACGATGATGTTCCTCAAGAAAAGAAACCTAAGGATACAACACAGGGTCAACAAAATGCACAGGCGGCGGTGTTGATCAATCAAGGAATTAAAGATCATATACCTGCCAAATATCAAGGCGAAGTTAGGAATATGATCAATCGTTTACCTATGGAAAAAAGGATTATAGCACTTCAACAGGCTATAGAAAAATTCAAGGGTATGAATGAAAGTAAGCAAGGTGTGGCGGAAGCACTGGTTATTCCAGATGCCCTAATACAAGGGCTGGCTAGGAAATTCCCCCAATATGCTAACAATAGACCACAGTTAGAAAAGATGGCCGCTGAAATATTAAAGAAAAAAGCCAATCCTCGACTATACCAAAAACCAGTACAACGGATCGGAGGAGTTACTATTCCTAGAAACCTTCCAGTAAAGAGCCCGTATGATACCGATCTAGATGAAAATCATTGCGTGCCTATCGGCGAAGAACTAGAAAGCATCATGGCTGGCCTAATCTCAATCATAGAGTCAAAACATGGACGAGCTTGATCAGATACGCAAGTTAGCTGGTATAAACGAGTTCAAAGGTTATCAGCCCTATGACCCAGGCAGTAACATCAGCATAACGGGCAACGAAAAGGCACAACTGATGAAGCAACACAACATACAACCCGGAACTCCAGCTTGGTTCAAATTATGGTTTAGCCGCCCCTGGATGACATCAGAGAAGCCTATCTAAACTGCTAAATACATGACCATGGATAAACTAGTTCAACTCACACGTATTGGTTTCGCAACCACATTCAGTTTTTATCAAAAGACTCACAGTTTCCACTGGAACGTAGAAGGATCAGACTTCTACGAATATCACAAACTATTCGAAGAGATCTATAACGAAGTCTACGGTGCTATAGATGCCTATGCTGAGAATGTCCGAAAACTAGGTGGTTATATGCCTACCAGCTATCATACGCTCAGCATGCTCACAAAGATCGAAGATGAAGATCGCGTGCCTACAAAAGATGAAATGATACAGGAACTGCTACAAGACAGCGATCGCATACAGATCGTCTTAAAGAAAAACTACGATGCCGCAGAAGCTGCCGGTGAACACGGACTATCAAACTTCCTCGCCGAGCGGCAAGATGCACATAAGAAGCACGCTTGGTTCCTCAGGGCCAGTCTCAAAGGACAATAACATGCGGGCTCGTGAGTTCATTGTTGAGCGTACCGGAGTCACTCATCCACATCACGATGCTGTGCATCAGGGATTCAGCAAACAGAGAGATCCAGGTGGATACTACCCAACCTATCATCAATATAGAACAGGTATGGCTGTGGGCATGGCCGACGGCAGTGATGACAAGATCGACATAGATCACGAAAGCTGGATGGGCCCATATTGGACATTCCATCCCTATACAGACAAAGAACACGACATGATCAAGCAGGTGACAAAATCTATACCTACAGAATATCATCAGGTACGCCCGAGAACACCCAGCGTAGAACCAGAGGACACACATACAGTCAGTCCTGTGGCCAATTGGAATACAGGTAAATAGTACATTATGAGAGCAAGAGAATTTATCGTAGAAGGCGACACCCCGGCTAATCCAAAGCACATGGCAGCAGATCACGTGACTGCCATAAAAGGAGCTGTATCGCTTCCGGATATCAGCATGAACAAATCCAACGGTAGTCCTTATCTACAGTATAGATTCGGTCTAGCCATGGCAGGTGCTCCAGACTATCCTACTAAGGCTGCAGGTGCCTTTGCAGGCGACCCCCTACTGTCAACTTATACAGATGTCGAACTAGAGATCATCAATGCCGCGGCCAAAATGGTTGGCGCTGGTCCTGTAAAAAGAGTGACAGATAATCGCAGTACAGAGTTGGATAATACCAATACTCGTAGTCCTGTAGCAGATTGGATGAACAAGAACAATGACTAATGAATTTAAGAAAATCTCCGGACAACAAGAAACACGCTATGTGCTAGAAAGTGGTACAACAGGCGGTACTAGTACAGGAGGGCTGGGTGGTAGTATAGCCAAACCCATGGGCGGTATGCAACGACGTGCTACCTTAGTGACCTCAGAAGACGACAAGCTGAAACAGAAACCACGCCAAGGTCCTCTACGCACACAGACAGGTGGCGGTAAGCATAAAGATAAAACTAAAACTATTCCACGCAAAGAGAAATATAAAAGAGCCTTAGCTGAACTAGCCATGACTCCTGGTAATGAAAAGGTCTCTAAAGAGATCAATAGATTAGCACAGATGTATCCAGGCATACCTCCAGAACAGGCGATTTATATAGAATTAGGAAAACAGAATGCCACTAATCAACAACAAGGTCAAGAAATTAGACAGCTGTCGAGAACAGCTATAGGATTAGGAAAAGACTTATCAGAAAAAGAAAAACGTTTCCGAGATATCGATGCGAGACTAAAGAGTGGAGAAATCACCCAAGACCAAGCCGATGAAGAGCGCAGGCAGGTTGAGAAAGAATATCCAGGAGCAGAACGCCAGACAGCACCTGCAGTTAAAAAATCCGATAAAACAAAATCTCAAAAAGAACCAGAAAAAACCAGTGAGCCTAGAACAAAGAACGATAAATCAGTAGAGATGCCTAAAAACATCCGGAATGTACAAACAGTCGAACCCGGTGAAACTCCTCAAGCAACTCCAACTGTTCAACCAGAACCAAAAATTGTTCAACCAGAACCAAAAATCGATCGAGGAGTCGGCCTAAGCCACATGGCTCAACAGCTAAGGTTAAAAGATTTACCAAGTACTATGTATGTTGGAAAAGATAATTCTGAAAAGAAAACTACCAAAGCCACCGCCCCAACAGTTGCCTCCACAGCCAACGATCAGGAATTTACTGATCCAGCTGATAGTGCTGCCAGACTGCTTGAACAAGCATCGCAACCGTCCTGGAAAACAGAAGGTGATCCAAATCAAGGTGCCTATAATCTCACTCGATTGGCCCGTGCCTGGAAAGCAAGATTGCCATCAGTGGACATACAGTATGGACAAAATAAATCATTGAGATTTACACGGGCACAGGTATTTGCCATCATGACAACCATCGGAACCATACAACAGATGGGCGGTGATGTCGAAGAGTCCATGGACAACTTCAAAAAAATACTGGCCGATAGAGAGCTCACTGTACAATGGTTAAAACATCCAGAAGTACAGGAATTCGTAAACAATTACCCAAAATGGGAAGCTCAACAGCTGGCCAAACAACAGAATCAACCACAGAGAGATCTATTGTCTCCTAGCGAACCAGAACAACAAGAATTATTCCGTGACTCGTACTTATTTGATTTATCAAACAGACTGGCAGAAGAATTAGATACTGTAGAAGCATACGAGAAAAAGACCGCTGGTGAAAAACTAGCCAAGCGTGTGGAAAAGCATAAAGACGAAGCAGGACGAGATCTAGAATTCCAACGCCGTCAGCAGGCATTGAAAGGTATAGGGGATCGCATGAAGCCTAAAAACCAAGATACAACAGAAGCATGGAGTGAAAAATACAAACGCAGTATCAACTGCTCACATCCAAAAGGATTCAGTCAAAAGGCTCACTGTGCCGGCAAGCGCAAACACAATGAAGATTTCTCAATGGAGATGACCTGTCCAGATTGCGGTATGTGTGAAACACACGGCGATAACATGATGGAAGTTAAACAACGTCTAGATGCTCGATGCTGGCACAACAAAAAGATAGGTAAACCTGCTACTAAAATAAAAGGCAGAGTTCGTGTCAATAATTGTGTGCCTAAAGAAGGTGTGGCGGAAGGCTTCTTAAATGAAGCATCGTCAGATGAAGCGTGGGAATTGGTAGGACAACCTGTGCCAGAAATACAACAATTTGTCAAACAAATGGGATACGGTAATGATGAACAAAGTGTGGAAAAAATAACACCTATTATTGATAGAGCGTCATCTACACAAATACCTGCCGCAAGCATTCCTAAATTAAAAAATCTTGCCAACAAAGGCAACGATGCTCAAACATTGAAAGCAATCCAACAGATTAGTGGCAGACCAGATGCAGAACAACAATATATAAAACTGATGCAGGCCCGTGATGCAGGTGAGGGACGCCAGCGTGATATAACTGGCTACATCCAATATGTCAAATCTGGAAACTACGACCCACCAGTGCTATTGAAATTACCTACAGGTGTTTATGTAATTGGTGGTAGAACACGGCTCTATGCCGCATTAGCACTAGGTGTTCCTGCTAATGTAAAAATTATCAGTGCTAACAGTTTTAAGCAAGGTGTGGCGGAAGATCAGTTGGATGATCTTCGTAACAATCCATGGCATGTGACCGACGTTGACACCGTAAGCGAAACAGATTTTGAAGTAGTACTACAAGGTCCCAACAACCAGCAGTTGAATTTTATCATACGCCCAATTGATTTTATAGAACAGCAACACCAGCGTTTCCAAATTGACAGCATGGATGTTAGAGACCTACAGTCAGGTAAAACCATGCATTGGTTCAGCGGCGATGTTCCAGATCAATGGTTACTGATATTTGATGCTATAGACACATATTTCTGGATGAACAAGCCGCTACAAAAACAACTAAGAAAGATCATTGACTACTACTTAGAAGGAGGCGAACAAGGAAAAGAGCCCGACCATATGCCGGGACTACCAAAAGATGTAAACGTTTATCATAGTTTTGGAAGTCCCAATGCTATTCCAGCAGATCGTTTCATTAAAGCCCACCAGGATATGAAAAAGGTCACTGGACAGGATCTGGACCAGCCAGGTGTGTCAGAAGAAGCTGGACCTGTGCAGGCCAGAGCTGTTGATGCCAAAGGCCGCACTCAGCAAGAATGGATGGCTTTAGTCAAGAGCAAGTTTCCTACTGCTAAAATCATGCAGGCTAAAATGATCGACGGTCCGTGTTTTGCTACCTTGCCCGACGGTAAAAAAATAAGTTGGACGAAAGTAGATAAAGGTGTAGCGGAAGGTAAGTTAAATGAATTGTTCAATCCCAACAGTTCTTATCCTATTGAAACAAAAAAGATAGATTTTCGAGACACAGAAGTAAGTGCCACTACTCAAGACGGTAGAAAAATAACTTGTTTAATGAGATATGATCCTAGGCTTCAAATAAAAATTATGAGCATTGACTTTAATGTCAATGGACAGGTGCAATTAACAGGTCAGGGAGATGCTACAAAAATTTTGACCACTGTGGTAGAAGCAGTGAAAAAACAGGTGGCACAAATTGATCCAGAGTATTTGATATTTTTAGCTGATTCACAACATCAAGGAATTTATTCTGCTATGGCACGTAGATTAGGCGGGGACTATCAACGCATGAAATACCGGGATGCCCCGGCTATTTTTAAGTATTATACACAAGGCATGGATCCTAATGCAGTGTTTATTCTACACAACACCACCATTGAGGAGCAAGGTGTGGCGGAAGGTGACGAGTATAATGAATACTCAGACGAAGTAGATATGGTAGAAAACAATCTACTGACAATCATACGTGCCTGTAAAGAACTAGCAGACACATTAAAGTCAGGTGAAAACTTACCAGAATGGGTAGAAGAAAAGATATCCATGAGCAAACAGAACATGGTCACAGTATCAAACTATCTACAGAGCCAACATGCGCAGGGTCATATCTATGATGAAGATCACTCCACAGCCACAGGCGGTTGGGGTCAGGCAGCGAGACCAGCTATAGATGTATCAAGCAAGTTGATAGGCAATGGTCACGATGATCGTGCTATGGAAGCCATGTTGCCGGCCAGCGTGTTCGCAGGTAGCAAGAAGAATAAACTAGGTCCAGCAGGCCAATGGCGCAACAAGGGTCCTAAAAAGAACTCTCCAGCCCGTGCAGGTGATCTAGTAGGTGGTGCTGCCGAAAGTATACAGAGAGAAGCAACACGCCGCGATCTAGACAGCATCTATCAATCAGTAGGACAGCAGGCAGAACCAGGAACTGGCAAGGCCATAAACCTCGGTCGCCCGGCTCCAGCCAAATCCGATACAGGTAAAAGTTGGGCATGGTGGTGGGGCGCCTATATCGCAGCCAATGGCATGGGCATGACACGTCCACCTTATACAGACCCAGAAAAGATAAAAGATTATACGCTAGGTAAAAATGCCGCCGGAGCACAGGTAGGTGATTTTAATACCAAGAAAGGCATGCTACAGTTAAACAGACCAGCAGGTCCTATAGATACCAATGGATTGGCCCTGCGACCTGAGATCATACAGAGAGCCGAGAAACTATTTCCAGATCGCACACCAGAAACAACTATACCAGCTCCAGCAGGATCTGTAGGTGCTGTATCTATCAACAATGTAAAAAACATGGCCATGCCCTACAGTGCCGCCAAGCGAGAATCAACTGAAAACTATCTCAATCGTCTTCAGGAAAAGCTAGATCGCGAAGTTGACGAGCGTTCAGTTAGTCAAGCACAGGCACAGATGATGGCAGCAGCCGCTCATAATCCTGCTTTCGCAAAGAAAGTTGGTATCAAGACTAATGTGGCCAAAGAGTTCAATCGCGCTGACACAGGAAAAGATATTAGTAAATTACCTAAACGTGTACTTCCTAAAAAACGTAAAAAATGAAAATTCTTGAATTTATAAAAAGCGATTATAAAATACACGATCGAGATCATCTTGATAAAATCTTGCTGGAACTCTGTGAAGCAGTGATAAAGGGGCAACAAGAAGATCCAGATCATTACGGAATGGTAGCGGCCTGCGTTATGGATAATGATCATAACAAGGTAATATCACTTAATGAACTAACCGAAGACGGTACACGCAAACATGCCGAACGTGTTGCTATAGAAAATTATGAATCTAAATATGGAGATATTCCAGAAGGCAGTATCATACTGACTACCTGTAGTCCCTGCAATGAAGATATGGATGAACGCTACGGTGAAAGCTGTACTGATCTAATCAATAACAGTAATGTACGGAAAGTATATTGTGGGTATATCGATCCAAGCCAGGATAACGAACACAATGACTACACTCTAGAAGAAACAGACAACGATGATATACAAGGTCTCTGTGAAAAATTCGCATCAACATTCCTAAGTGAATCAGCCGCGTGGCATCGCAAGGCTGGTAAAAACAAAAACGGTGGACTAAACAAGAAAGGTATTGCCAGTTATCGTCGCGAGCATCCTGGATCAAAACTACAGATGGCTGTGACTACCAAACCATCAAAACTCAAACCTGGATCAAAAGCTGCCAAACGCCGTAAATCATTCTGCGCACGCATGAGTGGTGTAAAAGGTCCAATGAAAAAACCAAATGGTAAACCCACTCGCAAGGCACTGGCACTGCGCAAGTGGAATTGTGAATAAAAACAGTTGACTTACTAGAAATAAATCTATATACTAGCTTATAGGAGAACATTATGAGCAAAGTATTCGGTGACCCAGAACGGGCAAAGATCAAACAGATCATCGCAGAAGGCGTGACTGTCATGCAGGAAATCCAAGACCTATCAGAAGGTCTCAATGACACTATCAAGGCTGTGGCAGAAGAATTAGAAGTCAAACCCAGCACTATCAAGAAAGCCATCAAGATCGCACAGAAAGACACTTGGGATCAGGTATTCCGTGAATTCGATGATCTCGAAACCATCGTTGATATCAGTGGTCATGCTAATCGCGATGACAACAATCCTAATCGCGATCAAGACTAATGGAGTATATTGCCAATGCCATTACAGACATTTATCGCTGGGCTGAAAGAGATCGTAGAGAGTGGCCACTTAGGTTCTATATTGAAGTTCTGGCTTGGGCTATTAGCGTTTGTTGTAGCCTTACTATGGCCATTACTGTACCTAACCCCCCTCTTCTCATCATGTACCCTATTTGGATTTCAGGGTGTGTTATGTACGCTTGGGCAAGTTGGACTCGCGGCAGCTTCGGTATGTTGGCTAATTACTGCCTTCTTGTTAGTATCGATTCTGTCGGTCTTATAAGAATGCTGACTAAATAAAAATGAGAAAGGTCCTGCGAGCCATAAATCGCACAGTGAAGGTATGCCGGCCATAAACGGTATAAGGAGAAAATATGAGTTATGTTGATGCCCGCTGGGATCGTGAGAAGGATATCGTATCCGTTGTCGAACGAGACCCAAAACTAGGTCGTGTATATCGCGACTATTCCGCCCGTTATCTATTCTATTATCCAGATCAAAGGGGTAAATTCAAATCAATCCACGGTGAAGCACTTAGCAAGGTCACTGCCAAGACCTGGAAAGAATTCATCAAAGAACAGAAGATACACTCCAGCCATAGACTCTATGAAAGCGATATCAATCCCATATTCCGTTGCCTAGAAGATAACTATCTAGGAAAAGAAACTCCAAAGCTCAATGTGGCCTTTTTCGATATCGAGGTCGACTTCGACCCCGAACGTGGCTATGCTAGTCCAGAAGATGCGTTCATGCCTATCACTGCCATCGCTGTACATCTACAGTGGATGGACACGCTGGTCTGCCTAGCAGTACCTCCAAAGACTCTGACCATGGCGCAGGCAGAGGAACAAGTCAAAGATTTCCCCAACACTATCTTGTTTGAGCGTGAAGCAGACATGCTGGATTCATTCCTCAATCTCATAGAAGATGCTGATATCCTAAGCGGCTGGAACTCAGAAGGATTTGATATACCCTACACTGTTAATCGCGTGACCAAGGCTCTGTCAAAAGAAGACACTCGCCGTTTCTGTCTATGGGATCAGATGCCAAAGAAAAGAGAATATGAAAAATATGGAAAAACTGCTATCACTTATGATTTGGTCGGTCGTGTTCATCTGGACAGTCTCGAGCTGTACCGCAAATATACATATGAAGAACGACATACCTACAGACTGGACGCTATTGGAGAAATGGAGATAGGTGAAAATAAAACAGTCTATGAAGGTACCCTAGATCAACTCTACAACAATGACTTCCGCAAGTTTATCGAATATAACAGACAAGACTGTGCCTTGTTAGACAAACTGGATAAGAAACTGAAATTCCTAGATCTAGCCAATACCGTCGCACATGAAAATACCGTGCTACTAGCAACTACTATGGGAGCAGTGGCAGTGACTGAACAGGCTATCGTAAATGAAGCTCATCATAGAGGTATGATCGTGCCCAGCCGTCCTCGCAGAGACGACACGGCAAATACACAGGCCGCAGGTGCCTATGTTGCGTTTCCTAAAAAGGGCATACATGACTATATCGGATCTATGGACATCAATTCACTATATCCTTCAGTAATCCGTGCATTGAACATGGGACCCGAAACCATCGTGGGGCAGTTGCGTCAGGACTACACCAACGATGAAATCGAAACTAAAATTGCCAAGGGATCTAGTTTTGCTGGTGCATGGGAAGGCAAGTTCGGTGCTAACGAGTATGATCTCGTGATGAATCAAGATAAGGCCAGTGATATCATCGTAGATTGGGAAAACGGTGATACTGATATTATGACTGGCGCACAGATCTATGAAATGATCTATGAAAGCAATCGTCCCTGGATGCTGAGTGCTAACGGTACGATATTTACGCATGAGTTCGAAGGTATCATTCCAGGACTGCTAAAACGTTGGTATGCCGAACGTAAAGAAATGCAGGCCAAACTGAGAGATGCGATAAAAGCGGAGAATAAAATTGAAGAAGAATATTGGGATAAAAGACAGCTGGTTAAAAAGATTAACCTCAATAGCCTATATGGTGCTATTCTTAATGCTGGTTGCAGGTTTTTTGATAATCGTATTGGTCAATCCACTACTCTTACAGGACGCCAGATCGCCAAACATATGGCAGGAAAAATCAACGAAGTTATAACCGGAGACTATGACCATGTGGGCAAAGCCATCATCTACGGCGATACTGACTCGGCCTATTTCTCAGCCTATTCAGTATTACGCAAGGAGATAGAAAAGGGCGAAATACCCTGGGACAAAGATTCTGTGGTCAAACTCTATGATACCGTGGCAGAAGCAGTCAATGAAACATTTCCACAGTTCATGCTAGATGCGTTCCACTGTCCAAAGAGTCGCGGTGAGGTTATCAAAGCGGGTCGTGAGATCGTAGCCATCAAAGGTCTATTCATTACTAAGAAGCGTTATGCTGTTCTATACTATGACAAAGAAGGTAAACGGGCAGACGTAGATGGTAAACCTGGTAAGATCAAGGCCATGGGATTAGATTTGAAAAGATCCGACACTCCGGAATTCATGCAGAAGTTCCTAGAGGAAGTCTTGACCCGAGTGCTAAATGGTGCTGAAGAAACAGAGATCTTAGATATGATTTCGGAGTTCCGTACAGAGTTCAAGGCACGACCTGGTTGGGAAAAAGGATCGCCAAAGCGTGCCAACAACATCACAGAGTATGAAGCCAAAGAAAAGAAGTTTGGTAAGGCCAATATGCCCGGACACGTCAGAGCCTCAATCAACTGGAATACTCTTAAACGCATGAATAGTGACAAATACAGCCAACAGATAGTAGACGGTATGAAGGTCATCGTCTGCAAGGTCAAGGCCAATCCTCTGGGCTATACCAGTATCGCCTATCCAGTAGATGAACTGCGACTGCCAAAATGGTTCCAAGAACTACCATTTGACCATGCAGAGATGGAAACAACCATTATCAATAATAAACTAGACAACCTCATCGGGGTACTGGAGTGGGATTTGAAATCAACCACCCAGACCAATACCTTTGGCAATCTTTTTACATTTGAATGAAATTTGCATTGACAACAACCAAAAACCTAAATAAAATATACACAAGGAGAATTATAAATGAAAGACACGCTTAAAGATATCGTAGACCACACACAGAAGTTGGGATTCCTAAACATTGTCAAGGTCACAGGCACAGAAAATAAAACATCCATCGATTCAATGGCAGACGATCGCACCGTGATCATGTTCGCAGAAACCAAGGATCCAAATCCAGACATGATTGGTACGTTTGGTATGCCACAGTTAGAAAAGCTTCGCTATCTACTAGATGGCAAAGAATACCAAGAGGATGCTACTATCGAATTGATTACAGCAGATCGCAACGGCGAAACTCTGCCAGTGGGCCTGCATTTCGAAAACAAAGATGGCGACTTCAAGAACGATTATCGTTTCATGAATCAGGCCATCATCGAAGAGAAACTCAAGACAGTGAAATTCCGCGGAGTGACATGGCACGTTGAAGTAGAACCAAGTGTTGCGGCTGTACAGCGTTTCCAATTCCAAGCAGGGGCCAATACAGAACACACAACATTCTTGGCCAAGACAGACGGCGACGCACTGAAGTTTACGTTCGGTGATGCGGCCAGCCACGGTGGCGAGTTCATATTTGCCACAGGCGTCACAGGTAAGATTACCAAAGGGTGGTCATGGCCAGTGGCTCCAGTATTGGCTATCTTAAGGATCGCCGATGCCAACAATGCCAAGATTGGATTCTCAAATGATGGCTGTATGCACATCGTGTTAGACAGCGGTATTGCCAGTTACGAATATATCATTCCAGCACAGGCCTAATGATCAAGAGCATAAGTTCAACCGGTCGTTACTTCCATGTAAGTGGCGGTAACGCCGGTACCAACTATATCAACAACTACTCCGGAGCACAGGGGATTGGTAACATGAGATTCAATACCGGCAACCAGAATATAGAAATATACGACGGAAATGGTTGGATACAGTTATCTAGTGCTTATGCTACAGTAGGATTAGATCAAGAAGCGGTCGATCTTTTAGATTGGGCCAAGGCCAAACGTGAAGAAGAACGGAAGATTGAACGGTTGATCGAAACCAACCCAGCTGTTAAAATAGCATATGAAGCTGTCGTCAAGGCACAAGAGCAGTTAAAAATAACCACAATATTGAGTAAAGATGAAAAGACCACCAGTTAACCTAACCCCACTCCAAAGCGATTTTGCTGTGTATTTGCCAGCTATCAGCTCGTTCTATAGCACCTATGTAGCCAAACAGAGACTAGAAGAGTTCGTGCCCAAAGATCGTATCCCCGCAGGATTTGATCGAGGTATCGAAGGTATGAACTTTCTCAATCCAGAAGATGGATATTTTACCTACAAGTATGCCCTGTATTCAGCAGGTCACGCACAGTTAGATATCGTCAAGGCACAGACACAGGAGTCTATGATACAACAACGCGATCGCGGTGCTACTATGATCCTAGGTGATTCCGGTGGATACCAGATCGGTAAAGGCGTACTGAAGTTTGATTGGTTGAACTTCGATGGGCCGGCTGCCAACAAGACTCGACAGAGCATCTTGGAGTGGTTAGAAGCCACTGCTGATTGGAGCATGATGCTAGACGTTCCTACCTGGGCCTGCGATCACATCCACTCACCAAAGACAGGATTGAAAACATTTGAAGACTGCTTGGAAAAGACTCGTTTCAACAATGACTATTTCTTGATGAATCGACTAGGTGCTACCAAATGGTTGAACGTGCTACAGGGAAGTGATTGGGACACAGCTGAAAAATGGTATAACGGTGTAAAAGAGTTCTCAGATCCTAAAGGCAAGTATGCTGGTCGTGAGGCAGAAGGTTGGGCATTCGGTGGTGCCAATATGTGTAAGATGGACATCACTCTCAAGCGTCTGATGACTATGCGTGATGAAGGTATGCTTACAGGTAAGAACTGGATACACTTCTTGGGTACAGCACAGTTGGATTGGTCATGCTACTTGACCCTGATACAGAGACAGATAAGGAAACACATCAATGAAGAACTTACCATCAGCTTCGACTGCGCTTCTCCGTTTATCGCAACAGCACACGGTCTCGTCTATACCAACGCAGTCCACACTCCGAAACGTTGGAGCGTTATTATGGACAAGGCATTCGACAACAAGGCACTCGCCGAATCAGACATCCCATTCCCATTCGAAAGTGAAATTGGTCGCAGACTCACAGTAGGCGATATCTGCCACTATGCTCCGGGTATGTTGAACAAGATTGGCAAAGAAGGTAAGACTGCTTGGGATAGTTTCGCCTATGCACTGATGATGGGACATAATGTCTACTGTCATATCGTTGCGGTACAGCGTGCCCAGCAGTTGATGGATATCGAGTGTGCCAAGACAGAGGCTAAAATCAATTGGCGTAGTTGGAAGAAGGTCAAGTCCCAAGATATGAGCGATGAATACTCAGACTGGGTTCCACGCAACATACTCTACTTCAACAAGTTCGTAGCAGAACTATTTGAAACTGCAGATAAGGCGTCGGCCTTTGCTCTGATAGAAGAAGCTGGTCCATTCCTGCGTAGCCTAGAAGGTGCTCGACTACAGGGTGGTCCTGCACAGAATACATTCAATAGCCTATTTGAAACAGTGGTGACCAAACAGGATGAGATCGATTTAGCAAATCCTGATGATGACGATTTAAGAGCTCTAGAGGAGGGATTGATAAATGCCTAGAAAGAAAAAAGAAGAATCAGTAGCATGGCCCAAGGTGACCAAAGGATCTCACCTTACTGTGTATACTCACGAGGATGGTAAGACCACATTAGAGTGGGATGATGAAGCATTGTCCCGTGATGTACAGGCCGCATTAGATAGTTTAACAGAAGTCAAACCCAAAGCCGCACGTAAGAAGAAAACAAAGGAGAATTAAAATGGCATCAAAATTAAAAAAATTAGCAAAAGTAAATGAATCAATCACACTCAATCGCTATGACAATGGCTGGATGGTCGAAGTAGGAGGTCGTGATGACGACAGCGATTGGAAGACTGCCAAGATCATGTGTAGCACTGAAGAAGAAATGATCGCTGTGATCAAAGAGTGGAACACTATGGATGTAGATAACTAATCATGGCTACATGGACCGTTAAAACCTACTACAAGAAAAGCTGTCAAGAAGTTGAACACTGGCGTCAAAACGAAGGCGAAGGACGACTTACTGTTACCAACGGTTTCCGTTGGGGCGAGTGGACCGTAGAAACCTCAGATGACAATCCACCGGAGTTTGATTTCGTAGAAGTGCCCGGTGGTGACGGCAAGCGAGACAGCATCAATATGCTCGATTGCTCATATAAAAATATTGAAAATGTAGAATTGGTCAGCATGGACGATGGCGGATGCTGGTATGACGTTGATATCGAAGGACTGGACGAAGAAGCTGAAGAAGAGCTACAAGAGTTCATCGATGAAAACAGCGTCTACGATCTAGAAGATCGCGAAGAAGATTCTTGGTATAACGATGAAACTGAATGGTGGATCTGGGGACCAATTGAAATCTTAGACGAGTCAGGGGAGCGTGTGCGTATTATTGCTGCCGATGCAGATGGTAATGTCGTTGAGTTTGTGGAGGAATGATGAAAACTCTAGATGAAGTATTTGATATTATTGAATCATTAAATGACGAAGCACACAGCGATGCTTGGGACAGTTGGGTTGCCGCAGACGAAATGGCCGAAAACGATGATGATGAATCATACGAAATGGCCGAAAATATGCGTGAGGAAGCCAGCGATGAACAGGCTGAATATTTCCGAGATGCCTATTATAGTCTCGAAGAAGAGGATCAAGAGGCGATCAAACATTGGTTAAAGGAAGATGAATCTTTCAAAGAACAATTACAAGATTGGTTCGGCCATGAAGAATTCGATGAAGAATTTGGTGAAGAATCATGATAAAGAAAATCTTAGATGAGATCAAGGTGGAATCAGATAAATTAAAAGAATTCCGATTTATCATATTTGTTGCGGCCTATGTACTGTTCAGTATGGTGGGCGCATATAATCTTGCTCATCTGATCACATTCTGTTATATTATACTATTGCTTGAACAGCTTGTTTCAAAGAAAGACTAATGGACTATATCTTATTTTTACTAATGTCGATCTTGTCATTTTATGCAGGAAAGCAGGCGGCCGATAATAATAATAAAAAACATCAGCCATCCACTGACGACAAATTGAAAAAAGATCTAGAATATAATAAAAACCTAAATACCAGTCTATTAGATGATGTAAGTGAATTAAGAAAAAAGAATAATGATTTACTTGAGAAAAATTGGAAGTTAGAACAAGAGATTAAGAAATATGAAAAGAACGTATAACACAGGTGAATCAGAAGCAGTAGAGTTTTTCATAGGCACAGAAATAGAACGCACTCCTGCCTATGGTATGAAGACCCTGTTCGTAGTCGGAGTCCACAGTATCGGCACAGTTCTAGAACTAGCAGAAAAAAACGAATGCCGCCACATCTATTTTGGTGCCAATCAGAGCTTTCCCCGACTAGATGTCAATGACAGTCAAGGATGGGCTCCATGGGAGATCATGATCGAGGCATGCCTTGGTGCTGATCTTTGGTGTACTCTAGATCTAGATGTGGCACAGGCAGAAGGACTATTAGAAAGTGGATTAACTGAATATCGTAGATTCATACCACAGATTTCGGTGAAACTGCCCTATTTACAACAGTTAGGTTATAATGCTACAATAAAGATTGATGATGTAGGCTTTGAAGCCTCAAATCCGGGTGTATGGTGTATACCGATTGGCGCCATTACACAACGCAAATATTTTACCAATTGGGATGAATACTCTAACGATGAGATCATAGAATGACAGCAAATATATTAAGGCAGGACTGGCGTCCGAACAAAATGACCTATATCAAGGTCAGGACAGAGTTTGAAGGTTTCCATTTTTATCCACTTGCAGGATCCATCGATCCTCGCATCGAATTCCTAGAAAACGAACATCGTCATATGTTCAAGGTAGAAGTAAAGATCTCCGTTGAACATCTAGATCGTGAATTAGAATTTTTTCTAGTGAAATGGGCCTTGCAGGATTTTATAAAGTCTGGAGATCAAAATCACAAATCATGTGAAATGATCGCTACAGATATTTTAGAGAATCATCTTTTACCAAAGTACGGTGAAAGATATTATGAAGTAGTAGTATCAGAGGACGGCGAATCAGATGGTATCGTCGAATATAAACCTTAATTAAAAGGAAATAAAAATGGCAATTCCTGCCTATATTAAAAAAACACTCCGTTTGAAACCTGAAGTCTCAAAGATTTTCGATGACCTGGACAAGTGGCTTGATCATTGTAGGATCAATCTTATTGAATTTAATCCTGCGGATCTATATCGCAGTGTTGACTACAAGGCATTCCAGCGTACTCAAGAGTACCTAGAGCGCAAAGCACGTCGAGAAGCCGCTGGTATTCCAGAGCCAGTGCGTGTACGTGAGCCTTATAAAGGTAAGAGAGATGACCGTTTTTCTCGTTGATCTCGAAGCTGTATCCACTCGCTATACCGGCGAGTGGAAATCACATATTCCTAAACTACTTAAAAAGGCAGGACATGATGTTCAAGTTATATGCGGGCCTGAGGATATTCCTACTGCCACTACTCCTGGCGCCTTTCTTAATTTTGGTGGTACCAATATATACAAGTCTCGGCAAGTTGAGCAAATGGGTCGTTTATTTTGCTCCGGATCAGTTAAGCCTGGTGATCATTTTCTTTTTACTGATGCTTGGCATCCTGGGGTCATCAATCTAAAATACATGAGTGAGCTCTTAGGGATACCAGTGACCACACATGGTCTGTGGCACGCTGGATCTTATGATCCTCAAGATTTCCTAGGCAGGTTGATTGGCAATGCGCCGTGGGTCCGACATGCTGAGAAGAGTTTCTATCACTGCTACGACCATAATTATTTTGCCACAGATTTTCATATCGAGATGTTCTTCCGTGAATTACTTCAGAGCGGATCGATATATGAAAATCCTTGGTACGAAGAAGAACTGGAAGAAGTGTTAAGCGGTAAGTTTAATAAGATCATACGCACAGGTTGGCCTATGGAATATATGGACGAGATCTTAACTCCATACAAGAACATGCCTAAACGTGATTTGATACTATTTCCACATCGCATCGCTCCAGAAAAGCAGGTTGAGATATTCCGTGACCTAAAAGAGCAGTTACCCGAATACGAATTCGTGGTATGTCAGGATCAACAGTTAAGCAAAATGGAATACCATAATCTCCTAGGAGAAGCCAAGATAGTATTCTCTGCTAACCTACAGGAAACACTAGGTATTTCATGCTATGAAGGCGCACTAGTAGGTGCCATTCCTGTGGTTCCGGATCGTCTGAGCTATACCGAGATGTATGAAGGTCAATTCAAATATCCTAGTCTATGGACTGAGTCATGGGGTGATTATGTCCAAAATAGACATTTATTAATCAAAACTATAGTAGGACATATGGACAATTACGAAAACACTATTGGATCTATCCAAAGACAGGCAGAATCATTGACACAACGGTTTTTCCATAGTACAATGTTATTATCAAAGTTAACAGACTAGGAGTTTTTATGAAGTTGAAAATTTTAGCGGCTAGTATGGCATTGCTAGTGTTACAGGCGCAATCACAAACTATTATGCCTTTTAGTACTTCAGATGTCGAATACAATAAAAGCAAAATTAATTCCTCTATTAATGCTAATTCAGCATATTCTCGAGGACTAACAGGCAAGGGCAGTACTATCGCTATTTTAGATTCCGGAATTGATACAAAAAACGTAGATTTCCAAAATGGTAAGATTTCTCTCAGCAAAGATTTTACAGGGACAGGCATCCAAGATTCTCTAGGACATGGTACTCACGTAGCAGGTATCGCAGCCGCTACTCGGAATGGTATGGGAGTACAAGGCGTTGCGTTTGATGCTAACCTTATGATAGGTAAGATCACCGATACGGGATTTATCACCTTACCTACTATGCTATCAGCCCTGAGCTGGGCAAGTGCTAACAATGCCACTGTGGCCAATCTCAGTGCCAGTATCGCACAGCCAACGAATCTTAATGCTGTATTGATCGCTCCAGGTATATACTCTACTTCATTGTCAAATACAGGACAATTACCTGCCGGACTTAATGCCCAACAATGGGCCAGCGCCTTAACCGGACAGACAGTATTGGTCATGGCCGCAGGTAACGAAGGTGCTCGAGTACCCGGCGCACAGGCTAGTTTAGCCACTGCCACAGACGCAAAAGGTAACTTGATACTAGGTGGTCGTATGATCATCGTCGGTAGTTGGGATCAGTTAAACAATAAAATGAGTTCATTTAGTAATCAAGCAGGATCATTATGTGCTGTAGTCTATGCCGGTCGTTGTCAAGACAAATATTCAGTAAGTCAGTTTTATATCCTAGCACCGGGTAATTCAGTTACATCTACCGTGCCAACTACTGTTAATAATTCTGGATTATACTCAATGAGCGGTACCAGTATGGCCACTCCAGCAGTCAGTGGTGCTATCGCTATCCTACATCAACAATGGCCACAATTAACAGGTGCGGCCTTGACAACATTGGTATTAACCACTGCCAACAAGAATATCCCAGGATATGATCCTACTGTCATGGGGCAGGGACTGTTAGATCTTAACAAGGCCACACTGCCTACAGGTGGATTGGCATTAATGACCGCAGGTAATGTAGTCACTGGCGGTAAGACTTCAGTGGCATCGGCAGCTCTAGTGACCACTAGTGGTTCGGCCAATACCGGTAAGATATCTAATGTTATGTTAGTAGACGGTATTGGTAGAGACTACTACACACCTGGACAGAACTTAACCGCTATAGGAAACACAGGCGTAGGATTTAATGTCAAAC
>Ga0208257_1000003_pt1 | contig 223865 bp, 229 predicted proteins | sample CryBogCBH10Sep07_FD_184610 | JGI IMG/M metagenome (GOLD analysis project Ga0208257, IMG submission 184610) | Freshwater microbial communities from Crystal Bog, Wisconsin, USA - CBH10Sep07 (SPAdes) | ecosystem: Environmental > Aquatic > Freshwater > Lake | place: Crystal Bog, Wisconsin, USA... | reverse complement strand
TTGAACGGTGACCTTGGTGTTATGACAGCATGGAACTATGCATTAAGTCCTAGCGAGATTGCTAGTTATACTACTGATTATGGATATCAATATGGTATTCAAACAGTCAAACAAGACAACGATATGCCTACACAATCATATAGTCAATTGTTCTCAGTACCAGGTCAATATACATTCCAAGTGCCACAAGGTGTAAGTAGTGTAAGTATGGTGGCAGTTGGTGCAGGTGGCGGTGGTACTTATGCTGGTTACAGCCCTCCAGGTGGTGACAGTTATGTTTATTCTCAGTGGTCTCATTTCAATGTAAACATGAACACAAATGCTGGCTATAGTGGCGCGCCATTCATTACATTTGATTGTACTACTGGTAATAATAATGCGTTATTGGGCAATGTTGCCCCAGGTTGGTTGTTTACTAGTATTGACTTAAACAATTATTATCCCAACAGAGCATTAATTGAAGGCAATGTATACGGTATGGTCTTAGCGGTAGATAGTACTGATACAGCAAACGTTGTATTGACTATTTCTCCTAGTCTAGATTCAGTCAGTGGTAACGTTTATAATTTCTTAGGTCAAACTATTGTTGGTGCTCAAGGTGCGCTTGAAATAAATAATAGCCAATATTATACTAACAACAACGGTACTCCTGGACCACGTGCTAAACCATTATGGGGTGACAGCGGAGGTAAGGGTGGTGTAGTTGATTCACTAGGTTCTTGGCCAATCGGTGGTGCTGGCGCAGGTGGTTATGGTACGAATGATGCTGTTGTAGCATTCGATCCTACACAAACTTATGTATATGATGGCGGAGGTAACTATGGTACTGGTGAAGCAAATATTATATTAAGTCTATCTAACAACAACTTATCAGTTGAAGCAACAGCAAACAATAGTAGTTATCCTGGTATTGCTACAGGTACATATGAAATTGTTTTTGGTCAAAAAGTAATGTTCAGTTTAACTGTAGATACTTCTGCTAGTTCAGGTAGTCAAGGTATTGGATTTGGTGGCAGTGGTGCTGAATTACAAAGTTATGTGGGCGGCACTACAGATAGTGCTGCCTTCTATAATGATGGCGGTTTTTATTCAAACGGCGGGTCAATAGCTTATTCAGGTTATCCAACATTCACAACAGGTGATGTAGTTGATATTGCTATTGATAACTCTAATGGATTGGGACAAACAACATGGGTTAGAGTTAACGGTGGTGATTGGATGGGTGATCCAGTAGCCAATCCCGCAACAGGTACTAATGGTATAACAATTTCTGTGAACACAGAAGATGGCTCAATCTACTTGATGACTACACAAGGTGCAGCCGGTGATATCGGTAAGTGGAGTATCAATACAAGCAATACATATTCAACTCCAAGCGGATATACATTTGTTGCAGGACTAGCCAATGCAGGTTCAAATGGTGGCGGTGGTTCTAATCAAGAATTACCAACTTATACAGATGGTGAGGGTACCGGTCTTATCGGTGGTTCTGGTGGCGGCGGTGGCGGACTATATAGCGATATTGGATCCGGTGGTGGCGGTGTTGGTTTATACGGCGTAGGTGATCCAGGCACTCATGGTGGCTGGGTAGACAGCGACACATATGGTGGCAATAATCCTTATTCAGAGTGGCAGGCACAAGCAGTTGGTGGTCGCGGCGGTAGTCGAAGAGGCAACTCAGGTACACAAGGCGGCATGGCAAGTGCATGGGCAGGTGGTGCAGGTGGTTGGCCAGGTGGTGGTGGCGGTAGTGCACCAAGTCTATGGGACGGTGGTAACGGTGGTGCATTAGCATACAAGAATAACGTAACTACTGATCCAGGTACACCGGGCAATCCAGGTGGCACATTACAAGTTATTGTAGGTCAAGGTGGCTGGGGCGGTGGATTTACTGGTGAAAATTATTATGGTGGTGGTAAGGGCGGTGACGGTGCAGTACGTATTGTTTGGCCCGGTGATACTAGACAATTCCCTGACACAAGCGTAGGAATAGATTCAACAGTAAATTCACTTACTATTAATTCGGGAGATTTTGTATTTTTTGGTGGTTCACCTGCTAACTCAATCACAGTAGGTTCAGGATCGATAGGAAATAATTATGTAACTATATATTCAGCAAATGATGTTGTAGCACAAAATATTTTTGCTTTCTTTAGATCAGTTGGTGTTTATACTCAGAATTCACTGAACAGCAATGATTCATATGATCCAAATAATTTCAATGCATACATCTTTGAAGTAACATGGGGCGCAGGTAGTACTGTACCAAATGGCTTAGTAAGAATGGGTTATAACGGTACCACTGGTCAACTAAATATCACTACAGTAGATCCAACTAATACAGCATATGAGACTGCAAATCCTGCTAATGATGATCCAGGTGGCGCAACAATACCAGGAACATTCAATTTCTCTGCAACATTTACATTACTGACACCTGCAATTCAATCAGGCGGATTATACTGGTGCTAATAAAGGATAATATTATGACACTCAATAAACAACAATTAAATACATACTACAATCAAATATTTAATACACCGGAAGCACAGGCTGTTAGACAAGCATTCAAACAAAATGCACAGGCAAAAAGACTAGCACAGAGGAATGCTCCTAAAATAGCAAGACCAAACAATCCGGTAAGTACAGAAACACCAACAATACGTACGCCATTTAAGGGCGCAGGAAAGAAATAACATGAGTATATCAGGAATAATAGTAGAAGGTGGAATCAATGTAGGTGGTGGCATTAACATTGGTTCAGGTAGTGGTGGACCAAGTGGTCCGTTAACATTTACATATGGTCAAATTTTTGCAACTCAAGACCAATCCCCGGGAGCAGGTGGTACTGGGACAGGGGTTGTGATTGTCAATCCGATATTCGGTGGAGGTCCGCCTTACGCAACTGGTCCAGGTATTGCACTTTCAACTACGTCAAGTCAAGAAACTTATATAGCAGGATTAAGCCCTATTCCAGGATATAGTACTGGTTTTGGAACTTATAATGGTACTCCATTACAATATACCGCAACATGGAGTGCAGGTAGTACGTACACAACAACGCCGGTAGAAGTACAATACTATCCAACTTTTGCAGGTCAACCTGATGCTTGGGTAATTTATGTTTTAAATCCTAGTGCTACTGCAGGACAAGCCGGAACATTTAACTTCCCGGTTACTTTTACAGCAACACCTAATACACCAATCACTCTATTCTAAGGAAATAAACATGTCACAACAAACACCACAACCAATAGGCGATAAAGATTTTTTTAAGAATCTAAAAAATAGAAACACTCAACCAACACCAGGAAAATAATTATGTCATTATCAGGAATACAAATACAAGGCGGAATTACAATAGACGGCGGTGCAACATTAGGTGCCGGAGGTAGTCCTCCTCCCCCTCCTTCAACTAAACCGGTCAACTATTTAGTAGTAGCTGGTGGCGGTGGTGGTGGAACCTATGTTGGTGGTGGTGGCGGTGGTGGCGGTATTTTAGGTGAATTGTTCTCTTGGCAATCAGGCGTAACTTATAACATTACAGTAGGTGCCGGTGGACTTGGCAGTAATAATTCTAGTGTCAATGGTGCCAATGGCCAAGATTCAACTTTAATTGGTGGCACATTAAATCTTACTGCTATAGGTGGCGGTGGCGGTGGATCCGGTGGTAGTGGTAATGGCAGCAATGGTGGCGCAGGTGGCGGTTCTGCTGGTGGCAACGTAGGCGGATTAGGAACTTCAGGTCAAGGTGCCAACGGTGGCCAACAAAATAGTCCAGGCTTTGCTATTGCTTTTGAAGCCGGTGGCGGCGGTGGAGGCAGTTACGGCGGTGGAGCTACTGCTCCTGGTGGTGATGGCGGAGAGTTTGGAATTATAGGTACTAACGTCTACTTCGGTGGCGGTGGAGGCGGGTCAACTAGTTCCGGCACTGGGTTTAACACAGGCGGTCAAGGTGGAGGTGGTCAAGGCGGCAACAGTGGCGGTGGTGCTACCAACGGTACAGACGGTTTAGGCGGCGGCGGCGGTGGAGATTGGGTCAATAACACAGGTGGTAACGGTGGCTCTGGTGTAGTTATTTTATCTATTCCAACTAGTAGCTATACCGGAATTTACACAGGAACACCCACTATAGCAACCGACGGAGCAGGAAACACCGTATTGGTATTCTCTGGTGCCGGTAGCACAGGCAGTTACACAGCATAACAAAATGATTGTGCATCGGCCGGCTAACACTAGGGGCAATCCCAGAGCAGATTTCATAAACAGTTATCGCACTTTTAGTTTTCCTAGTTACTATGATAGTCGCTATATGAATTTCAGCGACCTTCAAACAATTAATGATGACCGTGTGCAGTATGCTTGGCAAGTACCTTGGCATGAACACAAGAACATGGAAATCTTTGGCTATGTAATTAGAGGTAGTAGCCATCATGTAGACAGTTTAGGCAATGATGTTGAAGTACCTGCAGGTGCAGTTCAGCGTATGAGCAGTGGTCGTGGCATAAGTCATACTGAAGGAAATACTGCAAACACACCTAATCGTTATCTACAGTTATGGATTCGTCCTAATGAATTTGATACTGAACCTAGACATGATTGGCATCAATTTACACGTGAAGACAAACTAAATAGGTTTTGCAACATCACAGAAAAGCTACCAATCAAACAAGATGCTAGATTACTTGCAGGTATATTTACAAGTAATTATATATACAACCTGGACACTTTGCGAAAATACTACCTGTATGTTGTTACCGGCTCTTTAACTATTAATGGCATAGATTTGATTGAAGGTGACGGGTTAAGTTTTATTAACGAATCCGATATCACAATAAGTAATACAAACGAATCAGAGATAATTTTGTTCGATTTGCGATAAATACTCTATCTACAGTAGAGGTCGTATGAAAATAAATCCAAAAACAATAATCGATATAAATCAAGATCCAGGACTAAGTAAAATTTCTCCTCCGCAAGTAAAAACTAAAAAAGCATCTTTTGAAAGTTTAGGTAAGTATCAATGGAAACCGGGCAAAGGTAATCCTTCAGCAGTACCTTATCAATTAAACGAATCGGTACAAGCATCATTACCAGGTACAGTTGATTTAAGACCATATTGTAGTCCAATCGATGACCAAGGTAATTTGGGTAGCTGTACAGGTAATGCGATTGCAGGTGCGATTGATTTACTTGATAGAAAAACTCATAACTTACAAACAAGAGTAAGTAGACTATTCATTTATTATTATGAAAGACTAATCGAGAATGATGTGAATTATGATGCCGGTGCGTACATACACGATGGTATCACAGTAGGTCGCATATATGGTGCTCCACAAGAAACATTATGGCCATATAATATATCAGCGTATAGAGTAAAACCTTCTACCGCGGCTATCAATGATGCGGCAAGACGTAAAGTTACACAATATCAATCAGTAGCAAATTTTACTGCAATGAAAAATGCACTTGCTAGTGGCTATCCTGTTATCATTGGATTTACTGTTTACAGTAGTTTTGAAGGTTCTGTAAACAATAATACTGGTATGATGCCATATCCTAATACAAGAACAGAACAAGTATTAGGTGGTCATGCAGTTTGTGTTGTTGGATACAATGACACACTAGGTGGTGGACGTTTTATTTGTCGTAATAGTTGGGGCACTAGTTGGGGAAACAACGGTTACTTCTATATGCCATACCAAGTTATTCAAAATACATCTATGAGTAGCGATTTCTGGGCTATCATGGCAGTAAGTGATCCTACTAATTAATAGCCAAAAAAAAGCCCCAGTTAAGGGGCTATAGATTAGGACACTTTTGTTGATTTCCTAATAGGCTTTTTGATAGAGCCTAACATGTGTACAGCATATTTGTGTAAGCACATTGATGGTATATTATCCCAATATTCCTCAAGATAAAAAGGACAATTATCAATCCATCGATTGTTTTCAACAAAATGTTTGAGCTCCAATAAGTCTTCAACCTTTGAAGGATCAAAAATTCTGCGATGTCTTGCCGCTATGTTTAGATTGGTATAATACATATCTTCCTCAAATTAGAGAAACAGGGCGTTGCCCTGTTTGATTACTCTTGTACTACAGAAAGAATTTCTTCAGGGGTAACTTCTTTAGTTACTTTTTTAGCACGTGATTTAATGCTATCAAGTGAAGGCTTAGCAACAGCCTTAACTTTAACTTCACCCTTGTTTGCTTCCTTCAATTTGTCAGCAAGACAGTCAGCGATAGTTGCTTGGTCTCCGGCAGATTGAAAATCAGCATGTGATGCCAAATACTTAAGTGCCTCGATTTTTGTCATCTCACTGGGCAACTCTACCAAGTCAATGCGACTTGCACCACCTTTAGTGAATTGCTTGATACGGCGAACCATATCATCAGTAAAACGAACCTTAGTGTTACCATTGTGAGTAGTAAGACCTGCGACTTTGAACAATTGATTAGCCATTTTAAGTTTCCTCTATAAGATAAGCTAAGTTGATAAAAAATGCAATTACGTATTGCACAGTATAATGATAACATAAAGGGCTTTTATTGTCAACCATTTATGTTACCAAAATCTTTCAAATTGGGTTAGCCGATTCAGACAACAACAAAGGACCATACATTCCTTTTAATAGCTGGGTAGCCATATATGTGTTGTCAGCTTGAATTGTAACCCTGTTAAATCCTGCACCGGGTTGAGTAGATGTTTTGACAAGTGCCCAAAAAGTTTTCATAGTGAACCCTTTAATGTATATTTACCTAGAACTGATTTTGCTACATCTAAAGTTTCAGTAGCCTCTGGTTCCTCAAAAATTTGCACAATTTTTTCCTGAATTTCAGCACGTGCCCTTTCCATAAGGTTGAGTGCATAAGCAGCCTCTTCGTCATTTAGAGTCAGAAACCAATTTTGAAATTGGTCCTGATCCATTTGACTAATACGCTGAAAATATTTTGTTTCAGCAATATTCATATTAAGCCTCTAATACGTAAGGTTTATTCCATTTACCAATGTTAAGATCAACGTAGTAAGCGGTATCAAAATAATCGGTCATTGCATCACTACGGTCATACCAATCAGCACCCTTAAGAGCCTTAAAAGCCTCTGTTAAGAATTGTTTGGAAACACCTGAAAAGTGATCCTGAAACCAGTAGGGATTAACGTCAATGGAACCTACTGCCATACGGTCGCCCCTAACAGTATTAACTGTTTCATTGTAGTTACCAATGAAGTCAATTTTACCTGACTTTACGGTCAAGCAAATAGTCATGTGGTTGCGAACAGACAAGCTACCTTTAACACCATATTTCTTAAGGATTGGGTTAAGAATAGTTGCGATTTTTGCTTTGCGCTCTTGATTCATGTAAGCCATTTACTCTCTCCGTTTGTTGATTCAATATAAGTATTATATGCCCAAACCCATTTATTGTCAACCTTTTTATCCAAAAAAATCAATCTTTTTTTGTTGTGTAAAAACAACAACTTACTGTTTTTCGGACATATTTTTAAAGATTTCTTCGGATTCTAGTCTAGAAAGGACCAAATCATAGATTAATTTGAACCCCAAAAGACCCAATAATGTTGCAAATGCATACGTCAATACCTCTGCGGATATTGTAGCCAATAGAATTTGAACCGCGATTGATCCAAATAATATTGTTAGAATAATGCCAACTGTTTGTAAAAGTGCTTTTTGTTTAAGTGTCATAATATTTCCTTTTGTTAATTAACCACCAGAATCGATTTGGTAGCTTTCGCTACAATGTATGCAGGTATATTGTGTTAAACAACGACCTACATTTTTGCTTGAATAACTGTGAGTACAGGGTGTACCATCAGGTCTAAGTTTTACATCACCACGTGGTTTGCCAAACATGTATTGGCCACCGCAATTTTTGCATTCAAAAGTGTCTGTTTCCTTGTCGTATCCAGAGGTAACAGTTTTGTATTTGTCGTTACCTGCAGGTACTCTATGTGTCCCGTTACAAACTGGGCAAGTACCACGTCCTTGTTCCATAATTACTCCTCGACTTTGTTACGATGTTTTGGGTTACGTTTATAAAGAGTCTTATCCTTCACGACCTTAGGTGTGAAAGGGGTGTTGTGTGAAAACAACACATAGTGAGCCCTAGTTTTTGGAGCTTTAATAGTAAAGGATAAGATTTCTTTCTTCATGTGAGTATTATAGCATGACCCGTATTTATCGTCAACCTTCGGCTTGCGGGGCAGTTAAAGCGATTTGAATTTTATTAACCTTTTTGATAGTAAAACTACGCCATTCTTTTTTGTCCAAATCATAGACACGCATAGCAGTTGTACTTTCTTTTCGAGGTTTAGCATCTTCTTTTATTTCTACCTTTGGTAGCAAGTCAGGATGTAATGTGCAATTCATTACACGTTCAGTACCATCCGCTTTTGTAAAAGTAACTTCTACTTTATCTGCCTGCAACATTCCTTTTAACCAATCAGAAAATTGGTTCCATTCTTGTTCGGTCCATTCTGAGGATTTTGTGTTATCTAGCATTTTGATCTTCCGTTGTTGTAAAAAAGTTTTTGATTTTTGTTTCTTTGTCCCAAGTAGCACCATACTCATTGAGTGTGTCACATAACGCTAGTGCTTCCTCTTGAGTGACAACACGATGGCCAAGAATAATGTCAGTTGGACGTAAATGTTCTTGGCTAAATTCTTTTGCTTGTTCCATAGTTACAGTATCCAATGCATATTCAGCCTTACCTTTGGGCACTTCAACCATGTAACTTACTTTGAATTGGCTTAGGGCTTCTACCAATACCCACTCAGTTTCAATTTTGGATAATGTAAAGGTACCATCACCGTTATCTTTCCAATCTAATGTGTCGCCCTCTTTCCAATCTAATTTTTCTAACATACCTTCGGGAAAAGGCATAATCATATCTCCTGTGTTTGGATCTTCTTCTAATTCTATAGTATATTTCATACGTCTGTTACCTTTACGGTTGGTTTTGATAAATTATATTCAGCCATGCGTAGCGCATATGCTTTTTCACGTGCTTCCTCACATGGTTCACATATTGTACGTACCCAACCACCAATAACATCATTCTCAGTTTTAGGCCAGTTTGTCTTAGCCTGGGCACCACATTCTTCACATATAACACCACTCATGCTTTCTGCCATTGTTACCATACCTCTAATATAATCATCACCACCGGTATAGTAGAAACGTAGTGTACCAAACTTTTCTTTAACTTGATCCAACGTTACTTGTTGTACAACTTCACTATTTCTATTTGTCCAATCAATATGATTTTGAATATTACCCATTAAGTGATCCAGCAGGGTAAACCAACCATCACCGCATTCAAAACCCCAACACATGCAAGTTTCCTTCATATCCTTATTACGATTAACCATCATCTTTGGATACTTCTTGCACAATAATTCGTCTAATTCTAGTCTCATGATATTATCATCCTAATTAAACCTACACTATCAATAGTGACTAACAATAAGTAGTTAGCCAGCATGCCAAATGATTTCCTAGTAAAAGCAGACCAAGCGTACATAGCGCAACCAGTGATCCACACAGGGTATAAAACAAAAAGCGGAGGATTGGGTACCGTAACTGCCATAGTGAAACTACAGCCAACACTAATTGCCCATGCAAGGACTTCAATGAAAAACCTAAATGGGTGCGTCTTGTAATCATCTTTGATCCAAATAAAAATGCCTGTTAAAATATCATTCATAGTGATATTATATAACAGGCACGTTTAAGTTTCAAGAGTTTTTGGTTATTGATTGGGAACTAAAACAATTTTCTTTGTGTTTGTTTGTGGGTCAATCATTTCTTGCCAATGATAGCCAGCTGGGGGTGGTTGGACAACTACTTGTGGTTGTGTATATACAACACTTGGTTGTTCAACAACTACAGTATTTGGTCGGCTAAGTTCGTAGCCAATTACACCACCGATAATTGCAGGAGCTACCCAATTACCACAACCATAACAGCCACCGTGATAGTAACCATGATATCCACCGTGCCATTCATGTGCTTGGGCACTTGCTGTTACAACTAAACCTAAACTCAAACCAATAGTTAAAAGAAGTTTTTTCATAATAATTTCCTTTGTTATGATATATATATAACGTGTCAGCTTATTGTTCCGTTGACACGATGTTGGTCAATTGCCGTTTGTAAAACAATATCTATCATCTTATTTAGTGTAATATCACGTTTATGTGCTTGTAGGGCCAGTTCTAATATTACATCATTATCGATATTTACTGGAACTTGAATACGTTCATCAAAATTTAAACCGTTAAAAATTGCTTTTGCTTTTTCTAACCAATCAACTGATAATTCTAAATCAAGCCAATCTGTGTTGTCCCATGCATTATTAGGATCAATACCACGCTCTTTTGCCTCAGCTACGTAAGCATCTTTATATTCAGGGTTTAACCAACGATAGGGTTTGTATTTATTTTCCTTGTCGTTGATTTCAGCACAATAGATTACCTGTGTTTCAGTACTGAATAACACACTTACGTGTGCATATTCACTTTCATAATCCATAAACCTAGATTTGGGATAGCAGTTCCAATAATATTCACTACCACCTACAATCTTGTGGTTCAATACTTCATTGACATCTTTTAGAAACATTTCAAACTCCTTGGGTTAGTATGTGTTAATGTAACACCCTACCCCATTTGGGTAAAGTGTTTTGGTTAATGTGATTTAATTAGTTTAAGTACACGTTCAACTGTAGCTATATCCAAATGCAGTTTTTTTGCAATTTGATTGGCACTAGCACCATGATAACGTTGAATCACTTCCCTAACTTCTAAAATCAAATCTTGTTGTGACATAATAACTCCTGAGGTGTTATATATACAACGCCTCATGAGGGTTATTCGTTGACATGATCCTCTTTTAATTTTGCCCAAATATATTTCTTTTCTACTTCAGTAACATAATTGGTGCGATGATTCATAAAATCATCACGCCATTTTTCAATAGTCTCATAACTACCCCAAGAATGCTTCGGGGCATTGTCTCGAATCCACATTGCTATGGCCCAAAAATATCGGCGATTAGCGGTATCAGCCGTATATAAGGCACGTTCATAATTACATGCCAACATACTTTCAACAAAACCACCGGGGGCCCAACCTCTGATTAGGTAATTGTGCAAAGTTTCTTTAGTATGTTGTGGGATTTCCATACCCATGTAACCCAGTGGCATGTCGTCAAAATCTATTAAACTTTTCATATTAAAAACCTTCTTTAATGATGATTGCTAACAACATCAAGAAAATAGGAGACAACATAATTGCAAAATTGATAAGTGCTTGTGACATTATTTTACTCCAAATGTGTTAAGAGAAGGTTGCAAACTGTTAATTAATTCTGTTTCACGTTGATGAGCAGGACGCTTACCACGAACAACTTCAATGACCCCGAATACAAAACGCTCGGCACCACGTTCACGTAATGCACGTGACAGGCCCCAGTTTTTGTTTTCAGTCAAGGCACGTTGCATGTGCTTTTGCATACGACGGGTAAGTGTTTTGCGAACATTTCCTTTGTAGCAAATAGCAGTTAAACCAATGTAATACTCAAGTGTTACTGTATCTTGGATAAAGTAAATCACCTGATTTCTATCGGTTCTGCGTTTACGTGTGATTTTCGAGTTCATAAGAGTATTATATACCCGAACCCATTTATTGTCAAATTACCAAATGTTGTATTTTTACAACAAAATTGTCACAAAATTGTCATATTTTATGATGGATTTTTGTCGTTTTTTGTAATATATTCGTAATTTGTAGTGTCTACATTTTCACGTAGGATAATTGCACCGTTTTTTAAGTGAAAACGTCTTGCTGTGTTTGTCTTAGGACTTAATGTCACAAACCTAGTTACACTTGGGTATTGTTCTTGTATCCCTTTAACAGCCCTAAATAATAGTTCCTGACCTTTACCACTCTTATAACTCCATATTGTATAGAATATAGCGGTAGTAGGAACCTTGCTAGTTTGTTTTAATCCATCAACCGATTCAGGAACAAAATCATGAAAGCTAACACATACCATGGCTTCAGGATTTTTTTCTTCATCAGTTAATGCCGCAACCATACGGCCATCGCTAACTCTAAAGTCTGTTGGTATTTCAGGTCTCACAGGATCATCCTTAATGAAACTTAATAGTGCGTGGGAAATATCTTTAATAAATTCTAGCATACCCTTATTTATATTTTATATTACAAAATCAAATATTTCATTGTAATCTCGCTAGTGTTTGCTTTATAAGTTTAGTTCTTTCATTAGGAGTTCTAGCTCCTAAAACAACAATATTATAATATTGATTATTAATATTAACTAACATAGTTATACAAAAACCCGCGGCATTAGTAAATCCTGTTTTAAGTGCTATAACTTTTTCATCACCGAAATAAGTACTAGTAGGATGAGAATGTAATATCATCATCTTTTTATTTTTGCGTACAAGTATTGACAATTCTTTTGTTTGTCCCGCATCTTTGAAAATCTTGTATTGTACCAATGCATTCGTCAAAGTGATTACATCACCCGTAGTGCTATAATTCATAACACTAAGACCAGTGGGTTCCACAAATCCTGTATTATTCATGTTTAATTTTTTTGCATTGCTATTCATAGATTCTACAAAGCCATGTTCACCACCTATATAGTTTTCTGCTAGGGTAGTGGCGGCAACATTATCGCTACTTACAAGGGCTAGTTTAATTAAGTCTAACCTAGATACTTCCATACCTTTAGATAGTCTACCATGTATTTTGGTTTCAGGTACGATTAGTTTTTCGTCTAAATCTTGATTTGCAGATAACACGGTGTAAATTGTCATTAGTTTACTAATACTAGCAATACTAACTTTTTCGCAACACAATTGACCTTCTATCAATGTATTGGTACTGGAGTTAAGTACTGCTAGATTAGTAGCCAATGCATTAAACGGTAACAATAACAATATAAACAGTTTACGCATTACATTGTAGGGCCGTTGCCGTTTTTGAAACCAACTTCACCGCCTTCTGCTTTGATTCGGTCTATGACTTCTTCAAATAAGATAGGTGCGTAGTCGGTGTGTTCCACGCAAACGCAATGGTATCGAGTGTCTATCACTTCATCAAAGTTCTTGGTATTACCCCAATGAACTTTTTTCATCACACGGTTTGCATGTAAGTGACCATGAATGTTGACACCAAATCTACCTAAACTTTCTTCATGTATAGGTATGTGACTTAATATCATTCCGTTCATAACGTGGTACGCACGTAATTCACGAAAGTGTAAACGATAGTCATCATCACGAAAAATGTCGTGGTTACCACGGATTAAGACCTTGTCACCGTTTAATCGGTGCATTATCTTTAATGCTTTCCTGTTGATAACAACGTCACCTAAGTGATAGACTTTGTCCGTTGGCTTTACTTTTGCATTCCAACGTTCCACCATGGCTTCATCCATTTCATCTGGATCAGTCCATGGGCGTAACTTTGTTACACCATCATTTCTTGTAAAGCGGCAAACACCTGCGTGACCAAAGTGCGTGTCGCTGACTAAAAATACACTAGGCATCTTGCCCTCCTTTCGTTAATTAACTATTATAACACAGTTTGGTTATATTGTAAAGTATTTGGTTTTATTTGCTTGAAGTCAGAATTATATAGGTTATGTATCAAAAAAATACTTTCGATTTTTTTCTAACCAAATTTCATAAATATTTTCATTTAACGGGGTGTTTACCCACTGTTTCAAAATTTTTATCAAATTACCATTGATGATGTCATCAAAACCTATAAATTTATCACATACATTAAAATGTTTAAGCTGTGAAATCCATTTTTTATTATTAGGATCAACTACTACCCCAGAGGTTTCTAAGAGTTGAACTTCTAAATTTCTTTTAGTAGTTGATTCAATTGAAGACGTATCATCAATAATAATATAATCAAATTCTTTGTATCGTAATTGAAAATTAACAAAATCAACAAACATAGGAACATCGTGATCCGATATGGCGGTATATTCATTTTTGATTTTAGTCAATAAATTTAATTTTTCTTGCCTACGCTCCGTGACATTTTTATATTTAGGATCAAATCCTACAACACTATACTCGTATCTTAATGAATTTTTATCTATCCCCATATGTAATAAATTCTGATTATTTGGGGTAGCGGCGAAAAAATAATTTTTAGGATCAATGACAGATGCAACTAAATTGCCACCCGAGCCTGGATTATATAATATTACATACATATTAATTATTTATGAGCCAAATATCCTTAAAACCTTCTTCTACCGTAGGATTTTCCCAATGCGCTATCATTTGCGTAATAACACGTGGCGGAATTACTTTACCAGGTCTGCTTTTAAGCCTGCGTGTTAATTCTAATTCTTCCGGAGTTTTAAACACAACTGCTATGTGTTCATAATTAGGAAGCATACGAAATTTTTTTAACCTACTTGCAACTGTAGTGCTAGTTTGATCCCACACAATATCAAAACCTTCAGTACGTGCTTGTATTACTTCGTTAGTCATCATGTCAATAGCCTTGAGCATAATCTCATCAAATACTTCTATGTAAGTTTTACCAACTTCATGTGCGTAGGCTTCTACAAATTTATCCGTAGATATATACACGCATTTTGACAACAAGTCTTGATTTTTGCTCACCCAGGTTGTTTTACCACTACCTGGCACTCCGATAAGTTGATAACATTTTGGCATAATTTTTCCTTTACTTAATTATAACAATTTAAGAATATTTTGTCAAGTTTACTAAATATATGCATGTACCCAATAAAACGAAAACCTAAAGCTATTTTATCACCAACACCAGAACACATTGATTATAACACTATCATTGAAATACCTAATATGATTAGTAGGGAGATGGGAGAAAATTTAAAAAAATATGCAGTTGACGAAATAGCATCAGGATTACATAGACGAACCCCTAATACCAAAGACGGAGTTTCGGGATTTTACACATGCCATGTACATGAAACTATGAACGTACACGGTTACGATAATGGTATTTATGAATTATTGCAAGATGCTTGGACACTAAACGCACAACAAAATAATTACGAAATATTGTACCTAGAGCCTTATGAAATAAAAATGTATAAAGAAGGGGATTGTTTTGATGTGCATCACGACGGTTGTTTAAACTTTGAAGAAACTGAAGAAAGAAAAATGAATTTAATTATTCAGTTAGCAGATAGTGATGACTATGTAGGCGGTGACTTGTATGTTGAAGACCATCATGTTAGTAGAACATTTGGTACAGGAGTGTTCTTTCCATCAAACTATATGCATAGAGTTACTAGATTAGAAAGCGGCATCAGATCATGTTTGATAGGTCGTTCTTGGAAAACCTATACAGGTCCTGTTGTAGAAAAATCTAGACCTTGGGATTTGCTTAGAGGTGAAGACTATTTAAAGCCAGGTGAAAGATAACAGGATTAAAAGTAGAATTGTTTTTTGTTTTTTTCTAACCACTGTTTGTATATATTTTTATCCAACTCATCGACATTTATCCATTGACTAAGTACATTAATTAAATTTCCGTTAATAATATCTTTAAGGTCAATTATTTTGTCAAAGTATTTAGAGTAATTAACATGTTCATATTTTATTGAAGTGGTCATTAAATCAATTCTATCATCTACCCATTTATGCAAATTACTATCATTAGTGGTTATATAAATATGTGGGTATTTACCAAAATCAATTTTCCAATAATTAAATATCCATAATCTATGAGAAGGTACGGCTTTAGATAAATTTTTACAATCATCTAAATATTGATAATAATGATTTACATCTTCTATAGTAACTACTGGTAAAGTTAAATTTCGTAATGAGGGATTGGAATTTTTCAAGTGACATCCAATGATATTACTTGAATCTTTAGGTTTAGATATATTTATAAATTTATAATCCGTTGAATCAATGGTAGCGGCTACAATATTACCGCAGTACCCCGGGGTATATACAATAACAAACATTTTGTATTTATTCCATAATGTCGGCTACTCACATTACCAAACCACGGCATGAGCTTAAGGTGTTGTCCTACATAGGTTCTATTTATATTTCAGTATAACGTATATTATTTTTCTTACGTTGACTTTCGCTGTCTTTATAAACATCTAAGTATTCTCTACCTACTAAACCTTCTTCAATTTCTCGTATTGCAATTGTCATTGGTTTAGGCATTTCATTAGGATTAAATCCAGGATCAGTTAATTTAGTTGGATGACCCATTGTTAATTCTCTTGCCCTTAACGATGCAATAAGAACTAAATCAAATCTATTACCTACTTTGTCTACTGCCTTTTCGCTCGTATATCTAGATGATATTGATGACATATTTTCCTTTAATTATTTGGAGCGGGATATCAGGTTCGAACTGACGACCTAGTGCTTGGCAAGCACTCGCTCTACCAACTGAGCTAATCCCGCAAATACTTGGTACCTGGTGACGGGTTCGAACCGCCGACATTCTGCGTGTAAGGCAGACACTCTACCAACTGAGTTAACCAGGTATAAATCTATTTAGCCCCCTTGCTGGCTATCTTTAACTTCTGTTTGTTTAGTAATTTCTTGAAATGCCTCATCTTCCAATTTAGCATCTTCAATTACTCTTGGATCAGGCTTGCGGAAAATCATATCCCAGTTATTGTCAAATGTTTTTAAATCAACACTATATGGACGTGGTCTGCTACCTTTACTCATTACTTGCTATCCTTATCTTTACGTACTGAACGTAGTCCTGATTTTTCAATTTCAACAAAACTACGAATAATTGCTCCACGCAAATGTGGGTCAAGATATTGTGCCGCGGTACGCTTAACTTGTTTTGAAATTTTTACTGCCTTAGCATCATAGCCTCTACATGTCATACTATTTCCTTACGCTGTTCTTTTAATTAAATGATAACCAAATTGTGTCTGCACTGGACCACTGGTTACACCCACATCACTACCAAATGCTACATCTTCAAATGGCTTAACCATCATGCCACGACCAAAAGGTCCTAAATCTCCACCATTTTGGCCGCTAGGGCACTTGCTGTGTTGTTTTGCCAATTGTGCAAAATCTGCACCTTTACTGACTTGTTCTTTTAAGTTTACTGCCTCTGCCAGGGTTGGCACTAAAATATGACTTGCTCTTACTTGCATTTATTTTCCTTATAAAAAACTTGGTCGGAGTACAAGGATTCGAACCTTGGACCCCCTGGTCCCAAACCAGGTGCGCTACCAGACTGCGCCACACTCCGAAACTGGTTGCGGGGGACGGAATCGCACCGCCGTTCTTCAGCTTATGAGACTGATGAGATACTACTTCTCCACCCCACGATATCTTGGTGGAGGTGACAGGACTCGAACCCGCTACCTACTGGTTGCAAACCAGTCGCTCTCCCAGGTGAGCTACACCCCCAAAACTTTTTGGTGCCCCAAGCGAGACTCGAACTCGCACTCCGAAGAAAAGGCTTCTAAGACCTTCGTGTCTACCAGTTCCACCATCGGGGCATTAACTAACATGAATTGTATCATGTCAATATCAATTTGTCAACTTAACTCCAATCGTATGTTGGGTTAATTTTCCCACTTGCTATCACTTCGCCCTCAAGTAAAATATTGATTTTTACTTCATCTGGGTTGATTTCATATATATCAGCGATTTGTGATATTTCTAAACTTAAATTTTCTTTTAAGTATTGTTTAATTTCTTGTTTTAACGTATCATCCATAGTTAATCTCCTGTTAACTATTTAGTGTTTGGAGCGGGGTAAGAGAATCGAACTCTCAGCATTAGCTTGGAAGGCTAAGGTATTACCACTATACGAACCCCGCAATTTGGCGTCCCCCTAGGGACTCGAACCCCAACGAACGGTTTTGGAGACCGCTATGCTGCCATTACATCAGAGAGACATTATCTTGGCGGAAACGGTGAGATTTACCTTTTTCCTACTTTGGCGGAGGGCTAGAGAGTCGAACTCTAAAGGCGCTATTAACACTCGGCGGTTTTCAAGACCGTTACCGTCACCAGTCGGTTTGGCCCTCCATTATTCATAAAGACTTATAAAGTCTTTCCCATATTTGTTTTTAACATATTCAAGTACAGGTTTTAAATCTTTTTCATATAAGTATTCATAACTTTATTTATACACAATCAACTCAAAAGCAATAAACCGGACTCTGCCACATTTCCAATAATACCATATAGAAACACACTCCCCGCGGATATTTCACTCCCATTTGGTTGCGAATGTGTTTTTATATGGTAGAAGCAGTGGGACTCGAACCCACAACATTCCGGTTAAAAGCCGGATACTCTAGCCATTGAGTTATGCTTCCATAATATGGTCCCTCCGCTGAGAATTGAACTCAGTCTTCTCGGATTAAGAGTCCGGTATGCTACCGTAACATCTCGAAGGGATAGCAGTATTAGATTTTTCTTTTACGTGCCATCCCTAGACCATACTTGGAAGTCTAAGAATGACACTATCGTTTACTTCGTTTCATGTCATTACCTCTTTCGTTTAAAAAATTATTATACAACAATTAGGTATTGTTGTCAACCTTGATTTCTCTCTTTTGTGCTTGTCGTTCTGATTTCCAGAACACACGCTTCCAATCCTTAAGATGTTTCCACCATTGAGGACTCTTTGTTAAATTGCCTTGCTTTACATTAGCCATTCAATTCTCCTAAAGTTGTTGGAGGTGAGGGTGAGATTTGAACTCACGGTTTTAGGGATTTGCAATCCCTTGCATTGGGCCGCTCTGCCACCTCACCGAAAAAATATTGTTGGCGGAGACGGAGAGATTCGAACTCTCGGTACAAGTTTTTGCTCATACGTCTTCTTAGCAGGAAGGTGGTTTAAACCGGCTCACCCACGTCTCCAATAATCATACTATCAATTTGGTGGGCCCTGTGTGATTCGAACACACCACCAATGGATTATGAGTCCACTGCTCTAACCGAATGAGCTAAGGGCCCATAACTTGGTGCCCGGGGCCGGACTCGAACCGGCATGCCATTACAGCGGAAGATTTTAAGTCTTCTGAGTATACCATTTCTCCACCCGGGCAATTAATCTATTGTTTATTATACTTTCTTTTAATTGCTTCCGCAATATTTTTCTTGTGTTCTTCTGATTTAGGTTTACCCTTATTACCAGAACCATTATTATTGCCTACTCTGCTATTCATTGCACTAGCCTTTTCTAAACCATATTTTTCAACACGGCGTTCAAAAGGATTTTTATGTGTTCCGAACTCTGAGCCATCAATGATAATATTATCATAGTCTGTTCCCCAATACAAGTGTTTTGGGTTAGAACATTTATTATTATTACATGCGTGACATAACAGAATTCTTCCTGACGGAATAGTTGAGTCTAAAAACTGTGCTAAAACACCTTTGTGATTGGTGGAATTACCACCGCGTTCACAACAGGGTTCATCTAAATTTAGATGGGACCTTCTTTCGTCACGAGGTCTATTTATAAATTCAGTAATATCAATCATATAATCTCCTATATGATTATTTATGCTAAACACAAATAAATGATACTTTATTGTGTTTACCTAATAATGAATTTGTAAGTAGTTGAGCCGCTGTTATCTCAACGCTTCACCCGAATTAACTAGTCCGGACGGGGGCAGTCTGTCACTTGGGATACCGGTCCAACGTGTCTATATTTTTGCTAGGGTTTTGCGCCCCCCGTTGCTTTACACTACTAGGCTGTTCGAACTAGCCTTGGTAACGTGACTTTCTCTTGCTGACACTCGCAAAATTCTGGCGCACCGTAGGGGACTCGAACCCCTGACCCCCGCCGTGACAGGGCGGTGCGCTAACCAACTGCGCTAACGGTGCATGTTCTTGGTGGATAGTCAGGGATTCGAACCCCGTATACCGTAAGGTGGTGGATTTACAGTCCACTGTAGTCGCCAATGCTACTCACTATCCAATCAATGATTGGTACTCGGTAGGGAATTCGAATCCCTGTTCACGCCGTGAAAGGGCGTTGTCCTAGGCCTCTAGACGAACCGAGCATTGTTAGATTGGACTTACGATTTCAGGTCACTATCTGAAACTGCCTTAAATGGCGCTCTATGAAGGATTTGCACCTTCTTTCACTGGAGACCCCCTGTAGCGGGGGTGTTTACCTCTCCAACTGCCATGAGTTGCGAACTCACCGTGGACCAAAGTTGCGAACTTTGCGTGGAACTATCTGAGCATAAACTGTTATATGTAAGTAAACTAAAGGAACCATTGTGCATCTATCTCTACTTACGGGAACGTCTCCACGTAAGCCTGCACGGTCATTACTGCCTATATTCTTCCGTCACGTTCAACTGCATAGCCTAAACTATCGTTCATACGCTTCATAAACTCTGACTATTGGGTGTATCCGTCGATACATCTTCCCGCACAAAGCCCCTAACGGTATAGGTAACCTTTACCATACTTACATATAACACCTTGAATTCAAGATGATATATGAAACTTAATTTTTTAAAGAACACGTTAAAAAGTTTGATAACTTCTCAACTCATGTAATGATTGTATCACTACCTTGATTTATTGTCAAATGATTTTTTGTATTTCTACAACAATCTTTTACCAATTAATCTGAATCAATTTCTCAACTCATGTAAGTATTGTATAACTAAACTGATTATTTGTCAAATACTTAGATGTTGTATTTTTACAACATAGTGGCCCGGCGGGAGGGATTCGAACCCCCAACCCTCGGTGTAGAAGACCGATGCTCTATCCAATTGAGCTACCGCCGGAGTAAAACAAAACCCTAGTATATACTAGGGTTTAATTATTGTCAAGTATTTTGTTTTATTGTCCGGGTACAGCGTTTGCTATAGGGTCGGTTGTATCGGCTGTAGCGACTGGAGCGGGTGGTGTGACGATTTGACTTGCCTGAGTTTTTAGGTCATTGCCATGAGCAATAACAGCTTGTTTAAATCTTACAACATCAGCCTCTGCTTGTTGCACAGCATCACTAGCGGCTTTCATTGCAACCTCGTGTAAATCACGTGCTTTAATTAATGCCGTTTGTAATTCTGTTTTTAGTCTGTTGACCTCATCATTAGCGGATAATGCCTCTTGGCGGGCTTTTTCAAAAAGACCCTTTGCATCTGCCACAATAACCTGTTCTAAGTGTTCAACTTCATTAACGAATGAAGTTTCTATATTTTTGAATTTTGAAAAAAGTCCCATTGTAATATCCTCTATGTTGTTTGGCTGGCCTACCTGGGCTCGAACCAGGGACACACGGATTAACAGTCCGTTGCTCTACCAACTGAGCTATAGGCCAATATTTGGTGCCCCCACCATGATTCGAACACGGCACCTACTGATTACAAATCAGTTGCTCTACCAAATGAGCTATAAGGGCATACTATTATTTAACAGAGTATAGCACGACAAAATTATTTTGTCAACCGTGTCGTGCTAATTTAGGAGAATTCTACTGTGTTTTGGAACACCTGCTAATAGGTACTCCATTTGATCCGCAAGTATTGTGCGGTTTTGTAGAATCATGTTTTCGTAGTGATTTGGAACATATGGCACATATAGTAATTCCATACGTGCTTGTTTCAATGTTTTATGGCTTTTTTTGCTGTTACATTCTTTACATGCAGTAACAACATTCATCCATGTGTTTTCACCACCCAAAAATTTAGGGACAATATGGTCCCTGCTAAGGTGATGATAATTCGGGAAGTGTCCCCCGCAATATGCACACACGTACCTATCCCGACCAAATAATGTTTTGTTACTTAGTGCAACATTTGCATGTTTGTATGGATTAAATCCGTGTCCTTTAACAGCAATAATACTTGTTGTTTCTAAATAACTTGTTTGACCGTCACGTTGTGTTCCACCACGATATTTTGCAATTACTTCTCCTAGTGCCCAAGCCACCGCATTTTTTGCGTGATATGTAATAGCTTCATCATTTGAAATCCATTGTCTTGGTATACCAGATATATCTAAAGTTAACACAGACATGTTTATTCCTTTCTTAGACTATGTTGGTGAATTCTGCAGGAATCGAACCCGCATTTCCACGATCGGAACATGGTGTTCTATCCATTGAACTAAGAATTCAATCTATGCGTAAGTATCTGTCATTGATCCTGAATCATGCAATAAATTACCCACATCATTATAAATTTTTACATGATGTGATTTAACACGTTGCGTAAATTCTAATGCTGAAACAAAACTATTAAAAAAGATATCTCTTGTTTCTAAAATACCATTGACCCAGTCATGCGTTCTAACCCTATGTTTTGCCATTGTTTCACTCTCCTGTAAAGTATTTAACCCAAATATTTTTTGTTTTATTTGTGTAATTAGTCAAAGACCATTGATTTAGTTTGGCATTTAGCCATGGGGTTTTGTACGTTGATAATAACTTATCAGCAATCATTTTACTTTCAGTAGCATGTGCGGCAAACATTGGTACAAACCAAGGTATTTCACTACTACCAACTAACGGTACACCTTGACTAATCAAGTCTGCACCAACAATATTAAATGTTTCACTAAAACTAACTTGTAGTCCTATATCCATACTAGCACACAACTCTAGAAATTGTTCTCTAGGTGTCCATTGGTGATTAATCAATTGATGACCTGTATCTGCTAGTTGTTCAAAAAATCCTTTTAGATTGTTAATAACAGGTCCACCGTTCATTTCAATACGACCTGCATTAACGTGAAATCTTAATTTCTTACCAATGCGATTTGCAAAATCCAATGCGGCCACTGCTTGAACCATGTGGTTCTTTAATGGTCTTACTGCACCAAAACAACCTATGTCAATATATTCTTTGTTTCTATCAAATTTCTTTGATACGTAGTCTTGTGGATAATAGTTAGGTAAATAAATTACTCGTTCATTTGTTTCTTTATCAGTCCAACTATTGCGGACTTTTAAATATGTTTGCACTTCATCTAACATTCTAGGTGCGTTGATACCTAAAATAATGTTTTTGTAACTACTATACTCGGCAATCCAATCCATTGCCATACCCTCACCTGCCATGAAAGGCATTTCGCTATGTATGCGAATGATCCATTTAACGTTGGGGTGTAGTTTACACAGCACAGCAAACTTAGTGGGCACTACCCATAGTGCCTCAATAATTACGTGTGTTGGTTTATATTTGTTAACTTCTCGGTCAATGCAGTTGTTATCATGCACAACAACTAAATTTGATTCTACATTAGCATCAACTAGCATGTCATTCATAAAACTAGCTGAATTGTATAAGCCAGTGCTTAATCCAATATGCGAATGTAGTACGCTATGGTAATCTTCTCTGCGTTTTAAAATGAACAATACTTTTGCCATACATTGGTACCTTAATGATAATACTTAGTCCAAATATAGTGACACTAATATTTCATATATCATTGTCTTCTTCGGTAGCATCAAATATTTCTACGCTAGACAATTTAACACCATACTTCTCTCCGGTAGCAAATATAAAGTCTCTCCATTCTTCTGCCGCGGCTTGGTCTTTCCAAATACGCTTAACACAGCCAGCGCCAGCAAATTCATGGTAGCCTGGGGTTTTATCTTGACTTGTCATTAAGGCAGCTTTAGCAAAAGTATCATTTATAAACTCAACTTCATTATCAGAGTACTTATCATCGAAATGAGTTTTTGGATTCGTAAATGTAACGATTGTATACTTAGTATATTCCATTAATGTCCTTAAACAGTTTTAGTATCCGGAGTTGTTGGTGTATCCGACGTTGTTGGAGTATCTGATGTTGCCGGTGTTGCTGGTGTATCAGGGGTTGTTCCGGTTAGCAATTCATCAACGGGGTCAGTATCATTATCACCTATTTCAATGCTAGTAATCTCAACACCGTATTTTTCTGCTGATTGTAATAAAAATGATTTCCATGCTTCAGCCGCGGCTTGGTCTATCCAATATCTTTTGAGTCCGCCATTGTCACCAGTATGTAATGCTGTGTGCATTATACCGGAACTTGCATGTTCTTTTAATTTTACTAAAGAATCTTTGTTAAAAGATTTTATAGAATCACTAAATTCTTCAAAATCTGTAACCGCAAAAGTGACTAGGGTGTATTTTGTGTATTTTGGCATATTATTGTCCTTTGTTATACTATTTATCATGTATAATAGAATAATTTATTTTATAATGTAATTTTGGGGTGACTGATGGGATTCGAACCCACAACAACAGGAATCACAATCCTGGACTCTACCATTGAGCTACAATCACCATAACTGGTACCAGCGGTGGGAATCGAACCCACTCAAGAACGCTAATCTGGCGCTAAAAGGCTTATAAGACCTCTCTGACTTCCAAGTCTCGCTGGCAATATTCAACACCCCGTAGCCGGGATTCTGTTCTATCCTAACATTAATCTTTGCCACAACCCGAACCAATAGTGCAAGTGTTACCTGATTCTGTTTGTGTTGCTTGTTATATCACGGTGGTTTAACGAAATAACAAAGTAAATTTCAGACAAATAACAAAGTAAATTTCTCCCACTCGCACTTGCCACAAGTCCCGAACTTCCTCTGTTGCCAGCGTTAGGTCGGATGTTGAAATACTGGTACCCCCGCTCCGAGTTGAACGGAGAAAATTTTTCCTTTTGAGAGAAACGACTTTGCCAATTTGTCCACGGGGGCATAAATACATTATGAACTCTAATGAATATACAGAATTTATGTTATTGTATAAACACTTTTCTGATGAAAAGTATAAGGCACGTGCATCTTATACAAACAGTAAAGAATTTGTTCTTGATCCTATTCTAACAAGTGAACTAGCAAATGAATTTGTTCAATTAGAATTGTTTGGTACCGACGGCAAGAGTTGAACTTGCGACACCCTGTTCTTCAGACAGGTGCTCTACCAACTGAGCTACATCGGCATATTGGTGCCTCAACCTAGATTCGAACTAGGCACCCCCGCCTTATCAAGACGGTGCTCTAACCAAATGAGCTATTGAGGCAATGATTGGTGGTAATAGATGGACTCGAACCATCGATAGACTGCGTATGAAGCAGTTGCATTAGCCGCTATGCTATATTACCTTGGCACCCCCTGATGGACTCGAACCACCGCATGTCGGAATCAAAATCCGATGCCTTACCAACTTGGCGAAGAGGGTATATTCTTTGGCGCTCCCGGAAGGGTTCGAACCTCCGACTCCTGCGTTCGTAGCACAGTACTCTAATCCACTGAGTTACGGGAGCATATTTTTATTATTAGTTACATGCTTGATAAATACTGTATGACTATACCTAAATATCAAGCAGAAGTAAAATTACCATATCCATTAAAGGATCCATCATGTATTGACTTAATCAATACAGATAAGGCAGCTGGTAAAGGAGAACCAATACAAGGAAGAAAATTTCTTTATGTTGGCTCTACTGAAATTATTGATACTATTATAAATCCAGAATTATCAGAAATTTTTAAATCAAAAAATCTAACACCTATGTGGGTCCTTGTATTTGGACATGCACGTAGAGATTTATATCCTAACTTTCCGGACATTGTTCATAGTGATGTTTTTGAAGTTGATGGCAAATGGGTAAAGATACCCTTTTCTATCAACTGGGAACTTTCTGAAACCGATGCAGAATTCAAATGGTGGGACGTAGCTGGTGCTAAAGAATGGTATTCTGATGTCAAAACAGTTAGACCAAACGAACCTAGAACTAGAATTAGAGGTTGCTGGTACGGTAATGTAGAACCAATAACAGTAAACTTTGCACATAACTTTGAACGTTTACACACATATACACTTAAAAGACATTGTACAACTTTGGTAAACCCAACTGTACCACATAGTGTAACTTATCCACCAGGTGCAGAGTATAGAGCTGGATTAAGCTATCGTTTTCCCTTAGAACAGATATCTACATGGGAACAAGGATACGAACTCTTTAAAGAATTCTGTATTTAATTTTTGTTATTCATTAGTACTCTATGCTTAACCTTTCAGGGGTCAGGGCGTTGTTCTCACAAAGTACTAGTGAATAACGCAATTTCTTGCGTTATGTTGGGGTCGATACCCCAACCAGTGATTTTAGTCTCTGCGTTATCGCCACAGATTTCATCCTACTGTCCGCCCGTTTGCCCATGTTTTACGTGCGGGCTAGGACCTCGTTTCCTATGCACACGTTGTACTAAGTTACACTAAATTAGGAATTTTTTTCCTAGCTTGGATGTATGCTTCAGCACGTTTAAACTTATCATCAATAAGTTTTTGTTTCTGTTCTTCAGTTAAGAACTGACTAGCGGAAGCAAAAGCCTGTTTAACAATTTGTTCGTTTAATTTAGTATAATCTATATTTTTATACTCCATCATTTTCCTTTCATAAAAACAAAAACCCCTGAAAACTTTCATCTTCAGGGGTTTCATAAACTTGTTAGAGTGTTACTTTAAGTGTAACTGACTCCTGCTATGAAACCCCTACGTAAACTTGTATCATTATATGACCAGCGAATACTTGGGATATTTTTACCCTCAAAGGCTGCCAATGGCATCTGCATTGATGCTATCGTATGGTTCAGCAATTGACAGTTAATATGTTTCATAGTATAGTTATTTATCCCTGTTTACAAATTAGTACAAATAAGTACTCCTTTTTGATTCATTACGTGTAGTATAGCAAAGTCTTGATATATTGTCAAACACTTTGTTGCCCAAAACACTAATACGTAGCGGTCCCGGGTTTTTCTTCGTATTGACTGAGGTTGTCAGGTAGTTGATAGTCTCTACGGTCCATAAGGATTTTTACTTCCGGGCCATACTCATCGAATCCTTCCCAGGGGCTACCCAATGCTAGTGTCAATTTTACGTTGTCTGTTTCATTGTCCATACCATGAACCCAACTACCATCCATTAAGAATGCACCGTCTACTTCTGGAACATGAACGTCACCTGTCTTTGTTCTAAAGAATAATGTATCAGTTCGTCCTTGCAACACAATACGAAACTTATGTTTCTTTGTACCCACTTCATGTATCTTACTGTCTATGTGTATTGCATTCTTTGCACCTGGTTGAGTGATAAGAATCATTAATCTACTACGCATACCTATCCAAGGAAACACAACATTGTCAAAGTATTCTTTGATAGTAGGAGGAGTGTGACTAGCCCAAACAAACTCACCTTGATGACGATTAGATATGCTTTCAGCACCTAGTTGTCCCGTCTTAGTTACTAAGGGAATCATACTGATTTCTCTATAGGCATCCCAAAACACAGCATCTGTGTTTAGTAAAGGTTCTATTTCTTTAACTGCTTGTTGTTTGTTGATTGGTGGCAAATCAACCGTTGCAAATAATAAATTAATACTCATCTTAGATTCCAAATAAAATTTTTCTTGCATCCTCATACGTTGTATTGTGTTGATTCTTATCTGCCTTCATTCCAATTATAGTTCTGTCATTGGTACTTGTTGTGTTGTCCCAATCATGGTATATTGTTGTGTTAAATAATATAGCATACTCTTGAGAAAAACACAAAGATTCTAATCGGTTTGGAGTACTTAACGTAGGGTCAGCTATATATGATATTTTTTCATGCGGAACAATACCATCTGATGAGTACCAGCTTGTAATGCAATTAGTGTCATGGACAAAAATGGGATAGTTAATTCTAAATTGTACAGGTTTATTAGTTGCACCGTTTATGTCAAGATGTATAGGACTTTTAACGCCTGGGAGTGTTGTTAAAAAAGCCGCGCTTTTATCTAAGTTCAACAAACGTTTAACTGGGTTGTTATCTATAACCAAAGACAAATCTTTTTCATCCTTTACATAAAATTCTTTTGTTTGATAACTAGGAACTATTTCTTGAATTGCGGTAACGCTTTTATTATTAGATACAACAAACTCTGACTTATTGGCAATACTTTGTAATAGCTTAATGTATTCAGGTAATCCTTCGTATGTAAACGTTATATAATATGGACTACAGTCTTTGATTATAGTAAACATGTTATTTTAAATCCACAATTAATATCTGTTGCATGACACCATTGAACATCACATGACCATCACTGGGTTTAAACACAACATCAGGGAATGCTTTTCTCAAGTGATAATTTTTACTTATCTTAAAAAATCTATCATTGTACGTATTGAATGATAAAATGTACTGTTCACAGTTTTGTTCTTTTGCTCTGATAAATTGGTCAGTCATGGTATATGTGTGTATATAGGTTTTCATATAACCTAAACCACTAACATGATTTTTTGCATTTGAGAACCAACGAAACCCACCTTGATAAACTTTTTTGCTATCCATGTCTCGTATCATTCCACCACTACCACCCCAAATTCTATCGTTAACATATACCAATGTATATGTGTCTATCTTGTCATCACGAATCAAACTAAGTAAACTCCATGGCAATTGATAACCATAGTTTTCATGAAAGTTGTCTACGCTATCAGTTTCAAAAAATTCTAGTAATCCATTAGTTAGTTTGTCAATGAATTCGGTTTTATTTTCTGTTGATAATGTTAATGTATCAATCTTATCCATGTTATTCAGCTACTACACCAACTAAGTGCAATCTTTCCATTTCAGAACAGTTAATAAATGTATGGTTTTTTCTGGTATCAGCCCAATAAACATTTCCTGTTTCCATGTATGTTATCGAAGCGGTAGTATCATTTTCTTTGAAAACAAAGTAGCACTCAGGATTAGTAATCAATGGGAAATGTACTCTAGGTGTAGAATCTTTATGTATACTATAACAACTCATCCTATTGACCCACATAAATCGTGTTCTGTACATCTTATAGTCAACGATTAGTTTTTCAAAAATCGTGTCTTTGAAGTATGGATTCAACATATTGTACTCTAGTTCCATACCACGATTTCTACCAACAGCACTATTCCATTCATTTTTAGTCCATGGCTGATTAGTCTCTGGATTTATTTTTGATTCAGTCACCCATGGCTCTGATTCAGATTTATACTGTAAACCGGCTTGACGACCTTTGTGACCACTGCTTGTCCATTGAATGCCGGGTTCTAATCTATGATATTCAGCTAGAATGTCTGTTATATCAATCGAATTTAATATTTTTATCATAATTAATGTTTCCAAACTCAATCATACTTACTCTAGGGTTAGTTAACCAAAAATCAATTGCTTGTAATACTTCGCTATACAATATAGGATCTTTATCCGGATAACTTTCTAAATAACCCATTTTTAGCAACAACATAGGTAAAGGATTATTTTTTTTAATCTCTATATGAGCCATCTCTAAATGATATTTATTAGTATAATAGGGATTATCTCTTTTACCCATAACATATTCATTGGAGCCCATACTACCAGAAGTAATTACCTTAACAAAAGGTGCTGTCTTTTTTAATATAAATGTTTGTATGTTATGACAATATGCATTATTAAAAAAATAATCGCAATTAGAATCTTTTACAAAATCAATAACATCTAATGATTTTAACTCTAAATCATAGCCAGTAGTTCTAGATAAACCTATTACCTCATGACCTTGATTAACAAAATAATTGTAAATTGCTAACCCTAGTCCTTTGGTGTGTCCTGTGATAATAATTTTCATCTTATATAATATAGTTCTTGATGCTGATTGTTTGGTCTACCTAAATGTACTGCATTGGTATTTTGTTTAAACCATTCTAAATCGTAAAAACTATTAAACGACTCTGTTTCTTTGCTTATGTAATTAAAAGTATCTGTGACTAACACAGAAGTGTTTAGCCAATATGCAAACTTTTCACACTTTAATGTATTACCCGATATATTATCATACCGTTCTGATAGCCATTTATTAAATGTAGGGTAAATATCTTTGCTCCAAATAGTAAACAATATTATTCCATTTGGATTTAACATTTTTTTCAAATCATTTAACTCATCCATTGTTTGTTCAAAAGTAGTATGAGTGAATACACTATAGCATAATATAACATCAAATTTCCTACCCATTGGGACATTTGATAATTTTAAATTTTTATCACCATTTGGATTCCAAGCCTGATGCCATTTATCATAATGTAAAAAATTACAATCTGTGTGTATACTTGTTGCAGCCATAATGGATTTTAACATTATGTCTGCACCAACATATTTTTGTGTGTTTATATAACCTCGGGCGCTATTAAGATAGTTACCTTGGTTACACCCATAGTCTAATATAGAAACATTTTTCCAATCAATGTTTAACATGTTGGAACTAAAAACTTGAAATAAGTTTTTATTATCTGGTTGCAAATATGTTTTAAATTGTTCCATTGAGGCCATATATAGTATTAAGTTTTGTTAGTGTATCATTATTTAAGTCTTTATAACCTCTGCTAAGATATTTTTTATAACGTCCCGTAATACTTTCAACAGGCCAATCAAATATATCATCGTTTAATCTAATTACTTTATTGATTATATCGTGCATTGTACTTTTATTTGTAATGTAACGAACACCGTCATATGCAATAGCACCCATTGTATAATCTACACAATTTAATCGTTCTTGTACTGTTATTGGATGCACAAATGCTTGAAATTTAAAACCATCAATAGTCCAATAAGTACCGCTATTACCCAACCAATTGGTTTCTTTAATAGAAGTAGCCAATGGTTGAATATAGTGTTTTACTTCTGCAAACTGTTCTTCATTGGTACAACATATATCTAAGTCATCAGGTAGCCATTTAGGAGTATATCCTATTTCTTTTTCAAGCAACCATGTCATATAGCTACCTGTTATAAACGGTCCTGTTTCTAAATTAAGGTCTACTACATTAGTGATAAAATTTATTGGATCGTTCATTTTATACCTATAATCATGTATCTAGTGAATCCCCATGTTTCATATTGAAAATGTTTTGTACCTGTGAATTTATATTCACTAAGTGGATAATGAGTTATAAAATCATCTAATGATGCACTATGTACATAATGGTCATCATGCGGCATGTCATTACCCTGAAGTACTATTCGTGTACCATCAGGTATGTTGTTGAACCAATCCATTGATTCAAAATGTTCTGTTGATGTATTGATAACTAAATCTCTATCACCTTCAACTACTTGATTGCAATCTTGTGTGAAGGCTTTGAAAATCCAATTACGATACACCCAGTTTTGATTTACTAAATCAGCAATAATTTCACATTGTGGGTCAACGTCATAACTTCTGATATTGTTAACTTTAAATTTCCCACGACTTAATAAAAGAAAGGCTGTCATGCCATACCACCCACCATAGATGTGAGTTGTATTACTACTCCAGCCTGTTTTCTCTAATTCTTCACACAGCCAAATTTTACTGCCAACTTGACCGCTAGAAAAAGCGTCCTTATCAACTTCCATTTTACAATGCTACTTTACCGATCGCATTGACAATTGCGGCAATCTTACCAATTGCTTGTAATTGCTGTACAGTTAAACCCTCTTTTTTCAAGTTCTCGTAGTGATTCTTAACACAGAATTCACACTTACCAACAATACTTGCGGCTAATGCATACATTTCAAATTTCTTTTTACTTACCCCACCGTGATTAGCGTATGCATTCATGCGTAAGCCAGGGGGCAAACCTTTTAATGATGCATCTTCTGTCATTTCAACAAATGGATAATAAATGTTATTCATTGCCATTAATGCTGATGCTGTTTTCATTGCATTGCGTTCTGCATCTGCATTTTCTGAAAACAATGGGCTATTCATTTCAATTTCAAATGCCAATGCACCGTTGTTTGCGGCAATGGCTGCGGCGTATGCACATGCATGAGCGTCAACTGGATCAAGTCCATGTCGTGTCATAATTGATTCTAAGTTCAATTTAATATCTTTACAATAATCAGGGATAGCATCTTTAACTGTGTCTACCCAATTACCGTTAACGTTGATTGGTGGAACGTTAACTCCATTTATATCTTGCGGCTGATTCATTTTATTTTCCTTGTGTGTTACAAGAGGGACAATGTTCCCTCTTGAGATAATCAAATAACTCTTGAAAGTTCATTGTCGTGCTCCTATTATAGTGTATCGCCACCGATTGGACGACTGCATGGGCATAGTTCGCCAGTTTGCAATGCGTCTAATACACGCAATGTTTCATCTGGGTTACGACCAACATCTAAGTTGTTAACTGTAACGTGCTGAATAACATTGTCTGGATCGATGATAAATGTAGCACGTAATGCGGCACCTGCTGGACCATAGAAGATACCCAATTGTTGTGCTAATGATACCTCATCACGGGCAACATCGGCAAAACTCCATGAGTTTGTTTTCTTCAAATCTTCATGTGCATTACGCCATGCCAATTTACAGAACTCATTATCTGTTGAACCGATTAACAATACTGCATCACGGTCAGCAAATTGACTGTTCAATGCATCATATGCTACGATTTCTGTTGGGCAAACGAATGTAAAATCTTTTGGATAGTACACAACAATTTTCCACTTACCTTCGAAACTTTTTTCTGTGATTGTTTCGAATGCATTGTCTGGTGTCAATGCGCCTGGCTTAACGCCTGTTACTGCAAAGCTAGTTACTTTATCGCCTATAGTTTTCATAATTACTCCTGTGTGTTAAATTATTTCTGTGACCTACAGTTGGGGCAAATCAACTCTAGGTTATCTTCTGAATTGTCGTATGTATTATTGTTTTTATGATTAACAACTAAAGGAATTTCTTGTTTGTTGTGTGTTTCGTTGTGACAAATTTCACAACGATGACCACGTTGCTCAATCAAATATCGTTTCAACCAATCAGGAATCTTAGCCCATGGCTTAGTGTTTCCCTCTTTCCATTCTGAAACAAGTAATCTACTACGATGTTCAGCTTGGCATTTGTTGTTACAATATTTGTTGGTAAAACTATGCCCTTTACTGGGGTTAAGTTTTCCGCAATTGAGACAAGTAAAGCAAGTGTTCATAAAGTCCTTAATATAAAAGCATATTACAAAACTACTTATGCTCTACAATTACGCATTATATGCTACTATATTGATTATTCTTCGCTTTTGGGAAAACCATTGCTATGACGGTCACGCACTTCGTCTAAGTCCTGAAACAATCTATGTTCTTGTGCTGTCAATTTATCCTTGTGTGTCTTACGTGGATTACCACACAAATAACATTCTGGATTACCACAATCCATTGCATGATGTTTAGCCAAACGATGTGGTTCTTTGATAGTTTTATCTTGATTTGTTAAACCATGTGCTTTAGCAATCTTAACTTGCTTTGCGACAGCATTATCATCTTTAAGCATTCTTTTTGAATGTTTGATTTTATCTTGTTCAGTACTCATGATTTCTCCTTCAAAATATTGGTCACCGTTTCAATACATTTTTTTGTAGCATCTCTCCAAATCAATAGTTGCTCTATTGAAAAGTTTTCTTTAGGTATATTGGTAAATTCATGCAGTTTAGTAATTAGTATGTTTGGTTCATTGTGATAAATTTCTTTCCAAGACACAAGCAACATAGAATCATATTTTTTACTAAAAAATTCATTATATTTTTTAATTCTAAATTTAATAAATGGCATTTGCGTAGATACCGATTCTAACGCAATATTTTCGCAATCAGAGGTATATTTACCTAAATGTATAAAGGTAAGTTCTTCTATATCATCTAAATCATATGTAATACGAATAGATTTTTTAAAATTATCATGTACTAACTGTCCATCACTAATATGTGCTGAAGTATAATATGGTTTATTATCTAAAGGGGTTTGAGTAAGTATATGATTGATTTTTATATTGTCGGCTGTTAGTATACCATATGATGGGCTAGGTATGTCTTTTAAACCATATTCATGTGTGTTACCATTCTTGCTTAATGGTATGATATCTTTAATATTTCTTTTAGCACTTACTATAAAGTGACACAAGAAATTACCACCTGATGCATTGATGTAAGTTATAGGTATAATATCTTCGTTCATAATTTACGCTTTATGTAAGGAGTAATTGTTTCGATGCATGTTTTTGTGGCATTTCTCCAAATCAATAGTTGCTCTATTGAAAAGTTTTCTTTAGGTATATTGGTAAACAAATTTAACTTATCAATTATAATAGCAGGATCTAAATGATATAGTTCTTTCCAACTTATGCATAGTGTATTTTCTTTATCACTATTTTTGAAAAATTTATTGTATTTCATTGTTATCCAAGTAATGTCTGCTAGATATTTGGGCAAATCTTCTTTATTTTTATTTTGTGTGTCTACATGAAATTTACCCAATGATGCCGGAACTAATTCATTTACATCATTCATGTCATATGTAATTTTTATATGCTTTTTAAAATAACTATTGACTAAATCAATATCACTAATATGTGCAGACGTATAATATGGTTTTAGATTATTTTCAATATTTTTTACATACTCTTTGATATGATTGATTTTATCTATATCAGGTATACGTATTCCCCATGTAGGGTGAGGAATATCTTTTAACCCATGTTCATGTGCATTGCCGTGTTTACTTAACTGTATAATATCTTTAATATTTCTTTTAGCACTTACTATAAAGTGACACAAGAAATTACCACCAGTGCCGTTCATGTAAATGATAGGCACAACATCTTCTATCATTTTAATTTGTCACCTAATATTCTAATGATTGAATCAATACAAAATGCAGTTGCTTTTCTCCATACATACATGTGTTCTTTTGAAAAGTTTTCTTTAGGTATCCCGGTAAAATTACTTAATTTTTCTATCAGTACTGATGGATCTAAATGATACAACTCTTTCCATGTTACATAACACACATTGTCGTGACCTTCTTCATATTTAAAATATTTACTGTATTTTTTAAAGAAAAAACGCATTGATGGTAAATGATGCCATAACGTATCTGTAGTTTCGTTGAATATTTTTTCTTCACAGTCTAGTGCATACTTACCCATAAATACCATAGTAAGTTCTTCAAAGTCATCTTTATCATATACAATTCTAATTGACTTTTCAAAATTGTCAAGGATAGTTTGATTATTTAAAATATGTGCGACTGAGTAGTAAGGCTTTGTTTTATCCGAGCCGTCCGGTAATGTAGTTAACAAATAGTTGACCTTAATATCATCAGGTACTTGTAACGGATAAGGAGCTCCGGGAAAATCCTTTACACTAGAGTGTGCATTTCCATATCTGCTCAACAATAATTTATATTTTTCGTAATTATTATATTTTGCTGTTACAATAAAATGGCAAAGAAAATTGCCACCTGTACCACCAGCATAATTAATTGGAATAATATCCCGATTCATCAATGTTTCTTTCTATAATCTTCTACTGCGGCTTTGATGGCGTCTTCTGCGAGGATGGAGCAATGGATCTTGACTGGGGGAAGGGCGAGTTCCTCGGCGATTGCTGAGTTCTTAATGGTTGCAGCCTCATCCAATGTTTTACCTTTGACCCACTCTGTGACAAGGCTTGAAGAAGCAATTGCCGACCCACACCCATATGTCTTAAATTTGGCATCTGTTATTAATCCTGTATTAGGGTCTACTTTAATTTGCAGTTTCATCACGTCACCGCAAGCTGGGGCACCGACCATTCCCGTACCTACATCTGTATCTTCTTTACCAAAACTACCCACATTGCGTGGGTTTTCATAGTGGTCAATTACTTTTTCTGAATATGCCATGATAGTAAGTTCCTTGTACAGTATTTAGTCAACTAAATCGTCCGGTATAACAATCCATCCTAACTTAAACAAATCTTCACGTATTTCGTCAGTAACCATTCCCTCACCAACAAACGCTTGTAGTTCAAGATATCTTTGTTTTTGTTCATCATTGAAGTTTGCGATTTCTTCTTCAGTTGGTTCATTTCTGATACCGCTACAGTACCAATCAATATAATCACCTTGTTCACGCATGTCAGCGATAATACCACCCGCATGTCTCCAACTACAGCTCCAGCGTTTTTCAGTTAGTATGGGCCACACATCATTTTTTGTAAAGTTTCTATTACACATTGATGCGTACAAATTTTGTGCATAAACTTCATCACCTTTGACTTTATCACATATCCATTGGGTACTACGCAAGTCATATTCTAAGTTATCTTTTTGCCATTCAGGGTCAACAAGATTTTCTTCGTCTTGTTGTTTGGCAGTTTTCCAAAAATCCATATAGTCTTCAGAAGGTTCTTTACCTTCTTTTTTTGTACGCTCAATGTATTTTTCTAATTGAAAAGTATGTCGTTGTTTGCTACTGTTTACTTTAGTCATCAACTATCTCCATCCACGTGTGGTCTCCCATGTATTTAACCTGAGTTATGTAATCATAATCTACAGGTTTACCCGTATTCCAATCATTTGGTCCATGTGATGTTAGTATCATTTTTTGTTTTCGTGTGTCAAACACTAACCAATAACAATGACCCATAACAATTTGAAATTGATATTCTGCGGCATAGACCATATCAGTTACGTCAAGTCTGCGCTTAATATCTTCTGCTTGTTTTTGCAACACATTAACCAGTTGCATTATTCTATCATATTCTTGCTGGGCATACAACCTAGCATGGTTAATCATGATATCTTTTTGTTTGGTTACGGGCACCAAATCAAATTTAGGTCCACCTGCTTCTGTGGGATATTCACTAACATTTCTGTTAAAGAACGGGACAAGAGAATCTCCTACTTTTAAATCATAGCTAGTCCTGCCTTTGGCAAGATTGCTCTTGTCTTCTTCACTCATGTTACTTAAAGAATATCAATGCCATAGCAACTGCTTGAGCCATGAAACCAAATCCAATCGTGATAAGATTTAATACATCACGTTGAATAATTGCTTTCATAAAGAACAAACCCAATGCCGCCCAAACAATTAACACTATTTCAATAGGTGGCATAGTGTCTGTAACGCCAACCATTAGCCCAATTAAGTTTGGAGCAGTAGCACCAAACAAACATAATATTGCCATCCAATGAATTGTTTCAGACGATAAATGAGTAATCTTTTCTTTAAAGTCTTTACCAAATTCATTTATTGTTTTTGCCATTGAATCAATTATTGCGTTAATCATCATTTTTTCCTTTGTGTGATTGGTTGTCTTCATAAAATACATGATTTCCAATTTTTGCTACTCTGTGTAATTTCCAATTGGGATTTATGTAATCTGCATGATAGTATAATGCATTTTTTATACCATCCAATCTAAATCCTTCTAGCATAACTTTTTTAGCTACTTCATAACTTTCTCTGTATGCTGAATTATTAATTGGTTTAGTTTTTTCTAATCCATTTGTACAATACCATGAAAATTGACAAACTACTTTTTCCATAATTACATCTTTTTGGTATACTACTGCACAAATATCTTTTGGAAATCGTGGGTCGTTTACTCTGTTTAGTGTTACTTGTGCTACTGCTACTTTACCCTCAAACGGCTCATAACCTGCTTCACGGTAAATGTTTTGTGTCATACAATTTAAACGTTTTTCAACTGTCTCAACTGGTATGTTTTGGACATATTTGTCTTGACCACGATAGTAGTCCATTTTGTAATGCGTGATGCTTTGTGTTATAAGAGCAATTATTATTGCGCCCATTAACATATACACACTTCTAATTACATTTTCCATCTTGTTCTCCTTTTTATCAAGTTCCCCCGACTTTTAGGGACAAAAATAGAGTATAACAGAAAAGTCTGTTTTGTACAATATTTTTGGTTAATGTACCCAACAATCACAGTTACATGCGACAACTTGGTCGATGGCATCTGAGACTGGGTAAGTCGCCGGTAATAATATACCTGAAGTATAATATGGGTTTAGTGATGCTGGTATCAAGTTTTGATATTGTGACGCTCCTAAACTGCCGGGTACTGCAGGTCCACCCGTGTCTACAGGTGTACCGTTACTAGTACTACTACTAATATTACTACCAGATGATGTATTAGTTGCACCAAATGGTGGATTAGACGTTGTTATATATTGCTGTGTAGTAGGATCATAATAACCTGCTGGTACTACTGCGGTTCCCGGAGGATATGCCGGGTTAGTTGTTCCTGCTGATGTACTTAATGTGCCATTACCTAATAATTGTTTTTGTTGTTCTGGTGTAATTGTATCAGAAATATTATTGTTTAGTATTAAACCTGCACTATTCAACCTTGATTGATTTCTATTTTCTCTAGTCATAGCCACAAGACTTTGACCGGTAATTGAATCTTGTTCTATAATATTTTCTATAGTTTGTGAAGCCATATGTGGGTTAGTATCTTTTGCAAAACTAGGTACTGAGTCAGTAAAACTATACATGGTCATAGGGTATGGATTAAGGTTGGGTACCGGACTTCCTGGTGGAGTGTTTGGTAATGGATTTGATCCTAATCCAATATTTCTTGCACGTAATTCATTGTTTAAGTATTCACCTATGTTATTCCAATTTGCATTTAATGCATTTGCTACAGTTAAATTATTATTGCGTATTGAAAATATTTCATCATTTGCTTGATTAATGTATAACTGTACAGGGGTATTCATTCCAGGCCATCCAGGATCAAGTACAGTTCTACCACCTAAAGTATCATCTCTAACACCTGCAGTATTTGTTCCACCAGTACCAATATCTCCATTAGCCTGTACAGGGAGTGTTCCTGTAGGTGGACCTTGCACAGTTATATACTCAGTCGGTGCATCTGGTGTTGGGGGAGGACCATCCTGATTAACAGTGGTAGTAGTATATAAATAAGGAGTTCCGGGGAAAAATTCATATCCTGTTATTCTACCAAATGTTCCCTGACGATTAGACTTTGCATCTGCATCATTTGTGCCAAACGATGTGACATATGCCGATGCACCGCAATTATTCGGGGTCAAAAATACCAATGGTAAAGGTCCAGTACCTCTACCGTAACCACCACCTGGATTTGTTAGTGAAGAAGATACTGTATAATACCAATGGTCTATTCTAGGTTGTCCTGGATCCGTTACTTTTCCAGTATCAGGATCAATCGTTGGTGGTATATAAGGTTGTTGTTCAACATTATATTTGTATTGAATTATATCTGCTTCCCCAAGTTCCCATGTAACTGCTAAAAATAATTGATTGTATATATTAAATAATTTTCTAGTTGCCAATGCATCAATTTGTTGTTCTATTGTTGCCCAAGGATAAGGCAAACAACTCATACATCCAAAAAAGTTTGAAAATGTAAACGTATTATACGGGCCGTCTCCTAATGCAACAATGCCAAGACTTGTTTGTGCTTCTGTAATAGCTGTTGGTACATTAGTACCGTTTGTTAATGGTAACCCTTTGTTTGTTTCCATTGTTCCAGAAACTTGTGCAAATTTCTCAATAGGCACACCTTGAATATTTGTAATCTGTTGCATCGTTCTACTGAACGCACCAGCGGCTATTGCTACGTCAGGCGGTAGAATATTGTTCAAATAACTACCAAAACCTTTGGGCAATGTTTGGATATTTAATTGTGTTGGCGTTGATTGTGCATTGTCACCGGGTTGCGCTGTTTCAATTGGTGTGTCTTGTTGTGTAGCCCCGTTGTTATTGTTTTGAAAAAAACCTGCCATTATATTGAACTCCCTATACCAGTAGCCAATGATCCAATTGTTCTACCAACTGTTGAACCATATGCATCACCTAAGGGTGTTGCAACCGTCGGTAATGTGTTATTTTGTTGCGGTGTACTTGTTGTTGATTGTGGTGCAGGTGCACTTGTCGGTGATCCAGGAGGAATAATAGTACCAATTAAATTATTCATTGTTTCAGTACTTAATGCGGGATTTACTCCAGTACCAATATATATTGGATAATATGTTTTACTATTTGTAGGTCCTGGATTAGCGTTATACACAGGAACTGTCAATGATTGATAACTAGTTGGAAATAGTTTTTGTACATTCAATAAATCAGCTAAACTAGTTAGACCTTTTGTTTTACAATTTAGTGATATTAAAATACTATCTAAATCTACCCCTACGATAACCAACAATGCCGCATATACTTGTTGTTGTTGTAGATTTGAAACACCTTTATTATTTAACACAGTAGTAATATCAGTTGGAGTTAATCCTGATGCAATCAATGCCAAAGTAAGTGACGGTGTTATTGCATTGTTCTTTTTAAGTGTTGCTAATAGATTACTAGGCAAACCAAATGATGATATCGTTGATAAATCTATTGCACGACCCAATGCAATCATATCTTGACCAAATGCAGGACCTGCCAACGATACACCAGTAATATCACTAGAAATCAAATCGTTTTGATTACTAAATGTACCTTCTAAAAAGTGTATAGAATTTTGCATTGACATGATAGCTTGGTTGGAGTATTGTATAAATGCTCCACTAGCCATAAACGAACCTAAAAAATCTGTATAATAATTAGTAGTTCCCAATGTATTATTGTAGTTAAATTCATTCCATGCTTGTAGTGGATATAAATGTAAATACCCCCAACTTGCAACTTGTCCGGTGTAGTCAGCGCCGCCCCAACCTGGATCACCGGTATAGGTAAACGTAGGTGGCTTTGAGTTTCCTAACCCTGGTATACCGCCTGTTGGTTGTGATCCGTTTGCCATAATTGTATTACCCTTTTATTTGCAAAAACCTAGAAGTTGAGAATCCTCCGCCAGGACCTTTTGCATCGACAAAAATATTAGTATCTCCTGTAGTGCCAGGCGAGTACGGTCCATATGAGAACGATCCAGATGCACTAGTACTTTTATTTCCTAATGTATCAGATACTGATACACCATCGGGATCTGGATAAGCACCTGTTACACTCCAAGATACCGTTAATACAGATTTGCCATCAGCAGGCACTGTAGTTCCTGGACTTATAAAAACAACTGGTGGTTGAGAAGGTGTCATATTTGTATTAGTTGTTGTGTTTGCTCCTGCACCATTGGGTGCATATACTTTTAATGATGCGGCACTTGCATAAACAACATATTTCTGTACGGGGTCATATAGTGCCATAGCTAATGAGTATACACTATATTTTCCTTGGGCATCTGATTGATTGTTTGTTATATTGGCAGGATTACCTATAGCAGATGTAGTTAATGTAAGACTACCTGAAGGGGCATTTCCTGTAGTTGATTGTGAGTCACCTGAATAGTAAATAGTTAATTGATACTTAGATAACGCAGTACCAGACCAAGTTGGATTAAATGTATTGCCCCATACTACAGTTGCATCATTAAGTTTTAGAGTAATATTTGGATCCCAATTACCACCCTCGTAATTTTCACCTTTTAAGTAATTAATAATTGCTATATCGTATACACTACCACCTACTTTACTGTTATCTGCTTGTAATTGTGCTATAGTATCAGCTACCGGGGCATTAGTTGGTATACTTTGAGTCCATCCATTTACAAACACAAACGTAGTAGTCTGGTCTACCGAATTAAGTGTAATTGTTTTAATACCTGCTCCGGAGCCAGAATTATAAGCACCCCCTGTTGATGTGCCTGGAGCTACACTAGACGGGGCATATCCGCCGCCAGTACCACCTTGATTATAATAAGATGGAGCAGGAATAATAGTTTGTGATGCAAGATATGAACGTGAGTCCCATAACTCCCCACCAATTGGTTTAATGATTTGTAACGCACCACCAGTAGCTGTACCGGTTCCAGTGATTGCCATATTAATAATATGGTCTCCTGCTACAACATTCATCGTTATTGAATCATTTGTTGTATGATTAGTTGTTGCCGCACCAATTGCAGTTCCATCTAAACTAACAGTCATTGTATTTTGTGCGGCATAGTTAAATGTATAAAGACCTGTAGCAGGAAAATTAACACCTGTTGTATATGTATATGTTGCTACATCAGTTTGCCCATTAGTCCAAATAGCATAACTATTCATAAAACTACCCCATGACCCACTAGTCACTGGATACCAATCTAAATATTCACCAACTGATATTAAATTTTGATATGTACCTGAATTAACAACATTTCTTCCATAAGCATCATTGATTGACCAAGTTAATAAACGTAATACTGTATTTTGAATTAATGTGCCAAAAGTATAATCACTTAAACTTTTAGCCGAGCCCATGTAACTAGCTCCAATTTTGTTAATAGTTAGACCTTTGTTTTGTATTAGGCCCGCCATTGAGTTGACGCCTAATGGGCTTTGTTTTCCTGTATCACTCATGGGCAAAATACATCAGAACTACCCTGAATGATCGGATGACCACAAGATACTCCTGAGCCTATTCTTAATATAGGTGATCCTTCTGCAAATACTGTTGGACTACCTTCAGTTGTTATTGCCGCTTGATGGGGCGGATGGGGAGATCCAAAAGGAGCATGTGAGGTAATTTGACTAACATGTAATCCAACTGCAATGTTGTTTACAAACACCGTGCTGGCTCCACGAATTATTTTGCCTGCTGGTGCATTTTGATCACCTTGCCTACTTACTCCTGACATATATTATCCCAATACTATTTTTTTGCTAGGTACTTTAATACCTGTTGTTGCTTCTAAGTATTTGTCTTTCAAGCCGTCTTCTGTGTCGGCATGAAATGCAATACTATTAGTATTTAGTGTTACATTTCCTTTAGGTTCCGCAGTAAACAAGCTAGGAATCATTTGCATTCCCTGCGGTGTTGGTGCAATACTTACTGGTTCTGTGATAATAATATTATCACGTGTGATGTCAACAATCTTAGCGATAAGTTCTTCACCACTGTTTAATTTGAATGTGTATACTTTTCCGTTTTCCATTAGTTACTCTCTGTTAATTTTTGTTTAAGTTCTGTAAAACCACCTATTAATTCGCCATCTAAAAAGATTTGCGGTACTGTACGTGCATTAGGAACTGCTTCTAACAATTCTTCTTTAGTGTATCCATCACCGATTTTCTTTTCTTCAAAAGCTATTCCTTTACTTTTTAACAAGGCTTTAGCCTGTTCACAGAAAGGACAATTATACTTACTCCATACTACTGCTGTCATTATTTTTCTTCCTTTATAAGTTTGGTAATTCATCATAGTTTAATGAGTCTCCCATTACACCAATGACGTAATTTGTTGATTCACTTTCTTGAAGTGCTGTTTGTTTCTTGCTTGTATCACTATGTTTGTTGAACCATGGGATAGGTGTTGATTTTGGTGCAGGTGATTGATATTTAATACCAATATCACTTAATGCGGCTTTGGCTGTAAAATCAACAAAGTCTTTAAGAATATTTGCGTTTAATCCAATAACAGGACCAAACTTGAATAGATAATCAGCCCATTCTTTTTCTTCACGTATTACATCAGTATAAATTTGATATACTTCACTTTCACATTCTATTTTAGCTTGTGCAAAGCGAGGGTCTTCTTTAACCACTTGATTAATCATCCAAGCAGTCCATTCTTTGTGTAATAGTTCATCTTGTAAGATTAAACTGATAATGTTACCATTACCAATAAAGATACGATTTTCAACCATTGCTAGACTTGTAGCAAAACTTACCATGAATCTAAATGCTTCCAATGCATAACTTGCGTGTAATGCCAACCAAATTGCCTTGATATGGTCTTGTTCAACGATAGTTTCACCTATCTCTTTGCGACAGTTAATTGCATGTAGTGCATCGTAGTAGTTACCTACACTACTAGCCATGCCAATGATTTCTTGCGTATCGTGTATAGTATTGAACACATCTTTAGGTACGTTGTAGATATTACGAATAATGTGGCTATAGCTACGACTATGTATATTTGTTTCAAAAAAGCTCCAATTATACATCAATGCTTCCAATTCAGGAATACTTACAACAGGTGTAAATATTTGACTTGGGCCACGACCTTGTAAACTATCTAATGCTGTTTGGCGTAACAAATTACTTGTAAAAATATGTTTAACGGTGGTGCTGGCATCTTTAAAGTCATTAGCATCTTTAGTTAAACTGATTTCTTCCGGGACCCAAAAGAAGCCACGTGCTGTTTGTTCAATCTTTACTAGTTTGTTGTATTTTACTTCTTCAAATCTTTGAATGGTTACGGGACCTTCTGGGTCCAAAAACATTTTCCTATTCAAATAATCTGTTTTGGTACTTAAGTTGTATTGTTGTTTGCTCATAATTTACATGCCTCGCAATCTTCTTCGTTATCAAAATCTATTACTTCTAAAGGTTTTTCTTCTGATATTTCTTTACTACCTTGTTTGTTAATTAAGCTATAGTAAAACGTTTTTAATCCCCAAATATGTGATTGCATTAAGTTTTTAGCAATTAGTGTAGTTGGGACTTTTCTATCGGGGAAGTATGCAGGATTGTAAAATGTGTTTGTTGAAATGCTTTGGTCTACATATGCGGCGAGTACTGCGGCTGTTTTCAAATAACTCTCACAATCACGTTGATCCCACATCAATTGGTATTTGTTTTTAAGTTTAGCGTAATCAGGAACAACTTGTGTTAATGACCCTGCTTTACTTTCTTTAACACTAATTAAACTCATAGGTAATTCAATACCATTTGTGCTGTTAATAACTACACTACTACTTTCAACAGGTGCGATTGCCATTAATGTAGCATTACGCACTCCATACTGTTTCATGTTTGTACGCAATGTTTCCCAATCTAATTCAGGAGTAAAATCCGCTAATTCATTAACACCCTCTGCTCTGCGTTCCCAAGGGAATATACCTTGACCATAACGTGTTTTATCGCTATCTAAACATGCACCGCGTTCTTTAGCCAATTCAACCGTAGATTCTGTCAAATAATATGCCTGATGTTCCATCCAGGTTTTAACTTCTTGTAGTGCTTCTTTTTCTCCATACTTATAGCTACGCTTTGCATGCCAATATGCAAGATTGGTAACACCGATGCCTAACGGGCTTATTTCGTCATTACTTAGTTTGGACTGAATAGATAAGAAATCTTGATAATCGAGTATGTTACATAAGCTACGCTGAAGAATACGACAAGCCCTACGCATGTCTTCCGGATTGCGGAATGCACCCCAATTAATACTGCCAAGAGTACAAAGAGCAATACGGCCAGTATCGTCATCCAAACGCTTAAAAGGCTTAGTAGGAAGAAGAATTTCGCAACATAAATTACTTTGATAAATGGCATGATATTCAGGGTCAAAAGGTCCTTGATTCATTACATTATCAATAAACACAAGGTAGATACGACCAGTATCTGTTCTTTCTTTTAATATTCCACTTTTGAATACATCTTCTGCATTCATTGTTTTTTTGCGTATATTACTATCGTTTTCGTATTTTACATAGAGTTCTTCAAATAACGCTGTGTCACGATAAAAGGCTTCATATAAGTCGGGTACTTGGTTCGGATCAAAGAATGTGATATCTTCTTTATTCTTAAACCTTTTCCAAAAGAACTTGCTAAGGACAACTCCGTAGTCCATGTGTCTAACTCTTGTTTCCTCTGTACCCTGGTTGTTCTTAAGAACAATAAGGTCATCAAACTGATGGTGCCAAATGGGATAAAATACAGTAGCACTTGCATTACGAATACCTCCTTGACTGCAACTACGCAAATCACCAAACCATTTCTTTAAGAAAGGAATCATACCGGTGTGCATGATTTCTCCGCCCCTGATTGGTGAACCCAGTGGACGTAATCTTCCTATCTCTAAACCAATGCCAGCACGTTTACTGGCATACTTTGCCATCATTTCTCCACTAGCAAAGATACTATCAAGGTCGTCATCACTACGAATGAGTACACAGCTACTAAACTGCTTAGTGGGAGTACCCAAACCAGCCAACACAGGAGTAGCGAGGGTAAAAAGACCATCACTAGCGCAATTATAATACTCTTTAATATATCGCATTCTTGCTGTGTTTGGTTCTTCCTTGTGGAAAACAGTTGCGGCGGCAACCATGTATCTGATTTGCGGTGTTTCATATATTTCCTTTGTACTACGATTACGTACCAAATATTTTTCAATCAGTTGTTCAATGGCGGCATAACTGTATGTTTCGTCTTTTGAATGATCCAGCATGTCATTCATTTTGTTCCAATCATCTTCAGTATACCATTCTAGTAATTCTTTCGTGTATAATCCAATGCTTATATTCTTTTTAACAATTTCGTATATATGGGGAGGTTGATAGTCGCCGTAAACATCTTTACGCAACATGCTAACTCTTTGTTTTCCTGCGACATATTGGTAATTAACGTGACCAATATCTGGGTGTGCCTCTACGTCTATTAAATCAACGATTGCCCTAAGTGTTATTTCATCGATTTGTTTTGTTGATATACCGTCATAAAAATGTAATTGACTTTTAATCTCTACCATTGAAGGACTTACGTCTGCTGTCCCTTTACATACTTTTGCTACTTGTGCTTGCCATTTCTCTAAATTTAATGGTTCCTTTGTCCCGTTACGTTTAATTACATTTATCATGCTTCACCTATTATATTTGTTATTTTGGCTATATCTAATTTATAGTCTATCTTAAATTGTGTTGAATTACTATTTAGAACCGAATCTGGGTAATAATTCAACACATATTTTGCGTTGTCAACCATGACTAATGCAAAGTCTTCGTTATTATCGTCTTTTGCTAGGCAAAAGTCAAGGTCTTTTATACCCACTAGTAACAAAGTATAAACCATACCCAAACCCCTGGCAATTTGGCAATAATTGTTATCATTTAGCAATTCCCATGGTCCAGGCCAACTATCAATATCATCTGGGTGCAAATAATAATTAACCAAAGGTGCATACTGCCACCATTTGTCTATTGCTAAACACTTAGTGGCAATATCTTTATTTTCGAGGGATTGCCTGAGTTCGTACCAACTCTTTAGTCTTGTTTCGTATTCTAATTGAAAAACATTAATCACATTGTACTTATCATTTTTAACAAATGTTTAATAAAATACAATGTGACTTATTTTTAGAATCTACCAACAGCGACTTCAATAGTACCTTCAGTTCCAGTGAAGTTAGCCAATGCCTTACCAATAATAGTACCTGCACGTGCTTCGTTATTAGCTATTGCACGACCGTTTGCACCACTAACCATTAAGTCACCTTTAGCAACATTACCTGATACTAATACCGGTACGCGACCTTGTAGCGCAACATTAACAACATGTTCACCTTGACAATCATTGTTCATTGTGTAAGCTGGGTTAGTTGTTACTACACCTGCTACACGTGTACTGTCAAATGTGTTAGCTAGTGTAACTTCTTGTTCACCACCGAATACTAATACTGTACCAGGAGCATATTCTGCATCACTAACATATTTCTCTGCCAAGTCAGCGTATGTAGCATTCAATCTAGAACCTGCACTTAGTGAGAAGTTACCAGTAAATACACCTGTTGTTGTGTTTGAACCAGTAGTGAATGTGTTACCAAGATGTGTAGCACCTGTACCACCAATGTTTGCAGTTGATGAGATATTACCAGTAACAGTTAATGTACCTAATGTACCAACGCTTGTTAAACTTGATCCTGTTACACCACTTGCTAAAGTACTACCAGTAATATTAGCTGCCGCTACCGCGTTTGCTGTTGTTGCAAAAGCAACTGCACCACTTACGTTAGCACCTGCTACTGCATTAGCTGTTGTTGCATATGTAGCAAGACCAACTGCACCCGTTACGTTAGCACCTGCTACTGCATTAGCTGTTGTTGCATATGTAGCAAGACCAACTGCACCACTTACGTTAGCACCTGCTACTGCATTAGCTGTTGTTGCAAAAGCAACTGCACCACTTACGTTAGCACCTGCTACTGCATTAGCTGTTGTTGCAAAAGCAACTGCACCACTTACGTTAGCACCTGCTACTGCATTAGCTGTTGTTGCATATGTAGCAAGACCAACTGCACCCGTTACGTTAGCGCCGGTTATACTTGATAACGTAGAACCATTACCATATACATAGTTAGCATATAAGTTACCACTAGAATCTCTTAATGCAATAGTAGTTGCAGTTGCCGGACTAGCTGTTTGATAACCTTGTAAGTAACTTGCATTATTTGCTAAAGATACAGTACCGGTCACGTTTGCGCCGGCAACTGTGTTAGCTGTACCTGCATATTGCGAGTTCAAGTTAGCAACTTGAGTTGTACTTGATACAGCGAACGGTGCAGTACCTGTTGCAACTGTACTTGTAATTTGACCACTTGCACTAATTGTTGTGAATGCACCAGTGTTTGCTGTTGTTGCACCAACTGTACCATTATGAGCACCAAATAGTGCCGCATTAACGTTACCTGCACCAATGTTACCTGTTACAGACAATGAACCCAACGTGCCAACACTTGTCAAGCTAGATGTTACAATACTTGAATTTAATGTTGTACCTGTTAGGTTAGCCGCATTAGCTGTAATTGCTGTGTTACTTGCCGCAGTCAATTGACCCTGACTGTTAACTGTGAATGTTGCTACGCGGTCACCGTTACCATATGTACCTGATGTAACTGCTGTACTAGTAATACTAAACTGTGTGCCAGTTAGTGTTAAACCAGTACCTGCTGTGTATGTACCTGCACCTGAGAACTGGGTGAATGTAATATTCGTAGTACCGACAGTTACTGTACCTGTATTTGTATTTACCCAACCAGTGTCAGCATTAATTGTACCTTGTTCAACAAATGTAAATCCACCTACAATCTCAGCACTTGTATTAAAGTCATTAGTACGTGTTAGTACCCAGTTACTTGAACCACTACCTGCTGTTGTTACAACATAGATACCATTGTATGCCGCATTGCTTTCGTTTTTAATCAATACACGACTAGTTACAGGAACTGTTACACCGTCAATTACAAATGCGGCTTGTGTACCTGCGTTAGTTAATGTAGCACCAACACCACTTGTACCATTATTATATGTAACTGTACCTAAATCAGTAGTTGTTGCCGCCACTACTGATTGTTTGATACTTAAACCTTGTGCGACTGAATCAACATAACCCTTTGTTGCCGCATCAGTTAAATTAAGCGGAGTAGCTACGTTGTTAATGTATGTGTTGCTTAATATAACGTTACCAGTACCATTTGTTACTAGGTTGATGTTTGAGTTAGTACCAACTGCATTTACTGTAAAGCCAGATGTTGAAATACTGTTGATTGCATTTGCAAGTACTGTATTATTACTTTGAATGTTACCGCTAGCAATTAAACCAGTTGTACCTAAATTACCTACGTTAGCATTACCGGTAGTTGTAATAGTATTGCTACCTGCCGCAATAATACCAATGATGTTACCAGCAGTTATGTTACCTGTACCAGTGATTATACCTGATCCAAAACCTAAGTTACCAACGTTAGCATTACCTGTTGTAGTAATTGTGTTTGAGCCGGCTGCGATAATACCAATGATATTACCTGCTGTGATGTTACCTGTACCAGTGATTACACCGCTACCAAATCCTAAGTTACCAACGTTAGCATTACCAACAATATTAGCTGTACCTGCAATATTTGCACCAGTTGCTGTGATTGTTAATTGGCTTGTTGTGTTACCAGTTACATAGTGACCAATATTACCGTTCGCAGTAATAGTTACGTTACTATTACCGTTCTGTAATAAACCACTGTTAATTGTTGTGATATTACCTGTTGTAGCAATTATTGTAGCTGTACCTAAATTACCAACGTTAGCGTTACCACTTACGTTAGCAGTACCTGAAATATTTGCGCCTGTACCTGTTACAGTAAATATTGCCGCATTACCTGCTGAAGCAAATGTAATGTTACCATTACCTGTTACAACAACGTTACTGTTGCCGTTTACTAAATTACCAGCAGTTGCTACGTTTGCGTTAGCAATTTGTGTTGTGCTTGTTACTACTAATGGTGCAGTACCTGTTGCTACAGTTGAAATCAACTGACCGGTTACGTTAGCATTACCTGCTGTTACGTTACCTGTTACTGCTAAACTTGTTAGTGTACCAACACTTGTAATTGCGGGTTGTGCCGCAGTATATACTGTACCAGCAACTAATGCGTTGCCTACTTGACCTGTTACGTTAGCACCGGTTAAGTTAGTTAAGTTTGCACCATTACCAGTAAACACACCTGTATTTGCTGTGATGTTGGCTGCTGTGATTGTACCACTTACACCCAAACTTGTTAATGTACCAACGCTTGTAATGTTAGGTTGTGCACCTGTTGTTGCACCAATTGTACCAACAAAGTAGTTTGCAGTTGCAACGTTACCTAAGTTAGCATTAGCCGATGTCAAGTTACCACTAATGTTTGCGATACCTGTTACTAATAAGTTACCACCGTTGTAAATATTGCCTGTAATATTTGCAGTACCTGCAATATTTGCGCCTGTACCTGTTACTGTTAATATGTTTGCATTACCTGCCGCACTAATTGTTACGTTAGCGTTTGGAGCGATTGCTACGTTACTATTACCTGATGCAATAGAACTTATACCAGCGATACTTGATGCAGATAATGTACCGTTAACTGTTAAGTTACCAATATTTGCGTTACCTGTGTTTGCGTAGAAACCACCTGCTGTTACATTACCTGTACCAGTAATTACACCACTACCAAATCCTAAATTACCAACGTTAGCATTACCAGTAGCATTAATTGTGCCGTTACCAAATACTGTATTAGCAGTTGAATTACCAACTGTTAAGTTAGCTAGTGTACCAACACTAGTGATATTTGGCTGTGCCGCTGTTGTCAATGTACCAGTAAAGTAATTGGCTGCAATTAAATTGCTACCATAGATATTACCTGATACACCTAAACCACCTGTAATAACTGCCGCACCAGTTGTATTTGATGTCGATGTGAAATTAGCAGGATATAAAATCATTGATATGTTATTTGTATTACCGCCACCAACAACAAACTTCATAATTGCGTTTGGCGTTGTTGTAGCTAATACCAAATTACCATGTGTATTGGCAGCTATGTTACCTTGAACATAAACATAACCGTCGTTTGGATTTAATACGTTACCAAATCCATATCCACTGCCATTGTACGTACTTGATGTAATACCCATATCAATAAAGTATATGTTTGTATTACCATTATCTGCGGTTAATGATAAGTCAGTACTTGCATTTGCACCGCTATTAATATTTTGAATATTAACGTCAATATAGTCGTTGTAGTTACCTGCAATCTGTAATACAGTCTGAGGAATATTTGCGTAACCAGTTGGTACACCTGCGTATAACGCACCAAAACCAGTTGTTGCATTACCAAAGAACTGACCAGAATTACCACTAATCTGATTGATGTTACCGCTAATCGTAGCGTTACCTGTAACAGTCAAGTTACTTACTGTTAAGTTAGATGTAATCTGAGCATTACCTGCTGAAACAGTTCCTGTTACTGACAATGAACTTAATGTACCAACACTTGTAATATTTGGTTGAGCCGCAGTTGTTAGTGTACCTGTTAAGTAGTTAGCTGTTGCTAAGTTACCTAAGTTAGCATTACCTGATGTTAAGTTACCTGTAATATTAGCATAACCACCAGTGATTAAATTACCCGCTGTTACGTTACCTGTCGCTGTAATAATACCAGCTGTGCCTAAGTTACCAACGTTTGCGTTACCTGTTACTGATAGCACGCCAGCTGTTGTTAAGTTACCACCAGTTACGTTACCAGTAGCGACAATTAAACCTGCTGTTCCTAAATTACCAACGTTAGCATTACCACTTACGTTAGCTGTACCAGTGATGTTTGCACCAGTACCAGTTATAGTAACTGTTGAGTTACCAACTGCATAAATTGTTACGTTACCATTTGCACTTGCAATACTTACGTTACTATTACCATTAGCTACAGTGGCCGCATTAGCAACTTGACCAGTAACGTTTGCACCAGTCAAACTTGTCAAGCCAACACCGTTACCAATGAAGCCTGAGTTAGAACTGTTGTTTGCTACAATGTTACCGTATACCCACAAGTTTGATGGAGTGTTCGTTAGACCAAGTTGTAACCATGTGTTGCCGGCTTGCATGTTTGTTGACAAGAAGGGATGGAAGTCCCATTCTTCAACACCACCTACATAATCTATAGTTGCCGCACCACCTGAACCAATTGTATATAAACTAGTACCAGTAGCATTTTTAATAACAACATTGCCAGTAGCATTGTTATTAAATGTAAAACCTTGACCAACTTGCATTGAAGCATCTGCTGGCATATTGATTGTATATCCAGTTGTACCAGTGATTAAGATATAACCAGGTGAAGTTGCAGTCAATGTTGTATTGCCACCTGCACTTGTTGTAATACTTAATGTTGCTGGGATAAATGTTACACCGTTAACTGTACCAGTAAAGTTTGCATTGTTTGCAGTAATATTACCAGTTAACTGACTGTTACCAGTAATATTCAATGTACCTGTTACGTTAGCACCAGTACCAGTAATAACTAATGAAGAATTACCTGCAACTGTTGTTGTAATATTACCATTACCTGTAATAGTTACATTACTGTTACCGTTTTGTATTAAACCGCTGTTAATTGTTGTGATATTACCTGTTGTAGCAACTAATGTAGTTGTACCCAAGTTACCAACGTTAGCGTTACCGCCCACAGACAACGCACCTAATGTAGTTAAGTTACCACCAGTTACGTTACCAGTTGCAACAATTAAACCCGCTGTGCCTAAGTTACCAACGTTAGCATTACCACTTACGTTAGCTGTACCTGTAATATTAGCACCAGTGCTTGTTACTACCAATACATTTGATGTACCTGCAACGCTAATCGATACGTTACTATTTGCACCAACTGTTACGTTACTGTTACCATCTGCTAATGTGCTTAAACCAGCAATGCTTGATGCAGTTAATGTACCATTAACTGTTAAATTACCAATGTTTGCATTGCCTGTGTTTGCATAGATATTACCTGCTGTAATATTACCTGTTGTAGTAATAGCATTTGAACCGGCTGCGATTGTACCAATGATGTTACCACCTGTGATATTACCTGTTGTAGTAATAGCATTTGAACCGGCTGCGATTGTACCAATGATGTTACCAGCAGTTATGTTACCTGTACCAGTGATTACACCACTACCAAATCCTAAATTACCGACATTAGCATTACCTGTTGTAGTAATTGCATTACTACCTGCGGCTATTGTACCAATGATGTTACCACCTGTGATATTACCTGTACCAGTAATTACACCACTACCAAATCCTAAATTACCTACATTAGCATTACCTGATGCATTAATTGTACCATTACCAAATACTGTATTTGCTGTTGAGTTACCAACAGTTAGGTTAGCCAATGTGCCAACTTGAGTTAAACTAGATGTTACAATACTTGAATTTAATGTTGTACCTGTTAGGTTAGCCGCGTTTGCTGTGATTGCTGTGTTACTTGCCGCAGTCAATTGACCTTGACCATTAACAGTAAACGTTGCAACTCTGTCACCGTTACCATAACTACCTGCAGTAACTGCTGTGTTGCTTACGCTGAATACAGTACCGGTTAGTGTTAAACCTGTACCTGCACTGTACGTACCAGCACCTGAGAATTGTGTAAATGTAATACCAGTTGTACCAACTGTAATGGTACCGCTGTTTGTGTTTACCCAACCAGTACTTGAGTTTGTTGAACCTTGCTCAACAAATACGAATGAACCTACGATGTCAGCACTTGTATTATTATCGGTTGCACGTGTTAATACCCAATTACTTGAACCACTGCCTGCTGTTGTTACAGTATAGATACCGTTATAAGCTGAGTTTGTTTCATTTTTAATCAATACACGTCCGCCAACTGCCACGGTTACACCATCAATTGCAAAAGCTGCCTGCGTACCTGCGTTAGTTAATGTAGCTCCTACACCACTTGTACCGTTGTTATATGTAACTGTACCTAAATCAACTGTTGTTGCTGCCACAACTGAATCTTTTACACTTAAACCTTGAGCAGTTGCATCTACATATGCTTTAGTAGCCGCATCTTGCGGATTTGTTGGATTAGCTACATTATTAATAGTTGTGTTTGCTGTTAGTATAACATTACCTGTACCATTTGTTACCAAATTAATGTTTGAATTTGTTCCCACAGCATTTACTGTGAAACCAGAAGTTGAAATACTGTTTATTGCATTTGCAAGTACTGTATTATTGCTTATAATATTACCGTTTGCAAGAACAAAACCATCTGTAGACAAGTCACCAACTGAAGCAGAACCAGCAATGTCTGCACCAGCCGCTGAAACTGTAAATTGAGGTGTTGAATTTCCACCAATATAAACAGTCATACTACTATTGCCTGTAATAGTAATGTTACTATTACCATTTTTTACTAAACCACTATTTACTGTTGTGATATTACCTGTTGTAGCGATTAATGTTGCGGTGCCTAAATTACCGGTATTAGCGTTTCCTGAAACGTTTAATGCACCTGTTAAATTTGCATTACCGGCACTAATATTACCTGTACCAGTTATTAAACCACTACCAAAACCTAAATTACCTACATTGGCGTTGCCGACAATATTTGCTGTGCTAGTTACTGTTAAATTACCAACATTTGCTGTACCTGTACCTATATACAAATTAGCACCACTTAAATTACCACTTGCAGCCAGTGTACCAACAATATTAGCACCTGTACCTGTTACTGTTACTACGTTTGCGTTACCAACTGCACTAATTGTTACATTGTTATTAGCGTTAACTACAACGTTACTATTACCATTTGATAAAGTTGATGTACTGATGGTTACAAAACTCAATCCACCTGAACCATTTGATGTTAAAACTTGTCCATTGCTACCACCGGTTAGTGTTAAGTTACCAACTGGACCTAAATTACTTGTTCCACTTACTGTTAAATTACCTGCCGTAACAGTACCAACTATGTTAGCTGTACCTGCAATATTTGCGCCAGTTGATGATAATACAAGTTGAGGTGTAGTATTACCCGCTACATAGTGAGTAATATTGCTATTTGCTGTAATAGTTATATTACTATTGCCATTTTGAAACGTGTTACCGTTTACTGTTAAAATGTTACCAGTAGATGCAATTACTGTTGTTGCGCTGATATTACCAACGTTGGCATTACCACCAACCGACAATGCACCTAATGTAGTTAAATTACCACCTGATACGTTACCAGTTGCACTAACAATACCTAATGTAGTTACATTTCCGCCTGAAACATTACCTGTTGCACTTATTTTACCTGTTGCGTTTACATTACCATTTGCATCAATACTTGCTATTGTTGAACCGCCAGTGCCACCGTTTCTAAACAAGAAACCATCAGCACTACCCGCAGTTAAACGTGCATTACCTGTTACATAATCAACTACTATACCGTCATCATAAGCACCGTTGTAGATACCATTAGAATACAAACCATTTGCGGCTTGAATAAAACCACCAGTTGTTATAAAGTCAGTAGTAGTTGTTATATTACCAATAACATTAATACCACTTGATGATGCTGTGAATACATTTGCATAACCTGCTACACCCATTGTTATATTAGCATTTGGTGCAATTGCTATGTTACTATTTCCATCAGCGATACCAGTAACATTAAGACCATTAGCATTTAAGTTACCTGTAATTGTAAGATTACCTATTGTAGTGTTTCCTGCATTTAACGTACCTGCAACGTTAACACCTGTACCAGTAACAGTAAGAACATTTGCATTACCTGCCGCACTAATTGTTACGTTGGCATTTGGTGCAATAGCAACATTACTATTACCATCTGCAATGCTTGTTACACTAATATTATTTGCGCTTAAATTACCAGTAACTGTAAGATTAGCTACTGTTGTTGTACCTGTTAAATTTGCACCAGTATTTGAGAATACTGCTACGTTTGTTGTTCCATTTACACTAATTGTTACATTACTACCAGGAGTAGTAATAGCTACATTACTATTACCATCATTAATACTTGTCACCGCAATACCATTTGCAGTTAAATTACCAGTCACTGTAATATTATTAACTGTTGTATTGCCTGTAATATTTGCATTACCTGTTAACTTAAAGTTAGCATTTCCGTAATCAAATGTTAAATTAGCTGAACCCTGAATAGAATTAGACTCATTAATTAAAATCTGCTGGTCTGCCCCACCCAATGTAGGGAAAGTTTGAATTGCACCATTGGCAGCTTTTGTACTAAGCTGGTCAGCAGTATTAATATAAATTGTACCTTTACCCGCTGGTGGTAAGGCTGCATTCGCATCTGATTCTTGTTTTAAAATTAGTGACATGTTTGTATCCTATAGTAGTCTATTCTTTATTTATCATTTTTTGCTTTTTGAAGTTTATTTACGCTTCAACATAAACACCGTCTACGCTCAAATTTCCATCTACTGTTAATGTAGAAAGTCCTGATAATGCTTGGTAATACTGTGGCACAAACAATGTTGTGCCTGCAAAAATATATGCTGGCATAAATGAAACAACTGATGCAAAAGAAAGATTTCCGTTACCGTCAGTTGTAATATATTGTCCTGCAGAACCGCCAGTAGCATATAAATTACTGATTGGACCTACATTTGTTATTCCGGAAATTGTAGCGTTACCTGATATATTAGCGTTGCCGCCGGTAACAATGTCGCCACTTATGTTGGCAGAATTGGCAGTTATACTGCCGTCCAATGCGCTAAGAATAATATTACCAGTGGTAAGACCATTCTTGACTATAAAGTTTTTTGTACTACTTGCCACAGTTCCATTTTCCCTGTAAGTCAAATGGTTGGACTAAGCCAACCTTGAATTTTTAAAAATCAGTTTTTTATGTTGATTTTTTCCTTTTATGTTAATAAGTATTGTGCAATTAATTGTACTTTTGCAGTTTGACCACCAAATGCATTAGCATATAATGTCACATTACCTGTTGTACCACTAATGTTACTACTTACATCAATGATGTCTGTAGATGCATTAGAACTTAAATCTCCATAAATTGTAATATATGAGTTAGTACCATCTTGCACTAGCAATGTCTCTATAGATTGATATCCATATGGACTTGATGCACTAATCACATATTTAGCTGTTCTGAATACGGATGGTGAGAATTGATCCAGCACAGTACCGTTAGCACTAACTGTCACGTTAGAACGATTTGAAGTAATACCGTTCGTTAACGCTACGTAGTTTGCTGTTACGTTACCTGTTACTGTTATTGCGCCACCTGTACTGATGTTACCTGCACTTAAGTTACCGCTTACGTTAGCTGTACCTGTTACGTTAGCACCTGTGCCAGTTAAAACTAATACTGTATTACCTGCAACAGTTGTTGTAATATTACCGTTACCAGTTAATGTGATATTGCTATTACCATTTTGTAATAGACCACTATTAATTGTTGTAATATTACCTGTTGTAATAATAGCTGTTGCTGTACCTATGTTACCAACGTTAGCATTACCTGTTATATTTGCTGTATTTGCAGATAAATTACCTGTTATATTTGCATTGCCACCTACTGTAATATTTAATGTTACATTAGCATTACCGGTAGTCAACAATGTAGTTATGTTGGCGTTACCTGATGTTAAGTTTGCAGTTATATTTGCGTTGTTAGAAGTTAATAAGTTACCAACATTTGCATTATCACTTGTAATGTTACCTGTTCCTGCGCTAGAAACAGTTAGTGAACCGTTAATGTTTGCACCATAACTATTTACGTATAATACATTAGCTGTACCATTAACACCTACAAATACTGGACCGTTTACTGAAGGAATACTTACATTTGAACTACCATTGCTGATACTTGATTGACTGATAGTTGACCAAGATAGAACTCCTGAACCATCAGTTTGTAAGTATTGTCCATTCTGACCACCTAAGATATGTACGTTACTGATATTACCTAAATCTACGTTAGGACTTGTACTAACATCAACTGGACCTGTTACGGTTAAGTTAGCTAATGTACCTAAACTAGTAATATTGCTTTGTGCATTTTGTGTTACATAACCAGCTAAGTTTGCATTTGCTACATTACCTGTTACATTAGCACCAGTAATACCACTGATGGCCGCACCGTTACCAATCAAGTATGTTAAGCTACTACCAATATTACCAGCAGTAATATTACCAGCAGTACTTGTAATGTCGTTGGTTACTGTTAAACTTGTTAGTGTGCCAACGCTAGTAATATTACTTTGAGCATTACCTGTTACATAACCAGCTAAGTTTGCATTTGCTACGTTACCTGATACGTTAGCACCTGCAATGTTGCTGATACTAATACCATTACCATATAGTTGTGTAGTTGATTGACCAATATAATTTGCAAGAACATAGCCAGTGTCACTAGTAATATTACCAGTAACTTCTAAGTTTCCTAATGTACCTACAGTTGTTAGACTTGATGTAACAATGCTTGATGCAAGTGTATTACCTGTTAGATTTCCTGCATTTGCAGTAATATATGTGTTACTTGCATTTGTTAATTGACCTTGGTCATTAACTGTAAATGTTGCTACTTGGTCACCACCACCATATGAACCTGCTGATACAGCAGTATTTGCAATACTGATAACTGTACCATTGATGCTAATGCCTGTACCAGCACTATATTCACCTGCCGCTGAGAATTGAGTGAACGTAATATTTGTAGTGCCAACTGTTACAGGGGGCAATGTAGTACAAATCCAACCTGTATTTGCATTTGATGTACCATAAATGACAAATGTAAATGCACCAGGAATTTCTGAACTTGGGCTACTTAAATCAAAGTCTGAGCTACGTGTTAGAATGAATGGAGAACTTACGCTACCTGCGGCAGTTACAACGTAGATACCGTTATATGGTTGATTTCCACCTGTCTCATTCTTAATAAGAACACGCATACCTGTTGTTGGTGATCCACCATCAATAGTTAATGCACCGTTTACATTAGCTGTAATTGTTGCACCAACACCACTTGTTCCGTTATTATATGTGTATGCAGGTAGTGCAGTTGTTGTAGCATAATCAGAAGCATCCTTAGGACTTAAACCCTGCGTTGTTGCATCTACATAACTCTTTGATGCCGCATCACCTGGATTAATTGGAGTTAATGCAAGATTTGTGATATAGGTGTTAGCAACATCAACGTTACCAGTACCATTTGGATGTAGATTAATATTCCCGTTTGTTGTAGTTGTAACTGTGAGTGGACCTGATACACTTAAAATTGTGTTAGCAAGTATATTTGCATTTGACTGAATATTACCTACTACTAATAAACTTGTTAAGTTACCAACACTAGTAATATTTGGTTGTGCGTTAGATAGTACATTTAGTGTGCCACCTAATGTGTTTGCAATAATATTACCTGCATTAGCATAGATATTACCGGCAGTAAGAATATTAGCATTAGCATTGGCAGTTACAAAGAATCCAGTAACGTTTGCGTTGGCTGCTACTAAATTAGCAGTTACATTTGCATTACCAGCAACTAATTGATTTGTTACATTAGCATTACCTGTGTTCAACTGAACTGTAACATTTGCATTACCGGCAACTAATTGATTTGTTACATTGGCATTACCTGTTGTCAATAATGCAGTTACATTAGCATTACCTGCTGTTAAGTTAGCAGTTATGTTTGCATTTAGATTAACTGTAAGACTTGCAGTAACATTAACAGTATTTGCTGTTAATAATGTAGTAACGTTTGCATTATTTGAAGTTACGTTACCTGTTACATTTGCATTACCACCAATTACAACATCTACATTAATATTAGCATTACCAATAAGTACATTACCTGTAATATTAGCATTACCACCAACTATGATATCTGTAGTTACGTTGGCGTTAGCAGTAGTTAATAATGTAGTTATATTGGCATTACTTGCTGATAAGTTACTTGTTACATTTACAAAATTAGCACGTGCTAAATTGCCTAGATTAGAATTACCCGCTGTTAAATTACCTTGAATATTTGCGTTATTTGTGAAATTTGCATAATTAGCAATTATTAAATTACCAAGATTTGCTGTACCTGCTGAAGGTGCGGTTAAATTACCTGTTGTGTCAAATACCCACTGCTCTGCGCCAGTAGCATTAATATAAACATTACCGTTAGCTGTAGGGACACTTACATTACTGTTACCATTTTGAATTTGTGTTACGTCTGGGCTTGAAGTCCAACTCAAATTACCACTACCATCAGTTTGTAGTACGTAACCTGAACTACCGCCACCAATATAGATGTTACCAACATTACCTAGATTACTAGTGGTTGCTATAATCAACGCATTTAGATTAGCGGTGCCGTTAGTAGTTATGTTACCTGATGCGGCATCAAGTACAATATTACCTGTTGTAATACCATTTTTAACAACGAAATTTTTTGTGGTCATTTTAATTCTATCCTATTTTTTATATTTTTAATCTGGAACATATGTCCCCATCAAATTCACTACTGTATTACTACTATAGGGACTAGCTAATAAATTTACATTGCCTGATGTAATATTCGCTGTCACCAAAATCGTTTCTGCACCTAATGGGGCAGATGAAAGACTAGCATATACCGTTATGTACGTATTTATGCTATCTTGTAATAAAAGTACCTCTAGAGCCTGATATCCAATGTCACATGATGACTTAATTGTGTACTTTGCAGACCTAAATGCTGATATAGGGAACGTATCAATGATTGTATTATTGCTTGGAACTGATATTGGGGCACGTTTACTGTACAAGTCTCCCACACTTATATTGTTAGAAATAACTGTATTTGTTGTAGTAATATTGCCATTTGAAACAAAATCATTTTGAGTTGTTACTGTACCTGTCGTAGAACCTAACACAACGTTTGCCGCAACACCAATGTTAATATTGGTAACACCTGAATTGAATACACCTGCATTTGAACCAATAACAGCTAATGTACCGTTTCCGATTGACACACATCCGCTAGTTGATATTAGGTAGTCCCCTGTAATTGTACCATTTGAAACTACATTACCCGGAATATTGATGTTACCTGTAGTTGTTGTTAAATTACCCGTAGTATCAAAAATCCATTGAAAATTACTACCATTATTGGCATTAATATATACATTACCATTTTGGTTTGGTATGCTTACATTACTACGGCCATTTTGAATTTCTGTTATGTTTGTTGGTGTTGATGACCAAGTTAAATTTCCATTACCATCAGTAGTTAAAATTTGACCTATATTACCGCCGGTTATTTTTACATTTCCTATTGGACCCAATAATACAGTTGGTGAACTAGAAAAATCAACATTTCCTGTAAGAGCTAAACCATTTTGTGTTATAGTAACTACATTAGGTACACCAGTAACGGTAAAATCAATATTTCCATTAGCAGTCAAATCTATACTGGTATTACCAGTTTGTATGGTAGTAACAGTTGTGTTACCCTGAACTTGTAAATTACCACCGCCGCCGCTAGTTAATACTATATTTCCACCATATGTAGTAGAAATAGTACTATCAAGACCTGATGCACTACTTAATGTGATTGTATTACCTGATAACCATAAATTACTAAATCTATTAGTATATGATCCTAAACTAGATTGTACATTAATTCTAGGTATAATATCACCAGATGGTACTATATTACCTGGAACATATAAATTACCAGAGTCTGGTATAAATGTAAATCCAGCATTACCTGAAAGTGTGCTATCACTATTATATACAATTTGATAGTTGTTAGCATTGATTGGTGTACCAACTTCAATTAGTAAACCATCAACTTCTAAAACACCGTCGATTGTGATAGGATAAGAAAATAAACCTTGAAAAGTATCAGCTACTATTGCTGTATTACCAGTAGGAATAAAATACGGCATAGGAGCCGCAGTAGTTGAGGATGCAAATGTTTCAAAACTTAGATTGCCGTTACCATCAGTAACAATACCTTGCCCCGGCATCCCGCCTAGAATCTGTACGTTAGCTATTTCCCCTAAATAAGAATTAGCTAATACAGTTAGATTTCCAAAAGAACCATCACCGTTCGCATAGATTACATTAATTTTAGGGCTTTCACCAACTGAGAAACCGTCTAACGAGTTAAATGGGCGTAAAGCCATTTTGAAAATCCCTTATAAAATTAATGATTAAACTGTTTTATACTGTGTAGTCCACACCGTTGAGTTTGAACTTGACGGCGTAACTTGCAGAGCAACATTTCCCCCAACAATATTAACAGCTAATGTACCTGTACTTGCAGTTAAGTAAGCCCCACCGTATACTACATAATCAACATTTGAACCATCAGTAACTGCTTGAACAGTTGCTACGCTATATTTAGTGCCGGTAGCATCAATACCTTTCACAAAGAACTCAATTCCATTAATTCCTGTAGTTGGTATTTGTGCGATTGTTTGATTAGCTGTAATGTTAGTTGTAGTTACAGTACCCCAGTTAACTTGAGTATTACCTAATGCAATAACATTGCTGATATTTGCATTGTTTGCGTTTAAGTTAGCAGAAGCTGTTACATTACCATCATTTGTAATTGCAACATTGCTTGAAACATTACCAACTAATATGTTACCTGTTAGGTTAGCGTTTCCGTTATTAATACTTACATTGCTTGAACTGTTACCAACAAATAATGTACTAGTAACATTTGCGTTTCCACTAATATTTGCGTCATAGTTAGCAAAGATATAATTTGCAGTTAAGTTACCTGTAATATTTGCAGGACCACCATTATTGATGTCAATACTATTGCCATAGAATGCATTAGCAGTAATATTTCCTGTTAATGCATTAACATTACCTGTAGCATTTACGTCACCAACATTTGCTGTGTTAGCTGTTATAACATTAACACCAGTGATATTGCCGCCACTACCTGTACCAACTTGCACGTTACCTGTAATGTTTGCATTGCCACCAACAATTAAGTCAGTACCAATGTTAGCCCAGGCATTTGATGTAATTGTGTTTGCAGTAGCACTTGTATTAACTGACAATACATTTGTAAGTGTTGTGTTTGAAGCATTTACATTGCTTACATTAATATTACCGTTGCTTAGTGTATTCCAAGACAAACTGCTAAATGTAGCATCACCAACGTTTGGTGTTGTAAGATTTGCACTTGTTTTAACAACAATATTACCACCAACAATGTCAGTAGTTACTCCATCAACGTTAGCAGTAATTAATGTTCCGGTTACGTTAATACCGTTTGCACCTGTATAAGCACCGCCTTGACTGAATTGAACAAAAGTAATATTTGTGATACCAATGTCAATTTCACCAGTTGTTGTTACAATCCAACTTGAACCACCATATACACTACCTTCAGTTACAAAGAAGTATGAACCTGCTGCCAAACCATTTGCACTTTGTGGGATATAACTACTACCATCTGTACTTCTTGTTAATACCCATGGTGTTGAACCATCACCAACTGTTGTTACGTCATAGATACCATTATATGCTTGATTTGTTTGACCAGTTACAAGAACACGTAAGCCTGTAGTAGTTGTTACACTATCAACAATTAATGCGGCAAGTGTGCCTGCATTTGTTAATGTTGCGCCTGTACCAGCTTGACCTAATGCAGGTTGTGATAATCCTGTGCCAGCAGTTAATGTTTCTACTGGGGCGGGACCATAATATTCATCCTTCAATGTAATTTGATTAGATGCGGGTACTGAAGCTACATAGTAGACATCTGGATCACCACTGATACCATTGAATGAGTTAGTGAATGAAATTGTATTACCAACGCTTAATCCGTGTGCACCACTGAATTGAACAACACTATTACCAATAATGTCAGTAACAGTTAAACTTGTACCACCATTATTATATGTTGCATTTAAGTTACTTGATGACAATACATTTGCGGCAGGGTGAACATAAAGACCTTGACTGATATTATCAACATATTGTTTTGTAGCCGCATCTTGCGGATTAACTGGATCAGCAAGACTTGTAATATTTGTACTATGTACATCAACATTGCCTGCACCACCTGGTACTAAGTTAATATTATATGTACCGTTAGAAGATTGGTCACTTGCAATTGTTAAATATGTACCAACTGAAGTTATTGTATTACCAATAAATGTAGCATTAGAAATAACATTACCACTAGTAATTGTATTACCAGCTATAGTAACATTAACATTACTAACTGTTAATACATTAGCTGTTCCATTAACTGAAATGATAACATTACCATTAGCAGATGGAATAGAAACATTACTTGTACCGTTAGCTAGAGCGCCGGTAATATTACCTGCACTTAAATTACCTGTAATAGTTGCATTATTTTGTACATACAAATTACCAGCAATATTTGCATCATAATTTGCATAGAAATAGTTTGCTGTTACTGTATTACCTGCGTTTACATCATAGGTAATATTTGCATAGTCAGCAAATAAGTAATCAACACCGCTGATGTTACCACCTGAACCTCCGCCTGTAGTAATATTACCAGCAACTTCAAGATTACCTTGAATGTTACCATTACCACCTGCATATAAATCATTTGCAAAGTTAGCATAATTAGCCGTTACTAAGTTGCCTAAGTTTGCTACACCAATTGCAGGGAATGTTGTATTACCTGTTGTATCAAATGTCCATTGATAGTCTGTACCTGCGTTAGCATTAATATAAACGTTGCCGTTACCAGTTGGAATAGTTACATTACTTGCACCATTAGCAATTTGTGAACCAGATGACCATGATAAATTACCATTACCATCTGTTGTAAGCACTTGATTATTTGAACCACCGTAAATGTGAACATTAGCAATATTACCCAACAATACATTTGCGTTGTTAGTGTTAAAATCAATTGTTGTGCCACTACCAACACTAAACGTGCCGTTTGCACCAAACACATATTCAGCATTCTGTGCATTACCGTAAATGATTACATCGCCACCGTCATTCAATATAACTTGACTGTACTGTGCGCCACCTGTTTGAATACTAATGTTGTTGGCAGCCGGTGTTGTTATTGTTGCATAACCACTTGCGGCGTTAGGTAAAATTAAATTACCATTATCTTCGAATATCCAGTTATATGCACCTTCTTGACTGTACAACCTAACATTACTATTAGTGCCATTGTCATTTAATTGGATACCTGAATAGACACCAGAATTGGTATAGATGTTAATTGCTGTGTTTGGTTGACCAGTTATACTAGAACCATTTGGCAATGTTAATTGACCGTTTTGATCAAATGTCCAGTTTTGTAATTCACCGTTTGTAGCGATTGTTACATTGCCGCCATCTATCAAATAAATTTCAGAGTAATTTGCGCCTCCGGTATAGATGTCAATATTAGACCCTGAATTTGATGTTATTTGTGAATAACCGCCGGTAGGAGTTGCTAATGTTAATAAACCGTTTGTGTCAAATACCCATTGTTGATCTGTACCGCTATTAGCATTGATATAAACATTGCCGTCTGTAGTTGGGATAGTTACGTTACTATTACCATTGTAGATTTCACTGACGTTAGCAGTTGATGTCCAACTTAAGTTACCGGTGCCGTCAGTAATCAATGCCTGACCGTTACTACCACCATAGATATGAACATTAGCGATATTGCCTAATAGTACATTTGCATTGTTAGTATTAAAGTCTACTGTGCCGCCGTTGCTTGTAAAACTGTTAGCAAAAATAACATTTGCACCACTAATATTACCTGCACTACCTGTTGTAGAGAAATTACTTGCTGTTACATTGCCAGTTACATTAGCATTGCCTGTAATTGCAACATCATTGGCAAAGTTTGCATAATTGGCAGTTACTAAATTACCAAGATTTGCTGTACCGGTTGCAGGGAATGTAGTGTTACCTGTATTATCTAGATTCCATTCGTACTCACTACCTTCGTAATCAGTATACAAGTAGATGTTGTTTGTATCAATGTCAATATAACTATTGCCAGAAGCGTCAGTTAGATTTAGACTACCGGTTACTGGTGTAATATAACTACTTCCAGGTACCGTTAAATTACCAGTATTGCTAAACACCCAACTATAATTTCCACCAGCTGTATTAAGTTGGATATTACCACCGTCAATCATGAACAATTCAGTATACTGTGAGCCACCTGTGTAGATGTCAACGTTAGAACCTGAAGGAGATGCAATTATCGAGTAGCCGCCACTATTTGCTAAAGTTAATATACCAGTGTTATCAAAAACCCATTGATAATCAGCACCGTTATTAGCATTGATATAAATGTTGCCGTTAGCTGTAGGTATGCTTACGTTACTATTTCCGTTTTGAATTTCAGTAACACCTGGACTTGATGACCAAGATAAATTACCAGTACCATCAGTACTTAGTACAGCACCAGATGATCCGCCGCCGATGTAAACGTTACCAACGTTGCCTAAATTAGCAAAGGTATTTACTGTAAAGTTGTTAGTGAATATATCACTATTAGCTAATATAACATTTGCGGGGATTTCACCTACTGAAAATCCACCAACTGAGTTAAAGGGTTTTAGTGCCATTTTAATTGTCCTTTTATATCTTTATTTATCATTTTTTATGCATTATAGGTTGTCACCATCATCTTGTGAGTCATGTAATTTGCACTCTGAGGGGAAAATTTCAGCACTACGCTAGGGGTAGTGATTACGTTTCCAGGATCATATATTACTGAAAAATCCCCCACATATCCATTGACAGGTAGTGTACTATAGTCATTATAGTTTAATACTCCCCCTATCATTACTGCCGATAATTTAACAAAATTTCTAATTGATGCGCCTGTATCAGTTGAAATAATCGTGTACTCAACACATGCTATGTTAGCCGCATCAATTGCCAACAATACTTGATTAGGTGATGTGCTTATTGTTGTTGCAAAAAATACATTAGAGTGACTAAATGCATAAACACCCGAACCCATTGTAAATGTATTTGCTACTAAATTACCTGATATGTGTAATGCATTATTGGTATCATCAAAAGTAAAATAAGGTGAACCTGCAAATGTGCCTGTTTTATTATATTGTACTTGTGAATTACTGCCACCCGGGGTGCCGTTGCCACCGCCACCACCGGCAGACCAAGCTAAGTTGCCGGCTCCGTCTGTACTCAATACATAACCGTTATTGCCACCTTGAATGTGCAAAGTACTTATATCACCAAAAGAAACATTAGGTGATCCTGTTGCATTTACATTAGCAGGTAAATATAAATTACGTGTTATGTTTACGTTAGAAAGATTTGCAGTATTGCTTACAACAATGTTGTTGTTAGCTGTTAAATCAATTGTACGTATTGCATCTACTGTTAGTGTATTACTAAATTGATTGAATACAAAATTAGCACTACCACCAAAATTACCATTGTCATTAAATTGTACTGCTGTTGTATTACCACCCGGAGAACCATTACCTCCGCCACCACCTACTGCCCAACTTAGTGTGCCTGCCCCATCTGTGCGTAAAAAATATCCAGGAGCTCCGCCACCAATATGAATATTACCAACTGGACCTAATGTAACATTCGGTGCGCTGTTAAAATTAATATTACCTTGTGATGTTAGTGTTCCCGTAACGGCAACTGTAACTGCCCCTGATAAATTGGCAGTACCTGTTATATTTGCATTTAATGCTGTAAGAGATTGGTTTGCGACTATGTTAGCGCCAATGATATTACCTGTTGCGGTTACGTTCCCTGATGTACTAACGTTAAGTAACGTACCAACACTTGTAATATTTGGTTGACTGCTTACAGTAACATTACCTGCATAATTAGCAAAATTAGCTAAAGGACTATAGTTTGCATTACCAACACCTGTTAAGTATGCACCATTACCAAAATAGTAATTGGCGTTTACACTATTACCTAAATTAGCATTACCGCTTATTAAATTTCCTGCTACCGTTAACGTTGTTAATGTACCAACACTTGTAATATTTGGTTGACTGCTTACAGTAACATTACCTGCATAATTTGCAAAGTTTGCTAATGGGCTATAGTTTGCATTACCAACACCTGTTAAGTATGCACCATTACCAAAATAGTAATTGGCTGTTACTATGTTACCTAAATTAGCATTAAGTGAAATAATATTTCCACTAACATTTAAGTTTGTTAGTGTGCCAACACTTGTAATATTAGGTTGAGCGTTATTGGTTACTGTACCTGCATTTATAGCGAATGACACATTACCTGTGATATTGGATCCATTGATATTGCTTATGTTTGAACCATCACCTGTAAAGTTACCAATAACATTAGTAGCATTTATGTTTCCTGATGCGTTATAATTAACTGATACAATATTGCCGCTTACGTGTAATACATTTGATACATCATTAAAAGTAAAACCAGGATGACCGCCAAAAGTACCTGCATTATTATATTGGACTTCTGTATTACTACCACCAGGAGAGCCATTGCCACCGCCACCGCCTGTTTGTGCAGTCCAAGATAGATTACCTGTACCATCTGTTTGTAAAACATATCCATCATTACCGCCACCAATAGAAACATTGGATATACTACCTAACGATAGTATAGTTCCATTCCATGTTACATTTGGTATTCCACCAAAAACACCATTAGCATTAAACTGTAATTGTGTGTTTGCTCCAGCCGCAGATGCATTGAACGGTTGGCCATTTGCATAGTAATATGAATTTGCATACACTACGTTTGCGGCAACATTACCGCTTAGACTGTTAACGTTTGTTACAACATTGCCGTTGGAGTCTATGACTTCTATCGGAGGTATGCCAACTGAAAAGCCATTAATTGAGTTAAAAAGTTCTGCGGCCATTAAATAAATCCACTATATGATTAAGTATTTATCTATATTCCAAAATACAAATCACGGAAAAAAGAACCATGAAGTGCTTTTTATAAATAATGCATGTTAACATCAAATCAACCAAGACCAGTGTGTGTAAAATGTAGTTTTGCATTGGCAAAACCTAATGGAAAAAGTAAACTTGGATTTCAAAAATGGCACAAGTATTGTGTTGATTGTGCTAAAATTGTTTATAGTGATAAACATAAGCACTTAGAAAATAAAAAATTAAAATGTGATATATGTAATTTTATACCAAAAGATAAATGTCAACTAGATTTAGTTTACAAAGACGGAGATAAAAAGAATAAAAATATAAAAAATCTTATGACACTCTGTGCTAATTGCCATAGACTGTATCAAAAGAAAAATAAAAGAAGTAAAAAATCAATACTTAAAGTTGTAACTGTTGATGCTGATATTAGGATTTCTTAATAGTGTTTTGAATTAATTCTTCAATAACCAAATATATAATACAAACAAATATTACACCACCAAATACATGTACCACAAAATCTAACATTGTATGCTCCTTATTTTTGCTAATTTTATTATTTCAAATAATTTTAACCACATGTAACCAATATCAAATTCAAACCAACGTCTACTTAATTTTACACTTGCAGGATTTAAGTGATGATTATTATGCAATTCTTCACCACCAATGATGATTCCCCATGGAATTATGTTTGTTGATTTGTCTCTGGTCTCACCATTTTTATAACCAAACCAATGACCTATGCCATTAATAACTCCAGCGGCCCAAAATGGTATCCATATCATTTGTATGCCCCAAACTAATAAACCCCAATAACCAAATAACAACACATTTATTAAAAGCATAATTAATATACCATGAAAGTTATATCTGCTATACACTCTACGTTCTATCCAATCATTTGGTGTACCTCTACCATATTGTGTCATTGTAGATGCGTTGCGTCCTTCACGTACATAATACATAACACCTCTTAAAACGATATTCCATATACCAAATACATGGGGACTGTGTGGATCACCTTCTACGTCACTAAATCTATGATGCTTTCTATGTATCGCTACCCATTGCTTAGTAACCATACCTGTTGTTATCCATAGCCAAAAGCGCATAAAATGACTTAGTATTGGATGAAATTCTATTCCTTTGTGCGCTTGCCCACGATGAAGAAATAATGTGACACATACTATAGTGATGTGTGTTACTATTAACGTATATAAAATAATTGACATATAGTATTTAATAGATAGCCAACAAAAAAGGCTCCGAAGAGCCTTTTGATTTGATAATATCTGTAAAGATATTAATGTGTTTTGAATTTCACTGAAAAGTTAAATTCTGAACCGCAATTTCACCAACGTAGTCAGCCGCGTTACCAAATGATGACGCAGTATTTGTTAACTCGATATAACCATAACGAGTCATAAATGAAACTACTGGCTCGAATGAGCTAGGATCTAGAACAACACCAGAACTCATCAATGGAATGTATGGGCAATAGAAAGCTGCCGCATCAGTCTCTGATGAACCTTTGTAACCAACCAATACAGGTTGTGTATCTGGAGCATAGCTATTTACAAATACACGCATAGCACCATTCAATGTACCAACGAACTTAGTGTTAGTTGGAGCTTCGAATGTACCTTCTGTTGTACGAGCAAAAGCTGATGTTGTTGCTGACTGTAATACAGTCAATGAAGCTGGAGATACAACTGCCCAGTTACCAGCACCACGACGTGTGCGTTGTGCAATCAAGTTAGCAACACGATTGATTAGAACAGCTAAGGCAGCGTGTTCGTCACCAACGTAAGTAGCTGTACCTGATACAGTAGCTTGGTTGTATGTATACTCTGTTGTTGCTAATGTAGCTAATGACAATAGAATTTCTTGGTCAATCTCAGCAGTAATCTCTTGTGCAAGAGCTGCCATGATTTCTGCTTCTACGTCAATACCATGTTGAGACTGAGCATCTTGTGCTGCCTCAAATGTCCAACGTGCTTGTAACTTACGTGATTTAGCTTCAACAGCTTGACGTAAGATTTGTACGCTGATTTGCTTACCACCGTTGCCTTCTAAGGCAGCTGTGTCGTTAGCAGTATAGTAACTTGATGTGTCAGTACCATATGGAGTACGTGAATATGCTTGAGCAATCAAGAATGGACTTAACGCTTCTTGACCAGCTGTTACGCTAGTTTGAGCGGCTGAGTTATCAGTCAAGTTGTTTGCATAACGTACACGTAATGTATGAATCTGACCTACTGGACCAGTCATTGGCTGAACGCCTACCAACTCATTAGCGATAACAGTTGGCATTACACGACGGATAACTGGAAGAATCACACGGTTTAATGTAGCGATATTACCAGATGTTGTTGTTCCTGCTGATGATTCAGCTAACAACTGTTTTTTAGTGTTTTCTAAAATAACACTCATTGTTGAGCGGCGAGTGCCTTTTAAGCCTTCTAACAGAGCTTCCTTGGTCTCGTCCCAACGGCTTTCTAATAGAACTTTTGACATTTTATATTCTCCTAATCTATGTCTTTTTTTTAAAGCCCTGCCAGACGCTTGATATCGATAACGTTGTCACGTTGGTCCATATCAACTTCTTGTTTCTTGGCAGATTTATCACCAGTTACTTCTTTAATACTTTCGCTTAAAACAGACTTGGTAGTCTTGTTTACTGCGCCAGAATTTAGAACTGCTGGTAGATACTTATCGAAAGTGGCTTGCAATTTTGGTGTTTGCACACTTTCTAGTAAATCCTTCATTACCTTAGCCTTCTCATTGTTTAATGGAGCAAGTAACTCACTCATCATTTTTTCACGTTGATTAGATTCTTTGATAATGCGGACTTCACGTTCCTTTGTTTCAACCAATTTTTTAGTTTGGTTAAGTGTTTCGATAGATTCAGCTAATTGCTGGTCTTTTAATTGTAATGCATTCAATAACTTGCGTGTTTCCGCTTTGTCATTTAAGTGTGTTACTGAGAACTCACTTGCAAAACTTTCAAAGATACGACGGCCAAAGTTGTTTTCTTTTGCAACTTTGATGTCTTCCTTCAACTGGCTCAATTCGCCTTTAAGATGTGTAGTTACAACCTTATTCAATCTTTCAGCACTTTCATTAACAAATTTTGCTTTTAGTGCTTCTAATTGTTTACGGCCTTCAGCAACTAACTTAACTTTGGCTTCGACTACAGCTTTCTTATCTTGTGAGAATTCTTTGATTTCACGTGCTAAAGCATGAACAACGAATTGTTCTAACTTTTGCTGATTTTCCATTTGTAGTTTGCGCTCGCCACGTAATTCTTTGATTTCTTCAGCTAGTTTAGTAACCATAAAATCATTGAATTTTGTTGCGTGTTCACGTAATTGCTGTTTAGCTTTTACGCGGTCTTCGTTCATTGCTTGTCTTTCAGTTTGAAATTCGGAAATTTCTTCTGATAAACTTTCTGTAACCATTTTATCAAGGGCTTCTACCATCACGATTCTGTCGTGTTCATAACGTTGTGCGAATTCCTCACGTAGTTCTGCACGAACTTGTTCACGTGCCTCATTTAACTTAGATTCCCATGCTTCATTTAGAGCCTGGCCTACATCTTCGTTAATAAGTCCACTTTCAAGTAATGGCTTGATAGCATCAAACATGCTGTTTCCCCTTATTTAATTTTAAGATCCTTGATAAGGCGCATTACTTCCTCTTTCAAGTATCTTTCTACTTTCTTGTTGCCTTGTGCGTCTTTTGCTATATCTAACAACTTATGACCATGCTTCATATTCATCATGCCTTCATAAATTGCTTTAGGATATGCATTTGGTGCGCTCGGTTGAGCAACAATATCCACCGTGACTATTTCAAAGTCACTCACTTTGCCGTCCATGTCGTTTACATTACCTGATCCACGACTTGAAACGCCTAGTTTCACTCCACTCTCCAACATAGTAGCTACTAACTGCCCCATTGGAGTTGGTAAAATCTTTAATTTACCGAATCCATTAGCTCCGTCCATCCACATTTGAGTAATCATATGTGATACACGGTCTAAATTAATCTTTAAATCATCTGGATGATCCACTTCACCTAATACTGAATGTCCTTCAGCGATTTGTGAGTTTAGTGTTTGTACTGCGGCTTCGATTTCGGAAACAGGGTAAATACGCTCATTAGCGTTTTTTACCCCGCCCTGAATGAAAATACCTTTCATGTAAAGGTTTTTCTTATCGCCCTCACTTATACTCTCGACTACCATACTGGCACGGTCGAAAGATAAGTGTTCTTTGAGATACAAAGCCATTGCTCTCAGATCCTTTATACTCTACGCTTAGTAGAAGTTTTACGTGACTCAGCTACTGGACTCTTAGTTCCTGTTGCGCCGTCTTTAGTCACTGGTTTTGGTGTGCTTTCTAAGTCTGCATTGTTTTGTGCAGGAGCATTTTTCCACTTAGTTGCATCTTTAACTTGTGTTTCGCCCTTTGAATAAATGTTACTTGGTTTCTTAGGACTTGTTGGGTTAGCTTCTGCGCTACCACTGAACTTAACTGGCTTACTATCCATTCCAGCTTGACCTGAATTAGATGTTACAGTAGATTTAGTTTGTACACCGTTATCACCATGAGTTACAGGAACTTTCTTTAATGCAATGGCTTCCATCATTGGGTCTTCGTCCATTTCCATTTCGTCTAAGTCATCATGTTCTTGTTCCATGTCGTGAGTTAAGTCTTCACCTTCTTCTTCAGCTTGGTCATCAAACTCAGCATCAGATTCTTCACCATCACGGTCAGCCATAATTTCTTCAAATTCAGCCATCAACTCATCTAACTTGTCTTCTAAGTCAGTTACACGGTCTTCTAATTCTTCTTCTTCGTGGTCATCATCTTCACCGTCAATGTCAATGATTTCATCATCGCCATCATCGTCAAAGTCGATTTCTTCGTCTTCAGCTTCAACCATACCTTCGTGTTCTGCTGAGATTTCGTCCATCATTTGGCCTACTTGACCACCCATGCCGTCTTCTTCCATGTTTTCTTCGTCCATGATTGTCTCATAAATCTCGCGGGATTTTTCAACAACGATGTCGTGGAATAACGCACGTGCTTGTTCTTCGTTCTCATTGATAATCAAATCAATAAGTTGTTCAAATTTTTTGTTGTCCATTTATATTCTCCTAAGTAATGGCTTTGTAGAATTATTTAGTGCGTAGTTATACAAACTACTCAATAAGCACGTATTTTTTACGTTTTTAGGAGAGATAATGGTTTTTAGAGAGTGGGTTGAGCGGCTCCGGCTGCGGCCGCACTTGCCGCGCCATATTGTTCTTGTACTTTTTTCATGTGCATTTGTTTTTCGTAATTACGAACATCCATCATTTTTCGTAATTTTCTGATTTGACGTAATGTTAATTTTGTTTTACGGCTTTCTTTCCATTCAGGTCTACTGTTGTCACTTGCAACATCTTGATAGCCTTCTATGGCTTTGTCGAACATTTCCATTAATTTCATAGATAGTATTTATCTTAAACTGGTGTTCCTGTTGGAGCAGGTGTTCCCGCTGGTTGATTGCCTGCTTGTCCTCCTACAACTGGACCTGCAACATCAAGTCCACCTGTCTCATCACCCTCTGGTGGAGGATTTTCAAGTTGGTCTGCTGTTTCTAAATCGCTATCAATACTTCCTGCATTGATACCAATATTACGTAAGTCTTCACCCTGTGGTTCTTCCGTAACATTTTTACCGTTTTCTTCACGCCATAATGTTTCGTTTTTGTTGATTTCGTCTTCAGTTAAACCTAAGAAACGTTCCATTGCAAAACGTTTACTGATGTAAGGAAACGCTTCCATCGTACTAAATGTATTAACACGTGCAGTATCTAACTCACTTTGACGATAACTTGCAAAGTTTTGCGGTGGATTAAATTCCATTGTAAACAATCCACTATCAATATTAAAACCTCTCCAACGCAAGAATAGTTTGAATTCTTCATCCAACTTATCACTCATGTATTTTTGTAGACGTTCACAATATTGATTGAAACGAAACTCTTGAATCATAGCTGTACCAACACGGCCATCATTTAATGGAGTAGTATTGTCATCAGGGCCTGTAGGTAAATAACTACTTGGTACACGTAGTCCACGTGCCAATCTATTATTAAAATACTTCAAGTCATCAATTTCACCAAGATTTTGTCCACCTGGTAATACTTCAACGCTACTACCACGACCATCAGCAGTTACTGGGAAAAAGTAATCTTCGTTCATACTTAATGGATTGTATGTAGCATCTACTACAGATTGTCCACCATTGATTGAAGGGATACGTCTTTGGTGAATTTCATTTTTAATACGTTCAACAAAAGCCATAGCTAAGTGACTTGGCATATTACCAACGTCAATCTTAAACATTCTACGTTCTGGAGCACGTTGTACACGATAGATAAGAACAGCATCTTCTAACAGTTCTTTTTGTTTGTATACTTTAAAAATATTCTCTAATATTGATTGACCAAACGGCCAAAATCTGTCTAAACCTTCAGTTAAACTCAAGTGAACAATGTGTTTACTATCAATAGCACTTTCGCTTTGACCTAAAGTAAATCTTGAACCTGTTGTATTGTATGGCATACTTGGAACAGTATAACCATTTGTATTAGAACCACCACCTGTACCACCTAAACCAGTTGCAGGATTAGCGGCAAAGTCTGTGTTTGTTTTTTGTGCTACTGTTAAATTTTGTAAATTAATGTTAATATCTTTGATAACATACTGTTCTGGTAATTTACCTTCACTTTCGTTAACAATAACTTTAACAACTTTAGTCATGTCTACCCAAAATAACTTAAACGTTTCTGGGTCACGCACAAATACTTGGTCTCCGTATTTTACAACATTACGGAAAATTTTAAATGCTCTTTTATCAAAATCATTTAATTTACACCATTGCTGTAACTGTGTTTTTAACAATTCTACTTCATGTGGAGTAGGGTCATCTTTGTATTTTAAGTTAAATGGAGTGTTGTTATGTTCATTTTTTTGCGTACTGAACTCAGCTAAAATATCTAAACAAGCATTAATTTCAGCATCAACATCCATCATTTCATATTGATTATAACGTTCGATACGGTTTGGGTGTCCTGTATAGACTTCAGGAAGTCTAGACATATAGTTTTTATAACCCATTTCTTGATTATTCCAACCACCTGTTTCAGAACCATTTTGACCTGGACTGCCGTTCCAAGCTCCAGTGGTACTATTAGCACCGCTGATTGGACTAGATATACCTGTTTTGTTGGTAAAACGCTTTTTATATGACATAATGTATTTATTGTTAAGCCCTTGCAGTCTTTAATAATTTAGACTGGGTATCATTTCCTCTGTGTACAGCCTCAATTAACATATCTAGCTTAGTGTTCATTGTTGTGTTAAGATTATCAATTGATGCTAATATTGGATCAGGTTGTGCAGCCGGTGGCGTTGTATTCGATGTGGTTGGTGCATTACTAGCAACAATTTTACTAGATGATGTTGCAGTATTATCTTTTGCTAATGCTTGACCTGCATTAGGTGCACTTGGTATAGTTTGTGCGTTTGCACTTGCTAGTATTGTTCCGGCATTATTAGATCCTGAACCAAGATTAGCGGCAAATTGTGTGGCAAAACCTGATCTTTTTGCAGTCTCAGCAGTTCCACCTGCGTATCCAACTGCTTTACCTACAGAATTAATATCCGCTAAATTGGTTCCTTTTTTCTGTGCTTCCTTAAAATATGCTACAACTAACTTTTTTGCAACTTCAGGATCATTGGCTAAGTCTGGATTTTTTACTAAATCTACACCTATCAATTTACCAAACTTAGCGTAATTATCTTTACCTGTTAATTGAATTAATCCACGACCGCGATATTTATATCCCTCATCAGCGGCATTTCCCATTCTACCGCCATAAACCAAATTACCAATTGCTTCAGGACCACCAGCTACTATACGTTTGGCATCGTCTATTGATTTTACTTTATTAGGGAATACTTTTAATAGTTGTTCGGGGCTATAATTTAGATTTTCTGATTTTGGTTTAAAGTCACCTGACTCACCTTTTATTTGAGCAAGAATATTAGATTGCGATTTTGTATCAGTAATACCATTTGCACTTAATGCTTTTACTATGTCATTAGGTGTAGTGCCGGCACCGCCACTACCCATAGTGATAGGAGCACTAGGTGTAGTCGGCGCTGTTGGTGTAGTCGGCGCTGTTCCACCAGACGGGGCACTTCCTCTACCACCAACTGCACCTAATCTAGCATAGATGTCCTGCATTCTTTTTTGTTTTTCTTCTTCAGTGCCACCCTGATACTGAATAGTTTGAATATTGCTTAAATCGTCTAATGCTTGAGTTAAATTGATTAACGCTATTGTATTTTCTGTTAACCCTTTTGTTTCTTTGTCAGTATCTAATGTGTTTTGTTTTTCAGATTGTAGTGCTTTTTTATCTGATTCTTCTTGTTTTTTAATATCTTCGTCTGATAAACCAGCACTTGCTCTATCTGCTCCAGGACTATCATCTTTTAATTTGTCGCCGGCTATTTTACCTGCTTTCTCACCAATTATTTCACCACCCTTACTACCCAACCATCCACCAACTGCGGCTCCTAATAATCCACCAATAACAGTACCTACTACTGGTACAACTGATCCAATTGCGGCGCCTGCGGCTGCTCCAGCCCATGCACCACCTGCACCACCGGCTGCACTACCGGCGGCACTACCAATTGCTTGGCTTTTTTGCATTGTTGCTTCATTTTTAGATATTAACCCAGCATCACGCTGTTTGTTAACATCACTTACTTTATCATATCCTTCTTTGGCAGCAAGTCCTACTGATAATGCGGTGCCTAACGGCCCTGCTAGTTTACCTACTTTTCCAAGAACGCCTGCCATTTTGCCTAAAGTACCAACTTCTTTAGCAACTGCTCCTTCGGCTGCTCCTGCGGCTCCTTTACCTAATGCGGCAGCCTCTCCCTCAACAGCGCCTGCGGCTCCTTTACCTAATGCGGCAGCCTCTCCCTCAACAGCGCCTGCGGCTCCTTTACCTTTACCCAATAATTTACCCAATCCACCTTTGCCACCTTTAAGCAATGATGCTCCGGCCATTACACCCAGCGCCAATGCGGCCGCGGCCGCGGCAGCTGCCAAAGCAGTTGCGGCTATTGTTGTTGCATTAAATCCATTCAATAAAGGATTGGTTGATTGTACTAGTTTATCTACTGCTACTTGTGCAGATATTTCTGTTTCTGTTAAGTTGTTTCTTGCTATTTGAGCAGGATCTGTGGCTGCGGCACCACCTGCAGTTGATTTTCCTTCTGCGGCACCACCTGTTTTATTCCTTGCATCAGCTAGTGCTTGTTCTTCGTTGCGATTTTGTTTGTTACCAGTACGTTGTATAAACTCTTGGTCTAGACCTAATTGCGCTCCTAACTTTTCAGCATCATTTGTTTTTCCAATAGCAGTACCAAGTCTGTCAATTTGTTTATCGCCTGCTTGTTTTAGTTCTTCAGCAAACTTTGCACCACCAGCTTCACCGCCTTTTTGACCTTGTTGAATCTGACCTACAGTGATACCTAATTGTGCAAGACCTGATGTTTTTTCATCAAACTGACCGGTACGACCGACCCTAGCTACCTCTAGACCTTTTTTCTTACCGTACTCTGCTGTAATGACTTTGTTAAAGTCAATACGTTTCTTTTCTTGTTCTTCTAAATCTTTTGCTTCTTTGTCTCTACCTTCAGCTTTTAATCTATTAATTTTATTTTGCTGTTGGCGTTCAAACAATACTTCTTCGTATTCTAACTGAACGGCATTTTGTTCTTCTTGTAGTTTGTCTGCACTTTTACCTGTTAAAACACTTAATCTAGTTAATTGTTCTGCGTATTCTAATGATTCTCTTTTTAATCTTTTTTGATCCGATAAACTATCGGAATATGATTTACCAGACAACTCTTGTAATTTTACATAGTCTGCCTGACGATCCATCAATTCTTCTTGACTTACACCTAATCTTTGAAATGCCTGACGTTGTTCTGCGGTAACAGCAACCATGGCACCAAATGCTTTTGTGCCATCACCTACAGTAGAACCTAATATTGATAAACCGCTATTTGCACGCCCAGCGGCTTTGGTCATTACTTCAAGATTTTTTGATGTTAAGCCAGCATTGTGGCCCATATCCAATACTTGATTTGCCGTTAGTGAACCGGCAGCACCTAATTTAGATAAATTATCGGTGGCTTTTAATGTAGCATCTGCTTGTTTAGTCCATTGTTCGGCTGCTACTGTGACACCCTTGACTAAGGCGCCAAGTGCCATACCCAACACACCAAAGTTTTTACCTAATTGCCATGCGGCATCTCCGGCTCCCTCTAGTGCTTGATTGTACTTTCCAAAACTTCTTTCAGATGATAATAATGCGCCGGCTAAAGATGTTAAACTTCTAGTACCTGATGTAAGGGCCGCATTAAAGTTGCCCATGGCTTTAGCATATTCTTCAGCGGCTTTTTGATTTGCTTGATATGCGGCAGACTGTTGACTGATATTAGTTTTTAAGTTACTAAAATCTTGGTCTAACCCCTTAATATTCTTTACATCAACACCTTGAGCGGCGGCTAGCTTTTTAAGAATTTCAGTTTGTAAAATAGTACTAGTACTACTAGCCGCCATAGTGTCGGCTAAATTACGCATCTGTTCTGCTAGTTGTGCGTTGATTTCGTCATTACTGCTCATATATGTTAGATGTCCGGTTTTTTTAGGTGCTATTTTATACCAATAAATAGACTACATAGTATTTAGCATTGGGCAAACACCCAAATTTCAAAAGGACAAAATTTATGGCACTGGCAAATAATCCACTAAGACAGTATTTTCGTAGACCTGCAATCTTTTTAAAACTACCAAGTCAAGGTATTGGATATCCTGAAGGGGTATTGAACACTACAGAAACTGGTGAGTTCCCTGTTTACCCAATGACTGCAATTGATGAAATCACTAGTAGAACACCTGACGCATTGTTTAACGGTTCTGCTGTTTCAGACATTATTAAAAGCTGTATCCCTGATATTTTAGATCCATGGCGCCTACAAAGTACTGACTTAGATGCAGTATTGATTGCTATAAAGTCAGCAAGTCAAGGTAATCAATTGGATATTCAAACAGAATGCCCAAACTGTAAAGAAGTATCTGAATATGGAGTAAACTTAGTTGGTATTTTGTCTACACTAAAAGCACCAGACTATAGCAAAGAGATACAGATAAACAACTTATCCATAAAGCTAAGACCTTTACTTTATAAAGAAATGAACCAGGCAGCATTAAAACAATTTGAAATGCAACGTTTGTTTAATTCATTAACTACTATTGAAGATGAAACAGAACGCGGTGTTAAAACTACTGAAGGTATTGCTACTATTACAAAAGTAACAATGGAAGTACTAGCGGAAACAATTGAATATATAGCAACACCCTCAGGTAAAGTAACAGAAAAACCTTTTATTTTAGACTTTTTGCAAAACTGTGATAGTGAAACGTATAGTGCTATCCGTGACTATAATACAGAACTAAAAAATGCATCTGAAATGAAGCCAATGCATATTACATGCACCAACTGCCAACACGAATACGATCAAAACTTTACATTTAACGCATCTGATTTTTTCGGATAAGGCTTTTGTACCTTGAACCCGAGAAGGTTCAAAAGCTGTTAGATGATATGGAAAAAGAATGTACCTCTATACGAAAATCTGCATTTAGCTTTAGCTGGTACATGAGGGGCGGAGTCTCATACGAGGACGTATTGAATATGTCCATGGAAGAAAGAAAACTCATTAATGAACTGATAGAGAATAATTTAGATACAACCAAGAAAACCCAGTTACCATTCTTTTAATCTGGACGCAGTTATTCATTTATCAACTTCGGAGACATCTCTTGTAGAGACAAACTTCGTTTGTCTAAGAACTCACTTCGTTCGTTCTTAATTTTTACGGTGATCTATTCTCTAAAACTTTATTTTACTAAAAGACTTATTGCCGCTTTGAAGCCATGGTAGTGCTATTCAGCACTACCAATGGTAAAGGAGTTTGCCACGCCCGTCATCCAATGTTATCTTTTCCCCAAGTAATTGCCTATTTCTGACACTACTTGCTACCGGTTGCTCTGTAAAGTACTTATGGGACTGTAGTGAAGCTAACAACTTTAATTGTTTCTTCAGCAACGCACATTCTATGAAATCAAGATAAAGTATTCATAGACTTGTTGAAGGTTCGCTTTGCCGATTGCCTTCTCGGTATATCCATAGTTATCGCTAACTATGCTTACTCCAGATCCGTTGGCGATATTTCACGCTTCCTCAAGGAGGTCTCCCACGGAGACAACAAATTTTAGATTTCTATTGTTAGTAATTCTTCAACTGGTTTTGACTTGGTGTCTGATTGAGAATATGTTTTTAATAACTGAGTGTTTGATTTAAAAAATAAGTCGAACTCAAAGATTGTCCAATCTCCATGTTCTTTTGAACTGTAATATATAAAATTATCTGATATCCATGTTAATTTGCTTTGTACTGCAACATATCTACCTTTGCGGTTGAATTTCATGAAAAGAATATTTACATCACCCGGGTCGGCAACGTCCATTAACTGACTCAACCAACCATCTATTACTTTACAGTCGCCTGATAATAACAGATGAAAAGGAAAATCAGCGTAAAATTTACATTCAATGTTCATTTTACTGAATGACAAGCCAGGAACCACATCGCCCTTAAAGCTACGTATTTGTCCTTCATGTAGTACTTCTTTACGCACTTGATTTTTACCACCAACATAAGCACCAGATCCAGGTACACGGATAAAACTCTCACCGTAAGTGTCTGTGAGATATTTAGCTACCTCACGCTCAAAACCTGAACCTTTTGCTTTTTGTGGACTTGTCATATGTTTTACTTATCTCTATTTTTCAGCAATAAAATTATTCCATGTCCACTGCTGAATTGTATGTAGTAAAACCATTTTCCTTCACTACTTTAAGCACACTAGGTACTCTTCCCGCTAATTCTTCTCTATGACTGACTAACCAAATTGATTTATGTCTACGACGGCTCATGTCTTTTAAAATAGCAATACTGTTCTCAACACCCATTGTGTCAAGACCACTATCAATTAACTCATCAATAAACAACGTGTTGATTGGGCTATATAGGTTCTCCCATACATCACGGAACGCAAAACTCAAACCAAGAATCAATCTGTTACGTTCACCACGTGATAAGTTATCAAAGTCTAACTCACGACCCAATTCTGTAATCTCAACTTGTAAATCATTTTTGAATACTACATTATGCGGTAAACCAATCTTGTCCAAATAGTGTGTTAGTCGTGCGTTCAAGTAACTTAAGTTTTGGTCAATAATCTTTTTACGAACAAAGCTGTCTTTACTTGTTAGTAAGTCTAATAAGAACTTTTGATGTTCCATAGTTTTGGTGTATGTGTTGATTTTGTCAAAACTAATTTCTTGTAGTGCTTGACTTTCCATCTCACTAATCTGTTCACTATATGGATCAACTTCAACTGCTTTAATTTCAATTTGATTTAAAATATTGCTTATCTGACTTGAATGCTTGACCGCATCTGCCTCAGTATCATAATGCGTTTTAGGCATAGGCCCCAACTCACCCAAGTCTTTAAGACTGGTTGTATACTCAATATATTGATTATTGGTTGTTAATGCCTGTGCTGAGGCTTCTTGTAATGCTTTTTGTTTTTCAGCTAACACACTTTCATGTTTCGCATCGTGAAATTCTTGTCCACATGCATAACATGTATGATTCTGTAAGTCTACGATTTCTTTGTTTAACTTATCAATTACTTTTAATTCTTTGCCTTCATCAGTTTGGCATCGTGCAATAAGTTTTTTCAAGTCATCAATAGCCTTACGCTTTTCATTATATGAAATTAAATCTTTATGTGCTTGTAACTCAACGTTGATATCAATCTTGGTTAGTTCATCATAAGCCAACGCAAGTTTAGCTAAATCATCATCGTGTTTAGTTTGCCAAAGTTTTTGTCTACGTTTGGTAGCTTCAATTTGTTCTTTAACACGTTTGTTGGCTTCTTCAATAGCCTTGATATTAAATTCTTCTTGTTGAATATTGTCTTTGCTAGTCCTAATCATGTTTTTAATGATTTCGGCTTTTTCACTTAATAAAGTAATACCCAATAATTGTTCAATAATATCACGTTGTTCGTTTGGTTTCAACGCCAAAAACGGTTGACTATATGTGTTAAGAACCACAATGTGACGAAACATTTCAGGAGTCATGTTAATCACACGCTCAATGGCTAACTGTGTTTCTTTGTTTTCACCTTGTTGGTCTTCACTTGTTTTATCTTGTATATTGTTGACGTAAAATTTTAAGATGTTTGGTTTACGACCACGTTCAATCTTATACTCAGTACCATTTACATTAAACTCTAGTGTTACCATCATGTTTTTTGTATTGGTACGGTTAACTAAATTGTCTTTACGAATATCATTAATGGGAACACCAAACAATGCGTAGGATAACCCTTGAATTAGTGTGGTCTTACCGGTACCATTTCTAGCACCATCTCCACCTAAGTCTAAGTTTTCACCTAAAATAAGTGTTAAGTCTTTTCTGTCAAAGTCAACTGCTTGTGTAACTTGTCCAATACTTAAAAAGTTTCGTAATGTTATGTTCTGGAGTGTTATCATTTTAATTTTCTAAAAAAACTATCTTTGGCTAATTGTTCAGCCTTCAATGTTTTTTCTAATATACCTTCTAATTTTAACTTAACTTTAATCAATCTGCTGGTTTCTCTTAAACTACCTATATAGGGTTGAGTACGTGACAATTCAGATAGTGCAATACCCAAATGTTTATTAATCTTTATAAGAGATTCTAAATCTCTATACTCTTTCCCATACCGTCTTGGTTCCATAATCATAGATTATTATAGATGTCCAAAAGTATTTTTTTGTCAAAACTATTGCTTTCAATTGCATTGATTTGGTCAATAATAATTTGGTCAACGCTTTCAAACTTAAGACCGTCAGCACTCATGCCTTGTTCTACAGCCTCACCCTTAATTGGGATAAGCGACATTTCTCTTAGTTTGTATTCTGGTATAAATGTTTCACGCAAAAAATTAGCCTCCTCATAGCTGATATCAATATCAAGATGTACTCTAACATGACTATCAATCAAAAGATACTGTTCCGGGCTTTCTAAGATATCACTCAATTTGTGTACACGATACACTGGTTGACGTGGCCAACTATGAAAGATTGGATCTTCACCCCACTCAAGTATCATCATTCCCCGTGCATCATCTCCTGCATCAGCATAGTTATGCGGGAAAGCATTACCAATATACCAAACATTGGCACGACTTTGCCTCTTGTGAAAGTGACCACTGAATACTTTATCAAAGCCACGCATATGGTCTGTGTTAATTTCACCATGGTCGGGCATTTCAACCATAGCGTTCATGTAAAATCGGGGTAATTCAAAATGACCAAATAAGTATTTGCCACTTAGTTTTTGAATTTTTTTATAATCATCATGTACTAACCAAGGAGCAATAACTACATCACCCTCACTAAAAAAGTCATTGACAATTTTTACATTCGGCAAATGTTTAGCCCACTCGACACTATGAATATCACGACGGTCACGATAATAAAGGTCATGATTGCCGGGGATAAAATACACCGTATCAAAATTGGCACTTAGTTTTTCCAATGCTTGTAGACCAAACTGTAGTGTGTGAATGTTGATACTTGCTCTGTGGTGATTGTAATCACCCAAAAAGAAACATGTTTCACAATTTTCTGCTTTGGCTTTTTGTATAAACCAATCAACAAAATTCATACAGTCTTCATTGTGCTGTATGCTATTGCTTTTTAGTCCAAAGTGAATATCCGTAAAAACGGCAGCTTTTTTAAATAGGTTAGTCATCTCGATAGTGTATAGGAAATGCCACTACAAATGCAATGGCATTGGTTAAATTGATTATTCTTCAAATACAGCAACACCGCCACCAGAGTTTTGGCGACTCCAGCTTGGGTTAAGCCCATTGATTTCTAAGATATCATCACGTATATTCTGATTACGTTTTTCAATGTTCAATACACGACAGAAACTATTTGTGATAGCCGCTGTATAGTAAGCGAATGGGTTAGCACTTTTGGCTTCATTAAAACGTAACCCAACATATGTTAATTGTAGAATGGCGCTATTACGCATTTCATCATTGTACGTATATCCGCGCCAATTAAATTTCATGGCGTATTTCTCACACATCATGATATACATTTTGGCTAATTTGTTTGTAATTTGCCCATGATCTTTACTGAATGAGCCGGTAACTAAATCACCTTTCCAGTGACTTTTACCCACACAATAAAATTTATTGTTTTCGTCAATCTTGTAATGTTGGAATGGTGGAAAGTTAACTTTAACATGGACCATGTCATCAACTTCTTTTTTGGTTGTAACATCTTCTAAATCGGCAAAAATTTCATCTGGATCTACAATATCGTCTTCAAACTCAAAGATATCTTTTGCTGTTTTCTTTTTTACTGATTTCCTAGGTACTTTGGGTGCGACTGGAACATGATCCCATGTCATAACCCTAAATACTAAATCATTAACTGATACCGTATCTGGGTTGATTTTTGTCCCACTTTCAACAGATAAGCGTGTAGCACGTGTTTCCTTTGCTTGTTGAATATTTTCTGGTTTAAAAGCACTTTCTAAACTAAGTTCTATACTATCATGTGGCATGTCTACAATATAATCATACCTATGATATTCAGGGAGTGTATAGTAACAATATGTATTTTTGCTTTCGTGAATTTCTTTTAAAATATCTTTGTTGTTAAGATAATTTACAGGCTTTTTGCTTGGTAATGACATATTTCTCCGTTAATGTGTTAGAAACATTGTAGCATTTGTTGTTGCACAAGGGCAACATGTTTTGGATAGATTACTAAAAATAGCACTCTTATTTATGACTAAATACAATTAAGGAATACTAATATTATGGCATCAGTAACAGCTAGTATAGGCGGTGGAGTAAATGTCGTTGCAACGATGACATCGACGGGCATACAATATGTAATAAACTTGGCTAATGGCTCAAGTGCCGGTCCCTATACCGGAGACCAATTGGTAAATGTTGGTAGCCAAACAATAACTATACCTCCTCCAGAGCAATTCATATTAACATACAATGGTCAAACTGTAGCAACATCTACTAACCCAGCCGATATTGAAAATGGAGGAGATATTGTACTAAACACCTTTCAAATTCAACAATACGCTGAACAACAGTTAGCAGTAGCACCGAACACAACCGCCGCCGACGCACCTGTTGGTACTGATGAAAATGTTCCTGGAGCAGGATCAACTCCAACCAACACAAGCCCAACAACAATTACTAGTCAGAATGATCCTTATTTAGGAGATGCGACAAATCAACCCTATGATGATAATGGTAATTTAAATCCAGGTTGGCAAATCGATGAGGCCACAGGAAAACCTTTTTATGTGGGTGATTTACCGGCAAATAGTAATACTGTAGTTAGCAATGCTGATCCTGCAGCCACAACAGCCAATGTAGGTGCGGCAGATGCATCTGCTTCAAATCAAGCAGTTGCTCAAAACGATTCCGCTCAAGCCAACAACAATACCAATCAAACTGCATTAACCGGTCCATTATTAAACACACAAAGTCAAGCAACTCAACAGGATGCGGCAAACTTTGCACAACTTGGTGATTGGCGTGTTAGATTAGCATTGGCACCGAGTGCAACCTATTTGTATAAGAACAAGGGCAATGAAGGAATACTATTACCATTAGCCGCGACAGATGGAGTAATATTCCCCTATACACCTGCGATTTCCGTTCAATATGCCGCAAATTATGATGCCACTGAATTAACACATAGTAACTATAAATTTTTTCAGTACAAGAATAGTGCAGTAGATAGTATTTCAATAACATGCGATTTTACAGCACAAGACACGCAGGAAGCTAACTATGTATTAGCTGTAATACACTTTTTCCGTAGTGTTACAAAAATGTTTTATGGTCAAGATTTAAATCCAAACAATGGGACACCTCCTCCATTATGTTATCTATATGGATTGGGACAATTTCAATTTGATAGCCATCCTTTAGCAATTACCGCATTTAATTATTCATTACCCACAGATGTTGATTATATTCGTGCAGGCGCCGCAACAACAGCACCCGGTGTCAATTTGGCATCAATGAATGTTGCAACACAAAATAGTAGTAGTGTGTCTGGTGATCGATTAAATAGTAGTGGATTAAATCCAGGAGCGACCACTGGTTCACCCCAATTTGCAACTAGTGATGGCACACGCACTCCAACATATGTACCAACAAAAATTCAAATGTCAATAACAGCAATACCAATCGTTACACGTAACGATATTAGTAACAATTTCAGCTTAAATGGCCCTGGGCCAAACTATGGTAGTGGTGCATTATTGCAAGGTTCAAAACGACAAGGCGGAGGTATTTGGTAATGGCAACAATTAATGGAGTATATCCAGCAACTAGTCCTTATTATCTAACAGGAATAGTAAACAGCAATTTTTTAGATGTTATGGTAAACAGAGTTATACCGATGCAACCTTCGGATATCTATTGGCAAATCACCCCCGTTTATGAATATCGCCCTGACACATTAGCCTACGATTTATATGCTGATAGCAGATTATGGTGGGTATTTGCACAGCGCAATCCAAACACATTAGCAGATCCGTATGGTGATTTTGTAGCGGGTACTGGAATATATTTACCTAAACTAGCTTTATTAAAACAAGTATTAGGGATATAAGATGTCTGATGGAACAGTAACACTTACAATTGACGGATATACTGTCATTGCTCAATACAACTATAGTTATGGAGCGATTAGCTATACTGTCAATAATCCAGATGGCAGTCAATTAATTAGTGCAGGTGATGCTTTTGGATTAAGTTCTGGATTAAATAGTTTGTCCAATAAAGCAAGAGCAGCCGGCAACACGGATTTAGCTGACCAATTATTTCAACTTAATAGTGATTTAAGTAGTCAAGAAGCGTCAATACAACAACAAGTAATCGATGCAAATAAACCAACAGAACCGTCCGCCTCAGTAACACCGCCGGCAAATACTTTAGCACAAACAGACCAACAAAATAATGCCTATGTAGCAAGTGGCAGTGCAAATGACGAAACTGGGACTGTGAATAATGTGCAGACTGGTGCAAATACCACTGCTGACAACTCGGGTGCTCCTAATAATCCACCTGCTATTCCCCAAAACTACACTAATGCAGGTACGACATCAGCAGGTGCATCAGGGACATCAGCCGCTGTTACAAATAGTAATGCATTACCTGGTAAAAGACTACAAAATCCTTTAGGTAATTTTAGCAGTTACACATATCAAATATCATTGTATATGATTACTCCTGATGCATACCAGGCATTTGTTGATTCTGGAAGAAAAAATATCAATGCACTACAAGTTAATACCACTGGTAATACGGCCGCAACAGGTGCAGGCAATGGCGCATTTTTAATAGCACAAAGTGGGGGTATTAATAACAGTACACAAAAACGTGCTCCATATTTTGACCAAGATTTTTATATTGATAACTTAAAAATAACTCAAGCCATTAACGGTAAAGATACCGGTAGTGCTACCAATGTCACAGACATGTCATTCAATATTATTGAACCATATGGATTTTCATTCTTATCTAGATTACGTGATGCATTTACGCAATTGTTACAGGTAGGTGGAAACACAGGGGGCAATGCCGGTACACAAGGTAGTAGCAATTCAGGTAGTGGTACTCCTGGTGCCACTCAGTTACAAGATCCCTCACGACAATTTTTTATATTAGGTATACAATTTTTAGGCTATAATGAAGATGGGAGTTTAATTAGTTCCAAAGATATAACAGGACCTAATAGTGACCCGGCGGGCAACGCATACGGTGTCTATGCAAGATATTATGATATTAATATAACAGAGCTTCATTTTAGTTTAGCAGGTAAAAGTGTTGTGTATGCATGTAAGGCAGTTAATAGTGCAACTATGTCTGGCATGGGATTGAAACGTGGAATCGTGTGGACAGGTGCTGAAGTTTACGGAGAAACAGTAGACGATGTTATTCAGGGCACAGGTGACGGAGTTCAAGGATTGCTAACTAAATTAAACCAAGAACAACAGCAATTATTAAACGATAGCAAAATACAAATTCCAAATGAGTATAGTCTTGTTTATTTAGGAACCTCATCTACTGAAATAGCAGATGCTAAAATCATTTCACCAGCAGATACAGATAAATCAAAACAAACCATGAGTGATGTTTCAAAATCTAGTCAGGTTAACGAGCAAACAGCACAACAAGCCACTCCTAATAAAAATATTAATAAGATAAAGTTTGATAATGGCACACCAGTGGTACAAGCAATAGAACAAATTATTAAACAAAGTACGTACTTAACAGATGCTTTAAAATCAGTTATAACAACTGAAGAAGAACCAAATCCAGATACTGATTCAGAAAATGAAATAGCAGATCCATCACCAAAGACAATTAAATGGTATAACATTGGTGTAGAAGTTACACCTAAAGCATGGGATCAATTACAACAAGACTTTGGTTATAAAATAAAATATATTATACAACCATATGAAACACCAATTGTGACTAGCGCATATGTTAATAAGACTGCAAACTATTATGGCCCTCATAAACGATATGAATATTGGTTTACAGGAAAAAATACTGAAATTATAAAATATGAACAAACGCTAAACAATTCATTTTTTAATGTTACACTAGACCCAGCATCTAGTCAAACTGCATCAGGTGGTAGTGCAAATATACCTATTATTAACGGTATTCCACAAAATCAAGCAAAGACTGGATTGTTGAATCAAGGTATGGAGGCACAAAACTCATACATGACAAGTTTATATGATCCTGGTTCTTGGAGTGAAGCTAAAATAACAATATTAGGAGATCCTGATTTTTTGATGGAACCTAATCCTAGTAGTGTGGCAAGTGTGTATAACAAATATTATGGAACAGATGGGTATACAGTTAGCCCTAATGGTGGACAAGTGTTTATTGAAATAAATTTCAGAGAACCAGTAGACTATAATAATAACACTGGATTATTTGAACTCAACACAAATATTGCATTTTATCAATACCCTCCTGCAATTCAAGCAGATATAAACAGTAGAGGTGGCGGTGTAAGCTACATGGTAAAAACTGTAGTTAGCACATTTAATCAAGGTAAATTTACACAAGAATTAGATTTAAATATTAATACATTTGGTGATGATGCCAGTGGTACTGCATCAGGTAGTACAGCTAACAGTAATGCCAATGGTAGAGAAACTTCTGCGGCAAATGCAGGTGATAATAGAACTGGAAGCGGAAGTTCGCAATCATCTACTGGAAATAATACATCTAGTACAACTGGATTTCCAACACCAATTACACAAAATGCGCCTATATTACCTCAGTCACTTGATACAAATCTATCTAGTCCAGCATCGATTGAATCACCTACTGGGCAAAACACAACACCTACTGGAGATCCAAATAATCCTGTAGTAGCAATAGACGCACCGGCACCAGTAGTTACAAATAGTGTTGATACTGCTAATCAGGGAGGAAGAGAAGACCTGTCACAAGGACCTTAATTAATCATGGAAGATATAGTAAAAACAAAAGGACAACCAAAAGCAAGTCAGCCTACCAGCGGAGGAGGCGTTGCACGTAACGTTCCTGTTATAGGAGTTGTCAAAAACGTTATTGACAAAGTTAGAGGTGGACGACTACAAGTATACATTGCAGATTTTGGTGGTAGTAATCCCGATGATAGTCACTCATGGACTACAGTTTCATACATGACACCGTTTTTTGGTGTAACTCCAGCACAAGGCGGAACATCAGATAATGGCAGTTACTTAACTAACCCAAATAGTTATGGTATGTGGTATAGCCCTCCTGATATTGGTAGCTCTGTTATTTGTATTTTCATCAACGGTGATGTAAACTATGGCTATTGGATAGGGTGTGTACCTAAACCAGAACAATTACAAATGGTGCCAGCAATTGGCTCTTTTGCAAATGTTATTACAAACAGTGGTGAAGCACAAAGTTATGGTGGTGCAACCGTTTTACCTGTAGTTAATATCAATAGCAATAATAGTTCTATCAATGATAACGACCAATTTTTAAATGCGGCAAAACCAGTACACAGTTATCAAGCAGGTATATACAGTCAACAGGGTTTAATTAGAGATCCAATCAGAGGTCCTATAACAAGTAGTGCGTTGCGTGAAAGTCCAAGTCGTGTTGGTTGGGGTGTAAGCACACCTGGTAGACCTATATATCAAGGTGGCTATGATGATAGTACAATTAAAAGTGCGGCTAATCAAACATCAACTGATGCATCACAATTAAAAATTATTGCACGTAGAGGTGGGCATACACTAGTAATGGACGATGGTGACGTTAGTGGTAAAGACCAATTGATAAGATTACGAACTGCTACTGGACATCAAATATTAATGAGTGATGATGGTCAAACACTATTCATTATTCATAGCAATGGACAAAGTTATATTGAATTAGGTAAAGAAGGTACAATTGACATGTACTCTACTAATTCATTTAACGTTAGAACACAGGGTGATTTAAATTTACATGCAGATAATAACATTAATATCAACGCCGCAAAAGATATTAATATAGCATCTAAAAATTTAAATGTAAACACAGAAAAAGATGTTACTTTTAGAACAGGTGGAAACTTCAAAGGTTACACAATTGGTACATATACATACAGAATTGACGGTGCAATGAGCATGGCATCTGGTGGTGAAGGTTCATATGCTAGTAGTGGTACTATGTACATTAATGGAGACAAGGTTAATTTAAATAGCGGTCAAACATCAGTTACACCAGAAACTGCATCATTAATTACAGCAATAGCACATACTGACACGTTATTTGATGCAACTAAAGGCTGGGCAAGTGCACCGGGTAAATTATTATCTATTGTAAGTAGAGCACCTGCACACGCACCATGGGCAAGTGCAAATCAAGGTGTTAATGTACAAGTTAGTAACAATTCCAGTGATGCTCTACCATCTGCTCCAAGTGCCGCAGTTGCCGCAACTAATGCGTCAGCAACCAACACACCTGAAAATGTAGTGTCTGCGGCAACTGCAAGTACAGTGCCTGCATTAGGATCAGTTAGTGATGCAATTGATGGTTCAGTAACAGCAACATTAGTTGGTGGTGTAGCCAGTCAAGCGGCAGGAGCCGCAAGTAGTGTAGTGGCAACTGGTACAGGTGTTATAAAAGATGCATCAGGGCAATTAACTGCCGCAGTGGGTTCATTAGCGCAAACACCAGCACAATTAGAAACAGCAGGAATCATGAAGCCAGGTTCAAGTGCATTGGTCAATGGATTAGTTCAGGGTGGCGTAAACGTACAAGCCGCAATGACAGATAATTTGTTTACAGGTGCTCCGGGCGCACAAAACTTGTCACAAATATCAAATAACGTAAATGCACAAGTTGGTGCACAAATTACCAACTTTAATAAAGCACAAACTGCACTTACTCAGTCAGGGGTAATTACTGGTACTGAAGCCGCCGGGGCTGTTGCAGGTTTAGTAAACGCCACTTCACAAGTTGGTATTGGTCCTGTACAAGATTTTGTAAAAAACTCAACAGGCTCTCTTGGTAGTACATTGTCAAATATAGGAGGTTCTGTGTCTGGTTCTGCAGCCGGAGTAGCAGGTGGTGTTCAAGGTGCAGTTAGTAGTGCAATCGCAGGAGGTAATTTCGCCGCCGGCATTGGTACAAATTTAACCAGTGGTTTGGGATCAATTGCTACAGCATTAGGTGGCATTGGATCATCAGCTATCAACGGTATTAGTGGTGCATTGGATGCCGCTAAAGGTATTGCAGGTTCAGCATTTGCCGCAATTACAAAATCATTCAAGCCATTCACGCCAGGAGTACCTCAAGACCTTACTGCCATTACAGCACAAAATCAAGCTGAACAAACTGCAAGTGAAACAAGCGCAGCCAGTGGCGTTTCAAGTGATGTGTTGGGTGCAACGACCTCTGCATTACCAAATCTAAATGTAGGTGATGCAGGTAATATAGCTAGTGGGGCATCGTCATTGGTTAATTCAGTTGGTAGCGCATTTGGCACTACAGCAGGGGCACTAACAGGTCAAAGTGCAAGTACATTTAATAATCTAACAAACACATTAACTGGTGTTAATAATCCTAATAACTTATCTATAGGAGGGGTTAGTGTTGCAACAGGATCATTATCTGCATTAACTAGTAAGGTGGCCGGTGCTTCAGGTTTCTCTACAGCAATAAATCCTGCTAGTGGATTAGGAGCGTTGCCAGGTGGACTTGATGCAGTTGCAAGTGTAGTTAATTCAGCAACAGGTTCGTTAACAAGTATTCCCAGCTTAGGTGGAGTTTCTAATTTAATTAAAAATGTCTCTAGTTCTGCATTAAATGGGTTGGGACTTGGTTCAAGTGCATCAAGTTCAATCGCTGGACTAGCAGCCGGCGGCTTGAGCGGTGTATTGAATAATGCAAGTAGCTTGAATGCATCATCATTATTGGGTGGTTTAGGCAACGCAAGTCAAAGTCTTGCATCATTGGCATCTTTAGGTATGCCGGCAGGCGCATCAGCCGCACTTCAAGCAGGTATTAATTCGTTAAGTACTCCTGGATCACTACCGATTACATTACCAACTGTAGCAACAGGAACAACTAACAGAAGTCAAATATCTAGTCAACTTACGTCTGTGTTTGGTAGCTCAAAAATACCAGCTCCAAACTTCTCTGGAACAGACCAGTTACTAGCACAATATGAAGCACAAAATAAGAAAAATGAAGATATTTTATCACAAGTGGATGCTTTAAAAGCAAAAATAGATGATTTAAATCCAGTCGTAACAACTGCACAAGCCAATTGGCACAATCTACGAGACACATTACCAAAAGGTGACCCTCAAGTTGACGCCGCATATCAAGAATACAGCGATGCATTTGACCAGCGTTCAGCACTTAAAAAACAAGCATTAGACTTGTTAAGCCAGATAGCATAACAGAATAAATACATCATGCCTAATTATATTGGATTTAACACACAAAACGTAAACATACCCAAACCTTCTACTGTGTATAATGCAGGAGTAGACGGTGGTTTGGGTTCAGTTGTACAGCCTATAGTATACGGAAAAAGTTTTACATTGGTGGATACACCATTAGTCATCAGAGATTTTCTTAACGCACTAAACATACGTCAAGGTGAAAAAGTAGGTCAACCTGAATATGGTACAACTCTATGGAGTTTTGTATTTGAACCAAATACAGCAGATGTACAGTTTCAGTTGGAAAATGAAATACGTAGGGTAGCCAGCAAAGACCCTAGAATCATACTAAACACAGTAAAAGCATACCCGCAAGAGAACGGAATACTAGTTGAAGTAGAATTTGCAGTAAGTCCGTTTAATCAAGCACAGTTATTGAACGTGTTTTTTAACAACGCTACTAATAGAGCAATATTACAGTAATTGTTAAAAATAGCGTTTTTTAGGTATGATAAATACTTAAAAGAGAATACACATGGCTACAAGTTCAAGACAATCCGCGTTATTTGGTGTAAATGATTGGCAGGCTATCTACCAAACCTTCCAACAGGCAGACTTTAGAAGTTATGATTACGAAACACTTCGTAAGACAATGATAGACTATCTACGTCTATATTACCCTGAAACTTACAACGATTACATTGAAAGTAGTGAATTTATTGCGTTACTAGACGTAATGTCATTCATGGGACAAGGTATTGCTTTCCGTGATGACCTGAACACACGTGAAAACTTTATTGACACAGCAGAACGTAGAGACTCTGTTATCAAATTAGCCAATCTTGTTAGTTATACTCCAAAACGTAACCTAGCAGGTCAAGGTTACATCAAAGTAACAAGTATTCAAACCACACAAAATATCACAGACTTAAATGGTTATAATTTAAGTAACGTTCCTGTATTATGGAACGACCCGGCTAACCCAAATTGGTTACAACAGTTTAACACAATTATCAATGCTTCATTGGTAAACGCACAGCAAATTGGTAGACCAGCAAATAGTCAAGAAATTCTTGGGGTGACAACAAGTGAATACAACATGCAAATACCAGCAGGTAGCTTGCCGGTAGTTCCATTCACGAGTACTGTTAATGGTCAAAGTATGAGATTTGAATTATGTAGTGTAACTAGCGTGGGTGAAGATTACATTTATGAAATTCCACCTCAACCAACAAATAAATTCAACATACTATATCGTAATGACAAATTAGGATATGGCAGTCCAAACACAGGCTTCTTCTTTTACTTTAAGCAAGGTGCATTAGAAAGCTACGATTTTACATTACAACAACAAATCAGTAATCAAGTAGTGGACATTAATATTCAAGGTATTAACAATACTGACACTTGGTTATATCAAATCAATGCAAACAATGGCACATATGGTTATTGGCAACAAGTTGATAACATTTATGCTGATGCATACTTACAAACAGAATCTAGCCAAAGAACTATTTTCTCTGTAAACTCAAGATTTAATGACCAAGTAAGTTATATATTTGGTGATGGTGTGTTTAGTGAGATTCCAGTTGGAACTTTCCGTGCATATGTACGTGCAGGTAATGCATTAACATATACAATACAACCTAGCGAAATGCAAGGACTTAGTGTAAGTTTTAGTTATGTAAGCAGACTTGGTCGTGTAGAAACATTAACAGTTGGTTTTGCATTACAATTGCCAGTATCAAATGCATTGGTACGTGAAAGTTTAGCAAGTATTAAACTAAACGCTCCTAGCAGATACTATACACAAAATCGTATGGTTAATGGAGAAGACTATAACAACTTCCCGTATACATTGTATAGTTCAATTATTAAAAGTAAAGCAATCAACCGTAGTAGCGTAGGTGTAAGTAAAAACTTAGACTTACTAGACCCTACAGGAAAATATAGTAGTAGCAATAGCTTTGCAGACGATGGTGGTATTTGGTTAAATGCAACCTCAGGATTTTCGTTATTAACAATTAATAACACTGGCGATATTATTACATTCTTAAGCGGTACATTGGCAGCTGTATTAGCTGGTAACCGAGCAATGCAATACTATATACAATACTATCCTAGATACGCAACTGGTCCATCAATAAGTAGTAATTCTACATATGTAGCAGACACAGGAACAGCATTTGATTATTGGCAAATCAGCACAGTTGATGCCAACAGTTTAAGTGGATATTTTTATAATTTTACAAATAATGTAAACACTCCAATTCCAATTGGTACATATTCTACAACAAATGCAAAATATATTACTGCCGGAGCTATCTTAAAATTTGTTGCACCCGCTGGTTATTATTTTGACAGTAATAATCGTTTAGTAAGCGGTATCCCCACACCAAGTAATCAAACATATATTTGGACTACTGTGTTAAATGTCATCGGTGATGGTTATAATAATGGTCAAGGTAGCTTTACTAATGGTTCGGGCCCGGTAACATTAAATGGATTTGTACCAACAGGCGCAATACTGTCTGTTGTAATTCCTGCATTTACCAATTCATTAAGCAATGCAGTTATTCAAGAATGTATTACTAGACTTGAATTACAACAAAATTTCTCATTGGTATTTGATAACTCATTAACAATAGCACAGGATCGTTGGAGTGTAGAATTATACACTAATCCAAATTGGTTTGTTCTTTTTGAAAGCACAGGATATAATCGTTACCAAATAACATATCGTTCATTGGCTTATTACTTTGGTAGTGTAGACCAAACTAGATTTACATTTGAAACCGGGTCATTAGTATATGATCCATTTACAGGAAAAATCTTACAAGATTATATAAAAATATTAGAGACTAATTCACAACCTAACAGCAATTATCCATTAAGCACTCCTATTACTGCAAGTATTATTGGACAAACAGTTGAAAGTGACGGTTATGTTGATGACTTTGAAGTAGAAATAGCAAGTATAGATGTTAATAATTCCAGTATCGTAGATAATCCAGACTTCTTTAATCAAGCAACTGGATATATTCCAAATGGTACTAATATTGGAATTTATGCATTCTTTATACAAGTGCAAGATGCACTTAATTTAACACGATATGATTTGATTGACAGTACTACAGTTTGCTATCAATATGCAACACAATCACAAATTGAAGTTGTAAAATATGAATATCCAGTTGGACAACTATTTTATGCATACACAGATAATGTGTTTTACATTACTGTACAAGACCCAACAGTTACAACTCCATATTATACATTGGCACAGCAATCACAATATAGTGTTCAAACAGGTCGTCAGGGATTAAGTTTTCAATATCGCCATAATAGCAATAACACTACACGTATTGATCCAGCTACAACAAACATTATTGATTTATATGTTGTAACTCAATCGTATTATACACAATATCAAAATTATATTCAGAATAGTACAAATACTATTCCAAAACCAATTCCACCTACAATCAATGAATTGACAACTGAATATTCACAATTACAAGATTATAAAATGTTAAGTGACAGCGTGGTCGTAAATAATGTTGTTTTCAAACCATTATTTGGTCCTAAAGCTGATCCATTATTACAAGCAACAATTAAAGTTATTCCAAATGCAACTACAAATGCAAGTACGAGTGAAATTGTAAGTGCGGTGTTAACGCAAATGAATAATTACTTTAGTATTGATAATTGGAATTTTGGAGACACATTTTATTTTAGTGAGTTAAGCGCATATATTCATAGCAATATAGGTGATTATGTAAGTTCGTGTGTGTTAGTACCAAACGATCCAAATTTAACGTTTGGTGATTTGTATGAAATTCAGTCTGCACCTTATGAAATATTTGTAAATGCGGCAACTGCTAATGATATTGTTGTAATTGCCGCGCTGACCCCGGCTGAGTTACAATCAGGAAGTACATCATAATTAAAGAATTATAAAAAATATGGCAACTACAAGAGTTAGAACAATTAATTTTCTTCCAGAAATATTCCAAACACCTACAAACACACAGTTTTTAGGTGCGACATTAGACCAAATCACATCACAGCCTAACACGCAAAAGATACAAGGTTATATTGGTAGTAAGTTTGGATATGGTGTAAATCCAAATAACTATTATGTAACTGAACCAACTAAAACTAGAACAGATTATCAATTAGAACCAGGTGTTGTTTTCACTGGGGTTGATCCATCTAGCGGTGCAACTGTAGCACAAGATTTTATTAGTTATCCTGGTATTTTAGATGCATTAAAATTACAAGGTGGCATTACAGATAATAACAGTAGATTGTTTAACAGTCAATTTTATTCATGGGATCCTTTTGTTGATTTAGATAAAATTATTAATTACAATCAATATTATTGGTTGCCATCAGGTCCGCCTGCTGTTACTATTTCTACAAGTGTTATATATAATTCTGTAAACTTTTTAGTACAAAGTCAATCTGAATCATATTTGATTACTTCAAATATAGACCCTGCCGGGGCTGTAAATCCAACACTAACATTATTGCGTGGAGGAACATATACATTTACAGTAAATCAAAATAGTCAATTTTGGATACAGGGTCAACCAGGCATTACTGGTTATAGTCCAACTCAACCAAATGTACAAACACGTGATGTATATGGAGTATCAAACAATGGTGCTGATTATGGAGTAATCACATTCCAAGTACCAGAAGCCAATGCCTTAGACCAATATATATTCCCGGGAAACAATTTAGTAGATGTTGTTTGTAATGTTCCTTTTAGTCAAGTTAATGGTGCATTTGTAAACGCCTTAGGTGGCATTGATAGTGTTACTGCATTAAATGGTTTAACAGTAATGTTTTATAATACTGGCGTTGAAGATGAATATGGTTATGTAAATCAATTTTATGCACAAACTACATACGACCAAGATGGTGGTAATCCAAATCCTTATGTGTTCCCTGGTACACCTTTAGACAATGATAATTTTGAAGGTGGTTATTATACACAAGTAAATGCTACATTTTACACAATAAGTTTAATCGGAGATCCTTCAAATCCACAAATCCAATTAACGCCATCTGGTTTTATTCCAACAAATGAAAACATTACTGCAACATATGGTAATGAATATATTAACCTTAAATTCTTTAGAAATACAAATGGTACTATAGAAGAAATACCGTATAATAGTGCAATATTAGATACATTATATTATCAAGATGGCACTACTCCAAGTAAAGTGGGCATTATTAAATTAGTTGAAAACAACAATAATAATACACTAAACGTTGATACAGAAATATTAGGTAAAACTCAATATACATCGACTACAGGAATTGTTTTTACAAATGGTTTAAAGGTAACATTTCAGGGTGATATTTTCCCAACAAGTTATGCAAGTGGAGAATACTATGTACAGGGTGTTGGTACCGCTATTGAATTAATTCCTACTACTGAATTAATAAGCCCGGGCTTATTTTCAGAAGGACAATATATTCCATATGATACATTACCATATGATATTGGTAACTATGATATTACATTATACTTGCCACTACTGCAAGATTATATAACAATTGCTAGAAATTCTATTAATAGAAATGCCTGGTCACGTAGCAATCGTTGGTTCCACACAGACGTTATTACTGCAACTGCAAAATATAACAATGATCCAACTATTATTTCTACATATGCAACACAGGCTGCCAAAGCAATAAGACCTATCATTGAGTTTTATCCAAACTTACAATTGTTTGATTCAGGTACAATTGGTAAATCACCTATTGACTTTATAGATTTTAGAACAACAAATGCGTTTACTCAAGTGGCTGGGCAAACAAATTACTATCCTGATGTAGCAGGATACACAACATATAATGCAACGATTCAAGCAGTAACAGGTCCTTCAACTAAAACTGCGACACATACAACTGCATTAATAAATCAAATTACATTGAGTGATACCAATGGATTGTTTGTAAATGACACAATCACTTTTAGTGGTACAACTTTTGGTGGAATAAGCACAGGTGTTACATATTATATTACATCAATCATTGGTACTAATATTACAATTTCAACGCAAAAACAAGGTACAAACTTAACATTAACTACAGCTACTGGTACATTAAGTGCATCAATATATCCATACAGTACATTGATTACTATCCCAACTGCCGATCTGTCAGGTACATTTGGAATTGGACAATATATTACAGATTCAACATTGGTATTACCTGCAATTACGCAAATTACAAATATTGAAAAAGTTGATACCAATACTATCATTACAGTAAGTTGGTATAATCAATCAACTGTTCAAGGAACAACGGTAGCTAGTTTAGTTACAGCATATACTCAACTAAGCAATTACGCATTGTTCGATGGTGCAAGAATTGTTTTTGCAAATGACACCGATGTAAATGTAAGAAACAAAATCTATGTGTCACAATTTTCTACAACTGTAACCAATGGTGTACCAATCATTACACTAACAGAAGCAGAAGACGGATTGGTATTACCAAATGAACAAACAACAATTTATCGTGGGTATAATTATCAAGGTACAGATTTTTATTACAATGGTACAGCTTGGATAGAATGCCAACAAAAAATAAATGTAAATCAAACACCTTATTTTGATGTGTTTGATAGCAATGGAATAAGTTTTGGTGACTTAACAGTTTATCAAGGTAGCTCATTTAAGGGAAGCACACTATTTCAATATGGTGTTGGTACAGGAACAAATGACACGGTATTAGGTTTCCCAATTCAATATTCTGGTGTAGACAACATTGGTGATATATCTTTCAATGTAACATTGAATAGTGATACTTTTACCTATGTAAGTGGGTTAAGTCCTATAACTGAAAATGTTAACACTGGTTATGTATATAATTACTCTATTGACGGTACAACATATATTCGTCAATTAGGTTGGCAAACAGCAGTAAGTCCTAGCGTTCAATATCAAATTTTTGATTTTAGTGTACCTGCACTAAGTGGACTCACAGCATTTAATTGCGACATTGCTCCATTAAGTTCAACATCTGATATTCAATGGCCTAAGGTTCAAGTTTATGTAAACAATACATATTTGGATCCTGCTAATTATACATTAACAACAACTTCTGATACCACAAGCATTATTATATCTTCAGCATATATTCCGGTAACTGATTGTGTAATACAAGTTTTAATATTAAGTGACCAAGTAAGTGAAACTGCTTACTACCAAACACCTATTAATATTAATAACAATCCTTTCAACACCAATATTACAACAGCGAATGTTGGTGATATTCGTAGACAATATCAAAGTATTTTCTACAATAATCCAAATACTAGCGGTCAAATCTTTGGACCTAATAATTACCGTGATTTAGGTAATTTAGTTCCATGGGGCAATGCTATTATTCAAAATAGTGCAAGTTTAGTATTGCCTGGTGCATTTTTACGTGACCCAAATACTAATTTATTTGACTCATTACAATATAATAGTAGAGAATATATTACATTTAAAGATTTGTTAGTTTACACAATTAATAATACAAATTATAGTTATATACAAACTCCTGCTCAAATTTTAGATGATGCAATAACGCAAATATCAGCAACACATTCTTCAGATCAACCATTCTTTTGGAGTGATATGTTGCCTTGTAATGCTCCTTATATTACAAATACATATACTTTTGCAAACTCATTAGATATTAGTATCTATCCATTGAGTACAATTTATGATTTTAGTAAAGCAAATTATAGTAGCGTATTGGTATACTTAACACGCAATGGTGTTCAAACTCAATTGATACGTGGTGTTGATTATACTGTCAGCAGTACCGCACCTTCATTAACGGTAACATATGACTTGTTACAAAACGATACCATTACAATTAATGAATATAATAACACAACAGGTAGCTATGTACCTAACACACCAACTAAGTTAGGATTATACCCTGCAACAATTCCTAGCGTAACATTAGATTCAGATTACTTTCAACCAACATATTTTATTGTAGGACATGATGGTTCATATAATAAACTATATGGTAATTACGATCCAGATACAGGCGCATTAGATGATTTCAGAGACCAAGCGTTATTAGAGTATGAAACACGTGTATACAATAACTTAAAACTAAGCAACGTTATACCAATTACACAATATGAAGTAGTTCCCGGTTTCTTTAGAACGTTGCCATATTCATATGATGAATTTTTAGAAATCTATAGTGAAGGTTTCTTAAACTGGGTTGGTATCAATCGTATTAATTATAAAACTCAATTCTATTTGAAATCAGACCAGTTTAGTTATAATTATTCTAACAGCGCAAATAAGATAAATCAAGAACCTATCCAACAAGGTAACTTTAGAGGTTTATATTTGTATTACTATGATACAAGTACTCCAAATGAAACACCTTGGGAAATGGTAGGCTACACAACAATGCCAGGTTGGTGGACTGACCGTTATGGTCCCGCACCATATACAAGTGATAACTTGGTGTTATGGAACGACATGGCTCAAGGTATAGATTACAATAATGGTAATCCATTTATTAATCCTCTTTATGTTCGTGATGGTTTGTTAAGTGTTTTACCAGTAGATAGTCAAGGTAATTTGTTATCACCGTTTGATTCTATTATGGGTAATTACAATCATTTTACTTTCCAAAATGACTGGGTAGTAGGTGACAGTGGTCCTGCAGAATTTTCTTATCGCAGAAGTAGCACATGGCCATTTGATTTAATGCGCTTGTATGCATTATTCAAACCTGCAGAGTTCTTTAACTTGGGTGTTGACGTTGACAATTACAAATACAATGCAGAGTTTAATCAATTCTTAATCAATGATAGAAGTCATTTAGATATACAAAACATACCTGTGTATGGTAGTGGCACACCTGCAACTAGTTACATCAATTGGATTGTTGATTACGAAAAACAATTAGGTGTAGATGCAACAACACAGATTACAAACCTATTCAGTAACTTAGATGTTCGTTTGGTATATAGACTAGCTGGCTTTAGTGACCAGTCATTATTGAATTTCTATTTAGAAAAGAGTTCTGCAAACAGTAACAACAGTTCATTATTAATTCCTAATGAAAACTATTCTGTACTATTATACGAGAACACACCTTTCACAACTTTAGTCTATAGTGGCGTAGTTGTGCAAATAACTCAAAACGGTTATAAGGTATACGGAAACAGTCAAAACGATGCATATTTCAGAGTTTACCTGCCAAATACAAGTTCAAAATATACAGTAAGTACAGTAGAAAATTTGTCAGTAAAAGTATACTCACAATTTTACAATGATGTGGTGTTAGTTCCATATGGTACTGAATTTTATTCTGCACAAGAAGTAGCATCATTTATCAGTGGTTATAGTGCATATCTTATTGAACAAGGTATGATTTATGAATCAGTAGAAAATGGCGTCCCGGTAACATGGAATCAAATGATTGCTGAATTCTTATATTGGGCACAAATGGGATGGGACTTGGGAGTTATAACAACACTAAATCCTGCTGCCTCACAATTAACAATTGATAAAGATAGTTATGTAGTACAGCCATTATCGGTACAAGAACAAAACTTTGTATTGAATCAAAACTTATACCCAATAAAGAATATTGATTTGTCAATATTCCGTAATGGTACATTGTTTAATGTAGCTCCGCAAAATCAAGGTGACTCAATTAGTTATGGACAATTTAATATCAGTAACATTGAGCATGGTATTGTATTTGATAATGTAACACAATTTAATGACATCATTTATAATTTGATTACAGGTTTACGTCAAAATAGAATTTATGTGCGTGGTGTAAAAACTGCTGATTGGAACGGTACATTAGATGCTAATGGATTTATATTAAATCAAGATAATATTTTACCATGGGACCCAACTGTCAAATATACTGCTGGTAGTATTGTTACATACAAAAACAAATATTGGTTTGCACTAGATATTGTTCAACCAAATCCAACGTTTATAGAAAAGAGTTGGAAAGTTACTAACTATAATGAAGTACAAAAAGGTTTATTACCAAATGGACAAACACGTGCATATGAATCTACCTTGTACTATGACACATACAGAAACAATTTAGATGAAGATGCTAACTTATTAAGTTACAGTTTGATTGGATATCGTCCTAGAAATTACCTAGCAACAGTTGACTTAACTGATATTACACAAATCAATGTTTATAAAAACATGATTAAAGAAAAGGGTACAATAAATGCTCTTAACGCATTTAAGGGCGCTAATTTGCCACAGGGTGGTATTGATTACACAATCTATGAAAATTGGGCCATATTGTCAGGGCAATTTGGTGGAACATTAAACAACAATTACGTAGAATTTATTTTACAACAAAATCAATTAACAGGTAACCCAAGTATTGTTGGGTTAACAAATGGTGTATATACTGACGGGGTACAACAAGAAGTTCCGTTGTATCAATTGGTTAACTACTCAGAAACAATTACACAGCCTAATATACTACCTACAATTTCAACAACAACACCTAGTACAGTATACCCAACTGCAGGTTATGTTAATTTTGATGACGTAAAAATGGCAAGCTATTACTATTCAGGATTAGCTACTGCTAAAAATAGTTTTGGAACAGTAGTACCATTAAGTAATTTTTACGTTGGTGACTATGCATGGATAGCAAATTACTTAAGTGATTGGGACGTATTTACACCTGCAAGTTTAGGTCCTATTGTTAATGCTAAAAATAATTTAAATGGTACAGTAACGATTACATTTGTACAACCACACAACTTAACAAAAAATCAAATTTTTGCAATCGTTAATTTTAATACACAAATCAACAATTACTATATTGTTGCTGGTGTTGTTGATGCAAATAGAGTATTGATTAATTTATCATTAAATCCACAACTAACAAATGTCACAGGGTTAGGTGTTGGTTTTATGTTTGACAGTCAACGTGTTGCAACAGCACCTGAGATTGCAGAACTACCATCACTACTTAACAACGAATTCAACCAGCTGTTAGTTTGGACAGACGCAAATACCAATGGTGGTTGGGCGGTATATCAAAAATCGTTGAATTACACCTATGATGCTGAAATATTGTTACCAGCAAGTGAAACATTTGGTTCTGCCGTTGCATACGCATATAATTTAGGATATATGATTGCTGATGCGGGTGCAGGTAAAGTTTATAGATATCAATATAATAGTGTATATCAGGCATATGAAATCACACAAACATTGACGCAGAATACTTCTTTTGGTACTACAATTGCCTATACTGGAAACACATTTATTATATCAGAACCAACAGGTAACGTTTATGTTTATGAATTGATTCAAACAGCATTGGTAAATTCACTTGAATTACAACAAACTATTCCGGCTCCTGCTGGTGGCAGTATATGGGGTAAAGGTCTTGCAATATCAGGTGATGCAAATTGGTTATACATTAGTGATACCGCAAACAATAATGTTTATGTATATCGTAAATCAGCAATCACATATCTATATGAATTAATGGAAACATTAAGTGTAGCCGGTATTAATTCAAATGCAGAATTTGGATATTCAATTGCAACAGATTATTACGGAGATACAGTAACAATTGGAGCTCCTTATACAAACTATGATGCCAATACTGCTAGTTATGGTTATGCATTCTTGTTCAATAGAACAGTTCAAATGTTTGAAGCTACTAATCCAAGTCAACTTTTTGTTCCTCAACCATTTACATTGGCATGGACACCTACAACTACTACAGTAACAGCATCTAGTTATAGTGGAAACGCATTGGTGTTGAATACTGTTGTTGGTGTATATGTTAATTTACCATTTATTATTACAGGTACACCATTTGGTGGTTTAGCAGTAAACACAGTTTATTATGTAAAATCAATTAGCGGAAACAACATCACAGTATCATTGACCAGAGGTGGCCCGGCGTTTACATTAGCCGGCGCAACAACAGGCTCAATGAATTTGGTTATACAAAATTCACCATTGTATGTTACTGTCAATGGAACATTGATACCTGATAGCATGTACGCAGTATTAGGCTCAACATTTAACATATATAGTAACTCGACCCCAACACTTAATTATGGAGATTTGATAAACATCAGTAGTATTAATTTTGTATTGGCACAAACATTTACCGATGAAATGACACCAAGAGTTGGGGTAGAATTTGGTACAAGTATTGCTACAAATAATTTTGCAAATGAAATATTGATTGGTGCACCATTTGAATTAAGCCCTGAAAATCATGAAGGTGCTGTTCATAGATTTACCAATAGTGGTGAAAAATATGGTATGATTGTTGGTGCCTATGCAACAAACGTAACACAAAATCATACTATATTATTGAATGGATATGCAGTTAATTTAAAACCTGGCAACGCAACAGTTATCAGTCAGCTTATTAACAATGCAAAAATAACAAACATTACCTCAACCGCAGTTGATGGCATATTAATGATTCAATTGATTGATGTATCATTAGGTGTTTCAAACAACAAATTATCATTGACGGTATTAGACAGTACAGTATTAGCTGAATTAGGAATTGAATTATATACTGAAACACAAGTTATCCAATGCCCACATACAGCAGGTGCCACACAGTTTGGTACTGTAGTTAAGTTTAACGAATTTGGTACAAGTATAGTTGTTAGTGCTCCTGCAGGTACACGCTATTCTGCAACAACATTTGATGCTACCCCTCAAAATAACGTAGATTTAGATACTATCTTTGACAACAACGCAACACAATTTATTGATACATTCAATAATGCTGGTGCTGTTTATATGTTTGATTATTTAGGTGCATATAATGAAAGCATAACAGCTCCTGGACTATTTGCATATGCACAAAGTACAAATGCATTGAATATTGATTATGGTTCACAACCTTTATACGGTACTGCACTAGACTATAATAACAATGTGGTTACTATTGGTACTCCTAAATTTAGCCCTACAACTTATGCAAATGACACAAACGGTCAGGTGGTTACATATGTAAACAGCAGTACAAGCAATGACTGGGCTGTGTATAGAACATCATGTCCTGTTGTAGATGTTAATAACATTGGACCTATCTTAATTTATAGCGCAAAAACAAATAACACATTAATTAATTTAGATTATTTTGATCCATTGCAAGGTAAATTATTAGGTGCAGTAAGAGAAAACATAGACATTATCAGTAATGTTGATCCTGCAACTTATAATTCTGTGGGTACAACAGTTGGTGGGAAAGTTTGGGGAGCAGAAAATCTTGGTAAACTTTGGTTTGATACAAGTAATGTTCGGTTTTTAAATTACCATCAAAATGATGTAGTATACAATAGCCAATATTGGGGCGCTGTATTCCCTGGAAGTGACGTTGCAATATATTCATGGGTAGCAAGTAACGTGCCACCTAACCAATATTCAGGTCCTGGAACTGCTTATAGTATAGATTCATTTGTGGTTACGCCAATCATTAATGAACAGGGTGCAATTGTTCCTATATATTATTTCTGGGCTAGAAACACAAATATAGTAAATCAAGAACAGGGAAAAACATTAGCCGATTCTACATTGCAAAGTTATATTGCACAGCCTCAGGCTAGTGGTATAAGCTATTTTTCACCATTATTACAAAATGTATTTGCATTATATAACTGTAGTGACTACATAAACAATACAGACTCTGTACTACATATTGGTTACTCATCAGGTGGCGGTAATGATGTTGCACATACGCAATACACACTAATACAAGATGGAAACAAAGACAGTTTCTTGCCTGGCTTACCAAGCACAAGCGTATACAACTTAAGAGGATCAGTAACATCAACACAACCAACTGGTTTGTATGCTAGAATGTTAGACAGTTTGTCTGGTACAAATGTTACTGGAGCCGTTGTTCCTGATCCTAGGTTACCTCCCCCAGTTCGCACAGGTGTACTAACAAGACCCCGTCAAAGTTTCTTCTATGACAGATTGGGAGCATTGGATAACTATATTACTGGTGCAAATGCATTATTGATTCAATATCCTTTCAATGAAATTGCCAATAGTGTTTTCTTGTATGAAGTTGGTCCAATTAATCCTTCAACTGGATTACCTTTCTACAATGTTGCAAATTATGTAAATTCTGTTAATTGGTGGGCTCCTGGCTACAATGACAATACAAGAGCAAGTGTGCAAGTACCTATCTATGCAGATTTATCAACTCTTAATGTTCCTGTAGGAACTATTGCAAGTGTGTTGAAAAACGGAAACGGTTTCCAAGAAACATATGTATTAGATGCTACCTTAGGATGGGTACGTATTGGTTTACAGTATGGTACTGTTCAAATCAGTAGTGCAATATATGATTATGCAAACAACGCCATTGGATTTGGTAACAACTATTTTGACACAGCACCATATGATACATATCCTAGCGAAGAAACTAGATATATTATACGTTCATTGAATGAAGAACTTCCTGACAATTTATTAGTAGAGAGAAACGTAGGTTTAATATTATTATTCAATTATATCCAAGCTGAAACAGTACAAAATCAAAACTTTTTACCATGGTTGAACAAAACATCATTGGTTGATGTTACACATACTGTGCGTGAATTGTTACCATTAGAAGTTTTCCAAAGTGATAATGAAATATTCTTAGAAGGATATTTAAACGAGGTAAAACCATACCATGTTCTTATCAAAGATTTCTTATTTGCGTATACAGGTACTGACGTATTTGAGGGTGATATTACTGACTTTGATTTACCTGCTCAATGGAATTCAAGTGTTCAACAATTTATAACTCCTGAATTGGTATACAATAATGCCAGCGGTGATAATCAATATTTACCCACAGATTCAATATGGCAAGAAACAAGTTATAATCAGTGGTTTAATAATTATGGATTAAGTATTGTTGGACAAGATAATTATTTAATATCCACGTTGCAATCGTATATGGCGGTTAATACAACATCTTGTTATGTTGACAATGTAACCGGATTTCCGGTCAACGGTACTATAACTATTGATAATGAACAAATTGGATATTCTGATTTGAATATTGCTACAAATCAATTATTGGGATTATCACGTGGATTGAACAACAGTGGTGCTAGTCAACATCTACCTGGTTCAAAAATTTACATTAATTTACCAGCAGTATTGGTATTGAACAGCGGTAGGGGTTACAGTAATCCTCCGCAGATTAGAGCATACATTGATACATCAATATACCCTGCTCCAAGAGTTCCTGCATCATTTACTGCAATTATGAATTTGGATCGTGTGATTGGGGTGACAGTTAATAATCCAGGTGAAGGTTATGCAATATTACCTAGCATTAGTATTGATCCTGCACTTGTTGTAAGCGTTAACAGCAGTCAAGTTAATACAACTAATAACACAATTGATTTACAATCACCATTGCTACAATCAGGTGACTTAATCATATATGAACCAGAAACAGGGTCAGAACCAATTGAAGGTTTAATTCCTAGTGAAAGATATTATGTTAACGTATTGGAATCATATCCAAATATAACGTTTGCGTTATATGAATCATACTTGAATTGTGTAAACGACAACAATCGTGTGAAATTAAATTCGCAAGGTACTGGATATCAGAATTTTAGTGTAGGTGCTGTTGCAAGTTGCGTAACTAGTGCTATACCAGTTAGAGAAAATAACATAACATTAAAATTTGATAGAACAACGTATAACAGTCAAGTTATTGATTGGCAACCAGGTGGGTATTACGGTGCATTCTATGCAGGTTCATATTCAAATAGTGAATTGGTTTCAAGTTCAAGTATTTTATTAGATAATGCTCAACCTAATATTGCTAATATACTTGCTAGTGCCCAAGGCGCGCCTTTTGAAATATTAGCTGTAGAAAATCAACAAACATTAGTTTGGTCTTCACTATCTAGAAATACTGTACAAACATATGGTTCTGGATCGTCATATCCAAATACAATTCGTATAACAGCAAGTACTGGTGGTAATCCTGTTACTCCAACTCTTGGTGCTACACTTGGTTTTTACGTAGGTATGCCAATACAATTTATTGGAGAAGCAGTTGGTAATTTAAGTAATTATACAACATATTATGTAAAATCATTGGTACAGCTTCCTAATTTAACAACAGGTGTCTTAGAGGCAACAGGCTTTACTGTTTCAACTTCAATAGATGGTAATGGAAACCCTGGCTCAACATTTGCACTAACATCTGCTACTGTGCCAACAGCGGGATTATTAGCTTATCCTGGTGAAGTTACAAATCAAGCAATATTAACAATCAACTATGATGGCATCAGAAATACAACAGCTACTACTGCTGGAACTAATTATGTTACAGTAGAGTTAACACCAACAGGTCAAAATGGAACAACAAACTTCTATGTTGGTCTTCCAATATTCTTTACAGGTGATGTGTTTGGTGGAATTGTTGCTAATGAAATTTATTATGTAACAACTGTAGTTGATCCACAGACATTTACAATGTCTACAAGTGCTGACCCATTAATGGTAAACGTTACGGCAACATCTTCAAGCAACAACGCAATCACTTGCGATAGTACGTTGGGCTTGTCTGTAAATACACCTATTATATTTACTGGAACTGCTGTGGGTAATCTGCAAACAGGTATTACTTATTATGTAAGCCAGTTATTTTCTGGGACAAAGAACACTCAATTTTCTGTGTCATTAAGTATCAACGGCCCTGTAGTAACATTAACTACTGCAACTGCACCACTAGATCCTGTATTTGGCACATCACTTCTTACATTTACAAGCCAAGCTAATACATTAAAATTAACTAATGGTACTGGCTCAATGACGTTGAATGTTAATTTAAGTATTAATCCTGGACAAATTCAAGGACAACAATTTACAGCATATAATACTTCAGGTGTGTATACCGGTGTAAATGGTACATTAAACACATCTAGTTTATTGAACATAAATCTTACAGCTACATTGGCAACAGTTAATAGAGTTTGCTTGAGTCAAACTGGACCTGGAATAACCAACATTTATACTAACATGCAATTTAATGTTAGTGGTAATATTGGTGGATTAACTACTGGAACAGAATACACAGTCGTAAACACTGGAGTAACTTCAGTTCAGGTGTTAAGCACTAGTAGCACTGGAAATTGGTTAACAGTTAATGGTACTAATTCAACTGATGTATTATATGTTGGCATGCCGATATACTTCTCAGGAACATCATTAGGTAATGTTTTATTAAATGTAATTTACTATGTACATAGCATTGATAATAGCCCTCCAAGCGGTGAAGGAAGATTTACTATAGCTACTTCAGTTGGAAGCTCATTACCGTTATCAGTATCTAACGATACAGGTAGTATGACTGGTACAGGTGACCCATATGTTGTGTTAAGCAACACTTTAACAAATGCAACAACTAATACAATTTCATTAACACAATATATTAATCCAAGTAACTATGCAAGTTTTGACGTTAGTTATATTTTAGGTGGATACAATGTGGCATTTTCAAGTGCAGGTGTTGGATACGCAATAAACAATACCATTGTAATACCTGGTACTTCAGTAGGAGGAACTACACCGGCAAATGATTTAACATTAACTGTGTCCGCAATTAATAGTACAGGTGGTATTACTGGAACTATTGCAACAGGTGTAACACCTGGATTGGACAACAAATATTATGTAGATGTAGTAGACGTAAATCAAATTGCACTATACAGCGATCCTAACTTGAAGGTATCAGTGAGTGGACAAAACTTACCATATAAAGGAATAACAAGTACAACTGCAACACAAACTGCAACCACTGGTAATGTTATTACTGTTGTAAGCAATACTGAATTTAATATCAATGATCCTGTTGTGTTTACGGGAACTGTATTTGGCGGTATAACAATTGGTCAAACATATTATATTCTAACTAAACCTACATCAACGACTATAACTATTAGTACAAGTATCGGTGGTAGTGCATTTACAATTACAACAAATGCAACTGGATCAATGACAATGGCTAAGTCAGGTGATTACTTATTATTACCAGAACCATTCTATTTTAACAGTAGTATTGTTAAGTACAATAATAATGTTTACCAATGTATTGTAAGTAATAATGATGCTGACTTCATTTTTGGTAAATGGGAATTATTAACTTCAGGTTCAAGTAAACTTAATGCGCTTGATAGAATTATTGGTTACTATCAACCAACTGTTGACATGCCAGGTGTAGATTTAACACAATTGGTAACAGGTATTACTTATCCAAATAGTACGTATTTAGGTAATGCATTTGCACCGGCTGATAATTATCCGTTAGATACTATCTTACAAGACCAACCATTTTACCCAACTGGCATTAATTTATCAGCAGTATTATATAACAACCATGCTTATATCGCAACAAGTGATTCGGGTAACAACTCATCAATTAATGCTAGTGTTGACGGAGTAACATGGTCTAGCCTACAGTTAGCTAATACACCAATTGGTTTATATGACATTATATATGTTGATGGTGAATATGTACTAACAGGAAACAATAGTGCTACTCCAATATTAATAAGTATTGATGGCACAACCTTTAGTACTCCATCAACTGTAGTACCTTCAACTGGATTAAGCAGTATTGCATATGCAAATGGTTTATATGTTGCAGTAGGAAAAAATATTGTTACTGCAACAGATATTAATGATTGGAAACAACGTTATGAATTTACTGGCACATTAGAAAATAATTTGACAGGAGTAACATATGCAAACACAGCAGGATTCACTGGATTTATTGCTGTTGGTTCAGGGCAAGTTTCAACTAATTTAGTTATCAATAATGTCGCAATTATTTTCTCTAGTAGAGATGGTATATCATGGAGTCCATTAACCTTTACTACTCAATATGGACTTAATTCTGTTGCAAGTAATATTGATACTATAGTTGCTGTTGGCCAAGGCGGTAGCATTTATACTACATTTAACACGTATACTTGGTTTGTACAAACATCAGGTACAACTGAAAATTTAAACAAAATTATATGGGACAACATTAATAATAGATTTGTGGCTGTAGGTGATAATGGTGCCATAGTGTACGGAACAGTTGACGGTACAACTTGGACTACACAAACTTCAGGCACAACGCAAAACTTAAGAAGTGTTACATACAATAGTGATACTAATGAATATCTTGTTGTAGGAGATAACAACACGGTATTACAGGGTAACACATCTGGTTGGACAATAGGTAGTATATTTAGAAATCCACCTACTGTATACGATGTACAAGGTGACTCATTTACTAGTGGTTATGGTCCAGAAGAATTGGTACCTGGTGTGGTAAGCGACACATTAACAATGACAGTAGCTACACGTCCTGGTACAAACTGGGACGCCACAGTATATCAAAACCTAGGTTATGGCACTAAATCAATTGAGATACAGGCAACTAGCGGTACTCAAACTGAATATAGTTTTGCAAGTATAGCTACAACTCCAAGCGAATTAGCTGTATATGTTACAAGTTATACGACTGGTTTAAGCACAAGAGTTTACGAAGAAAACGGATTCTATACCGTTGATTGGGTAAATCAATTAATCATATTGACAAACTCATTGTCATTTACAAGCCCTGGCAACGCAGATTCATTACGTATTGATTTGTATGAAACTGGTAACGGTGACCAATTGGTTAAATCTAGTACGAGTAACAATCCAATTAGAACAAACGAAACTACTGGCTTCCAAGAAATTTACTTAAATGCAAATTATAGTGCAAGTATCTATCAAGGTTCAGGGGTTATCAGACCAGGATCACAACCCTACATTGCAACTGCAACACATACTGATTCAACCACAAATCAAATAACGCTTGATACAGTGGCTAATATTGCATTAAACAACGTAATAACTTTTGAAGGAACTGTGTTTGGTGGTGTTGCAATAGAAACTCCTTATTACGTAAAAACAATTGATGACATATCAAATAGAATTACTATATCAACAAGTATCAATCTTTCTACAGGTACAGCAGGTGTTACTTTTGATTTAACTACAGCAAGTGGTAGCATGAAAGCTATCTCTCAAAATGGTGATGGTGTTGTTTGGACTCCACCAGCGGTATACCATAATGGTAATTTATTAGTATTGGGTGAATCTGGTATAGTTACAAATACACTTTCTTTTGATAATTTAATAATTGTTAATTCAACATATAACTTTGTACCCAATATGCCAATTACGTTTGGTCCCGGTATTTTTGGTGGAATTACTCCATACATAACATACTACGTTAAACAAATATTAGGATACGATAGAATCACCATTAGTGAGACTGCAGGTGGTCCAGTATTTGTTGTGTCAACTGAATCAGGTGTAGCAACTTATATATCTAACGACTTTGCATTAGGTATAGCAGATAATGGAATTAACGCTAAGATTATTCTTGCACAAACATACAACACAGCAGTAGATTATATTAGCTATACTGTATTGGGACAAACATCTCCTATACAATATGGTTACACAATACCACAAACACAAGTGTTCTTTGGTAATGCATCTAAATCAACATTTAATTTGGTAAACTATTGCGGTGGTGACAATCCAAACAATGCAATTGTAGAGATTAATGGCTTACGTCAAACAATAGGATTATATTCAATTAATAGTTCAACAAATACTATTTTGTTCTATACTCCGCCCCTATTAAACTCAACGGTAGCAGTTACTACATATAACTTAACTGACCGTCAATATTTAAATACTCAATATGGTATCACTGGAAGTCCTGGCTCAGTATTTGTTGAAGTTGTAGTTGGTGCTACTGTAAATACATTGGCTACATACGATGAAAATAGCCCAAATACATATACATATGATGAAAATAATCCACAAATTGTAACATATGACGAACAATTTAATTACTTACATTTGAGTACAGGTACTACGGCAGATTTAACTGTCAACAGCCCAATCGTGTTTTCATCACCTACATTTGGTGGAATTATCGCCGGACAAGTTTACTATATTCTTCAAATATTAAATTCTACAGACTTTACTATTTCAACTCAAGTTGGTGGTGCTGTGTTCCCAGTTACTAGTGATACTGGTACAATGAACGGTTCATTGAATGGTTTAACTGTGGCTAATATTGTTAATATCGACAATGCCATTACCCCTGCAAGTTCAACAGTATTAGTATCTCAAACAATTTCCGGAACAAATGCAATTGTTTATAATGCGACACACCCAGTGGTACCGGGACAATTTATTATATTCAAAGCTCAAACGCCTGGCACATATGGGGGAATCAGTACAACTGGTGAATACTATATTGTAGGCACAATTATTGACGATACAAGTTTTACAATCACAGACCAATATGGTACAACAATTCAATTGACTGATTATAGTACAGGAACTATTGTTGGATATGCAGGAGGTCAGCCAGCTATTCGTGTGACAACTGGAATTGACCATAATTTAGCTGAAAACTCATTGATACGTATAGATGGTACTGTTGGTTCCGTACAATTGAATAATAATGTATTTTATGCTAAAATAGTTACAAGTAAAATTATTGATTTGTATCTACAAGCATATACTCCAACATTAAATGCCCCTAACTTCCCTGTAACTAATTGTTCAACATACATAGGTGATGGTTATGTTTGGTTAGATAGAGTGTTCACACTTTCAAACACAAACACAACAGCAACAAATTCTACTGGTAATAGAATAACAGTGGTAAGCACACAAGGATTAATACCTAATACTCCTGTATACTTTACTACTGTAAATTCAACTTTTGGTGACAATATTTTAGGTGGTATTCAAGCTGACGTAGAATACTATGTTTATGAAGTAAGTCCTATTACAACTGCAGGAAACTTTATTATTGGAAATCAATATACGATTGTAACATTAGGTACTACTAATTTCACCGCAGTTGGCGCAAGTTCTAACACAATTGGCGTTACATTCATTGCAACAGGTTATGGTAGTGGAACAGGAACTGCCACAGCAGACCAAGAATTTACAATTAGCACAAAGCAATATCCAAATCAAAGTGAGTTTGTATTAACAACTGATACAGGTAAAGTGTTTGTGTCACAATTTGTACAAATTAACGTAGATAGATTATGGGTAACAATAAACGGGTATCGTGTTCCTTCAAGTAAGTTAATACTAAACCCATATAACGATTTAAGCATATTAACTACAATTCAAACAGGTGATGAGGTTATTATTACAAGTATGATGCCAAGTGCTACACCAAACGAAGAAGTTTATTTGTTAAACGTGTCTGCTTCAAATCAAGGAAATGTTTTCAGAACTAATGGAAATAATAGAACTTGGTTAACACAACCATTGCAATACACGGATAGTATAATACATTTTAATGATGTTAAAAAAATTACAAACAGTATTGTACAAAATGCAACTTGCCCTGCGGCCGCAACTGACGGGGACTATTATATTGGTTTAAGTGCTAATAAAAATGACATCTGTTACATATATGTCTATAACAACACTACAGGAGTAGAGTTAAATCAAACTAGTTACAAAACTGTAATTGTTGATACAGCTCCTATATTGCAGATAAACAGCCAAGTGTCTATTGGTGACTCATTAACTATTACAGTGGGTATTGGTAGATTAGTGTTTATTAACGGAGAACAGATTGGATTTGAGTACTGTGATTTAAATACCAACACAGTCACTGGATTATCTAGGGGAACAAATGGTACTGGAGAACAAAATTACATACCAGTATACACTCCTGTGTATGGAATAAACACAACTAACATGATGACAGATGTTTTATATCATGAAACATGGAATCCTATCCCAGGATATTATGACACAGTTAACGGTGATCCGTTACAGATTGCATATACTCAGGGCGCAGATTTCCTAAGAGGCGGTATAAATTAATGATAAATAAATATATGAACGAAAACCTAAACAAAAAAGAAGAAAAACCCGTAGAAAAGCCCCAAAAAAAGCCAAATGAAATTGGCGGGTTCTATTTTTCTTCTGGGGTTAAAATAACTGATCCAAACACAAAAGAAGTTCTAGTACACATGCGAGGCGATTAATTAATGTCAGTAATACAATTATCATATAAAGTAGAAGGCTTTCTAAAAGTATACGATCCTAACAACGGAGAAGTATTTGTGGAAAAGAAAAATGCCATTAATTATGAAAATATGTCAGAATCAATTGCTAACACATTAAGTAATCGTGGTTATGGTCAGATTTATGAAATGGCTTTTGGAAACGGTGGTGCAAGTGTAAGTGAAACAGGCGTTATTACTTATTTGCCCCCTAACGTATCTGGACAAAATGCGGCATTGTACAATCAAACTTACGCAAAAATCGTAGATGATACTAGTGTTTTTAACTTGGATCCTACACGTAACAAGATGACAGTAACGCATACGACAGGTACAGTTTATACAGATATATTAGTTCAATGTTTACTAGATTACGGTGAGCCCGCAGGTCAAGCCGCATTTGATAATAGTACACAAACTGATAGTTCTTATGTTTTTGATGAATTGGGCTTGCTCTCAAATTACGGTACAGATAATAACGGTAACGTTATTACTACTTTATTAACTCATGTGATTTTTCACCCAGTACAAAAGAGTTTGAATAGACAAATTCAAATCGATTATACTGTAAGAATACAGAGTTTAACTAATTTAATAACAATTTAAGATAAATAACAGATAACGGAGTAATTAAAACATGGCATATTCGATTAATAAATTCAATGGGCAACCACTAACTACCATTGCAGACGGTACTATCAACACAAATAGTACATCACTATACGGGTTACCCGGTCGTAATTATGCTGGTTATGGTAACGTTTTAGATACAAACTTTGTTTGGCTAACTGAGAATTTTGCCAATGCAAGTCCTCCTCCTAACCCATTACAGGGCCAATTATGGTTTAATACAAATAATAACACACTAAATGTTTGCCCTACAGACTATATCACCAATGCAAATGCTTGGTTGACATTAGCACAATCAGGTAGTTCAGGAACAACAACTTTTGGCACACTACAAGTTACAGGAAATTTAACAGCAAACAATGCTACAATCACTAATGCATTGGCAGCTGACACAATTACAGTACGTTTAGCAACTGTAACAAGCAATGCAAGTATTGCAAACGCAAACGTTACAACAGGTAATATTGGATCATTATACACACAATTTATCAGTACTGGTTCACCATCTACAACAGGTAACATTGTTGGTGCTTGGACAGTTAATGGTTCAGCTTCACTAAATTCTCAGGGAGGAACCGCAGTATATATCACTGGTGGTAATTTATTGATAGGTAATGTAAATAGCCAAGGTGGCGGTAATATTGGTATTAGAACAGATAACTATTATTATGCAAATGGTACACCTGTCAGCTTTGCAGGTACCTATAATAATGGTAACGTGTATGATTATTTGACAGGTAGCAACTCAGTATCACGTTTTAGTGGTTCGATTAGCGTTGCAAGTGTCACTACAGCAAACATTACAACTGGTGGAAATACAATTGCTGGTGCGCTTACTGGTAATTTTACATTAACAACAGGTTCAAGGTTACAAGCAACATACGCTGACTTAGCAGAACGTTTTGAAGCTGACCAAGAATATGAAGTTGGTACAGTAGTTGAAATAGGCGGAGAAAAAGAAATCACCGCAGTTAAATTGGATTTAAGCGACAATGTATTTGGTGTAGTTTCAAATACAGCGGCATATTTAATGAATCAAGCCGCAGGTTCAGATAAAACCCACCCTCCTATAGCACTCGCCGGTAGAGTAGAAGTTAAAGCAATTGGTCAAGTTAAGAAGGCTGACAGATTAGTAAGTGCAGGCAATGGCATTGCACGTGCCGCAAAAGCAGGGGAAGCTACACCATTCAACTCAATAGGTCGTGCATTAGCAGACAAAACCACAGACGAAATTGGTTTGGTTCTAGCAATCGTATCAATTAAATAATAAAAGGATTAATAAAACATGTCATACGCACAATACGGAACAATTCAAGCTAGTGACTATAATGCACTAGTAGGTGGCGATCCTGTCACTACATCAGGTGCATTAAACACAGTATGGGCAACCGGCGGCTCAACCGCAGGTTATGGTCAAACTGCATTAGCAAACGTATCTGCAGGTAATTCAGTTTTTGCTAGTGATTGGGCTAACTTAGTTAATAAAACTTCTAATGCCGCTTCACATCAAGGCACAAGTATCACAGCAGTTACTGCTCCAGTTGTGGGCGGTGTTATTACTTATTTGTCAGCTATCCCTACAAACTTAACATCAATCTATTCACCTAGATTAAATGCAGCCAGTCAAGGAACCACTGTTGCTAACACAGCAACTTATGGTAGTACTTGGTCAACTGCATTGACATTTACTCACACAATTACTTTTGCAAACGGTGATGCCGCACGGTATTTCTTTAACTCAGGTGGACAATTAAAAATTACATGTAGTAATCCAAATAATACTTCGGGTATTAACTTACTAATGAACCAATTAGCAAGTAACGTTGGTACAATTGTAATAAGCGCACCTAGTTCAGGTACAGCAACAATTGCAAGTACATCGTATAGCGGTGTTCAAAAAGTTGGTGGAGGTGGTAATTCACCAACTGTATTAACAAATAACGGATATTATGCATTAACAACAAGCAATGCTAACGTGTTTACACAAACAGCGACAGGTAGCCCTTCAGGTTATGTAAACACATTTATTCGTGTTGTTGCTAAATCAAATGGTACGCAAGGTTCACACAGTGACACAGGTAGTGTTATTACTTTATACACAATTTGGGACGAGATTCCTGGTGGCTTAACTGTTGGTACAGGTTCTGCTACAACAGTAACAGCAGTTGTTCCAGAAACAACATACTTAAGTAATACTTGGGGTACAATTACTGTAACCGGTACTGTTTCGGGTTCATAATTTTTATAATGTCTTTGTGTTAATCTATAAATACTCATAGGAGAGTATATACATGGACACAAAGACATTAATTAACGAAGCCAAAGCACGTTTCAATCATAACTCAGCCAAAGCCTATTTAAAAGACAAATACGACAGCAAACTTATTGTTGCCGAACAAAATGGTCTTTGGCGTGCTGATTTAACAACCATCAATTTTTTGAATTCAAGCAAGTCAAAAGAAGTAATTCTTATTGACACTTTTAACAATCCTGTCAAAGTAGACAGAAAAACATTGTTAGCCAAATTACAAGATACTTATACAACAGTAATGAGTGATTGGCACGATGAATGGACAGAACTAGAGAATAACAGATGAGCCAAGGGGTACTATTATTCGCCTTTAATAGTCCAAAATACAATTATTACGAAATGGCAGTGGCTACTGCTAAACGTATTAATCACTTTTTGGGACTTCCAGTTACATTGGTAACGGATGAAGAGTCATTGCCACAAAATCAAACTTATATTTTTGATAATACCATTATAACCACAGCCGATAAAACCAATAGTCGTGAATGGGGTGTGTGGATGAATAAAGGTAGATTTCGTGCTTATGACTTAAGTCCATATGATGAAACAATACTATTGGACACAGATTACATGGTTAATTCAGATAAGTTGTTAAAACTTTTTGAATTGCCAACAGATTTTTGTTGCCATGATTCTACTAGTTTTTTAATGCATCCAAACTCTGACCAAGACATGATTAGCGTATATAGTTTTAAGACTATGTGGGCAACTGTTGTAATGTTCAAAAAGACAAATCGTGCTAAACAAATATTTGAATGTTTAGAAATGATTCAATCTAATTACGACCACTATGCAACATTGCACGGTTTTATTTCTATTACATTTAGAAATGATTATGCACTAACATTAGCCGCACGTATTACCAATGGTCATACTTCTCCTACCGAAGATATTATTCCATGGAATTTGGTACACGTTGGTAAAAACACAAGTGTATACAGAAACAATGATGATGAATTCAACACAGAATATACCGTTATGTTTGATAACTGGACTAAAGGAAAAATTCGTAAAGAATATTCAATGGTTAAAGATACAGACTTTCACATGATGAACAAAGATAATTTTATGGAGCTTATAGCATGAGTAAAGGGTTTGTAATCATGGCTCAGGATACCGAGCAAACAAAATATACAAAATGTGCTGAAGCATTAAGTAAAAGCATACTACGTGTAATGCCTAATGCAAATATTACAATTATAACCAGTGATATGTTACCATATGGAGATTTAGGTGGATATCAAAATGATTGGCAAGTATATGAGGCTAGCCCATATGATGAAACAATCAAATTAGAAAGTGACATGTATATACCACGCAGTATAGAGCACTGGTGGGATATTTTGGCATTACAAGATGTTGTTGTATCAACTACAATTAGAAATTACAAACAAGAAATTTCAGATGCAAGAACCTACCGTAGATTTATTGATGATAATAAATTACCAGATGTATACAATGCCATAACATACTTTAAAAAATCTGACACAGCAAAAGCATTTTTTGAAGTTGTTAAAGATGTATTTGAAAATTGGGAAACGTATAAAGCTACACTAAGATGTAAACCGCAAGAAGAAGTTAGTACAGATTGGGCATATGCTATTGCATGTCATATTGTAGGAGTTGAAAAAACAACATTACCTTCATTTAATGAAATGAGTATGGTACACATGAAACAGTTTGTAAACAACAACCCAACTGAAAATTGGACAGACACATTTGTGTACGAATGTTTACCAAACCAAATTAGAGTGCAAACAGTATCACAACAATATCCATTTCACTATCATATTAAGAATTTTTCTGATAAAATACTGGAAAGCATAAAATGACAGTCAGATACGTAAAAGACAAAAACGCAGATTTTCTTATTGTTTGGGAACCACCTGTTATGGTGCCTCCCGAATTTAGATTATATTATGACGATAAAGGTAATGTTATTTCATATGTAGGAGATAAATCCTGCCATATTGAAGGTGGTAACTATATTGTTATCGATAAACAAACATTTGCCGAAGCCCGTCATGATATAAAAGTTATTGATGGTAGAATTTCAACAGCGAAAGCAGATGCTGTTGTTTATAAATTAATGCCAAGCAATGACGGAATCAGTTGTTATAGCGAGGATGTAAGTATCGTAGTTGACGAATCATTTAATGATAAAATGAAATGGAAACTTACTATATATGAACTCGGATGATATTATTGATGTAGCAGACTTAGATTGCATTTATCTTAGTTATGATGAACCACAGAAAGAAGAATTCTGGTTAAAGATTAAAAACATGGTACCTTGGGCCAAACGTGTTGACGGTGTCAAAGGTAGTGATGCCGCACATAAAGCCGCAGGTGAAGCCAGTGAAACAGAACGTTTTATTCTTATTGATGGCGATAATATGCCACAAGAAAATTTCTTCAACATTCAACTAGATTTTACTGATAAAGAGGAAACATTTAAAAAAGCACAGTTTCGTTGGAAAGCTATCAATGCTATCAATGGGTTACGTTATGGTAACGGTGGTATGAGTAGTTGGACAAAAACATACGTGCGTGAAATGCAAACACATGAAAATCAAACAGAAGGTGATATAACACGTATTGCTGATTTTTGTTTAGATAGTAAAGATAATCTATACTGGGCTATGCATGATTGTTATTCAACTACATATCCAAATCAAACTCCCTTCCAAGCATGGCGTGCTGGATTCCGTGAAGGTGTTAAGATGTGTTTAGACAAAGGTGCGGTACCCTCAGTAGATGTATTCAAAGAAACTGTAGCCATGCGTAATATGAATAATCTAACAATTTGGCATAACATTGGATTAGATGCCGAAAACGGAGAATGGGCAATCATGGGCGCACGTATGGGAACGTACATGACAATGCTGACTGACTGGAATCATATTGAAGTTCAATGGTTTGATAACTATCTTGCAATGTGGGAAAATGTTAAAAATGAAGATCCATTACAGTTAATTAAAAAGTACGGAGATGATTTAAGTGCTAAGTTAGGTTTACCTATGTGTATGCATACCGCAGAACAAAGTAAGTTTTTCAAACGCCACTATAAAGCAGATGCACGTAATTTAGGACCATTGGTAACAGAAATGGAAGTCATTCGCAGAATCGAAGGTTGGTGATATGGATTCTAAAAATGTGCTAAACTCTCAACTATTTGATTTAAACAAAAAAGGCACAATAATTATTGGAACTATGCGTTCTGGTTCTAATTTTCTACGTGCATTAGTAGGTTCTAGACTAGCAGAGAGTAATATTCCTTATAATGATAATGGTGAGTATTTTACAGATAGATTTGATGTGGAAGGCACCGACGATGAATATTCATATTTCAACATGGTTGAAAAACTACAAAAAGTAACAGCTAATAACGATAGTTATAGTGTTGGCACAATTGTCTATACAGAATTAGATATGATTTCATGCAATCCTAGTAGTTTTAAATGGTATAATGATAACTATCATTTAATTAAATTGTATAGAAGAAACTATATAAATCATTTTATGTCACATTGTATTTTTTTGCATACCAATCGACAATACAAATATGATACTTTTTCGCAACTTGGTATGCCTTTACCAGTTAAGTATGATATACGTGAAATTAATAATTTTATAAAGAAAATTCTAGAACTTAATAGATTTCCTTGCGACAATACACTGGTGTATGAAGACATAGAACCTGTGCCAATCGGTGAAGTGGTAAAAAATATATACAATATAACTCCTAAAGAATTTTTTGCTGATTATGATAAGTTAGTAGAAATGTTTAATTTATTGGAATACAATGTCGGGTGAGTACGACCAATATGCTAGAGACATGCGTGACCGCTTGAATGCGGTCAGTCCATCACTATGTCTCGCAAAATGGCAACAAGTTTCAATACACTTGCCAAGTGGATTAACACAAAGCTGTTACCATCCTCCTACGCATAAGATTCCACTAGAGTTATTAAAAGATAATCCTAGTGTATTACACAATACACCTATCAAAATACATGAACGCAAACAAATGCTCAACGGTGAAAGACCTGAGGGTTGTAGTTACTGTTGGAAAGTAGAAGATGCACAAAGTGATGACCCCAAAGGTCACATGAGTGATAGACATTATCGCAGTAGTGAGTGGTGGAACGCACCAACATTTGACGAAGTAACAACAAATAGTTTTGACTATAATGTTACCCCTCGCTATGTAGAGGTTAATTTTAATCAAGCATGTAATTTCAAGTGCATGTATTGCAGTCCTCACCTAAGCACAAGTTGGGAAGAAGAAGTTAAAAAACATGGTGGGTATAAATTATCTGACATGACACACAACAACTTAGAGCATTTGGAGAAAAAGGGACTAATGCCACTTAAGGTTGCGGCTAAAGATAATCCATATGTTGAAGCATTTTGGCAATGGTTTCCTGAGATTTATCGTAAGTTACGTGTTTTTAGAATGACCGGCGGTGAACCACTCATGGACAAAAACACATTTAAAGTATTAGACTATGTAAATGAAAACCCACATGGTCAACTTGAATTAAGTATAACAAGTAACATGTGTCCTCCAGATCAAAAACTATTTGATAAGTTTTTAGAAAAAGTAAAGGCACTAGAAGAATTACGTACATATGAAGACAAGGAAAACTTTAATGAGTTCAGCGGTAATCATTGGTATGTAGACAAAGGCTTCAAGCACTTTTGGTTGTTTGTATCATTAGATGGATTTGGGGAACAAGCAGAATATATGCGTACTGGATTAGAGTTTGACAGATTGTTGAACAATGTTCGTACCTTTTTACGTGAAACAAAATACAGCACAGTTAGTTTTATCAATACATTCAACATGTTAAGCATTCCCAGCTTACATAAATTTTTAGAAATGATTTTAACACTACGTGAAGAATTTGGTGGACGTGCCCAAACTGAGTTTACAATCGCACCCGAACAAACTGAAACTGAAAAAGAAAATAATATTGTACACAAAGTTTATAAGCAAAAGAAATATCAACGTGTATTCTTTGACATACCCATTCTACGTTATCCACCATGGTTCAGCATACAAAATGCAGGAGAATATGGTATCAAAGAAGTAGAACGTTGTTTGAAATATATGGAAGACAACGTACAAGGTGAAGACTATTCGGAAACATTCGAAGGATTTAAACCCTATGAGATATTGAAAATCAAGCGAGACCTTGCTATAATGCAAGAATCTTTGCCAGCGGACCAAGTGTCACTAAATAAAACTAACTTCTACATGTTTATTAGTGAGTACGATAGACGTAGGCAAACAAATTTTATGGAAATATTTCCAGAACTAAAATGGTACTGGAGAGAATGTATTAAAGCGTATACCAAACATTAAGGAAAACACATGGCAGGTAAAAAACACACAGAAAGTTTTGCAGAGTATAAAGCACGATTGATTGATCCAATTAGTGAGAGTTATTGTGCGGCAAAATGGCTAAACGCAACTATTTGGTTGGGTAATGGTCAAACAACAAGCTGTCACCACCCATTAGGTCATCAAATTGATGCCAATGAATTGATTGAAAACCCTTCAGCAATTCATAATACTCCACATAAAAAACTTATGCGTAAAATGATGCAGGAAGGCACACGTCCACAAGAGTGTGAGTACTGCTGGAAGATTGAAGATATTGGTCGTAACAACATCAGTGACCGCGTATACAAGACTGCTGTATTTGAAGAAGAACATATTTTAAAAACTGCCAAAGCAGATTGGCAAGAAAACACAATGTTGCGTACATTAGAAATTAGTTTTGATAGAACATGCAACTTTGGTTGCAGTTATTGTAACCCTAGTTTTAGCACAACATGGGTAAAAGACATTCACAAGTATGGCCCATATCGTAACATCGATGGTGATGCCCGTAGTCACTTTGTTAATGCGGCAGACCACGCAAAGCCATTGCCTGATGAAGTTAACCCATATATTCAAGCCTTTTGGCGTTGGTGGGAACAAGAAGATGGTCTTGCAGATAACTTAGAAGAAATTCGCATTACAGGTGGGGAGCCATTAATGGCTCCGGGCGTATGGAAACTATTCGAATGGTTCAAAGCAAATCAAGAACGTGTTAAAAATCGTAAAGATGGAAAAGTTATGCGTTATGCGATTAACAGTAACTTAGTTCCTAAAGATGATATCATGGATAGATTGATTGAGTTAAGTCACTTTGTCCCGCACTTAGAAGTATACACTAGCGCAGAAAGTTTAGGCGCACATAGCGAATATATTCGTGATGGTTTCATTTGGGATAAATGGATTCATAATTTAACACGTTTACATACTGAAGGTAATATCAAAAAGACACACATTATGATGACAATCAATAGTTTGTGTTTAGCAAGTATTACTGAGTTCATGGATGAAATACTAGCATTTAAGCGTAAGCATGACACTCACTATCCAACAATGAGTTTGAACATCTTACGTTTCCCTAGCTTTCAAAGTTGCTCATTATTGCCAATGGATGTTCGTCAAAAGTACAGCGAAAAACTACAAGTATGGTTAGATGAACAAATTGCAAAAGATGAAAGAACAACAGGCGGTAGCCCAATTCTTATGCATATTGAGCGTGAGCAAACACAACGACTGATTGACTATCTTGACGTTATTAAAACTCCGCACAAAAATGTTAAAGACCCTGAGCAAAACAAACGTGACTTTAAACAATTCTACCATCAATATGATATTCGTAGAGGTAAAGACTTCCGTAATACATTCCCGCAAGAGTTTGTAGACTTTTACGATAGTATTGACACAGACTTACCAACTGAAACAGAAATCACAACAGGTCAATATAGTGATGGTACAGGGTATATTCCAATTCATCCTGCTGAAGATCCTAGTAAAGATGTGTTTGTTAACCCAGATTTACAATGACCGATAACAGATATATATGTCCATTGGCTTTTGGTGCTGTTCATTATGACATGGACAACAAAATGGGACCCTGTTCGTTAAACAACATGGTCAATGTCAAAACAATTGATGAATATCTGAAAGACGAAAAACTACAACAATTAAAATCAGACATGAAAAATGGTATTAGAAATCCATTATGTAATTCATGTTATAATTTAGAGGAGATAGACCAAAATATTGGTAGCAATAGACAATTTTGGTTGTCAAAAACTGATAAAACTATTTTTGAATCAGATAATTTTTCTCACTTAGAAGTTAGATTTTCAAACATATGCAATTCTAAATGCAGAACGTGCATACCAAATACCAGTTCACCAATTGCCACAGAAGAAAAAAAATACTTAAATTGGAAGTTTCCGGTATTACGTTATTCTGGGATAGATGAAAATTTTATATTAAATCAGTCAAAGCAAATTGCTAGTAATCTAAAAACAGTTACCTTTAGTGGAGGAGAGCCTCTACTACAATGGCAACATTGGGACTTTTTAGATTATCTTATAGAAAACAAACTAGACCCTCAGTTGTTATATTACAGTAATGCATCACTATTGACATTTAAGAACCAACACATTTTTGATAAATGGAAACATTTTAGTGATGTTATTTTTAGAGTAAGTATAGATGCAGTTGAAGATTCTGCCGAATATTGGAGACATGGAGAAAAATGGGATACAATTATTAATAACGTTAAACAAGTTAAACAATTAATGCCAAATGTTAAATTAGAGTATACAGTAACTATATCTTGGCCAAATGTTTTTCATGTAGAAAAGATAATTGATGCACTAGCTTCTTTTGATAATAAACCACAAATTAATTTTAATACAGTATACTCAGATTTGTTTAATTTGCAAGTATTACCTAAAAATATCAAAACACGTGTTGAAAAATATTTTAATAGTATTGATAAAAATAAAGTTAATATGGATACATTGAAGGGAATGGTTTTATTTATGAACAGTAAAGATAAATCAAATTTGATGACAGCGGCAATAGCAAGATTAAAAGAAGTTGATTTACGTAGGGAAGAATCATTTATTAATGCGTTTCCCGAATACAAAGAAATGGCGATAGAATATGGATACTAATAACAGAATAATCCCTATATGGGGAGATAATGCAAAGCCTGCTCCTGAAAGCAAAAACAAAGTGTTTTGCATGGCGCCATGGACACACACTTACATAAGCCCACAAAGCGAACGCAGATTATGTTGTGCCAGTCGTGAAGAACATAGCTTTCAAAAACAATATATTGACAGTAGTAATGATAGCAAGTATGGCAATGTAAAAGAAAGCGGTACTTCACTTGATGCATATAAGCCTATTAGTCTAAAAGAACATTGGAACAGTCCATACATGCGTGACATACGTGTTAAGTTAATGCGTGGCGAAGAGATTCCACAATGTGATGTATGCAACAAAAATCTATTGATGGAAGGTTATAGCTACCGCGGTTGGTTTACCGGTGCATTGTTCCGTGACAAAATACAACAAGCATTTGATAGCACAGACGATAATGGTTACACCACGATGGAACCAATTAGTTTCGATTATCGCTTTAGCAATCTATGCAATTTCAAATGTCGTATGTGCGGAGAACAATTAAGTAGCGCATGGGAAACTGAAAAGAAAACACATGATATGTGGACACCAAAGAATCAACCTTTTATGATTCCGGAAATCAAAAGTGCCATGCAAGACTTTCAAGTTAATGTTGTGGAAGCAGAATTTAAGGATGCGGTACGCAGGGGTATTGTTGAAGAAATGTATTGGGTTGGTGGTGAGCCATTGATGTATGATATACATTGGTGGACATTAGAAGAAATGCTGAATAACGGGAGTAATGAGAAATGTTACATGCGTTATAACAGTAACTTAAGTCGTGTACAATTTGGAAAGAAAAACTTATATGATTATCTTCCATTGTACAAAGACTGGATGATGTGTGCAAGTATTGATGGCACTGGTGAAATTGTTGAATACATTCGCACAGGCATTAAATGGGACAAGTGGTTAGAAAACTTCAAGCAAGGACTAGCATTACCAAATGGTAAAGACAAAATGGTTCTTGATTTAACACTAACTGCTCCAGGCATGTTTTCAATTAAAGACTTGTTTGACTTGAGTATTGAATTAGATGTTAAGATTGAAACTAAAACAACGTTTGGCTTTCACAATGATATCATGTGGACACCATTAAGTTGGCCACGTCCTATACTCAACGACATGGTAGATGATATCTTAGAGTACATTACACCACGTGCTACGTGGAAACAAGACACCTTGATTGGTAACTTAAAGGCATTAAAAGAAACACGTAAAACACATGCCGAAGAGTGGCCAGAAACATACAAACAGGGTGCTAAAAACGGTAAAGGTTGGGTAGAAAGACTAGAGCAAATTCGTGAGAATCCGTTAACCCTACGTGACATTTACAGTCGTAACCCTGAATTATTAAAATGGTGGGATAATATTTACAATGAGTGATACATTATGCGTACTACCCTGGATGCATTTGGCTACGCACCCTAACGGAGGAGCTAGCCTATGTTGCCGTAGCAATCATACAAATGCAATCAGTTGGGCAAAGAAAGATGACACACAAAGTCTAGTTATGCTTGACAATGATAGTGTTAGTGACATTATGAACAGTAAAAAGTTTATTGAAGTTCGCCAAGCTATGATAGATGGACAACGTCCTGTTGAGTGTGAAGGCTGTTGGAGTGACGAAGACAAGGGCATTAAAAGCAAACGTCAATATGAAAACGAACGTTGGGCGCACATTATACCTTTACTAGAAAAATCTGCTAAGTTACAAAACGTAGACTTGCGTTATGTAGAGTTACGATTGGGTAATGTATGTAACAATGCTTGTTTAACTTGCAACAGTTATAGCAGTAGCAAATGGTATCCTGATGAAAAGAAAATTGCTAAAGTGTTGCCTTGGTTCGAATTGCGCCCGCTTGAAAATTTCAAATGGTTTGAAAAACCCGAGTTCTATCAAGACTTAGCAGAACACAGTAAAGACGTAGAAGAAATTTACATCAATGGTGGTGAACCTACATTGATTAAAGCACACTTTGAATACTTAAAGAAATTGATATTGTTAGATGTTGCACAAAATGTACATTTGGTTTACAGCTTGAACATGATGGATATTCCCAGCAACTTAATTGCATTATGGAAAAGTTTTAAAAAGGTTACAGTCAACGCAAGTATTGATGACTTGAATGAACGCAACTATTATATTCGTTACCCAACCAAATGGGAACAGACACTTAACAGTATTAAAAAACTAAACAAACTAAAGAATGTAGACTGGCATGTTACGCAGACTGTTAGCATTTTCAATATCTATAACTTAGACAAGTTTAGCGATTGGTTAAGTAGTGAATACAACAAACACCCACATCACAATTATGTGTTATACCCAGACTACTTAAGTCTAGCAGTATTGCCCAACCATATCAAAACTGAGTTGAAAGAATACTATGCTGACAAGTTACCCGAATATCAACGCAATGATTTGTTTGCTAAACTTAACATAGAGTTTCAACCTGAACTACTAACTAAAGCCAAAGACTTTATTGTAGCAGTTGACAATGCACGTAATATAAGATATAATGATTACATACCAGAATTAGAGAAATTTTTATGATACCAATTATTCCAGATAAGATTAAAGATAGTTTTTGTTCAGCCAAATGGTTAATGGCTACCATGCACTTTGGTATGGGAGAAAATCACAGTTGCTACCACCCACCAATACATCGTTGGAACTTAGAAGATGTAAAACGTGACCCAAGCATGTTGCACAACACCGCACATAAAATTGAGCAACGTAGACAAATGATGAATGGTGAAAAACCTAACGAATGCTATTACTGTTTTGACATGGAAAAGATTAATCCAGATGTGATTAGTGATAGAAAACGTTTTACCAACGAACAATATGCTATTGAACGCAGAGAAGAAATTATCAATGCACCTTATGATAAACATATCAATCCCAGTTATTTGGAACTAAGTTTTAGTAACGTGTGTAACTTTGGTTGCAGTTATTGCAGTCCTGGACAAAGTAGTAAGTGGGAAACAGAAGTACGCAAGTATGGTAGTTACCCCATTGAAGACCCTACAGTACACAAAGACAAAATGCATGACATGTTATTAGAAGATGACAATCCATATATTGATGCATTTTGGCAGTGGTTACCAGATGCTTACAAAGACTTAAAATATCTACGCATTACAGGGGGTGAACCACTTGCAACTCGCAACTTTATGAAGTTGTTAGACTTTGTTGCAACAAATCATAACCCCAACTTAACATTGGTTGTAAACACAAACTTGTGTGTACCTGATAAGAACTTAAACATGTTCTTTGAAAAAGCAACAACATTATTAAATGCTAAAACAATCAAAGGCTTAGAAGTATATACAAGCATGGATACATGGGGCCCACAAGCTGAGTACATTCGTGATGGGTTAGATATTGAACGTTGGGAAAATACTGTACGCAAAGTAAGTACAACATTTAATGTACCTATTCGTATTATGGTAACGTTTGGGTTAATGAGTATTTTTAACTTTAAAACATTTATACAGAAAGTTATTGAACTACGCAATGATGGCATAGACATTATGTTTAATTGTGCAAGACTTGTTGACCCTAAACAGTTTGATTTAAGAATTCTCCCTGATTATTGCGATAAGTACTTTGATGATACAAATGATTTTATTAAAAACAATAATGTAACTAATGTAGAAGAAGAAACGTGGCAAATGGTTTATGACTTTTGGAAAGCACGACACGACACAATGACAACAGAAGACAGAGATTGGCGTACAGACCAGTTTAGTAAGTTTGTTAATGAGTATGACAAACGCAGAAATAAAAACTTTAACATGAATTTCCCGGAGTTATCAGGATGGATTTAACACCTTACAAAAATTGTCTAGCACTAACAAATAGTATTTTTATTGCTAATGAAGAAAAACCCTACAGACCTTGCTGTTGGTTCAAAACTTATATTGATGCAGTTGATGCAGATGATTATAGAAAACAACTAAGTGAAATGGACTTAGAGTATAATTGCGATTATTGTATCAAGCAGGATCAAGGTGGGCAATATAGTTATAGACAACAATTTGATAAACCAGACGAATTGATATTAACAGTTTCATTTGACAATATTTGTAACTTGGGTTGCATTACCTGCACTCCTTCAAATTCAACAACATTGATTAAAGAATTTTTTGTTGATTGGCCTGACGGAGTAATGGGTAAAGATAAAAAGTATTACACACGTTTGCAACAACAAGCTCCTAAGAAAGTAGATTTTGTTAAAACAACTCTAGCCAACAATACATTCAAAACAATACGTGTAGACATATTGGGCGGTGAACCATTGATTAATCCTGCTATCTTTGAATTTTTAGATTGGTTAAGCGAACAATCTTATGCAAAAAATACCATGATTAGTATTACTACAAATGGTACCACATACAGCGACAAAATACTTAAGTATTTGGATAAGTTTTCTAACGTTATCATTCAGTTAAGTATTGATGGTATTAATCAAGAGTATGAATATTTGCGATATGGAAATGATTTTACCACATTAGAAAAAGTATGTGATGAATTTTATAAATTAACTGAAACACACAGTAACTTTTTTATAGGAAGTCACTATACATTAAGCTGGATGAATTGTTTGCATTTCGCACAATACTACAATTGGGCACAACGCAGATATCCAAAATGGAATATCTATGTTAGTAAACTAGATGTACCAGAACATTTTTCAATTGATTTGTTATCCGTAGATATGAAAACACGTGTGTTCAATAAAGTTATGACCGAATTGGACACCCCAGTTAATGAAAATTATGAACGTTGCTTGTTTCTTTACAAAGAGCATATGCTATCCACAACCTATGATTCATATGACAAAGAGTTATTAAGAAGTGGAATAAATTCGTTAAATGTCTTTGATGGTAGACGTGGTAATACACATCAACCATTGGTACAAGATTTTTTACAATTTATAGGCTATAAGTAAAATGATTGATTTAACACCTTATAAAGAATGCTCTGCACATAAGCAATGGATTTTTATTGCCAATGCTAGTCAGATTGAATCAGCAAAAGTATATAAACCTTGCTGTTGGTTCAAATCTAGCATTGAAGCTAAAACACCTAATGATTTTTATTCTCAATTAGCTGAGTGTGATATTGAAACCAATTGTAAAGGATGTATTGACATGGAGAAATCAGGTCCATGGAGTCTAAGAACATCCTTTAAGGATAGCATACGTTCGGATAAAGTATTGGTTGTTACTGCATCGTTTGATAACTTATGCAATTTAAAATGCATTACATGTATACCTGAAAATAGCACACGTATTGCCGCAGAAAAACTACAAATAGAAGGTAAAGATATAAAATGGTTTAATAAAGTAATAAAGAGTCCGGCACCTGAAAAAATTGACTTTATTAAACAATTACTGGCAGAACGTGATTTTGAAGAATTTAGATTTGAAGTGTTAGGCGGTGAACCATTGATTAACCCAATGGTACTAGAGTTTATTGATTGGTTAGCAGAACAGCCTTATGCAAAGAATACTGTGATAGTTATCACAACCAATGGAACAACCAAATGTGAAAACATACAAAAATACCTAAACAAATTCAGCATGGTGGGTATTCAATTAAGTATAGACGGTACAGATAATGTATTTGAATATATTAGGTCTGGTGCAAATTATCAATCAACTAAAGAAACAATTGATTATTTTTATCAATATTATACCAATGCATCAAACATGACTTTTGGTTTTAATTATACATTGTCATGGATGAACTCTAGTAATTTCAAAGAATTTATTAATTGGATAAGTACGGATTATCCAAAATTATCAGATTTATTGGTAACTAAATTAATTGGTCCTAATTATTATTCTGTTGACATATTATCTTCTGACAACAAACGACAAATATGTGAATATGTTATTAATGGTATAAATCCCAACATAACCAACAAAACTATACTACGTGGTATAGAAATATTTAAACAACATATGGATTATTCTGTGCCAAAAGATTTTGATACACGAAAATTTGATATAGCAATAGATACTTTAAATAATATAGATATCTTAAGAAATACAACATACCAAAATGCGTTTAACCAAATAATTGAATTTATAAAACATGATTAATTTAACAGTAGAACAATTACCAAAAACATTTTGCAGTCTACCTTGGCTACAAATACATACAGAACCAGACGGAGAGATAACACCATGCTGTTATTATAATCCTGCACATACCAAAGACAATGTATTAGGCAATTGGAACAACAGTACATTGATTGATACATTTCACAATGACAAATGGAATCAGTTACGTAAGGACTTTTTAGATGGTAAAAAGCCTGAACCTTGCACTAAATGTTGGAGCGAAGAGGATAGTGGTATTGTTAGTATGCGTGAAAGATTTAATGAACGCTATTCACGATTCCCTGATGCATTAAGTCAAACCAATGCCAACAAATTAGAAGACATATTAAAGCATAGTGACACAGATGGCACAGTTGATAATGATTTAAAAATCTCAACAGTTGATTTAATCTTTAATAACTTGTGTAATTTGAAATGCCGTAGTTGTGGTACACGTTGTAGCACAGCTTGGATTCCTGATGAAATTAAATTAGGTCGTCATCATTTTACCACAAACTCAAGATTGTTAAGCAATGATTCAGAAAATGTACACACAGATTTAGAAGAACTGGTTAATATCATTGATACATATACTGAAGTACACTTTAGCGGTGGTGAGGTTATGTTGCAACAAGACCACTATGATTTCTTAAAATTATTGATTGCTAAAAACAAAACTGATGTTAAGATACGTTACAATACCAATCTTACAACATATACACTTAAAGACGATAATGCATTTGAGTTACTACAGAAGTTTGACAATGTGTTTATTGTGGGTAGTGTTGATGCAATGGGCGCAGAAGGTGAATATATACGTAAAGGTTTTGATTGGAACGTTGCACTTGAATGGATCAAGACCGCTAAAGAATATTTGCCTAATAAAGATTATGGCATCACCGCAGTATATAGTTTATTAAATTGTTACCAAGCAGTTGATTTGCATAGATACATGTGTGAGAATAAATTGTTTGATAAGTTTGGGTTTTATTTGAACACATTACATTACCCACAACATTTCAGAACCAATATATTGCCTCCTGATGTTAAACAAGAAGTAACAGAAAAAATTAAAAATCATTTAAAATGGTTAGAAGAAACACAAGAAAAGAATTTTACATATGACCAATCAATAAGTCATTGGGAAAATGCTATCATATTAATGAATAGTCAACCAAGTGATAAAGAAATGTTGAAAAAATTCTTACACGAAACTGAACTATTAGATAATGTTAGAAATGAAAAGTTCAGCGATGTATTTCCCTATATGTATGAAAAAATAACAAATTATGTCCAATCAAACGTTTGATCCATTAGCATTAGCTAAAACAAGTAAAACATTTTGTATCTTTCCATGGATTCATCAATATGTAGGTCCACCAGGTGATGTTAAACCTTGCTGTGTGTATAGCCACAATGAACAAGTGGGTAGTCTTAAAGAAAACACATTAGAAGAAATATGGAACAATGACAAAATGAAAAAAATGCGTTTAGATTTCTTAAACGGCATTGAAGAACCCAATTGTCACATATGTAACCAACGTGCGGAAATTGATTACGCACACAAGAATGAATACAACAAATTGTTTTTTGAAAAAAGCAAAGACATACAAGATATTGTAGCAAGTACTAACCCTGATGGTTCATTAGATGAACATAAATTGTATTACATTGATGTACGATTTAATAACCTATGTAATTTAAGTTGCCGTAGTTGTGCCCCTCACTATAGCACTGGATGGATATTAGACCATAGAAAACTATACAATTTGGTTGAGCGCAGAGACAAAGACGATGGATTTCAATATCCAGGTAAAACTGAAGAACAAGCATTTTTAGAAACATTACCACACTTAGCAACAGCTAAGTGCATTTACTTTGCAGGTGGTGAGCCATTGATGCAAAAAGAACACTATCAAATTTTAGATAAATTGATTGAGTTTGGCAACACAGATATTACTATCAGATACAACACAAACTTTACTAATTTCAAGTTAAAGAATTTTGATAATGTGTTAGAGTATTGGAAAAAGTTCAAAGACGTAAATGTATATGCAAGTTTAGATGGCAGTCATGAAAAAGCCGAATACTGGCGTAATGGCACAGATTGGAAACAAGTTGTAGAAAATCGTAAACGCATGATGGAACAAACTCCGCACGTTAACTTTAGTATAGCATATACATTAAGTTGGCCTAATGCATTTAACTTGGTAGAGTTTCATAGAGAATGGACTGAATTGGGATATATTCAACCTGATAAAATCATGGTTAATCCATTAGATACTCCTCCCTATTATTGTTTGAAGAATATTCCTGATTGGAAAAAGCGTGAAATTGAAATCAAACTAAATGAAAACATTGAGTGGCTAAAAACTTTTGGTAACTGCGAACATGTGGTAAGTATGTATGATACTGCAATTAAATTTATGTGGTCGGATACATCAAAATACCATGCGGGTATTGATGAAAGTCTTAGAGACTTTTGGCATATCACAACAAAACTAGATGATATTCGCAGTCAAAGTTTTTTTGATGTTTATCCAGAACATATCAATATGAAAAATTATATTATACACAACAACTTAAACGTAACATTGCAAAAAGAACAGTACAATAAAATCAAGGTATTATAATGGATGAGAAAAAACTTTTCAAGATACGTGATGAAACCAGTCCAACAATGTGTTTGGCTAAGTTCCATGAAGCAAGTATTTGGGTATACTCGGGTAAAATAGCAAGTTGTCATTATACTCCCTTTATTCAAGTGGGCAACACAGTAGATACATTTTATAATCCTGCTGAAAAACGTGAACAACAAAAGCGTATGTTAGCAGGTGAACAACCTCCTGCATGTAATAGCTGTTGGCATTATGAAAACTTAGGCTTGCGTAGTGACAGAACACGTAAAAGTTTAAGTTTCAAAGACCATCTAAGTGCAGATGATTATAAAAATCCTAACTACGTATTCAAGCCCAAAGCATTAGAATTAGCATTTCAGAATACATGTAACTTAGCATGTAGCTATTGCAGTCCGCAGTTCAGTACAGCATGGATGAATGATATTAGAAATCAAGGAGTCTATCAGGACATTACAACTGACGACCGCAGACATTATCAAAAAGATATTGCTGAGATACAACAAATGATTGACCCTCCCGATATGAATTTGTTTTGGGATTGGTTCACTACCGTTGCAGATGGACTAGAAAGCATACGTGTTAGTGGTGGCGAACCCTTAATGCATGAAGAAGTGTTTCGTGTGTTTGAAATGATGACACAAATGAACCCACACATTGAATGCGTGATACACAGTAACTTATGTCAAAAGCCCGTTGTTATGGACAGATTTTTTGACAAGATTAGTAAACTTACAAACTTACGCATGAATATCAGTAATGAAAGCGCAGGAGAAACTGCGGAGTTTATTCGTGAGGGTATGGTATATAGTGAATGGTTAGAAAATGTAGAAAGACTAGGTAACAGTACAGTTAAAGAATTTACAATCAGCACCACAGTAAGCGCAATTGCGTTACAGAGTTTGGATCAAATGTATTTGGATATTATTGACATACGTAAGCGTACCAAAGTAAAACCTTATATATCAATTAACATGGTTGACAAGCCAGACTTTCAAGGTTTTGGTTGCCTAACACGACAAGAACGTGATTTTTATATTGACAAGTATACAAAATTTTACGATAGTATTAGTAATGATTTGTTACCTGTTGAACAAGAACATTGCAACAGATTATTAACTATGTTAGATAGTGGTTTAGTGAAAGAAAATCAACAACAATTGCGTGTTGATAGTGATATCTTTTTTGAACAGTACACTAAGCGTAGAAATAAACCGGACAATTTAGCAAAATATATAGGAAAAAAATAATGGATAAGATGTATCATAAAGTGGCAAGACTGCACATTGAGTTATCAAGTAGATGCAATGCCAGTTGCCCGGCATGTAGTAGAAATTTTTCTGGTGGTGCAGTAGTACCAGACTTAGAACTTACAGAACTATCGCTTGAAGATATTAAAAGAATGGTTCCGGTAGAGATAGCACAAAACTTAATTGGAATTAATTATTGCGGTAATGTTGGAGATCCTGGAATGGCTCCTGACTTGTTACCAATCATGAAATATTTTTCAGAGCATTCAAGTAAAGTTATACAACAAGTAAGAACCAATGGTGGTATGCGTAATACTGAGTTTTGGACTAGCATGGGTGAGTTTTTTGCGGAACAACAAAACCGTACTCCCAAATTTTGGGACAATCACTTGTTTAACCAACCGGGTGTTGTGTTTAGTGTTGATGGACTAGAAGACACAAATCACATTTATCGCAGAGGGGTCAAGTGGGAAAAAGTTATTGCTAACATGAGAGCATATAGTGCTACCGGGGCCAAAGCAATATGGGAATGGCTGTTATTTGACCACAATAAACATCAAGTAGAAGAAGCACAAAAGTTGGCAAAAGAGTTGGGATTTATATTCTCAATGAAAAATCCTTTAGGTTTTGGTGAATACGATGACAAACCAACTCCTATTAATGTTTATGACAAAGAAGGATATTTCGAGTACAGTATTTGGCCTGCAAATGCTAGTTTTTCTAAAGAAGAAGTTTATACTCCGCCTTTAGGTTACAAAGTTGATTTTAGTAAAGGTGTATTAAGTACTGCACAAGATAGACATATACCTATTATTAGCGAGTTTGGTAAAAGTTTAGAAAATGATGGCATAGCGTGTAAATCAATTGAACACCCTGAACATGGTGAAGTATACATATCAGCCAATGGGTATATGTTACCTTGTTGTTTCTTGGGTGGAGTATTTGGTCAATTTCATAGTTCATATTCACGTTTTCAGTTTAACACATTGATTAGAGAATATGGGCTTGATAAATTTGATTTGAAAGTATATAATATGGTAGAAGTATTAAACGGTCCTTACTTTCAAAAATTCTTTTTAGATGGATGGAGTAGACCAACTATTGAAGGTGGTAAATTGTTATTCTGTTTAGAAACATGTGGTAAAAAATCTGCCATGGACAAGTTATATGTAAATAAAGTAATCAAAAAAGGATGATATATGAGAATAGGTGTATTTGGAGATAGTTTTGCGGATAGAGCTCCGCACAATCCTGATAGTCCCTTTAAGGAAGACGAATCTTGGATTAGATTTATTGAAGAAGGTGGAAACAAGATAACCACTTATGGTAAAACAGGTACCAGCACGTGGTATGCATATCAGCAATTTTTAGCACATCATGACCAATTTGACCACATTGTGTTCATGCATTCTTCATTGCATCGTATACATCATTTGCCACATGGTTGTGAAGGATTACATTTCTTAAACACTCCCGATGAGTTATATGAAACACGCAGAAACAAAGAATTAACAATTGAACAAGAACTTGAAATGGTAAGAATTCTTACTGGTCGTGCTATAAATATAGATACTGAGTTTGATGTTTGGGTAAAACAAAAAATCTTCAATGATGTAAATGATATATGCAGAAACAAAAATATTAAATTAGTAAATGTGTTAACATTTGAAGACCGTAGAGACAAACATTTAAGTACCAACTTAGATAACCGTCATGGTCCATGTTTATACAATTTAATATCAGTAAGTAGAAATGAATTGCCCAATATGAATCGTGTTGACAATCGTTGGTGTCATTTATCTAAAGAAAGAAACATGATTTTTGCTAAAATAATTTCTGAGTGTTGGGAACTATATCCTGAAATTATTGACTTGTATAAAAATCCTGAACTTACTTGCAAGAACAAAGAAATTATCGAAAGATACTCCACAGATTTAGACAAAAAAGATTGAAATGATAAAACGAATTATACTGCTAGGTGATAGTTTTACATTTGGACATGGGTGCTCAGACAAAAATTATTACTTTGATATTGAAAAGAAAGTATGGGTGGGAAGTATGGCATCCGACTTTCACTTGAAACCTAGCAATTATTGCTGGGGTTCTTTGTTACAAAACAATATTAACAATGCATTGGTAATAAATGCAAGTAAACCGGGACATTCATATTCAGGAATGTTTAGAGATTTAATGACACTACATGCCAGTAGCAATATAAATTCAGACTATTTAATTGTAGCGGCCGGAGCTTTTATGGACAGAATTGAAGTGGCAAGCTATCTTAATCCAGAAGATCCAGTAACTTGGTCTATCAAATTTGATGGTTCTTTTTACAGAGACAATGATCCTAAAGATTATAGTACTGCAAAAATGATGTATGCAAAATACTTGTATAATGATAGTATTGGTCTACAAAATGCATTTACCAGTATCATGGGAATATATGGGGTAGCCAAAGCATGTAACGCACAATTTGCTTGGTCTATGCCTCTGGTTGGCGTTGATTATTCTAAACTAAAGTACAAAATATCAAAACTAGTACCTAACTATTTCCCTCATATATTTAGGTATGATTTTTCAGGAAGAGAAAATGAAGAATTTAATAAAACATGTTATCAGCCTGATGGACATTGCAATGACACAGGACATAAAATTTATTTTGATAGAGTTATAATGCCCTTTATGAAACAGTTAGGAATTAGTTAATGAGTACAATATTAGTAGTAGGGGATAGCTATACATATGGTCAAGGTTGTAAGGATAGAATATATTATTTTGATGAGAAAACAAAAACTCATTTAGGTAAACCCTTTGAATATCCCAATGACCCTTCTAGCGAATACTGCTGGGCAACATTATTAAATCAACAGTTACCATATTATAATGTAGTTAATTTAGCAAGCCCGGGCAATAGTCAATTTGGAATTTTCAAGGACACAGTTGATTATATCAATCAACATGACGATATAGCATTGGTGTTATTTAATGGAACATTCATGGATCGTTTTAGTTTAGCAGGGTATAAAGATCCTGAAATGATTGTGCCGTGGTGCCCTGCTTGGGGCGATGACCCGGATAAAATAAATAATCCATTATATCCAATCGCATATAATGAATATAGAAATGCAAGAGTTCAGTTTTACAAATATCTTACAAATGACACAATAATGTATTATCAAAGTTTAATGTCAACATTGGCAACTTATTCGTTTGTAACATCTAAAAATATAAAATTTTTATGGTGTAATCCCGAAACAATACATTCTGATATGAATACTAAATTCAAAGAATTAGAAATACTTAAACATTTGCAATATAGACATATAGCTAGGTATGATTTTTCTGGGCGTATGGACTTTGAACACAATTGGAACCATTATCATTTTATCGACAATCATGTTAATGAAGCCGGACATTTAATGTATTTCAGACAAGAATTATTCCCATTGGTTAAAAGAACCTTAAATATAGTATGAACAAAAAAACATTCCCTATAGTAAACGATGCCGCATGTCTATATAAATGGACATGGAGCACATTATTCTTAAATCGAGGAACTACTGCTAGTTGCCATCGTGGATTTCATTGGAAATTAAATAAAGATACACTAAAAGATTTTCATAATCATCCGGGCAAATTAGGTGATAGAGAAAAAATGTTAGAAGGTATATGGCCAGGTAACGGTTGCGAATATTGTCGCAATGTTGAACAAGCAGGTGGGGTAAGCGATAGAATTGGATTTGCAAACAAATCAGTTGAATTGCTTCCGTATGAATTAGAAACAAACCCTAAAGAAATCAACGTAAACCCTAGACTGTTGGAAGTATACTTTAGCAACGTGTGCAATCAATCATGCGTTTATTGTACCCCCGGCTTTAGTAGCGTTATTGAACAAGAAGTACGTAAGTATGGTAAAAGCCAATTCAATGATGACTATAGTAACTTTAGAGCAGATGACAGAGATAACTATGATGAGTATGTAAAACAATTCTGGGAATGGATGCATGAAAACTCAAAAGATTTAGTAATTTACAATACATTGGGTGGAGAGCCCATGTATCAAAAAGAATTTGAACAGCATTTAGAATTTTTTGAAACACATGACAATCCAAATTTAATTTGGCGTATCTTTTCAAATCTAAATCATGAGCCTGAAAAGTTCAAGGAAAAAATCAATAGAATTCAAAAATTAGTAGAAGCTAAAAAATTAAAACGTTTTGAAATTACTGCAAGTATTGATTGTTGGGGACCAGAATTAGAGTATGCACGTTATGGTCTTAACTTAGAAAATTGCGAAAAGAATATCAATACCGTGTTAGAAAGTTGGGGAGTTGTGTTGCAAATACATGCTACACTAACTGCTGTAACATTACCTGCATTGCATAAATTAATTGACATGTTCTGTGGTCAATGGATATTGAAAAATAAAACTGCCAACCTCAATTGGAACACAGTGGTTAGACCTGACTGCTTTAACCCGTATAACTTTGGAAAGCACTTGGTGCCATATGTAGACAAAGCCATTGAAGCACTTAATAAATATAAAAAAGATTATAGCCCGGAAATCAATTCATTAACCGGTATTAAAAAGCAAATGTTGGCTACTCCCGTAAGTGTTAAAGCTGTAAACGACTTACATGGATTCTTAGATGATTTAGATGTTAGAAGAAATCTAGATTGGAAAAAGATTTACCCTGACATTGTAGAAATCATTGACACTATAAACAAGGAGAACACAAATGTTTAGTTGGATTAAAAATATATACTATAAAATCAAAATGGAATTACGTTATCGTAAACGCATTAAAGAATTACGTAAAAGAGATCCTTTTATTTATAAATGAAAACAATGACATTGGATTTATAAATGAAAAGTATAGCTAAATTGAATTTATTAGATTCAAAAAATATAAGTGATGTATCTTCTTACACAACTGCGACTAGTTCATTTCAACTTGAATTTGCTAGCCTCGATGACATGAAATTTTCCAGTGAATGGGAAAAGAAATATTCAAAATTTAATTACAACTATAATAAATTTGGATTTCGCATGGATAGCGATGAAATACCTTCGACAACTGATATTGGTATTTTTGGTTGTAGCTATTGTGCAGGATTGGGATTACCCGTAGACATGTTGTGGCATACATTATTGGCTAAACAATTAAACATGTCGCATTTGAACTTTGCAATGAATGGATTGTCACCTAAAAGTATCATAGATTTATTTTTAATTATATCTAAACATGTAACCATGAAACATGCAATATTGGTGTTATCTCCCTATATGCGATTACAGATAGCTAAAATTAACGCAGAGACACATAAAATATTGTATATGTCATCAGCTCAATCTACTGATCCTATGTTAAAAAAATACAAAGTTGATGTTGAATCATTGTATAAAGGTACACCTGAGGAAGATATGTACAAGAACCTTAGGAATGATATTTATTTGGCAGAAAAAATTGCCAAAGAAAGAAATATCAAAATATATCTTTCAGCGTGGGACGGTAACACATACGAATTTTTGAAACACATGGATTTAACCAGTGCAGTAATTATACCACAATTTGGTAGAGTATTTGATAGATTTTACAAACAATATACTGAAACTGATATCGAAAAAGATTTGGCTAGAGACAAAAGTCATCTTGGACCTATACATCACGAATATTGGGCAGAAAAAACCAAAGAGTATATCAAATGAACTACATAGGCATTAGTTGTGGATTTCATGATGGTGCATTGAGTGTAATAGATGATAGTGGTAATATTTTGTTCGCTGGTCATAGCGAACGCTATAGTAAAATCAAAAACGATAAAGACTTAAATCGTGAATTGATATTAGATGCACTATCATATGTTAAGGGTGATTATGAATTGCACTACTATGAACGTCCTACCATTAAATTTCTAAGACAATTGCGTAGCGGGGAACAACCTAAACTTAGTAGTTTGTTTGCTAGTAACATCATTGGCAAGGAAAATATGAAGTTATTAGGTAATAAAAAGATACATACACATGGACATCATTTGTGTCATGCGGCTGGTGGATTTCAAACAAGCAGTTTTGTTGATGCAACCGTTGTTGTAATTGATGCGATAGGTGAGTTTGATACTATAAGTATTTGGGACGCACGTTATGTTAATGGTGTTGCAACATATAAAAAATTATGGGGTAAAAAATACCCACATAGTATTGGTTTGTTTTATAGTGCCATGACTGATAGCGTTGGGTTAAAAGCCAACGAAGAAGAATATATTTTTATGGGTATGGCAGCATATGGTGAAAATAAACACTATGCCCAGTTACATAGACAGTTACTACAAGATAGTCTTACAATAACATTTAAAGAAAATTTACACACGGGTGTTGATAAAGAATTTATACATAATGCTGATCCAATGGATTTGGCAACAAGTACTCAGTTGCTAACTGAACAATTAATAACCAATGTGGTGACACTTGCAAAGGTGTTGGGACCAAGTAAAAATTTGGTATATGGTGGGGGAGTAGCACTTAATTGTGTAGCAAATAGAATTTTAGGAAAATACTATGAAAACATTTGGATTATGCCTAATCCTGGCGATGCTGGGAATAGTCTTGGCAGTGCCGGCTTGGGTTATAGTAAGCGTGTTAATTGGAATAATGCTTTTCTCGGTACTGATATTACCGGGGCTTATCCTACTAACAAGTTGCTTGATATTTTACTTAATGGTAAAATCGTGGGAGTTGCAAACGGACGAGCAGAGTTTGGACCAAGAGCGTTAGGCAATCGTAGTTTATTAGCAGACCCTAGAGGAAATGAAATTAAGGATAAAGTAAATGAAATCAAACGTAGACAAAAATTTAGACCATTTGCCCCAGTTATTCTGGAAGAGTATGTTAATGATTATTTTACTATGCCTCTCAATTGGCATAACAGTAGGTATATGCAAGTCGTCGGTACTTGTAGGTATCCTGACTTATTTCCTGCTATCGTTCATCATGACGGCACTAGTCGTATCCAAACTGTTCCTAAAGATGGATCAGGTATTCGAGAACTACTCGAAAAATGGTATGTACTAACCGGTTGCCCTATGTTATTAAACACAAGTTTAAACATACGTGGTGAGCCCATGGTCAATGACCGTAATGATGCAGATAGATTTGAAAAACTTTATGGTATAACAGTACTTTCATAAGTAGTAATATGCTAAGAGATGTATTTTACTATGGCGAAAAACCAAACGCCCACCCTAGAGAAAAACATGCAACTTCATTTGAAGATGCATTATCACAGGCCACTACAGAACATTTTTGGATAATCAACGAACGGTGTGATTATCGTGACTTTGACTGGGACTTTGATTTTGAGTTATTACCAGATGAAGATGTATGGGCACAAGATCATATTAATGTCTGGCCCAGTCAATATCAAAAAGACAGTGGTACATGGTTGTGTCCTAATCGTAGTGATTATTTAATGGTTTACAGGGCTGATGTAGACCCTCTACAATTCAAAGAATTAGAAATAAGTAAAAATTGGAAGATACTAGAAAATATTGATAGAGAGCAGTTTGATTTTAAGTGGCATCCTGATCCCAGTGACCCTCCCTATATCTATGTGTTTGGTAATCAATGGCACAGTGGTGCTATCATGCCAACGGTAGAATATCATGTACCCGGTGCTATCAATAGAAAATATGTTATAGACAAAATAGCAATACTTGCACAAAGTCCAAGACTATTTAAAATAATACATCCAGTTATTAAATTTGATTTTAGTTGGGTACCTGATCCAACTAGCCCTCCTTATATCTATGTGTTTGGTAACAATCAATACCCTGGCACAATTATGCCAACGATTGAGTTTCATGTAGAAGGTGCCACCGAACGTAAGTATATTGATGACTTTACTCCTGAATTAGTACGTAGACCAGAAGATTTTGAAATACTAGAAGATATTGATAAGTTGGCATTTAATTTTAGTTGGGTACCCGATCCAACAAGTCCTCCCTACATTTATGTATGGGGCAATCAATGGAATAAGCCAGAAGATAAAGCAAGTGTTAGATATGTTGTAGAAGGCGCAACAGAAATCAAGTACATGGAAGAACGTGCAATACGTTTACCTTGTATGGATAATTGGCGAGTACCTGTACACGTTGCAGAAGGTAGCTTTGATTATAGTTGGGAACCAAATCCCAATGACCCTCCCTATGTATATCAATTTGGAACACAATGGCAAAAAACAGATGGCCCACAATACTATATTGAAGGTGCTACTGAGTTAAAATATGTTGATAATCCGGTATCACTAGTGGTTTGCTATCAATTTTTAAATTGGCAAATTCCAATGAACATTGATAGAAGTACGTTTGACTTTAGTTGGCATCCAGACTTAACAGAAGATCCATATATCTATCAGTTTCCAAGTCAATGGCAACATTCAGGTGGACCACGCTTTGTTGTAGAGGGTGCAACTGAGTTTAAGTATATTGATGTACAGACAGCAACTGCCAAAGTTGATATGGATCATTGGGCAATACCTGAAGGCTGTATCACAGAAGGTTTTGATTTTAGTTGGCATCCTGATATACAAGATGAACCAATGATATATCAGTTTGGTACACAGCATCAAAAAACAGGTGGACCTATCTTTACTGCTGTTGGATGCACTATGGATTCGCCTATCAAGTATGTTGACACGATTAAAGCAATTGCTCAATCAACAACAGAAAATTGGGTAACACATGAAGATGTGTTAGATTTTGATTATAGCTGGCATCCTGATGCAACTGAAGAACCATACATTTACCAATGGGGCAATAAACATTATAGTAGTGAATTAAAACCCACTGTAGAATATATTGTACCAGGTGCAACACAAATCAAACACATGTCGCAAGATGTTAAATTGGCTGTTAGTAAGAATTGGAAACTACATCCTTCAGAAGTTGATAAAACTAAATTTGACATGACATGGAGACCGGATCCAACAAGCCCTCCCTATATTTATGTATGGGGTAACAAACATGTGCCAGGGAATATTATTCCCACACTTGAATATATTGTTGAAGGTGCAACAGAATACAAATTTATGGAAGAACTATTAGAAGTGGTACCTGAATTTGAACGATGGACAATGGTTCAGGCAATTGATATAAAGAAATTTGACTTGACATGGCGCCCAGATCCACGTGAACCAGCATACATTTATGTATGGGGTAATAAATGGATACCCGGTGAATTAAAATCTACAATAGAATATCATTATCCAGGCGCAACTGAGCGCAAATATATGGGTGATGTTGAAGTATTACCTGAACAAGAGTTGTGGCGTGTTTATCAAGAACCTGTAGACTTTGATATGACATGGCGTCCCGACCCAAGAGAACCAGCGTACATTTATGTATGGGGTAATAAATGGATTGCAGGTGAATTACAGCCCACAATAGAATACCATTGTCTAGGAGCAAGTGAACGCAAGTACATGGGCGATGTTGAAGTTGTCCCTCAATATGAACGTTGGATAGAATATCAACCTGTAGACAGAAACAAGTTTGATATGAGTTGGAGACCTGATCCAAGAGAACCAGCATACATTTATGTATGGGGTAACAAATGGATTGCTGGAGAACTACAACCAACAATAGAATATCGTTGCCCCGGTGCTACTGAAAAGAAATACATGGCAGAACCTGCTGAAGTATTGCCTATTATAGAAAATTGGAAGATACTACAAAACGTAGAAAATTTTGATTTTAGTTGGAGACCAGATCCACGTGAGCCTGATTACATCTATGTGTGGGGTAACAAATATATCAACGCTGAGTTACAGGCTACATTAGAGTATCATTGCCCGGGCGCTACTGAACGCAAGTATATCGGTGAAGTTGATGTGCAACCTGAATGGGATAAATGGAATATTCTTATTCCAGTAAATAAAAATAGTTTTGACTTTAAGTGGAGACCTGACCCACGTGAACCAGCATTCATTTATGTATGGGGTAATAAGTTTAACAGCGCAGAATTTGAACCAACAGTAGAGTATCATTGCCCAGGTGCTACTGAAAAGAAATACATGCATGACAAAGTAGCATCAACGTTGCCTGACATGAGCAAATGGAAAACATTAATTCCTGTAGAAAGTTTTGATTATAGTTGGAGACCTGATCCAATGGATCCTCCTTATATCTATGTGTTTGGAAACAAATGGAATGACGCCACAGTTGAAGCCACATTAGAATACTATGTAGAGGGTGCTACAGAATTCAAGTACATTAAAGATATTGTAGCTACACCAAGACCAGACTTAAAGTATTGGCATATTAGTAACAATGATGATTTAGAAACGTTTGATTTTAGTTGGAGACCCAATCCACATAGCCCGTTGCAAATTTATCAGTGGGAAGATAACGGACCCAGATACGCAGACCCTGACGTACTAAAAGATGCCGAAGTTGTTTTTATGAAACGTACTGAAGAAATCACACGTAGTATTGTAAAACATTACAAGATTAAAACAACACTTGAGGATTTAATTAATGAGCATCAAGATGAGGTGTTTTGGGCTATCAATCCTGACTTAAGTTACGATAAGTTTGACTTTAGTTGGAGACCTAACGAAGAAAACTTTCTACACATAAATGTATTTGGTAATGAATATAGTATGAACACACAGACATACTATGTTAACGCTCCTATGTACATGTTAGGTCACCGTGAATATAATTACGTTGACAGTCAAACAGTAGAAATTGATAGTAACTTAAGTATGTTCTTTGTGGATAGGGGTAATCTTGAGTCAACAAACAGATATAACGCACTCAAATTAAGATATCCGCAAATTCAAAAAACACGTTATTTAAACAGCTGGGTAGACACCATCACTCGTTGTTTAACTAAATCGGAAACCAATTTATGTTGGATATTGAACAGCGAGTTAGACTATACTGATTTTCAATTTGACTTTTATCCTAGCCCATGGCAAATGAAAATGGTGCATGTATTTGGAACTCAATGGAGTCATTGGGGAACTACATTCATGGTAAACAAAGAAACATTCCCTGAAGATACAAAATATGTAAAAGTGATTGAACACTTGAATGTATTGAATTTTGTTAAAAAGAAAATAGCAGTAGCCACTGATTGTTTGTATGATGTTGTGTTAATAGACCATGGTAATCATGGAAACTTTAAAAAAGAATTCAGGGCTGTAAATGACACTATCGTTGAAAAAACTCTTAAGCCAACAACTATCATTAAGTTTGATAACAGTTACTTACAGACACTTAAAAACTATTTAAAGACATTAGAAACTAAAAAAGAACATTATGTTTGGATTTGCAGTAGCATTTGTGACTATAAAGATTTTGATTTTAGTTATATTTGCGATCCATATGCTAAGGATCAACTGCATGTGTTCCCTAGCGACAAGCAAAAGTTTGGTGATACGTTCTTAGTAGATGTTAATAAATTTTTAAGTCTTGTTAATGATATGATTAGACTAGAGGATTATGAAAAAGTTAACTTCAATCAACATCAACGTGTTAAACGACTATCTGCTCCAGTTATATTGGTAAAAGAAGATACCCACGTTGAGTTGTCTAACTATGACTTTACATTTCCGTATGCAGAGTTTATTACAGGTGATAATGAAAACTTAATCAATCTAAAAGATGAAAATGAACCTATAAGTTTATGGGCACCTGACCACAAAAACATTGTTATTAAAAGTACTGGCGGCACTAGAATTACAGTCCCTAGTGAGGCTAAAAATTATGTTGAGCGTGAGTTATATGATTATCCTTATATCACTAGGTCACCTAAGTTATTAAAATCTAATCCGTTAGATATTATCTTTTTAAGTAATGGTGAAGCATGTGCTGATGCAAATTATGAGCATTTGTTAAGTGTTACTAAAAACTTAGGTAATAAAGTAATACGTTTGGACAATATTAAAGGTCGTGTACTTAGTCAACATACTGCGGCGTATAACTCATCAACACCATGGTATTTCTTAGTTAACGCAAAATTAAAAGTGAATAAAACATTTGATTTTAGTTGGCAGCCTGACAGGTTACAAATACCAAAACACTATATCTTTAATGCAACTAATCCCGTAAATGGATTAGAATATGGTCACCAAGCTATTGTTGCTAACAATAAAATATTAACTCTTAACACCAAAGTAAGAGGGTTAGACTTTACATTGGATAGTGAACACGAAGTAGTCCCATTAAACTGTGGTATCGCTATGTATAATTCTAGCGCATGGGACACTTGGCGTACTGCTTTCCGTGAAACAATCAAACTAAGACATAGTGGCACTGATGAAAATAAAGAACGTTTACATGCTTGGTTAAATATTGGTAACGGTAATTTTGGTGAAGAAAGCAAAAAAGGCGCACATGATGCTATGGATTACTATGACTCAGTGGGCGGAGACTTGCAAAAATTAATGTTAAGTTACGACTGGGAATGGTTATTTAACATTTATCAACAAAGTATTGATTTATAACGGTTTTTCTCTAATGACTGATAAATACTCTTAGAGTTGTATTAAACAACCATTAGAGAGGATCAGTTATGATAAAAAGAATTCTCGCAGGGGGGATACTCCTTGCTTACCTGTGTGGGCCATATGTTTTTGCAGACACCTTGATTAATCAGGGTGGGTATACTACTAGTTCATTAGTAGATAGTAACAGCACAAGTACTAGTACAGTAAACACAATTAATAGTGGAACTGTTACTAACGTTAACCAAACTACGGTTAACGCAAATCAAACGTCTACGAATACTAACAATAATAACAATGTTAGTACCTCAACGGCAACAAATACCAATAACAACAATAATGTTAATACGGGTACAATGACGTATAACAATAATAACGTTAACTCTGGTACTATGACATATAATAATAACAATGTCAATACAGGTACCATGACGAACAATAACAATAACGTTAATACAAGTACTAGTACTGCTACTAACACAAATTATAACTATGGTACAATGACTAATAACAATAATAACGTTAATACTTCAGCATCAACGAGTACTAACGTTAATACAAATAACAATGTTAACAGCGGTACTATGACTTATAATAACAATAATGTACAAAGTGGCACATTAACAAACAATAACAACAACGTTAATACAACTACTGCTACAAACAATAACATTAACCAAACAACTGCTACCACAAGTAGTAGTAACAATAATGTTAATCAAAATATACAAAGTGGTAGTATGACTAACAACAATATCAATACAAGTGATATTACACAACGTGTGATTCAACCTCCACCAACAGCAGTTGCCCCTGCTATGATGAGCGGTGGTAATCAAGATTTGTGTACAACTGGTTCATCTGGTTCAGTACAAACACAAGTATTTGGGGTAAGTAGTGGTGGCACAGTTCGTGATATGAATTGTGAAAGATTAAAATTATCTAAAACACTATATGACATGGGTATGAAAGTTGCCGCAGTTGCTACTATGTGTCAAGACCGTCGTGTGTTTGATGCTATGATGCAGGCAGGTACACCTTGCCCATACGAAGGTAAGATTGGTGAACAGGCTAAGGCAGCTTGGGAAGAAAATTCTCAAAAGATGCCAAAATTAGATGAGGCGAAAAAGGATGACACTTATGAAAAGATTGGCCTTGGCGCTTTGCTTGGTGCTCTTGTGTACAAGTTATTCTAATAGCCAAGTACTAGTTGATTTAACCACTGGAGTGGTAAATACCACTTCAAATGTTACTGGGCAAAATACCTCATCAATAACACCGGTTCTAAGTAGTACGGCAACTACAGATAATCTTATCAACAAAACAGGATGGTCCGGCATTACGTATACTAATAATGCAGGGGTAGGTCAATGTTGTAGTGGTGGACCTAATCCAGCTATGAACCAAGATACTAACACTATACGTTTTAGTTATGGGTTTGGTATAGCACAACAAGCAATTGCAATCAGTACGGCATTAGCAGGTAAAGGAAATAATATTTATGTGAGTGGATTTAATTATAGTTTTATTGTTGATAATGAGGGGCAAACTTCAGGTACTTTATATGCCGGTTATGGGTTAACCAGTAACACAGGTAGCGTGTTAGAAAGCTACAAAATGAATCTAACTGGAAATTATAATTTCCAAACAATTTCAGGAACACAAAATTTTAATTCAATTTATTCAGCAAGTAGTTTAGGAAGTTTAACTGTAGCATTTGCGGGCCAAGATGATAGATATTGGGCAGGTTATTATGGTCCAAGAGTACGTGACCCTAGTTTAAGTTTGAATTACGGTATAGCAGAAACTTCATCTAGTGGTACTGTTAATCCCGGAACAACAGTCTCTAATCAAGCAACACAAGCTGCCAGCCAATCAACTGCAACTTTTACAGCTGCCGCAACAACAGACACAAGTAGTACAGATAATAAATCCACAGGCTCACAAACAGTGGGAAGTGTAAGCATTTCTGGTACAGGAAATATCAATACTTTAGGTAATAGTGTTCCTGCAATTGTTTCAAATAGTAATTCTAGTAATACAAGTAGCACACAAACTACACAGCAATCACAAACGACAACTACACAATCACAGCCAACACCAGCTGGACCTATTGTGGGTCCAAGTAATAGTCCTGTACAACAAGCAGGTTCTGCAAATAATCAACAATCAGTTACACAACAAGCTAAAACAGGATCTAGCCAACAAACATCTGCACAACAAGCTAAAGCAACTACTAATACACAACAAAATCAACAGCAAAAGACTGGCCCTCAGCCAGGGGGTACAAATGAAAATAAACCCGGTCCTCAACAGCCTGGCCAACCGGGTTCGAACAACAAACAACAAGATTTGGCAATGCAAATCTTAGACAACATGAATGCACAAAATTCAGTTAATGCCACAACGCAAGATACTTCATCACAGTCACAAGCACAGGGTTCAACTGTAGATGCACTAAACCCTTATAAGGCACAAAATTCTGTAGTGAATAATAGTATTACAAGTAAAAATTTAGGACCAGTAACTGCAAGTACAAGTACTGCATTAAGTTCACAACCACTAGTTTTTGCTAACCAACAACAAAGTACACAACAAGCAGTACAACAAACGCAACAGCAACAAGCATTATCGTTACAGGCTATGCAATTAAAATCAGATTTAGGTGCATTAAATTTAGTTTCACCTACATTAACATCAAGTGCAACTGCTACTTCAAAATTAGCAGGTGATCCTACTGATCCCATTAATCAAGTTAGACCCGAAATACAAACTACAACAGTAGAACAAAAGACAGATACAGTTAAAAAGAATGTTGAACCAAATGATTTAGCAGCCAATGGTGTAAGTATAGCATTAATGGCAACACAACCAGCTGGATACGATATGTATGGGTTTAGTTTGAAAGATGCGGCTTTTTATGAACCAAAAGAAATTTATAAAAATCAAACAACGATTGATAACGTAAGAGCATTAAGACAGTTATCAAGCGACAGACTACATCAAGAGATGGTAGACCAGCAATATAAAGGAAAATAATATGACAGAAGAAATTAAAGATGTCAATGAAAAAATTGACCAAGCAGAAGAAGCTGTAAAAAAATACGCAAGTAAAGATACTGTTATTAGTATTGGTGGATATGAATTTACTCCGGCAAAACTAATGGTAGCATTTACCTTGGTAAGTTCTATATTGGGCGGACTATATGGTTGTTTTGAGGTGTACAAAGACTATATGGACATGAAAAATAAAATTGCCAAATATGTAGCACCAGACTTAAGTGAATTTGATAAACGACTAGCCGTTATTGAACAAAATAGCGAAAAAACTTCTGACTATACACGTGACATCAAGAATGATTTAAAAGGTGATATCCGTAGAACTGAAACTGTTACTGAACAAGTTGAACGTTATGTTAAGGATGCAAACCGTGAAAGTGACGCCGAAATGCGTGACTTGCGTAAAGGTGTTCGTGAAGATTTGGATAAAGAACGTGCAGAACTTCAAGCAATGCGCCAAGAAAATGCTCAAATGCGTAAAGACATTGACCGTGAAATGGTAGCATTAAAGAAAGAAGTTGATGCTAAAATTCAAAAAGCTGTAGACAATCCCCTAGCGAATAAATAATAGTCAAGGAGGGTTTATTATGAAAGTTAAAAAACTAATCATGAAACTCAACAAGGCTGAGTTTGAACATAATTTAGAAAAAGTTAAAAAACTTTGGTTTAAGTTATTGAAAAAAAGTCTTGACGGTAAGCATACAGAAGCCGTAAAATAACGGGTAAATCCGTTATTGACAGTATTATCAAATAAATATATACTGAGAGTTATTGTTGTATGAAGTGAGCCGAAAGGCATTCTGGACGCGGGTTCGACTCCCGCCAGGTCCACCAAAAGGTATTATATGGAATGGCATTGGTTTTATTCAATAGGTATTATCTGGGTAGTAGTAAATGTATGGGCACTTGTTGCCGATCATGGCCCAGTAGATCCTGAATTAGAACAGCTATGGAATGATAATTTTTGATGGGCCTGACTTGGTTTCGACAGGGTGATAAGTACGTAAATGGACAACTCGGTAGGCGATGACCGTAAATCAAGCAAAACTTATAAATGCAAACGATAGCGTTTATTCTTTAGCGGCGTAAGCCACTATTGGGTAGGATATACCTCGAAACAGAAAATACCAAAGCCCACTTATATGTGGGCTTTCTTTCAATCTTTGTGACTACAATCACATACATCTTAGATAATAAAAATTATAATAACGTTTTAAAAAGGAATTAAAAACATGACAACTACGATAACAATTGGCGAATTACCAATCAACTCAACTTACACGGCAGTTACTGGTACTACAACTGGTGCTGGTACTGGTGCTAAATTTGATGTAACAAAAACAAATGGTGTGTACACTACTGTTATTGAAACAGCAAATCTTGGTACAGGATATGCCGTTGGTGACACGATTACTATCCCAGGCGCAAGTTTAGGTGGAACAACGGGTGTTAACAACGACATTATCACAGTTGGATCAATCGGAACAAATGGTACAATTAAAACATTTGGTTCAGTTGGTGCAGGCGCAATTGGTAATGGAACTATAAACACAGTTATTGATGTAACAGGCACTACAGGTGTTGACACATATACATTCAATGACAAGAGCGCAGACTATACAGTGGTTAATGACACTACAAACAAGGTTATTAATGTAACAAGTACTTTGAATACAACAGTATCATTCAAGTTGGAACAACATGAGAGAGTAGTTTTTACAGATAAAGCCACAGCATTTGACATCAATGGTAACGCCGGTGATGTATATGCATTGCTTAAAGCAGGTTTCGGTGGAACAGTTAATACTACATACGAAGGTCTTGGTATCAAATTAGAAGATGCAGGTACAACTAGTTTAGGTATTGCACAAGCTATTGTTGGTAGCACACCATTCAAAACAGCTAACCCAGACTATGCTACATTCGTTAATAACGTTTATACTAACGTTATGGGTGTTGCACCCACACCAACACAAGCATTGCCTTTCGTTACTCAACTAGCAACAGGTACAGCGACTGAAGTATCATTACTAAATGCCGCGGCACATCTAACAGCATTCCAACAAACAATTGGATTAGTTGGTATTGCTCCAGCAACTACAGGCGTATTAGCAGGTAGTGGTATTGATTTTATTCCAGCGTAAATGACCAAAAACACATGTATTTTTTTGTAGAATACTAATTTTACAATAAATACATGTTCAAGACAAGAAGTTGTCGATTCATTAACAAAAGGAAATAACAATGAAAAAACTCGCTTTAACTTTAGCCCTAATGGCTTTTGCTGGTTTCGTATCAGCCGCTAGTGTTACCCTAGAAGGTCAAGACCAATTAGGTGACAAAGGTGCTAAAAATTCAACTAACTACCAAGTTTCTGTAAAAGAATCAATCAACAATACTTTTGCAGGTGACGTAAGTTTTACCAATTATCAACAACAAGCAACTGACGTATTAAGTACACGTTTGGAAGCTGGTGTAACTGGTGCATTATCATTCGGACCAGCTGGTGTTTATACACGTGTTGCAGTTGGTGAAAAGTATACAAATGGTGCTAATTTTGGTTACTACAGCGTTGAGCCTGGTGTTACTTACACATTAGGTAAAGCAACTGCTAAAGTTGGATTCCGTTATCGTACTGCTATGGTAGACCCAAATGTGTACAATGATACAACAGATACCGTTCGTGCTGGCTTAAGCTATGCATTGACAAAGAAAGATAGTATCGGTTTACGTTATGACCGCGTTCGTGGTGATAGCCAAAATCATAGCTATAACTTATCATACACACGTTCATTCTAATCTTAGATTGAAATGTTAATACCCAAAGGCTCTGTACAGAGCCTTTGTTTTTTTGTATAATTAGTTTTTTGTAATAGGAATTAGCATGGATATGGAAATAGCCGCAAGAGTTTTGGCTGGTAGCATTCTAACAATGTTAGCATTGGTGGTAGTTGTAGTTGGTATTATTGTTATCAATAACATTATGCATCATTATTGGAAACCAATACGTATCTTTACAGCAGATAGTTGGAATTTTAATCCACCTGAGGAATACTATCAAAAAGTATCTCCAAAATTAGATGAAACAATCAAAAGTCCTTAACACCTAGCAAGATAAATATTGCTATGAAAAAAACATACCGAACCATTTTTATTAGTGATGTTCATCTTGGTACAAGAGATTGTAAAGCAGAACAACTTAATAATTTCTTAAAACACAATACGTGTGAAACACTTTACTTAGTGGGAGATATTATTGATGCTTGGAAAATTCAACAAAATAAATGGCGTTGGAAACAAAGTCATAGCAATGTAGTTCGTAGAGTTTTAGGACATGCCAAACGTGGCACTAGAGTTGTGTATGTAGCAGGAAATCACGATGAATTTCTTAGGCCGTTAATACCGTATGGATTGGGATTTGGTGCAGTAGAAATTGTTAATCAAACTGAGCATATAGGTATTGATGGCAGACACTATTTGGTAACGCATGGGGATTTGTTTGATGGGATTACTAAATTAGCACCCTGGTTAGCCTTTTTAGGTGACAAGATGTATGATATTGTATTAGAATTAAACAGTAAATTCAATGCGTTACGACATAAACTAGGATTAGGTTATTGGAGCTTAAGTAAATTTTTGAAACACAAAGTTAAAAAAGCCGCAGACTTTGTGTTTCAGTTTGAAAAAAATATAACAGCTTATTGTAAAAAGCGTGGATTTGATGGAGTAATATGCGGACACATACATCATGCAGAAATAAAAATGATAGATGATGTGATTTACATGAATGACGGTGACTGGGTAGAATCAATGACTGCATTAGTAGAACATCATGATGGGCATTGGGAAATAATAACTTGGACGAAAGCAAACGATGACAGTATTAGTATTAACTAAGTTAGAACGAAACGAATACGAATCAAATAAATTGATTGAAAGTTTTGAAAGCAAGGGCATTAAAGCCATGATGGCTCACCCTGACGATTTTGATATTGTCGTGAATAGAGATATTCGTAAAGGTATCAAGTATAAAGGTCAAGACATGGAGTTACCTAGACTAGTACTAGTTAGATTAGGTGCAGGTATTCTCCCATTCCAATTAGCAGTTATCAGACATTTTGAACAATGCGGTATTCCATGTGTAAATGGAAGCGTTGCAATCGAAACTGTTAAAGATAAATTGCGTACCAGTCAAATACTAAGTCGTGCAGGAATTCCGATCCCGAACACAATGTTGGTACGTTGGCCTATTGAAGATAAATTGGTTAGTGAAAACATTGGATTCCCCTGTGTAGTTAAAGTTGTTACCGGTAGCTATGGCGAAGGTGTTCATTTATGTGAACGTAAAAAAGATTATAAAAAACTTGTAGAGTTTGTAGAAAAACTTGGAAACAAGAAAACCATGATTGTACAAGAATACATGGGCCATAGACCAGGTGAAGATTTGCGTGTGTTAGTTATTGGCGGTAAAGTTGTAGGTGCAATGAAACGTACAGCGCCTGAAGGAGACTTCCGTGCTAATATCACAGGTGGCGGTACTGGTGAAAATTACCCTCTCACAGAAGAAATTGAATTCATGGCTAGAGAAACAGCACATGTATTAGGTTTAGACATTGCCGGTATTGATTTATTGTTTGACGAAAACGGTTTCAGAGTTTGTGAGGCTAACAGTAATCCAGGATTCTTTGGCTTTGAAAAATTCTGTAATGTAGACGTTGCAGATATCATTACAGAATACATTAAATTCAAAGCAAAATGAAATATTTTATAATTAGCATGTTTGTGCTTTGGATTGGATTAACTTTAATTTTAGCCATTAAAGAAACATTTTATGAAGAAAATACTGATAATAACGGATAATTTACCGGATCAAATCAATGGCGTTGTCACGACTTACAAAAATCTTGAGGCTCCTGCGATACTGGATGGTTATACTATTGATTATATTGACCCCAGGTGGTTCAGCTATATTGATTGTCCTGGCTACAACGAAGTCAAACTTAGCTATCCAAGGAACATGGGCAAGAAGATTGCGAAGATTGATCCGGATCATATCCACATCGCCACAGAAGGTCCTCTTGGTTTGTGGGCTAGAGCATATCTTGCAAAATGTGGTATTAGGCACAATACTGCTTATCATACTAAATTCCCTGAAGGACTTAACAAACTATTTGGAATACCTGAATCACTTACTTGGCGCTTTGTACGCTGGTTTCATAAGCATAGTGGCAAGGTTTTAACAACGACTGACAGCATGGTTGCTGAATTACGTAAGCATGGATTTGACGGTGAAGTTATTCCATGGACACGTGGGGTTGATAGAACAATTTTCAATACTAAACAAAGACATGAGTATAGTGAAGTGGGTGTAATTGATTTATTGTGCGTTGCACGTGTTAGCAAAGAAAAAAACTTAGAAGACTTTTTTGAATTAGATTATCCGGGCGCAAGAAAAACAATGGTTGGTGATGGTCCTATGTTAGAAACGTACAAGAAAAAATATCCTGATGTTAATTTTGTTGGTTTCAAAACAGGTAAAGACTTGGCAGTCTATTATGCAAATGCTGATGTATTTGTATTCCCCAGCCAATGGGAAACATTTGGTATTGTAATGATTGAGGCAATGGCGTGTGGTACGCCAGTTGCGGCATACCCTTGTCAAGGTCCTATGGATGTAATTGAACAAGGGGTCACGGGGTTCATGAATGAGAACCTAACCCATGCTATTGATAGCTGTTTACAATTAGACAGAAATCAAGTACTGAAAGGTAGTTTTCGTTGGTCTTGGAAACGTGCATGGGAAATCTTTAGAGACAACCTAGTTCCTATCAAATAGTCAATCTATCCAAAATTTGACAATAAATCGTTTTGGGCATATAATACGTACTTAATCACTTGAAAGGTACAGTATGAAAATGTCACTTAATGAAATCAATACTTTAATTGCTCAAGATAATACTATTGTTTCTCAATTGCCAACAAGCGAGGGCCAAGTTACTAGTGTTATTTTTGAGAAAAACTTTCAGGGCCTAGAAATCCCAGTATTGACTAAAGCCCCATATATGGGCCGAACTAAAATTAGTTGTGGCAACAAAGCATTGTATGTTGTTAAAACTAGTGAAAAGTCTTATGACATTCACAATAGTAAAACTGCATACTTTCGTTTTCAAAAATAAATGAAAATTATAGTCCCAAAATTTGACAATAAATCGTTTTGGGACTATAATACTTGTATTGATTGATTAAAGGAGTTGAAAATGGCTTTTGAAAAAATCGTACTAGACAAAGTTGCTAAGGTTCTCAAAGATGATAACCGCGCTAGTTTTACATGCGGTACACTTTTTGTTGAGTGTTCAGAGGCTGAGGCTCGCAAGGTCTTTCACAAACTAAGCAAAGATTATGGTTTGGGTAAAGTGCAAGTTAGTGGCCCAATGAACGGCCCTGTTATGCCCGAATTTGCATACGATTTTGTTGCATAAAAGCAACATACCCGAATTTGACAATAATTCGGGTATCTGCTATAATACTTGTATTGAATCAGAAAACGGAGTTAAAAATGCGTAGAAAACAAATCATTCAAGGTCTTAATAACAGTCAAAAAGTCCGTGTTATTGTAGACGGTGTGGGGTTCTACACTACTGTTCAAGGTGCTACTGAAATGTGTTTTACCGAGCAACGGATTGCAGTTTGGAATGCATTGGAAGTTATCGGTCGTGAAAAAATCGAAGGCTTTGGTGGACAGACCAGGGTCTATGATGAAAAAATGAATGCTAAAACCATCAGTTTTCAAGTTAACTTAGTTTAAGGAGCTTATATGTCATTGACACCATTAACTGAACGCCAAAAGACTTTGATTGTAAACAACGTGGTCAAGGCATGTAAAGACATTACCCAACTGAATAAGACAGGCTACAACTTTTTGTATCTTGCAAGTGGTTTCATTGCTCACTATAACATGTACGGCTTTATTGATTTTTATAGTGATGTGTCCTTGAAGAATGACCTCATTGGTTTTGCAGGTCAAAATCAATGGAAAAACTTTCACCCCGGTGAACGTGACTACGAATATTACATGTCCAAGAAGGATGTGTACAATCGTATTTTGGAAGCGATCCTGTAATGGAATTTGATATACAAATTAAAAGTGAGGTTCGCAAGGACCTCATTGAAAAGGTAATACCTTTTTACGCAAAACAGTTGAACGTCAAGGATTTTAATTATACAATCATTGTAAAGAACAACAAGATTTTGCGTAAGGATCACCAATTCAACGGTCAAGTATACTATTCAGGGCACAGAGAATTGACAATTGAATTGGACAGCTATTTGAAGTTGCCACGATTACTGATTACCTTAGCACATGAAATGGTTCACGTTAAGCAAATGGTTCGAGGTCAGTATCAATTACGCAAGGCAAGAAATGGTAGGATTATGCAAGGTTGGTGTGGTAAACGTGTTAAGGCAGATTACTTTAACCGACCATGGGAAATCGAAGCCTTTAAACGTGAAGAAATACTTTTTGGTCAATTGTGCGATAAAATAAATGGCAACAAACGTAAAAGAATTTGACAATAAATCAATTTTCAACTATACTATATCTATCTTAAACGACTGGAGTTAAAATGGCATCTCATGTATCAGACAATCTCACTATTACTAGTGTACAGGCCCGTAAAGCAATTTTACGTGCATTCAAAGCAAAGCGTCCTATCTTTTTGTGGGGACCTCCCGGTATCGGTAAATCAGAAGTGGTAGCCGAAGTTACTGAAGAATTAGGTGGTCACATGATTGATTTGCGTATGGCGCAAATGGAACCAACTGACATTCGTGGTATTCCATTCTTTAATCGTGACTTGAATAAAATGGATTGGGCGTCTCCAGTTGACTTGCCTGATGAGGAACTTGCAAAAGAATATCCAATCGTGGTTCTTTTCTTAGATGAAATGAATAGTGCAAGTCCAGCTGTGCAGGCTGCGGGTTATCAATTGATTCTTAACCGTCGTGTTGGTAAGTATGTATTGCCTGACAATGTTGTAATTGTTGCGGCGGGTAATCGTGATAGTGACAAAGGTGTTACATATCGTATGCCAATGCCCCTTGCTAATCGTTTCTTGCACTTAGAAATGCGCCCTGACTTTACTGCATGGCAAAACTGGGCAGTTGAAAAAGGTATCCATAAGGACGTGGTTGGTTACTTGTCTTTCGCTAAACAAGACTTGTATGATTTTGATAGCAAATCGGCTAGCCGTGCATTCGCTACTCCACGTAGCTGGTGTTTCGTTAGTGACTTGTTGAATGATGAGGCTGATACCGATACTGATACCTTGTTTAACTTGGTAGCAGGTGCAGTTGGTGAAGGTCTTGCAGTTAAGTTTGCGGCACACCGCAAGATTGCAGGTAAGATGCCCGACCCTGCTGATATCTTGTCAGGTAAGGTAACTGAACTTAATGTAAAAGAAATTAGTGCAATGTACTCATTGACCGTTTCAATGTGCTATGAATTGCGTGATGCACTTGAAGGTAAGAAAGTTAATCAAAAACAATTCCATGACATGGCTGACAATTTCTTGTCATACATCATGAAAAACTTTGAAACTGAATTGGTTGTGATGGGTGCCAAGATTGCATTGAAAACTTACAAGTTGCCAATCGAGCCAAGTCAATTGAAACACTTTGATGAGTTTCACAAGAAATACGGTAAATACATTGTAGAAGCCGGTAACTAATTAAAACGGGACTTCGGTCCCGCTTTAATTGACAATAAATCAATATTATTGTATACTACTAGTATTGTAAATAAGGAACATATATGAGTGACGTTATTGCCCCAACTAAAAAAAGTAAGCGTAGCAAAAAATTTGAAAATCTAGTAGGTCCAACTGACAGTAAAATTGATGCACAAGCCCGTGAACGATTGATTACTGCCCGTGTTGGTTTACTATTACGTCAATCATTTTTTGGTAATCTTGCAACACGTTTGCAATTGGTTAATGCCGATGAATGGTGTTCAACCGCGGCAACTGATGGATTGAAGTTTTACTACAATTCACGTTTCATTATGTTGCTAAAGCCTAAAGAAGTTGAATTCTTAGTAGGTCATGAAGTGTTGCACGTGGTATATGACCACATGGATCGTAGAGGTGACCGTGACCATCAAATCTTTAATATTGCAAACGACTATGCAGTTAATGCAGACTTGAAACGACATAAGGTAGGTGAGTTTATTACAAGTGTGCCTTGTTTGTATGAGGCAAAATATGATGGTCTACCTAGCGAAGAAATCTATGATGACCTCATGAAAAATGTTCAACATATCAATATTGACGATTTGGTTGATAAAATGATTGATGACCACATGGATGGTGATGGTGACATGGATGGTGATGGTGATGGTGACCAAACAGGTAAAAATAAACGTCCAAAGATGAGTCCTGAGGAACGTGAGCGTGTTCGTCAAGAAGTCAAACAGGCTATTATTAATGCCGCAAGTACATGCGAGGCAGGTCAGTTGCCAAAAGGTGTTGAACGATTAATCAAGCAGGCTACTAATCCAGTTATGCCCTGGCGTGAGTTGATTCAAACAAACTTGACAAGTGCAATTCGTACTGATTATAGTTGGATGCGTCCTTCACGTAGAGGTTGGCATACTGATGCTATTATGCCCGGCATGACTCCCGGTGAAGAAATTGATGTTGTTGTGACACTTGACATGTCAGGTAGTATCAGTCAAAAACAAGCACAAGATTTCTTAGGTGAAATCGGTGGCATGATGAATGCGTTTGATGGTTATAAGGTCCATGTATTCTGTTTTGATACTGAAATTTATAATCCAAAAGACTTTCATAGTGACAACATGGATGACATTGCAGAATACGAACCAATGGGCGGTGGTGGTACTGACTTTGATTGTATTTTCAAGTATCTTAAAGATAACGCAATTGAACCAAAACGTTTGATTGTGTTTACTGATGGATATCCCTTTGGTAGCTGGGGCGACCCTGACTATTGTGATACTACATGGATCATTCATGGTGATAAAAATCCAAATCCCCCATTTGGTACTTATGCTCTCTATGATGAGAAATGACAGTTAAAAGTATTGAAGAAATAATCATATACGAAAGTCCTGACGGCGGTAAGACGGTCTACTCTCGCAAGAGTGGATCGTCCGAACGTGAAATGATTAAAGTAGCACCTGAAGATAAGGTTGCTAATCGTTGGTTAAATCTTAAACAGGCTGTAATAATGGCTCAAGATGATAAGACCATGGATGATGCATTACAACGTGTTGAAATATTATTGGAATTAAAGAAATGATGTACATTGGAACAAGCCTAGGTCGTTGTGTAAAATCTATTCTAGCAGGCGAAGTGTCCTTGGATGATGTTTTATTCATTGTTACACGTACCGACTGCCCTGACATTTCTAAACTACTAGCCGTATTAGAAGGTTACTATAATCAAGGTAACCCTTATTCTAGAAATGCCTCAGGCTACGACTTAACAGAATACTCACTAGAAAGTGTGCAAGATTTGGGCGCTAAACTTTGGATGCAAGGAAAGATACATCAACCTAGAACCTATGGAGCCGACCAAGGTTATGTGCATCCTGATTTAGGGGAAAATATTTGGATAGAAGTATTGCCACCTAGAAAAATGAATATTCCGGTAATTAAGAATACATGGGAACAATTAAAGATGCTAGTGTCTCTTACACAATGATAGAAGAATATATTGCAGATCCAATAACCTGGTATAGTGGACGTGAGTTAAAATTTACCCCCAAGCACTTTGTTGTTGCTAATACCAAATTAACCGAAGAGTCTAGAATTTGGATAATGAATAAACTTAGGGGTAGATTTTCTGTCGTGCATAAAGTTAAAGATGACATGGAATTTTTACAAATTTTAGGCTTCAATGGATATCCTGCATTTGAAGATCCTAAAGAGGCAATCGCCTATGAATTAGTTTGGTCCTAAAAATATATTGGGCAAACTTTCTCAAGTTAAATATCTTTAACTACTCGAGGAGAATAATATGAGTTTTTTACGACACGTTGGTAAAATGGGTGATAGAAAAGTGGCAATCATTTTTCGTGAGATCCCTGGTGAACCACATATGTGTTTAGTCACATATACAGAAACATTGAATCAACACATTCATGATCCATTGATTCGTTGTATTGAAAGTGATATTGGCCAAAACAGTCAATCACTAGCTGATGCATTGAATCGCACACTAGGATTAGATGGCAGACCTATTCTACAAACACTTCATGCAGAAGGTTTGTTAAAGAAGGTACAAACAGAGCAAGTTGTTGTTACTCCTAATCCACAGAGCAAAGTCAAGTTAAGTGAACTTAACAAGATTTTAAGTGAAATGGAAAAAGGTGAAGAGGCTGTTAAGCGTTTAGCTGAATTAGACAAGAGCCGCGGATTACAAGATCCAACTGATGTAGCACGTAGAATGCGTGAGCAACAAACACGTGATGCAAAAGTTCCTGCAACTAATACACCACCCGTAGCACCATTAACTGCAACTAGCAATGATGCATTGGGTGACAATGCTATTGCAAATAATTTGCGTCAACAGGCTGCTAAAATGGCCTCGGAAGCAAAAGGATTATTAGCTGAGGCTGCTAGATTAGAAAAAGAAGCCGCACAAATGGATCCAGTAAAACCAGCAGTAGAAGCCCCTAAGGCAAAAAGAGCATACAATAAAAAAGCTAAAGTTAGTGCATAATGAGTCCAGAGTTCATTGAAAAATGGGAACACATCCTTGAAGATGTTGAAAAACAAAAAATTCCAGTTCAGTTTATTAGAAAACTAGTAATTAAATTGGACGGCAAACGTCAACATACAATTAATATTGAACGTTTTCTAAAACAAGGGTTAGACCCTGACCAAATAGAGGAAGCAGTTAGTAGAAAACTACATGAATTAGATGATGAAATCGTTAGCATGGAGTTTATATTAAACGTACAATCTATTGCAGATGTTGTTCAACCTGAAACGGATAAATTATTAGGTAAGCTATGAAACAGTATTTAGATTTGTTGCAAGACATTTTAGATAACGGAGAAACCAAAGATGATAGAACTGGTGTGGGTACCATTAGTGTGTTTGGACGTAGTGTTCGCTTTGATTTGCGTAAATCTTTTCCCGCTGTCACTACTAAAAAACTTGCATGGAAGGCTTGCGTCGGTGAACTTCTTTGGTTTATTGAAGGCAGTGGTGATGAAAGGCGTCTTGCAGAAATCACACACGGAAACAAAGAAGGTACGACTACGATTTGGACGCCGAACGCATTGGCACCGTATTGGAAACACAAAGCGAAATTTGAGGGCGACTTGGGTCGTGTCTACGGGGTACAGTGGAGGCATTGGAAGACACCGATTGAACATAAAACGGAATCATTTAAGAATGAATTCGGCCATTGGTTCCACAGACAAGGTCACGTACACTTCAAAGAAACGGATCAACTCTCAAATTTAATTGATGGTATTAAAAAAGACCCATATGGTCGTAGACATATTATCAATGCTTGGAATGCAGGTGAGTTAGATGAAATGGCATTACCACCCTGTCATGTTATGAGCCAATTTAATGTAAGTAAAAGTGGCGAACTAAGTTGCCATATGTATCAACGTAGCGTAGATGTATTCTTGGGACTACCATTTAACATTGCAAGTTATGCATTACTAACACACATGATTGCACATGTATGTGGACTAAAGGTTGGTGAATTGATTATTAGTACAGGTGACACGCACATTTATAATAATCACATCGACCAAGTTAAAGAACAACTTATACGTACACCATTACAGCCACCGACACTTTGGTTGAATCCAGATGTAACATCTATTGACAAATTCACTATGAGTGATGTAAAATTAATAGATTATAAATCAATGGACTCAATTAAGGCACCGATGGCAGTATGACAGAAGAAGTAATACCATATATAGTACATAAAATTAACATGGGTGACGTGGAAGACCCTGACTTGTTTGTTGCCGAACCCATTTGGAAATGGCAACAAACTGATGCTGGCAAGTGGGTAATGGAAAATTGCACTATAGAAAAACCTATTTGGCATAGACACCCTAATACATGGGGCTATCTGTACACAATTACAGCATATCTTACCCCAAAGCAATTAACATATTTTAGGTTAAAGTTTGAATAATAAATTAGAATTTTGTGTCAAGTGGGGTGCAACACTATTAGCATTAGTAACAGTATACTTAACTTCACATGATATTACACCGATCAATAAATATTTTGGATTGATTACCGCTATTCTTTGGGGTTGGTTAGGTGTCATGTGGAAACAACCTAGTATGTGGTTACTAAACATGATTATGAGTGGATTGTATATAAAAGGTATATTTTTCTTATGAAGATTTTAGTAACAGGTGGGTGCGGTCTTATTGGACACAACGTTGTTAGTAGATTAGAAGACCTTGGACATGATGTATGTATCATGGACACACAAACAAATTACGGTATTATACCTCAAGATGAAATTGATTACCTATTAACACAACGTGCCAAGAAATTTAAGAGTGAAGTTTGGTTGAGAGATATATGTGATGCAGAAAAAGTAGATAGAACTTTTGCAATTGAAGAACCTGAGATTGTAATTCACATGGCTAGTTTTCCAAGACAAAAAGTAGTTAATGCAAATCCTGCACTTGGTAGCAGAACGATGAGTGAAGGATTACTCAACTTGTTGGAAGCTAGTAATAAGTATGAAGTTAGAAAATTCATTTATATCAGCAGTTCAATGGTGTATGGTGACTTTACTGGAGTTGTAAAAGAAGATGCAATTTGTAATCCAATTGGTCAATATGGTATTATGAAACTTGCAGGTGAACATCTTGTTAAAGATTACGCACGTAAAAATTTAGCATATACAATAATTCGCCCTAGTGCAGTATACGGACCTCTTGATGTTGAAGACAGAGTAATTAGTAAATTCTTACTAACAGCAATGCGTGGTGGAATACTTAAAGTTAACGGACGTACAGAGACATTGGATTTCACCTACGTAGATGATGCCGCAGATGGTATCGTATCCGCATCATTAAGTGACAACACAGACAATAAAACATATAACATTACAAAAAGTCATGCAGTTACTTTATATGATGCCGCATCAATAGCAGTATCATTAGCCGGGCGTGGCACAATTGAAGTACGTGATAAAGACTTTGATTTTCCTAGCAGAGGTGCATTAGATTGTACTGCCGCTAAAAAAGACTTTAATTATGATCCTAAAGTAGACGTAGCTGAAGGATTTGAAATCTATTATAATTGGCTTAAGAACGATCCCTTTTTCAAAATTGCATAAATATATGCATGATGTCATTTATATTTTCTCAAATAACCATCCCTATGTGGATGTATCATTCAATACTAATAATAGGTATAGTGGGAGCATTAGTTGGCTCAATACTAGAATTACTCCCGTATCTTAAAATATACGTAACTCCCGTAAGAGCAATCAGCATAGTATTAATTATAGCCGGTATATATATTGAAGGTGATTTAGCTGGACGTGCAGAATTCAAAGTTGAAGCCGCAGAAGCACAGGCTAAGGTAGCACAAGTACAAGCAGAATCAGAAAAAGAAAACGTAAAAATAGTTACAAAAGTAATTACAAAAACGCAATATTATAAAACACGCGGTGATGATATAGTTCGTTATGTTGATAGAGAAGTAACAAAATATGACAGCAAATGTGAAATCCCACAAGCATTTGTAGACGCACACAATCAAGCGGCTAGTAAACAATCCAAGGACACATTAAAATGAAATATGCTACTATTATCTTTGCAGTATTGTTAGCAGGTTGTTCTACTACTAAAGTTGGTGTACCTATTACTAACAAATTTCCTGATGTTCCTGAACAATTGCTTGTTACATGCCCAGAATTAAATCAATTACCTAATGACAGCAAACTAAGCACAGTTGCTGATACGGTAGTCAAAAACTATACTCAATATCATGAATGTTCACTTAAAGTAGACGGTTGGGTAGAATGGTACAATACTCAAAAAAGTCTTTGGGACAAGTTCAATAAATAATCCTATTAAAGAGATAAATACTTTATATCTCTAGGATAATTATGACTCAACAAATCATTGATACAGGTAGTTTACCAAACGATGGCACGGGTGATCCTTTACGTGTAGCGTTTGACAAAATTAATAATAACTTTGCAAATCTAATGGCATTGGTTCCAACAGCCAATGTAGAGTTGGTTGATCCTAATCAATTTCCAGAAATTACTGCTAATGTTAGCCCAGAGTACTCTGGTAATATAAATATTACCAACAATTTATATATTAATAATTTACCCGCAGTTATTGAAAATCCAACTGCAAAAATGTTGTCATTTGACACAACACCACAAGGTCCATACGGTAATCAGCAATATATTAACATTGGTACAACACCTAATGACGGTGAAGGTGATCCTTTACGTACAGCTTTCCAAAAGATTAATAATAACTTTAGTAATCTTTTCTTTACAACCACAAACACTTTCACAACTTATACTGTAGGTTTAGATGCCAATCAAGTATTATGTGAAATTCCTGTTACTAGTTTTACACAAGGCAATTTTCAAATTCGCAGTAGTGATACATCAACTGCTGATAGCCAAGATGTTATACTTTCAGCACAAATTACAAATAATAATTTAGATGTTAAATGGACGGGGTACGGCACTACTTTTTCAGGTAACGCATTAACACGTTATTCAATGGATGTAACAGCAGGTAACGTTAGGGTATTAGCAAATCCTATAGTTAATGAAGTGCTATTGCATTTTATTGCATCTCAGGTTACTTACATTGGTAATACAATAGGTGGATTAGATATACAATTAGATGGGTACATAGATAGTGATATGGCCACAGAAGATTTAGAATTTACCATATCTACGGAGCAATAATATGAGAGCAAACGAATTCGTTACGGAAAATCAAAAATTTCCAGAGAGTCACCAAGACGCTACACCGGGAATGCGTTCGCATCCTAACTTAGATAACAGTAGTCCATATCATCCATGGCGTTATTCTGCACATTACTTAGCAGGTGCAGATGGAAAAAATCCATATGAGCATGAACCTGAAAGAGAAGGTCCAAACGGACAAGCATTGATAACAGTTGCATATACTAAAGCAGAAGCAGATATGGTTAGACAAGCTGAAAAAGCATTTGGCAGAGAAGCTGGTGGAAAAATGTTAACACCAATGGGCAGTACTGAAATGGCTGACACTAATAAACAAAGTGTTACAAAGCCCTTTAAAGGTTACAAAAGAAAATAATTGTTGACATCTTATTGAGAATAAGTAATAATATCTATTTAAGGATTATTCTCAATGAAAGACATGATTGATATCAACCAAACACTTGACCTAGTTAAATTAAAATTTTATAACGAATGGTTATATACTGCTCACATCTATGATGAGGGCGATAGCCAAATGCACAAAAGTCTAACCGCAAAAATGGTTAAAGACTATATTGATCCACTAAACTTACCGAAAAATGCTACTATCTTAGATTTAGGATGTGGTCCTGGTTATTTCTTAGATGAAATGAAAGAACGTGGGTATACAAATTTAACTGGTGTAACACTAAGTCCCGGTGATGTTAAAAAATGTGAAGACAAAGGTCATACAATTAAAAAGTATGATTTAAGTTTCTTACCACAAAAAGATGGTTATCATGACGAAAGTGTAGATTTTATTTTCTTACGTCAAGCATTAGAGCATAGTCCATATCCTATCTTTAGTTTAATGGAATACAATCGTGTACTAAAACAGTTTGGTAAAATTTACATTGAAGTACCTGCCCCTGACTGTGACAGACAACATGAGTTTAATTTAAATCACTATAGTATTCTTGGTAAAAATCAATTAGGTGCATTGATACAACGTACAGGATTTAATATTGATAGTTTCCAAACATTTACATTTGATGTAGAGTATCCAGTAGATATGAACAATCCAGATGGTGAAAGAAAAAAAGTAGACGAAACTTTCTATATTATTGTAGCTACTAAACAACGACCGTTGGATATTAAATAACTAAACCTTTTTCTAAATAGTCGTAGTTTTAGCTAAATACGTTATGGCTACAACTAATGCTACGTCTTTGGTAAAGACACCTTATAAAAAGACAACTTTTACACAACAACAATTACAAGACTTTGTAAAATGTTGTGACCCTGATACAGGTTATCTATACTTCATGGATAACTTTTTCTATATACAACATCCTACAAAAGGTAGTATGTTGTATCATCCTTGGCCATATCAAGAACGATTGATTGAAACATATCACAAATATCGTTATAGTATTAGCTTGATGCCTCGACAGAGTGGTAAATCAACAAGTGCCGCGGGTTACTTATTATGGTACGCAATGTTTGTACCAGATAGTACGATTCTAATTGCCGCACACAAATACACAGGTTCACAGGAGATTATGCAACGTATACGTTATGCATATGAAAACTGTCCCGACCACATTAAAGCAGGTGTAACTACATACAACAAAGGATCACTAGACTTTGAAAACGGTAGTCGTATTGTTAGTGCAACAACTACTGAAAATACAGGTCGTGGTATGTCTATTACACTATTGTATCTTGATGAGTTTGCATTCGTAAGACCAAGCATTGCCAAAGAATTCTGGACTGCTATTACACCAACACTAGCAACTGGTGGTAAAGCGATTATTACAAGTACACCAAATAGTGACGAGGATCAATTTGCGTACATTTGGAAAGGTGCTAATAAAACAGAAGATGAGTTTGGTAATCAAACTGAATTAGGTGTAAACGGTTTCAAAGCATATCGTGCATATTGGAATGAACAACCAGGACGTGACCAAGTTTGGGCTGACCAAATGAAAGCACAATTAGGTGAGGATCGTTTCAACCGAGAAATTGGTTGTGAGTTCATTATTGCTGATGAAACATTGATTAATCCTAACACCTTAATTACACTAGAAGGCATGGAACCTATTGAAAGAATGGGGCAAATACGCTGGTATAAGAAACCAACTAAAGGAAATTTATATGTAGTTGGGCTAGACCCAAGCCTAGGTACAGGTGGCGATCCTGCAGGTATACAAGTGTTTGAAGCAAACACACTTACACAAATAGGTGAATGGAAGCACAATAGAACGGATATCCCCAATCAAATTAAACTGATAGCACAAATCAATAAGTACATAGTAGAATGTACAAATGAACCTAACAGTCTATATTATAGCATAGAAAACAACAGCATTGGTGAAGCCGCATTAGTGTCATTAAATGAATATGGGGAAAATAATATACCTGGCATATTTATGAGTGAGCCAGGTAAAAAACGCAAAGGTTTTAACACAACAAATAAAAGTAAATTAACAGCATGTGCTAAATTTAAAACGCTACTTGAAAGCAAAAAGATGAAAATAAATAGTCGTAGTCTTATAACTGAATTGAAAGCGTTTGTAGCACATGGTGGTAGTTATGCCGCTAAGATAGGTGATACTGATGACTTGATTATGGCAACACTATTAACTGTTAGAATTATACAAGAATTAGGATCATATCATTTAGAGTTAGACAACTATGTACGTGACCACGAAGAAATGATAGCACCATTACCCTTCTTTGCCGTAATGGGATAAGAAATTAGATAAATACATTATGCCAATTAATACAGAAACACTCAACCGCAAATTATACAACAAGTTATCGAAGTATTCACCAAAACCATTAGATTCTAGTGGTAAAGTGACTCCAGTAGAGGACGATGCCGACGTTTTCAAATTTAAGTTTACTATGGATGGTAAAGAATACGGAGACGTTTTTGCCACAGTTGATGATGAGCGTAGATTGATATTGTATTATGGTGATGATGTAGGTGACAGTCCAGAAACACCAACACCAGGTATAGGATACAATGACACATGGCTGGGATTTGTAGAAGATTTAAAATCATGGAAAACACGCAACGGATTTAAAGGTTGGCAATTAAAGAATCAAGACCAATTGGCACCAGATATGGCTAGGAGAAATCATATGAAGAAAAAAGATAATTTAGGAGAAGCATATTACCCAATGGGTAAAAAAGCAAGTTATAGCGATAGTGTTCCAACTATCAAGATGGTTATTCAACATACCCGTCAAATTGAAGAAGGTGAACAACGTTATCGCAATATCGCTAAAATCTTTTTAGAGAATCAAGATGGTGAACGTTTCTTAGCACCAACATTAAAACCAGGCATTGCACGTGTATATGCACGACATATTGCTGAAGGTGGTAAACCACATGATGAGCGTTGGAATCATATTGGCAGTTTATGCGAAGAATATCAAAAAATGGCAGGATTTGTACGTGCTACACGTGGTCAACAGTTTAATGAATCAGCACAACAGTTAGTTGAAAGTGGTATACAACATTACTACACATTACGTGAATCATTAAGTAAAATGACAGGTCATCGTGGTTATAACGCATACTTTGAAAGCTGGACTCCTCCATTAATGGAAGATGATAGTGAAGGTGAAAATATCAATGAGTTGTTTGTACAAGAAACCGTTGATCCAAGAATTGAAAGCGTAATGCCTATACTATCAAGACTACACAAAAAAGTAGCAGAGACAAAAATTGATAGAGAACTAAACCAATTAGCAGAGTGGGCTGAAAGTCTAGACCAAGATTTAGAAGAAGATGATGGAATGCAAAGTAACAATCCAGTTGGCATTCCTGAAGATGAAGAAGTAGAAGAAAACTTTATCAACATGGTTCCTCAGGCAGTAGCGGAAGGTCTTGATGACACACAACGTGCCAGATTAGATGATTTAATTGACAAATATAAGGACTCTGTAGACCCAGAAGCATATTATGGTCTTAATGATGAGTACCCAGATAGTGATGAAGTAATTGCTCAAATAAGACAAGAGTTTGGAGATAAGATTGCTGACACAGTTGAAGCTGGTGCAGGCAAAATGCATTTCCCAAGAGACAATCACAGTTTTGATATCGATCCATTACAACGAAAAATGTCACCTAGAGTTACCAAATCAGGTAAGATTAACAAACAAGACAATGACTATATGAAGCGTGAAATCAAACGCAGAATAGGAATTGGAGAAGAAGGTGAAGTACAAACATTTGAAGAAGTTGACGAAAGTGACTATCCAGACGGGTCATCTATCAAACCACCAAGCAAACAAGAATGGCAACAACAATATCAACAAGCGGTCATGGCTGTAAAAAATGCCAAGACACAACAAGAATATGAAGCGGCCAGCGAAAGAGCCGGTCATATCAAAGACTTGTTGGCAAGTAAGGGTATTAAAGTTGGACCTGCATTAGAACAAAGTGTAGCGGAAGAACTAGATGCTAATCAAAAGCGTGTAGGACAATTGGGCCCAACCGAAAAAGTTAAGAATAACAATATCGGTAAACTAGTTGGTGCTAATGAAAGCAAAATCAACGAAATGGACAAGAGTCAAAAAGGTGCCCCTGGATGGAATATCAGTGATGATGAATCAGGTGGCAAAGAACATTACGTTAAAGCAGCCAAGCCCAAAGACGTTGTTAAGAAAGGTGAAAAAGCACTAAACAAGGCAATGGACAAAGCACACAAAAAAGATGTGAAAGAGGGACAAGAGGACCTTGATGCGATCTTAAGAATTATCAGAAAGTAATTCACCCAAAACCTCACTTAAAAGGTGAGGTTTACCATATCCGGCATAAATACTATTGACGCATCTGTAAGAACATGCTAAACTTACACTTGTGTTAGTTACTCATAGGGAGTAGCGACATTAAAAACGAGACCATCTCAATTTATAAGGAAATATATTATGGCATCTTTAGCAGAAATCCGCGCCCGTATTCAAGCGCAAGACACAAAGCAAAATCAAAAGGGTTCTAACACCCAATCTGATAATTCTATCTACCCCCACTGGAACATTGACGAAGGCGCAACAGCGACTGTTCGTTTCTTGCCAGATGCGGACTCAAAGAACACATTCTTTTGGGTAGAACGTCAAATCATTAAACTAGCATTCAATGGCGTTAAGGGTGATCCTAACGTTAAGAAAATTGATGTACAAGTACCATGCATGGAAATGTATGGTGATGCATGTCCTATCTTAGCTGAAGTTCGTCCATGGTATAAAGACGAAACATTGAAAGAAATGGCAAACAAGTATTGGAAGAAACGTAGTTATCTATTCCAAGGTTTTGTTCGTCAAAATCCACTAGGTGATGACAAGACTCCTACTAACCCAATTCGTAGATTTATTATCAGTCCACAAATTTTCACTATCATCAAGTCCAGCTTAATGGATCCTGAAATGGAAGAATTGCCAACAGACTATCTACGTGGTCTTGACTTTAACGTTAAGAAAACTAGTAAAGGTGGTTACGCAGATTACTCTACAAGTAACTGGGCACGTAAAGAAAGTGCATTAACAGAGGCAGAAGCCGCGGCAATCGAGGCTCATGGTTTGTTTAATTTAACAGACTTTTTGCCTAAGAAACCCGGTGAAGCAGAATTGCGTATCATCAAAGAAATGTTTGAGGCATCAGTAGATGGTCAACCTTACGACTTAGAGCGTTGGGGTCAATACTATCGTCCATATGGTTTAGAAGCATCTGCAGGTTCAACAGCGGACAAACAAACAGAGGGAAATTCACAAAACGCATCCTCTCCCGCAACAGCGCCCGTAGCAGAAGATGAGCCTGATGAAGTTTCAACTAATTCTCCTATCGTAGTCCCAAAAGCTAATCCAAGTAGCGATAAGGCAAACGACATTCTAGCAATGATCCGTGCTAGACAAAATAAAACGGCATAAGGTATTAGGGGGAGGTATCTCCCCCTATTAGGAGAATAACCATGACATTACCAGACGAAAGATATCGTTCCTTAAAGCAAGGTAAAAAACTATTGGAAGAATTATGTGATCCAGGTAAGACACCTAGGGTACCAGGCATTATCCGTGAACGTGCTAGAGGCGCATTGCGACACTATCCCAATGACTATGAAATAGACATGATGGCAGACCAATGTCCCGATTTACTTGATAAAATTGCATATACTGATAGAATACGATTAAACGGTACAATAAACAGATAACAGGAGAATAACTTGGCTAAGCCATTTGATGTAAGTAAATTCCGCAAGGATATAACAAAAAGTATTGATGGTCTGTCTATTGGGTTTAATGACCCAACTGATTGGATCTCGACAGGAAATTATGCTCTCAACTACCTCATTAGCGGTGATTTTAATAAAGGCGTCCCTCTTGGTAAAGTTACTGTCTTTGCCGGAGAATCAGGAGCAGGAAAAAGTTTTATCTGCTCAGGGAACCTTGTTAGACACGCACAACAACAAGGCATCTTTGTTGTCTTAATTGACACAGAGAATGCGTTAGATGAAGCCTGGCTACATGCTTTAGGTGTAGATACAGGTGAAGATAAATTATTGAAACTAAACATGGCTATGATTGATGATGTAGGTAAAACTATTTCAGAATTCATGAAGTCATATAAAGTATTGCCAACAGAAGATAAACCTAAAGTATTGTTTATCATTGACAGTCTTGGTATGCTATTGACACCAACTGATGTGAATCAATTTGAAGCAGGTGATATGAAAGGTGACATGGGTCGTAAGCCTAAAGCACTAACAGCACTTGTTCGTAATTGTGTTAACATGTTTGGTAATCACAATGTAGGATTAGTTGCTACTAATCACACATACGCAAGTCAAGACATGTTTGACCCTGATGATAAAATCAGTGGTGGTCAAGGTTTCGTTTATGCAAGTAGTATTGTAGTTGCTATGAAGAAACTTAAACTTAAAGAAGACGAAGACGGTAACAAGATTAGTGATGTACGTGGTATTCGTGCAAGTTGCAAGATTATGAAAACACGCTACGCTAAACCCTTTGAATCAGTACAAGTTAAGATTCCTTATGAAACAGGTATGAGTCCTTACTCAGGCATGCTTGATATGATTGAGAAGGCTGAACTTGTTAAGAAAGAAGGTAACAGTCTTGTCTATACTACACTTGATGGTGAAATCATTAAAAAGTTTCGCAAAGCATGGGAAGCAAATACTGATGGTTGCCTAGATAAAGTTATGGCAGAGTACACACAAAAAACAAACTCAAAGATAAGTACTGTAACACCTGAGGAGGAAACAGAATGAGTTTGAGTTTAATTTCAGAAGTATGGGAAGTACTATGCGACCATATTGATTTAAACGACCGTGCAGAGGCAGCTGACGCATTGGTTACTTATCTAATGGAAAACAACTATGAAGTTGATGATATCAAAGATGCATTTAGTGATAAAATAATTACTAAGGCATTAAAAGGATATGCAGAAGAAAACTTTGTAGAAGATGAGTACGATGAAGACGAATACGAAGAAGACGATTACAACGACAACGACAACGATTGGGATTAAATGAACTGGTACACACGTATCACGTATGATTTAAGTGTCATACCTGATTTCATAACACACTATGAATCAGAGTTAACGTCGGCAAAAAACGAAGTAAAGATTAGCGGAAATGTTGAAAAAAACATTGCCGCTATTCCGGGTGTCACAGAACACCGTTTCAATCAGTTACAAGAAATAGAGGCAGTACTAAACTACCTTAACATTCAATTACGGAAAATTCGCCGAAAACATTTTCAAAAATATTTAGAAGCGTATAATAGAGCATTGACAAGCCGTGATGCTGAAAAGTATGTTGATGGTGAAGATGAAGTCATTGATTTTGAAGTATTGATTAATGAGGTAGCATTACTAAGAAATAGTTGGTTAGGTATATTAAAGGGACTTGAAGCCAAACAATGGCAAATGGGTCATATTGTTAGATTAAGAACTGCTGGAATGGAAGATATAATCATATGAGTTACAATGGAAGAGGTACTGTGCAAATCACCGGACATAATCATCCTAATGTTGTTATTGCTGGTCAGGGTTTATCAATCAGTGGTAGCCCCTCAATATCAGTAAATGGTCAAGGTCAATTGTCTAGCATTGGATTGGGTAATCTAACACTTGGTGGAAATGCATCACATGATAAACTTGAGTCAATGCTTAGTAGTATGCGTATGAATCAGGTTAAGAGATATGAAGTATTTGAAAGCCCTGAAGATTTGCTAATATTAAGTGTTGTTTGGCATAAGATAAGAAAAGCAGGTAATCATATTATTCCTCGCCCATCATCATTAACAGATAATACTTTATTTGAAAATATTGAACCTTGTGATAGAGAACGTGCAAAAGAAATTCGTGACTATTATAGCAAAAAGTTTATGGTTTTTGCATTGAAGGATCACAAGTTATCAGCCTTTAGAAAAGATTTAAATTCATTTATTCATAGTGATGGGAAAATCTTTAAGGAAGAAATGATGCCATTGGTGTATCGCTTGCCTGAATTTTATGAGTATGATATTGGTTTCGATGATATGGTTATGATGAATGAATTAACTAAAAAATTTGAACCAACTGATAATTTTTCAAAAACAGTAAGGCTTAATCCTTTAACTAAATTGATTGTAAAAAAGAGAACAAGTAAGTTTACTGAATATTGGTTAAAAGATGATTCTAAAAAAATGTATAAATTGGAAATCCCATTGGATAATAAATTAGCACATTTATGGGAATATTTCTTTGAACAAACTGAGGTCCCTATTCAAGGTTACTATAAATACTCTACAAAAGATGGAGTAGATTATTACCATATTAAAAATTGGGAAATTGATTTCACAGCACTATGAATTTAACCACAGTTGAGGGGCCTTATATGTATAACGCAGTAATTGATTTTACTGATGTTAATCCTCCCCTTCCTATTAATCCTGTTATTAATGAAGAAAAAACTAAACAGTATCATGTTCCCATTAGAATAAACGACCGGCAACAACCATTTGTGCATAGGTCTATTGTAGATTGTGATAACATGATACAAATCAATAAATGGACAAAAGATTTTATTTATGATATTATTCTTCCTAAACTAAATGAACACGAACACTTTAAATACTATCATACACAGCCCTTATCTTTTATAAAGGATAATATAATAATTGGGTCAACTCTAATAAAAGATTCAGTTGGATTTAGTCAGGCTATACATACTGATCCTCATCATACTGTATTAGCAGGTGTGGTACATTTACAAGATGCTATTGATTGCGGTACTACCTTTTATGCACATAATCCAAATACCGGAGAGTGGACACAAAAGCATCAAAGTCCCTCAAAAAAATTTTCAGGTAGCGTTTGGGGTAATATGCCAAACTCATGGCACGGGGTACCTGTAACTACAAGTGAACGGTTAATATATCTTATTAATTGCATTTGGAAATTAAATTATTGACAATAAATCCGTTATCACATATAATACATATTCACTAACAAAAAGGAGTTTATATGACAGTTTGGACATGCACAAAATGTAGAAAATGGCACTGGAAATATAACCCCTGTCCCAAAGACAGTAAGTAATTAGTACTACAAAAGTTGTTGTGTAAAAGCAACAACTTTTTAGTCTCAATTATTTGACAATAAATCCATTTTAGACTACAATACTTGTATTGACACTAACAAAACGGAGCTGGTATTATGAGTTATAAAATCGTTGCTGACAAGTACCAAATGGATGAAATGCGTACCAAGTATGGCCCACGCAAAGGTCTAGAAGGTCCGTTCAATTTTAGCGGTCGAGTGTTGTATTATGACAACAAAGAAGGTCAGTACTATGATCCTAGGACTGATTTTTATGTAGAGCAGGATGAGATGAACCTCATTCACAATCAATTAATTGCAAAACTTTGAAAGGACACAAAATGTCAAAGATGGCTGAATTGGATATGGAAATTCGTATTATGTTGGATCATGGTAGTTGCCCCGAGCAAATCGCCAGAACATTGGATATTCCAGTAGAAATGATTGATGACGTATTGGAATCAGTCTACGATGAATTATATAGCCCTTTTGCAACAGCCAACTCCTAAATTTGACAATAAATCGTTTTGGGCTTATAATACTTGTATTGATTAACTAAACGGAGCATATAAATATGTCAACGATTCGCATTCTTTCTGGGTCATATCGCAATCAGCCAGTAGCAGGTGAAGTGTTTACTCTAGTCAAGGGTTTTCAAACAGGTAAAAAAGGCAGTTTTGTTACTGTAAAAAATGATGGGCAATTTGCAATTGCAATTGATGAAGTTAAAGTTAAAGTAGATAGTATTGAAGACATTCAATTTTTAAATGGAGAAGCCGTGAAAGAAAATACAGTGGAGTTTAAAAAAGTGCAGACTGAAGTTAAAGAAACTGAGGTAGAGGCTATGGATCGTATTGCAACACGTTTTGCGGTGCTTGATGAAATGTCTAAGGCATGTATCAGTGGTGATATTCGTGCTATGATTGTTTCAGGCCCCCCTGGTGTTGGTAAATCATACGGGGTTGAAACACAAATGGAAAAGGCTAGCATGTTTGACAAGATTGCTGGCAAGAAGGTCCGTTTCAATATTGTCAAAGGTGCTATGACAGCACTGGGCTTGTATGCACAATTGTACAAGTACAGCGACAAAAAGAATGTATTGATTTTCGATGACTGTGACAGCGTTTTTAGTGATGAGTTGGCATTGAACATTCTCAAGGCTGCACTGGATTCAGGCAAAACACGTAAGATTTGCTGGAACAGTGATTCACGTTTGTTGAAAGATGAAGGTATTCCTAACATGTTTCACTTCAACGGTAGTGCAATTTTCATTACAAACATTAAGTTTGACAATGTGAAAAGCAAAAAAATGCAGGATCACTTGGAAGCATTGCAATCACGTTGTCACTTTTTGGACCTCACTATTGATAGTGAGCGTGACAAGATGTTGCGTATCAAACAGGTCCATCGTGATGCTGATGGTGGCTTGTTCAAAGACTATGATTTCACTGATGCTCAGGCAACTGAGGTACTGGACTTCATGTGGGACAATCATACAAAATTGCGTGAAGTGTCCTTGCGTATGAGTTTGAAAATTGCTGATTTGGTTAAGATCAGTCCTAGCAATTGGCAATCACTTGCACGTACAACTTGCATGAAATCATAATCATTGCTTATGCAATTTTATAGGGACTTCGGTCCCTTTTTTCCTTTCTATTTGCTTTCCTTGGTATATTGCTTTATAATATAAAAATGGTAGAATTAAAAACATCCGAGCATATTGCACACTTTATGAAAAAGAACATCAGCCTAGGTAGGTTCGATGAACGGTTTGTTACCAATTTACTAACATTAGATCAAATTACTACTAATCAAGTTGAATTGTTTTATAAAATTGTGTTTAAGTATCGTAGACAGTTTGTTAAACATGAATTGGATGTAGACCAGTTGATTTATTTACCATGGGACATGCAGGTAATTGAAAGTTCACCACAGTATACAACAGGTCATGTTACCATAGAAGATAACAAAATTTATTTTAAAAGTCCCTACAACAAAAACTTTATAAATGCTTTTAGAAAAAAACCTAATAATCACTTTAAATGGAATAAGGATTTGCGTAGGCATGAAGTTGATTATGGATTATTTCAACTAAAAATATTGTTAGAAGTAGCTAATGAATTTTATAAGGACATGTTTTACTGTGACATTACCAAGTCATTACTAAATCAACTAGAATCTTATAAAGATGTTAGATATTGGCAACCCACATTGTGTAATATCAATGGTAATTTATATATTGTTGCTACAAATATTTATTTGGATGAGGCCTTAGGTAACATGGTATTAAATACTGACAGTATTACAATTGCCAATTTAGTTTATCACGGTGTCACAATAGATGAATCTGTTTATGACATAAGCGATAAAAAACAAAATTTTATGGCTAATATGTTTCCTAAAGTAGAAGTATCAGAGGTAACAATTATTGTGCCATGGTTACAAGAAATAGGATGTGATGCTGTATTCTTGCACACATATAGATATACTGATGTAAAACCTGTACGTGATTTACTAGAAATATTGCAAAAAACAACGATAGATGTTATACTTGAAGATACAATCATTAAAAGAAAATATGATTTTCCAGTTACTGTTGGATTTAGAAATCAAACAGAACATGATTCAAAAAATAGGTTTGCAAAGATTATTACAATGGTAGACTCAACTCCAGTGGATATTAAATGAAACAATGTAAATTAATTATTAAAGACGAAGTCAATGTAAAGATTGAAGGTTTAGAATTACCTGAGCGCAAAGCATTGATGAAAAAATTTGAGTTTGAAGTTCCCGGGGCAAGATACTTACCAAGTGTAAGGTTAGGTCGTTGGAATGGTAAACAAAGTTTCTTTAGTTTAGCTGGTAGTACGTATGTAAATTTATTAGAAGAAATATTACCATTACTTGATGCCGCGGGTTATGATATTGAATTGGAAGATGTACGTCAATATCAAACAACGTTTAATTTTGCTGAAGTGTCCGAGGATACCTTCAAACACAAGGTATGGCCTAAAAAGCATCCAGCAGAAGGTCAGCCTATTGTGTTGCGTGACTATCAAATTGAAATCATCAATAACTATCTAAAGAATCCGCAATCATTACAAGAAATTGCCACAGGTGCAGGTAAAACAATCATGACCGCGGCACTAAGCTATAGTGTTGAACAATATGGTCGTAGTATTGTTATTGTACCTAACACAAGTTTAGTTACACAAACAGAACGTGACTATATTAACTTGGGGTTAAATGTTGGTGTCTACTATGGTGGACGTAAAGAGTATGACAAGACACATACTATTTGCACATGGCAAAGTCTTGGTAACATGTTAAAGAATACCAAGGCAGGGGAAGCTGAGGTACCAATTGGTGACTTTTTAGAAGGCGTGGTTTGTGTTATTGTAGACGAGGTACATCAGGCTAAGGCTGATGTACTGAAAACATTATTGACAGGTGTCATGAGCCATATACCATTACGTTGGGGGCTAACAGGAACTATCCCTAAGGCTAAACATGAATCAACATCATTACATGTTAGTATAGGTCCTGTCATCAATCAATTAGCCGCAAGTACACTACAAGAAATGGGTGTATTGTCTATGTGTCACGTTAATATAGTACAGTTACAAGATGGTGTAGAGTTTGGTAACTATCAAAGTGAATTGAAATATTTAACCAGTGATGATAAAAGACTGAATAAAATTGCTGAGTTAACCACTAAGATTAAAGAAACAGGCAACACACTAATACTTGTAGATAGAATTGAGGCTGGTAAATTGTTACACCTCAAATTAGAAGAAAATGGTATCAAAGAAGAAAATGTAGTGTTCATTTCAGGAGATACCAAAGGTACAACACGTACAGAACACTATGATGATATTGCTACTGCTACTAACAAAATCATTATTGCCACTTATGGTGTAGCGGCAGTTGGTATTAACATTCCCCGTATCTTTAATGTAATGTTATTAGAACCAGGTAAGAGTTTTGTTAGAGTTATACAAAGTATTGGTCGAGGAATACGTAAAGCAGAAGACAAAGATTTTGTGCAGATTTGGGATATAACAAGTAATTGCAAATTTGCCAAAAGACATTTAACACAACGAAAAGCATTTTATAAAGAAGCTAACTACCCGTTTGATGTTGAAAAACTAAAATATAAGTGATATACTACAAAGATGCGAATACTAACATTAGATAACAAGTTTTATAACTTAGAAACATTACCAGAAGAAATAGATGACCTACGATTTGCAATACTGGATAACAGTAATCCAAACAACGTAGATTATCATTATATACCATTAATCTTTTTGGAAAGTTTTAGTGCCCCTGCACTGGTACTTAGAATTGGCAAATATATTGTCAAAATGCCAGTTGATTGGCAGATATTAATTGGTGAAAAAGAACATGGCGACTTAGAAACGTTACCGCTAACAAGTATCAACGATAGAGGTTTCAATGCGTTTGAGTTTAATCCATTGAGTAGTTTTAGTCCTACTTTTATGCCAATTGAAATTATAGATATCTATCATGATGTTACATGGTATGCGCCTAGATTAAAAAATGGACAATTTTTGTGTGTTCCTATTGAAGACGGTGAGCAACCAAAATGTGTTTATTTTGTAAAAGAAATCAGTAGAAACTGTGAAATAGTAGATTATAGTCAAGCATTCTAAAGGAGTAATAATGTTTAAGTGGTTTGATAAATGGATAGCTAACAGAGCCAGAATTGGAATGGAACATCTTAACAATGAAGAAGATGAAAGCAATATGTTGATATGTGAGACCGATGGTCATGACAGACTACAGCGCCGTAATCATAAAACTTCTATGAATTTTACCATCTATTCTGCAAATGGCGGACATGTGTTAGAATACTGTCAGTATGACGACCGTAAAGATGAAAATATCAACACACTACATCTTATCCCGGGCGACAAAGATTTAGGTCAAAGTATTGCACACGTGATTACACTTGAAATGTTAAGAAAATAAATGGCAAAAGAAAAAGTAGCAACCGATGAAAAGTTTGAAAAACAAGACGTGGACTTGTTTGATATGCTTGCCGCTATCGATAAAAAAGATTATGGTTACTACGATAGGTTGACAATAGAACAACAAAAGAAGTTTGTTCCTTTTATGATGATACAATGGATTAGTGCAATTAAAGGTAATAGTGATTTGCAAAACTATTACTTGAGCAGTACTGAGTATTATGCCAATAAATATTTCTTTAATGAAAACGTGTACAAGCATCCTAAACTTCAGTGGTTGATGTTGTGTGCGGCTAGCCCTGGCTTGGGAAAGCAATTTCATCAATGGATACCAAACATCAGTCAAAAGGTTGCAAAACTTGAATCACCTGCTAAACTAAAGGATATTAAAGAATATTATAAAAAGATATATCCTAAGGCTGATATCAATGACATTGATGAAATTAGTAAGGCATACGTTGATAGTCATAAACGTAAAAGACGTTTGGCTGAGCTATTTCCTCACTTAAAGCAAAGTGATATTGAAACGTTAAATGAAATAACAACTGATGAGCAATTTGCAGAGTATGAACGAGACATTGGAAATTAACACACCCACAAAATTTGCTTGTGATTTTTGTAAACGTGAATTCTTGCGTGAAACATCTATGGTTAAACACATATGTGAAACCAAAAGACGTTGGCTAGATAAAGACAAGCAAGGTAATCGTATAGGCTTTCAATGTTGGTTGCAATTTTATAGTAAAAACACAGCAAGTAAAAAGAATAAAACATTTGAAGAATTCGTAAAGAGTGCATATTACATAGCCTTTATTAAGTTTGGAAATTATTGTGCGGATGTAAATGCAATCAATGTCAGTCAGTATGTTGAATGGTTATTAAAGAATAAAATTAAAATAGATACTTGGTATAGTGATAGTGTTTATACCAGATATCTAATTGAATATCTACGACATGAAAATCACGTTGATGCTATCCATCGCAGTATAAAAACATGCGAAGAACTTGCAGAATCTGCAAACATATTACCACGTGATGTATTGCGTTATGCTAACGTAAATCGTATTTGCCATGAAATTGTGCGTGGTAAAATAAGCCCATGGATGTTATTTCAAAGTGATAGTGGCGTTCAATTTTTAGATAATTTGGACGCAGACCATGTTAAACTTATCATTGATTATATTAATCCAGAGCAATGGGCATTGAAGTTTAACAGAGAATCAGATAATGTCTCAGACATTAAAGAACTACTCAAGTCAAGTGGCTATTGATATGGAGCTAATATGCGATGAAGGTACCGTGTTTGGAGAAAAGTATTTTACTATACAGCCTAAGGGCTGGATGGCTAACGGTGATAACATGTATTGGAATGACATGGTTAAATGGGTAGTCGAAACATATGGCACCATAACTGTTAGTTTACCCGAACAACGTTGGTATGTTAATAATGCTAGGTTTTGGTTTCGTGATAAAAAAGACTTAGAGTGGTTTATCTTGAGGTGGTCATGATACGCATACCTTTACCTGAAGGACTCACTGGTGAGCAAGAACAATGGCTTGCTAAAACAATAGGACCACGCCTACACTATTTGCACAATAGTATAGGTGGACAAGGTTGGATAGCTAAACATGAATGGGACCCGGGAATGGTGAGTAAGAAATGGTATCTTACTTTAGAAGAAGATAAATATGCTACATTCTTTGCAATCAAATTTTCTAGATGAAATTTATGGCTACAATAAAACCCTTTCAAGATTATGATGATGACGATCCAGAAATAGACCGTCGCAAAAATCGATGGGACTATTGGAATGCACTTAAACTTGTACGCAAAGAATACCTAGAACAAAAGGGTAGTCAAGAGTTTGATGCCTATGAGTTTGAAGATTATTTAGAAAAATACTATGGTATTAAAATGAACATGGTTAACGGAAATATCACCGATGGATATAAAATAATGGATGAAAAATTATATTTGGTTTTTCTATTAAAGTTCCAATGATATTTGAAAACTATGATCCATCAAAAGAATGGGACGATGACAAACATTGGCATAAAGTAGTAATAAACTTTTCGCCAGGCAAGTTTCCCGAAATGATTAACTGGTTGTACACCAACATGGGCAAGCCCGAAAGACATGCACGTTGGCGTATTATTGATGATACAATACAATTCAAATTCAGATACGAACGTGACTATATCATGTTCACACTAACATGGCAATAAAATGAAACCCAAAATAGCATTATTCTTAAATCACCCTGAATGTTCGCAAGACTGCGTGAATGGTATGACGTTGGCATTAGGTAATAATTACGACATTAAAACATTTGGAACAAAAGATATCAATAATAATTTGTTAGATGGTATTGATATTGTTGCATTTCCCGGCGGTATAGGTGATTCAGATAGTTATGATAAGTTTTTTAGACGTAAAACAGAAAATTATATTGCTGATTTTGTAACCAATGGTGGACGATATTTGGGTATATGCATGGGCGCATATTGGGCTGGTAGTCAATACTTTGACATACTTGATGGTGTTGATGCTGTACAGTACATTAAACGTCCTACAGCAGATATCAAACGTAGTTATGGTACTACTGCAAGTGTAGATTGGAAAGGTACACAACAAGATATGTACTTTTATGATGGTTGTGCATTAGTGGGTGACGAAACTAAATTCAAAACAATTGCACGTTATAGTAATGGCGACCCAATGGCTATCATGCAAAATCGCATTGGCATTATAGGCTGTCACCCTGAAAGTCAAAAGTATTGGTATGAAAAACCCTGGCAGTATATAGAAAACAAATGGCATGAAGGAAAGCATTATACCCTTTTAGTTGACTTTGTTAATGACCTCATGTTACAATAGCTTATGGCAATACAACCTCTACCTAAATTAATACCTATTAATAGTCTTAGGTATAACACACCTGACAAAGAACATACATACAAATCAGGAAATAAAACAGTATATGTACGTGACTGTGAGAAGCGCAAAGAAGACCCAAATCAACTTATTAAATGGTGTCGTAGAAATTTCGGTGAACGTGGTAGTGGTTGGGACTTTCAATTTATATCAGGGTGTGTTACAATAGAATTGTGGGAAGACAAATACATAACCATGTATGAGATGTGGAAAAATTAAAGGATAATTATGGCAAACGATATTATGATAGACATTGAAAGTTTAGATACAACACCTAACTGTGTTATCTTAACTATCGGTGCCGTACGTTTTGACCCTAAAGGTCAGGGTGTTGTAGAACGATTAGAATTGCGCCCTACAATTGAAGATCAAACTGAGATATACAATCGTAGTATCAACGATGACACCCTACGTTGGTGGGGTGAGCAAAGTGCTGAGGCAATTGAAGAAGCTATGGGTGACCGTGATAGAATGTCATTCAAAGATTGTATGGACATTCTATATAAGTTTTGTTGGAACCGTCGTGCAGTATGGAGTAACGGAGCACCTTTTGACTTGGTAGTTATGGAAAATGCATGGCGTCAAACTAGTGACAAGCCAAACCCCATACCATGGCCCTTTTGGACTATGCGTGACACACGTACATTGTATGAAGTAGCGGGCGTTAGTCTTAAGGATGAAAAACACGTGACAAGTCACAAGGCAGTTGATGACGCTGAACATCAAGCAATTGTTGTACAACGTGCATATATGAAATTAATAAAAGCAGGATTAGCAGTATGACCGAATCGTTGTTTGATTTTGGGGGTTCAACAGAAAAAATAGAAACACAAACAGAAAAAACAAAACCCTGTACTAAGTGTAAAAAAGAATTACCATTAAGTGCTTATGGCAAAGCCAATGGTGCTAGTTATGGTCGTGGTGAATGTAAAGAGTGCAACAAAAAAATCATGGCATCTAGGAAACTTGCTAGAGAGTCTGCACCACCGATACCCCCTGACTACTGTTGCCCTATCTGTTTACGACCAGAAATAGAAGTTCGTGGTAGAGGTGGTAGAAAATCAGGTTCATGGTGTTGTGACCATGACCATGTAACAGGATTATTTAGAGGTTGGTTATGTCACGATTGTAATAGGGGCATAGGTGCATTAGCCGACAATCCGGATAGAATTCTTAGAGTATTGGACTATCTTAAAAAATGAAAATTAATAGTGATATTGACATTGACTTTGGTGATAGAGAAAAATTACTAAGTCTTATTAAACATACATCTGCAAGTATGCGTAATGTTAATCCTATTCGCAAACATGCCAGTGGCGTTTATGTTACTCCTGTGCCATATGATCCAATCAATGATATGGCAAGTATTGATTACACAGAGGCTGACAAGCGTGGTTATTTTAAACTAGATATATTGAATGTACACGTTTACGAGAAGGTTCGTGATGAAAAACATTTAATTGAGTTAATGAATGAGCCTGACTGGTCTAAACTTAAAGACAGCGCATTTGTTGAAAAATTAATTCACTTGAATGGTCAGTTCTATAACATGCAAAAAATGCCTGAACCGATTGATAGTATTCCGCGATTGGCAATGTTTTTAGCAGTTATTAGACCGGGTAAAAAACATTTAATCGGTAAGACATGGAGTGAAGTGAATAAAACTGTTTGGGATAAGAACGATGATGGGTATGTGTTTAAGAAAGCACATGCTATAGCGTATGCACATTTAGTAGTAGTTCACATGAATTTACTTAAGGAACTTTCCTAACTAATGTAATGCTTTTGCGTTTACTACGGCGTTTGCTAAGTTCATTCAAACTAGTAATGGGGCCGTGAATGATAACTAGACTTTTGTTATTGAACGTTCTTAGATAATCTTTAAAGGGTGCCCATTCATTCTTTAAGAATAAATTAATGGGTATAAGTCTATTACTTTCCCACCACCAAACATCTCCTAATTCTAAAAACTTTTCTTTGACCGACGATTCTAATATAGAACCGTAATCATAAATGGTAGTAACCATCTCATCACGATTTTGTATTATGCCAACATAATCTTGGCCTGCATACGAACATACTGTGATAAAGGGATGGTTATCTGTTAATCTTCTAAAAAATTCTTGTTGTTGTAAAGTCATACTACTCTATTTATTACTGGGTAACCAAAGTTAATTAAATAAAAATTTCAAAGACTAAATACGTTATAGGAGCCTACATTTGTGTATTCAACAGCCGTATTTTATTATATTCAACGCAATATTGTTGTGCTATTGTCAGGCAATTCACCAAGGAGTTATATGCCAGTCTATGCAAAACCATTAACATTGCACAAGGGAGTCGATAATCAGATTCAGTTCCAATTCCTGAATCAGGAACAAAAACCTATCGATATCACTGGTATCGATATTACGTGCAGAATTCTTAACAATGCAGGTACAGAAGTATTAGTGTCAGCTACACTGGTACCACAATTACCAGCTAATGGCATTTGTGCATTAATACTTAATGCCGCAACTATTGAAGATATTATACCACAGAAAGCATATTATAGTCTAGAAATTCCAGTTGGAGATTTTGATTTCCCTGTGTTTGTAGACCAAAATGCAGGGGCACGTGGTGTTATGAATATCGTGAATAGTGTGTTACCCAATTTTGTTCCATCATATCAATTGACTATCCCCACATCGCAAATGTTCCCTAATAGTCAAGCATATATGAATAGTAACGGTGAATCTAATCTAACCTATTATTCTAGTGTGTTAGACACCAATGATAATCCTGTACTAACAATTCAAACCAATTACATTGAATATTACGGAAACACAACCATTCAAGGTAGTGCAGTGGTAGATGGTGATTGGTATGATATCGTTACTACTGAAGAAGTATCAAATGTAACGCAAACTGTAGGTTATATCATTCAAGGATATCATCCATATATACGCATGGAATTCATCAGCAATTCAGGTGCAGTGGGCAACATATTAACTAGATAACTATCCACAACAGTTGATTTGTTGTGACAATAGTGTTATACTGTATGAATGTTTGATATATTATCAATTCTTCCGGGCAAAAAGAAACAAACTAGTAGTGGTTGGACTAGCTTTAATGCAGTTTGTTGTAGCCATTTTGGTCACAAAGCTGACCGAAGAATGCGTGGCGGAGTTAAGTTTGATGGCAATAACTGGTCTATGCATTGTTTCAATTGCGGATACAAATGTAATTTTGTATTAGGGCGTCAGATTAGCGCAAAGACACGTAATCTGCTAACATGGTGCGGTATTGATGATAGCCAAATTCAACGTTGGAGTTTGGAAAGCCTACAGCATAAAGACTTACTAGACTTACTACAGCCTAAGGCAAAACGTGTAAAAATTAAATTCAATGACCACACATTACCTGATGGTGAGTTGTTAGATAGTAATAACCCAAATCATAAAGTGTACGTAGATTATCTAACTGCTAGGGGAATAGATAGTAATGATTATCCTTTCATGGTTACTCCCAATGAATCAGGAAGAATGAGTAATCGTATCATTATTCCCTATACTTACAAAAACAAAATTGTAGGTCACACAAGCAGATTTTTAGACAACAAGATACCTAAATATATTAATGAACAACAGCCTGGTTACGTTTTTGGTTATGATTTTCAAAAACCTGAATGGGAAGTATGTTTACTGGTAGAAGGTATTTTTGACGCATTAAGTTTGAATGCATGTGCGTTAACACACAACACAATTAACGATGACCAAGCATTGTTATTAAGTCAATTGAACAAACGAATTATTTTTGTTCCCGATAGAGACAAAACAGGACTTGAAAGTTGTGACAGGGCACTAGAATTGGGATATCAAGTTAGTATTCCCAATTGGGAAAGTGATGTAAAAGATGTAAATGATGCTGTAGTAAAGTATGGAAAACTAAGTACCCTACTTAGTATACTTCAGAGTGCAACAAGTAGTAAAATCAAGATAGAAATACAGAGGAAAAAAATTGGCAAACAAAACGGATTCTAAAGAACAAATAGAATATAATACTGCAACGCAACAGTTTTTCTTGTCCATGATGTTGACAAATGCTGAGTTATATACTCGGGTCATGAACATTATGAATAGTGAAAACTTTGATAAGTCATTGCGTCCAGTAGCGGAAATGTTCAAAGAACACACAGACAAATATAAAGTATTACCAGACCCTGCACAGATTAAGGCACTGACGGGTATTGATATTCAGCCCATTGAAAATCTAAACGAAGGACATTTTGAGTGGTTCCTAGATAACTTTGAACAATTCACTAAACGACAAGAATTAGAACGTGCGATTCTTAAAGCGGCTGACATGTTGGATAAACGTGGTGATTATGGCCCTATTGAGAAAATGATTAAAGATGCTGTACAAATCAGTCTACAAAAAGACATGGGTACAGATTATTTTGCAGACCCTAAAACACGTATCAACAAGTATTTTAATGCAGGTGGACAAGTCAGCACAGGCTGGCCACAAATGGATAAACTACTATATGGTGGTTTCAGTCGTGGAGAATTGAATATCTTTGCAGGTGGTAGTGGTTCAGGTAAATCATTGGTTATGATGAATATTGCGTTGAATTGGTTACAAAAGGGACTTAGTGGTGTTTATATCAGTTTAGAATTGAGTGAAGAATTAACTAGTCTTAGAACAGATGCTATGTTAACTAGCATGAGTACCCGTGATATTCGCAAAGATATTGAAGTAACTGAATTAAAAGTTAAAATGGCAGGTAAAAAATCAGGCTCATATAGAGTGAAAGGATTACCTGCGCAAAGTACTGTAAATGATATTCGTAGCTATCTAAAAGAAGTGCAGATTCAAACTGGTATCAAAATTGATTTTGTTATGGTTGATTACTTAGATTTGGTTATGCCTGTAAGTGTTAAAGTTAATCCTAACGACCAGTTTATCAAAGACAAATACGTTAGTGAAGAATTGCGTAATTTATCAAAAGAACTTGGAATTCTCATGGTAACTGCAAGTCAGTTGAATCGTAGTGCAGTTGAAGAAATCGAATTTGACCATAGTCATATTGCAGGTGGTATCAGTAAGATTAATACTGCGGATAATGTGTTTGGTATCTTTACAAGTCGTAGTATGCGTGAACGTGGTAAATATCAAATTCAATGTATGAAAAGTCGTAGTTCAACAGGTGTTGGACAAAAGATTGACTTAGAGTACAACATTGAAACAATGCGTATTACTGATCCTGGTGAAGATGAAAGTAATTATCGTCCAAATCAACAACCTAGTCCAAATGAACTAATGAACATAATTAAACCTCAAGCGACATTAGTTGCAACGCAACCTATCATTAACCAAGCGACAGGTGAAATACTGGAACCAGTCACTAAACACATTGTAGCAGATGTACAGGGTTCAAAATTAAAATCGTTACTCAATTCATTAAAGAAATAGATAATGTGGGTCCTAGCATAAATACTATTAGGAAATCTAAATAAAATGCAAAGACAAACCCGCTCACTATTGCAGGAACTGGAAGAACTTGGAAATAACCGTGATACATCACATGTTATTGAGAGTAGAGCCCACAGTATAATTACTAGTGCAATTAACTTAGTTGAGTTAATTAATAAACATTATACCGAAGAAGAGGCTCAAATGCTTGAAAGAAAACTTTTAGGTGCAATTAAAAGCAAGGATCAAACTAAGTTTTCCAAATCATTGAGGAAAAATCGTGAAACTAAACGAATTTAAACAAGTTGATGAAGTCAACTTAAGTCATGTACTAGGTGACTATGGTTCTGCCGCCGTTAAACAAATTGGCAACAGAATTACAGGTAATCCTGAGGGCCAATTATCTATTAAAGATAAAATGGCTAAACAAAAATTTATAGCAGATTTTATTGGTAGAGCAAATACAAACTTAAATAGCGCAATTAAAAGTGGACTGGTAGATCCCAAAGCAGGTACACAACCCGCACAATCAACTACCCCTGCTAACACTAGTCCGCAGGCTAATCAAAACAATGCTAGTCCTAATGCAACACAGCCTAACGCTAATACTAACGCACAACCAGCACAAGCTGAACCAGAAACACCAGAACAAAAACGCATTAGATTACAAAAAGCCGCACAACAAAATATAGATAAAGAAGCTGTTCCGTTTAGTAAATTACCAGCTAACCAAACACAAACACAAATAGCTAACAAAAGACAACAAAAACAAAACGCCGCGGCACAAACTGCACAAAGTCAAATGGCGCCATTTAGTAAATTACCTACAAATCAAGCACAAGTGCAGTCAACTAATATTAGACAGAAAAAACAAGGTGTTGCTACACAAAATGCACAAGGTCAAATGGCACCGTTCAGTAAACTACCAGCAGACCAGGTACAAAAACAATCAGCTAATATCAGACAGAAAAAACAAGGAGTCGCCGCACAAAATGCACAAGCAACCATGACTCCTAAGCCAGTTGCACCGCAAGCAGAAACACCCGCACAAAAACGCATGAGATTGCAACAAGCTGCCACACAAAATATTCAAGCATCAATGAAAGAAAGTAAATTCTATAAACTTGATGCATTGTTTGAATCTATAGTTGAAGCCGGGGAACAACCAGCAAAACAAACTATCAGTCAATATTTGCAAAATATGTTTAAGCAATACATGGGCGGTAAAGTAAGTGATCCACAAGCATTATCGCAAATGAAAGCGTTAGCTGACGAGGTACAAAAGAGTTATCCAAACATTAAAGCACCGTTGAGTAAAATGGCTGAGTTAGCATTTGCAACAAGTTATAGTCAAGGCAATGGAAAAGAACCAGCAAATGCTACTGCACAACCACAAAGTGCATTGGATGCAATCAAGGCTGGCGTCCAACAGGGATTAGGTAAAGCTGAACCAGAACAAACAACATCAACAGAACCAGTTAGTACATCTGCTGTGGCTCAACCAACAGCGTCTGCTGGAACCAGCGCACCCACAACAGAACCAACTGCAACTGCTACACCTGCAAAACAACAAACTGCATATAAACAAGCATTGCCATTGTTATCTAAATTAGATAAAAAGGGTAAGCAACGTATATTAAAGTATATTGAAAAGAGTTTAGGAGTTAGTTCTGCACCCGCTAAACAAGAACCAGAGCAAGAACCAGAAGCACCTAGTGCATTTGGTAATATGGCAAGACAATTAGACACAATGGGTCAGAAGAAATCTAGCACAGGTGGAACATCAACGCCTACAGGTACTGGCGTACGTCATACATCAAGTGCTACAAATCCTAACAAGGCAAAAGATTTAGATAGTAAAATAGATTTTGCTAAAACTGCAAAGCCTAAGAAAACTAGAACTAAAAAAACGGCGGCATAACATGAATCTATCAGAATCATTAGCAATTCTTAAAGCTAAGATTGATAGCCTATCAGTTATCAATGAAGCCTTTACAGGCGGACATGCCCCTCACTTAGAAGACAGCGTATACTTGCAAGGCACTGCAGGTGTACAAGATGCATTAAAATCCGTAGAGGCTACTATTAAAAAGCCACAAACTGCTACTATTAAGTGGGACGGATATCCTGCATTGATATTTGGTCATGGTACTAATGGTAAGTTTAGTATCAGCGACAAGCATATGTTTAATAAGCCTGATGGTTCAGGTCGTGCAATTTATAGCCCTGAACAATTTATTGAATACGATAAAGCACGTGGTGTCGAGCGTAGTGGGTTGGCATCTATTATTCCAACAATATGGCCTGGCTTAGAAAAGTCAAGTAAAGGCACAAAGGGATATTATTGGGGTGACTTATTGTTTAGTCAGCCATTAAAAGACCAAAATGGTTTATACATTTTCAAAGCCAATCCAAACGGCATTACATACACAGTACAAGCAAATAGTGAAATTGGGCATGAGTTAGCAGGAAAAACTGCAGGTATTGCAGTACATCAGTATATTCAAGCTGATGCCGCAGAAAAAGCAACACAAATGACAGCCGCAGGGGAAAAAGTACATGCTACCGATTTAGCAGTATCATTAAATGGTGAGTTAGGTGGATTAAAGAATAATTCTGATGTTGCTATATTACCTAGCAAAATGCCACAAACACCTAAGATTCAAGTTCCTAAAGCTGAAATAGCACATCTTAAATCAGAATTGGCCAAGTATGGCCCTGCATTAGATAAACTGTTAGACACAAGTTACTTGGGAATTAATCCTAGCACATTTGCAAACAACTTAATTGGTGTTTATTTTAATAAGAAAATACGTGATGGTAACTTGAATAATTTAACACAGGGTTTTTATGACTTCATTGAGTCAAGACCATTAACAGGTCCAATGAAACAAAAACTATTAACAGGTTATACTGACAAGAAAACAGGAAAAGAATATCCAGGACATATTCCTGCAAACAAAGCCGGCGTAGATGCATTGATGCATATATGGATTGCTGTGTATCAGTTAAAAACTGAGATATTAAATCAACTAAACAAAGCCGCAGAAGCCAGCCCAGTACAGGGTTCATTAGATGATGGTACTAAAGGACAAGAAGGCTTTGTTGCTAACGGATACAAATATGTAGACAGAATGGGCTTTAGCCGTCAAAACTTTGGCAGTAGATAACCAAAACCAACATTTTTTTTCAATTGGCATAAATAAATATATGAAGCAGTAGGCTTCAACATATTTAAGGAATGTCAAAATGGCACAATTTACAAGAGTTAATGGTGACTTACTACCAGTATTACATTTAGATGCGGCAGCATATACAAACAGCGGTGCAAACGCAGTTAGTTCAGGTTCAACAGTACAACCACAAGGTCCAAAGCTACAATTTTTCACAGTTACAGCAAGTGGTTCAAGTGCATTGTCAGGTACACAAGTAAACTTAATCATCCAAGCTACACAACAGTTAGCTACAGTTTACTTATATGAGTTCACAACTGCAGGTCCTGATACATTGTCAATGGCTGTATATCCATACGGCGCATGGACAAGCACAACATTACAAACAGCTATCAATGCTGAATTGACAGCAGGTGGTGTTGCTAATACTACAGCAGTATCAAACACAGCTACATTCACAAACTAATCTTAGTTTGTTATAAAGAAACCCTAGATTTTCTAGGGTTTTTTTACCTCTGTTAAATACTGTATGGATCAACGAATTAAATGCTATACACTATTTGATATTACTGTTACGAATATTCGTAATAGGGGTAAGCCTGAACGTGAAGATTTATTGCAAGAGTGGATACAAAAACGTAACACACAATGTAATTTTGACACAATTGTACAGGCAATATCATTACGCAGTCAACCTGACGTATTAGGTAACCCTGTAAAATCAAATATTAGATTTGATGAGTTTATACAATTTGGATTTTTGTTTGACCAAGAAGAAGATAACACATATCCTTGTTGGTCATTTGTATTTTCTGTGCATCATAGTAGTGTGTTTTATGATGGTATAAATGAATTAGGAGCATTGTACAAAGATTGTAGTCAAGTACCTATGATTAAAACTAATTCAATGTGGGATAAAGTCCCGGCATATTTAGATACAAGTGATGAGTTAAAAAATATATATTTTGAGGTATTAAGCGATGGCTAAAAAGAAAAACGGTAAAAAAGTAAAATTCTCTCCCGAACAGATAATGAGCAAGTTGGAGAGAACAATTACTCCTGCCGAAATTGAAAAATTAGCTGACCTTTCAGTACTTCAAAATAGCGATGGATCATATAGTTTGTACAACAAATATATCATTAAAAAAATTGATGGTAGATATTTAGTAACACGTAACGATTTAGCAGAAAGCAATAATTATTTTTATCTATTAAAACATGCTGTTACTTGGTGTACTTACGACAAACGCAATAGAATTATGGATTCCAAAAGAATACAAGATTTAGATATTCAGTTAACACGTGTTGAATCAAGTATAGCAATACATCAAAATTTAACAAATAAAACTAAAGATGTTGATAACAAATTGATATATTTGGCTAAATTAGGTGAGGAAAAGATAATTCGTAGTAGAATTAATAAAGAATTGGAAAATTATGTGTACGAATCTAAAATTTGGCAAGCCAGCCGATTCAATGCAAAACCTTAATATCTAATAACTATTGATAAATACTTTATATATTTCTTTGGAATAAAAATTATGAAACTACACGACCTTGACAACAACAAAAATAGTGCAACAAAAGCACTTAAAGAACACTATGAGATGCCTTTCAATGTAGCAAAAATGCCAATGGCATCTACAAAAAGTATGCTTAATAAAGTTCGCGGTTTAATTAAAGAATCAAAACAATCAGTTAACTTTTACCAAGAACAAACATCTCCTTCATACATGAAGTTAGTGTTCATGGAGCAATCATTGGTTCATCACTATAATGAATTGCGTAATCGTCCTCAACCACGTATTGTTGTTGAAAATGAAGAAGTTGAAAAGTCACAAGTTGTATTGGCTGCACAAGATTTAGTTGACAGCGTACAAAAAATGTTAGAGGAAGTTAGTGACATGTTAGTTAAAGAATTACCTGCATTAACAACAGGTATTCAAAGTGAAATTGGTGCAAATGAAGCCGAACAGTTCAACAGTCAAGTAAGCGAAGCATTAACAGCCCTTCAAGCATCAGTAACAGAAACTAAATCAGGTTTACAATCAGCATTAAATGGTATCACTGGTCAAGCAATGGATGCAGGAGCATTTGGCGCAGGTGAAGAAGAGGCATTTGACGATGGTGAATTAGCAGGTGAAGAAGAAGTTGAACAACCAGAACAAGAACCTGTAGAAGAACCTGAATTGAATTTTCCAGAAGAACCAGAAGAAGAACCAACTGGCGGAGTTGGTAGAGCAAAGAGATAATATGTTACTCTTTGAACTTGATAGTCCCCCAGAGACTGTCAAACTTACAGCACTTGCCAATAAGCTAAAAAGCGATATTGACAACGGTACTGGCAAGACAGATTGGACAACAGAAGAATTTTTAGAATACCTACAATTAAATGGTATTAATTTAGATCCTTCTGATTTGTTTGTCATGATAAAAACCCCACCACTAAGTAATGTTATTACAAACATTCAAGATGGCAAAATTATTTTCAAAGGTCAGTCTGAAACTGACAATACCACTGAACCTCCTCCAGCTCCAGAGGACGATAAAAAAGTAGTACACCAAATGGCTCAACGTGCAATGAAATAAATATGAAGAAACTTATAGTTTGTGGTTGTAGTTTTAGTGCACCTAGTAATAAACCACAATATGCAGGCACAAGTTGGAGTGAAGTTTTAGCAAATAAATTAGGTTGGAATCTAGAAAACTATGCACGCCAAGGATGTAGCAATGGTGGTATAAGAATTCAAATAGATGAGGCAATAAAACAACGACCAGAAGGTCAAGTATATTTGGCAAATCATTATTACGACATAATTAAAAATCGTTGGGGTTTATGATTATAAATATATGAATGATAACTCTAACAGAAAAATCAATTAACAAAATCAAACAAACACTAGCCAAACGTGGCAAGGGTTTAGGCATTCGCATAGGTGTCAAAACCACAGGTTGTTCTGGTTTAGCCTATGTATTGGAATATGTTGACGATCCACAAGAACATGATATTAAACTTGATTGTAATGGCTGTGCGTTATTTGTAGACCCAAAAAGTTGCGCTTACTTGCAAGGCATGACTGTAGACTATGTGAGAAATGGTCTAAATGAAGGCTTTGAATTTCAAAATCCAAATGAACGTGACCGTTGTGGTTGCGGAGAAAGTTTTAGAGTTTAAGATGTACCTAGCAACAGTTACTTGTTATAACGAATTTTCACAATTGTTATTACAGGCAGAAAGCATTCAAAAGTTTTTTGAGCCTTGCACTCACGTTATCATTGTTAATGAAGATGAGCCTGATGTTAATTTTTACTATAGATGGTTGAGTCCTTACTACAAAAATCATGAATTACTTGTGGTACCTTCTATTGTGCTGAAAAATAAAAATGCATATGATAGCAGAAAAATACAAAAGTTATTGGTAAATATTGCTAGTAAGATTGATGATGATTGTTTGTTGCTACATACCAATAACTTTTTTATTAAACCAACTAAATTAAGTGATTTTGAAAATACAATTGGTTCTGGAAAATTAGTTGATATTACTCAAAAATATAAACTCACAAATGAGTACTATGCAAATTATTTCAATGTAGCACCTGTAGGTAAATCGATTGCACCTAAATTTCCTTTTGTGTTACACCAAAAATATATGTCAATGATTAATGTTGATTGGTTATCTGATGTATTATTTAAAGATATGACATTGCCAATGAACGAATTTTTATTTTATACATATTTGGTAGATGTTCAGGAAATTAATGATTTTAAACATACTAAAGAAATAAGTAAAACTATAAAAGATTCTGATATAAACATGTTAGAGTTTAAGTTATGTCAACGAGAAGATGATGTTAAAGTATATAGTTTAGATAAAAAAATATTGCATAGATTATATCCCACTGGAATAAATTTTATAAATGATTGGTTATCTAATCATGTACAGCTAAACAATAAAGTTTATCCCTATATTAAATAAAGGTTCAAAAATGTTTTTAGCTACCATTGTGTGTAACAGAGATTTTCAACAAATGCTATTACAAGCAGAAAGTATTGGACAATTTGTGGAACCTTGTGTTCACGTGATTGTAGTTAATGAACATAAACCTGATATTGATTTTTGGTACAAATGGTTAGCCCCTTATTATAAAAACCATACATTATTAATTTATCCAGCTATCATACCAAATGATGTTAAAGATTATGAGTTGTTGTCAGGTTGGGTAACACAACAATGGCATAAATTTATAATTGCACACTTAGCATATTATAAATGTTTAGAAAATTATGTGTTATTAGATAGTAAAAATTTCTTTGTAAAACCCACTAAACTAGACGAGTTTGAGTATATTATAGGTTCAGGTGTGCTGTCAGAAGAGGCTGCTACGGGATTTAGTGATACCAATAATCATTACGCAAAATTATTTAATGTTGATCCTATTAAAGAAACACTAGCACCATTTACTCCGTTTGTGATTGATGCAAGTCTTATAAGAAATTCTACCACCATGGATTCTCTAAAGCATATTTTTTTTGAGACTATTAATGAAAACCAAATTGGATTTAATACTAGTGAATTTATATTTTATTCTTATTTGATAAAAGAACAACTTGTAAATTATAAATCAAAATCAATCGGAACAAGTTTGTGGGAAAAAGATATCGATAGTTTATCCAGTAAACTATATGGAATATATAGTGCCAATTTTAAAGTATATGGCATACACAGAGATTTATTAAATAACATTTATCCATCTGCTCTTGATTATATAAATGATTGGCTATATAATAAAGTAGGGCTTAAAAATAAATTTTACCCAACTATTAAAAAATAATAAACTATGATAACAAACAAATATAATTATGAGCCCATGCAACGTGTTGAAGTAGATGGGAAGCGTAGATATCTTACACCAGACGGTGAAAAACTCCCAAGCGTAACAACTATACTAGATGCTACTAAAAGTGAAGAAAGTAAACAAGCATTAAACAATTGGCGTAAGCGTGTTGGCTTTCAAAAAGCGCAAGAGATAACAACTGAAGCCGCAGGTCGTGGCACACGTATGCATAAATGGCTTGAAAACTATATAAAGACGGGTGAAACCGGAGATCCGGGCAGTAATCCCTACAGCGTTCAAAGTCATATGATGGCAAACAGTATCATCAAACAAGGTCTTGTAAATTGTAATGAATTTTGGGGCACCGAAGTTGCATTATATTATCCACAAATCTATGCTGGAACAACGGATTTATGTGGTATTCATAATGGCAGTGAAGCTATTATGGACCATAAGCAAACAAATAAACCAAAAAAACGTGAATGGATTGATGATTACTTTGTTCAATTGGCAGCATATGCAAACGCACACAACGAAGTGCATGGGACAAACATACGTAAAGGCGTAATTTTCATGTGCGATCCTAGTGGATTGTACCAAGAATTCATTATTGAAGGTGATGAATTTGATAGTTACACTAATTTATGGTTTAAACGAGTAGAACAGTACTATCTACAATTTGTATAAAGTTTAGTGTGACTTTATGATAAATAAGTGTAACAGAAGAAATTACACTTATGGCCATAGTACAAATCAGCAAAATTCAAACAAGATCCGGTAATCTTGTTGACCTACCTCAACTAGATAATGCAGAATTTGGTTTCGCTTCCGATGAAAATAGACTGTTCATTGGGCGCACTGGAAACACCATTGCTAGTGAAAACATTGAAGTATTAACAAGTTACAGTAACATCAGTTTCAGTCAGATTGACGGTGCTAACGGTGCAAACTTTAATCTTGGTAATCTAACTAACGGACAAATTCTTACCTATGTATCAAGTACAAATACATGGGAAAATTACACAGGACAAAATGTACAACTTGATGGAGGAAAACTTCAATTAGGTAATGTTGGTAACATATACATGGGCGGTGGTGCTATTGGCTATGTGTTAGAAACAGATGGTCTTGGTAATTTAAGTTGGACACCTAAAGGTACGCTATATACACCTATACAAGCGTTATCTAATGCTAATCCTATCGTAATGACAGTAGCCAACACTACACCTTACACTAATGGTCAACAAATAACAATATCAGGTGTTCTTGGTACAAACGCAAATAGTGTAGTAAATGGGAAGTCATTTTATATTACATTATCTAATAATTACCCAACTTCCGGTAATGTAAGTTTATACACGGATGTATCCAGAACAATCGGAGCTAATGGTGCTACATTAACTGCAACTGCAAACACAGGTCTTGCAACAGCAGTTATCACTAGTGGCGGCGGTGGAACAGGTGTAGCTTCAGGTGTGCAGAACAGCGTACAATATAATTATGGTGGTCAATTAGCAGGTAATGCAGGATTTACATTCGATGCAAATAGCAGGGCATTATCAGTAACTGGTAATGTAAATACAGGAAATATAAATGCAAATGGTATTATTACTGGCACTGTTTTAGTTTCAAACATTGCTACCGGCACAAGCCCATTAACAGTAACAAGTACTACACAGGTTGGAAATTTATATGTAGCACGTGCTGGTATAAGCGATACAAGCACAACAACATTGCAAACTACTGGCACATATTATCCTATATTTGTAAACGCTACATCAGGTAATTTATCACAAGGTGCAAATGCAAACCTGTCATTTAATGTAGCAACAGGTAATTTAAGTGCTACATTACTAACCGGTACATTAACAACAAATAATCAACCTAACATTATTACACTTGGTACATTGACAAACTTAGCAGTAACTGGTAACACAACTAGTGGTAACTTCATTGGTATATTTGCCAATGGTACTAGTAATGTATCTATTCCGGCAAGTGCAGGTAACGTATTGGTTGGTGTTAATGGCACACCTAATGTATTAGTAGTTACAAGTACAGGCATTAATGTTGCAGGTACTATTAATGCAACAGGAAATATAACAGGAAATGTATATGGCCCGTTAGCTAACGGAAATAGTAATGTACGTATTGCAACAGCAAATGGTAATGTATCTATTTCAGCAGTTGGTAATACAACACTAACAATAACAGGAACTGGTATTAATGTTGCGGGTACATTAAATACAGGTACCGGGAATGCAGTTGTTGGTAATTTAGTTGCAGGTGGCATAATAATTGCTAATACCCAACTTCAATCAAACATTGCAAATGGTACAAGTCCATTGGTTGTACTAAGTTCTACCCAAGTACCAAATTTATATTCAAGTCGTGCCAATGTTGCAGACACAAGTACAGTATCACTAGTAACAAGTGGAACATACTATTTACCTTTTATTTCAGGTACTGCTAATGCAAATTACGGAATAAATTCCAACGCAACATTCTCTGCAAATATTGCAAATGGTGCATTAATAACAACTACATTTGTAGGTAATGTAAGTGGTACTACATTAGGTGGTACACTAACCACAGCGGCTCAACCCAATATTACTAGCACAGGTACATTAACAAGTTTAACAGTATCTGGAAAGAGCAATCTTAATAGTGTTGGGAACGTGTATATCAGTGGTGGTAGTGCCAATCAAATTTTACAAACTGATGGTTCAGGTAATCTTAGTTGGACTAATCCAACAGGTGGGTATTATCTACATACACAGGCATCTGCGGCTACAACATGGACAGTAGTACACAATCTCAATAGGCAATATGTAACTGTAGAACCAATTGATGGTAATGGTAATTCATATGTGGGCAGATATGATTTCCCTACAATCAACTACACCAATGCTAATGCTTTAACTATAACATTTACATCCGCTGTAGCGGGTTGGGCGGCTGTAGTAGGCGGTGGTTTAAATATAGGTAATGTTTCGAGCAACTATGCACCGGCCGGTGTAAATACAGAAGTTCAATTTAATGATGCAGGTAACATGGCCGGTAGTTTAGGTCTTGTGTACAATAAAAACACAGGAACGCTAACAGCTACTGTATTTGCTGGTTCTGGTGCTAATTTAACAAATATTGCCGGAGCTAACGTAACAGGTACAGTAAGTAGTGCAACTACAGCAGGTACTGTAACAACTGCGGCACAAGGTAATATTACTTCATTAGGTACTTTGACAGGTTTGGGTGTTAATGGTACATTAACCGCAGTAAATATCACTGCCAATTCAGGTTTAATAACAGGTACATTAGCCACAAATGCTCAACCAAATATTACAAGTTTAGGTACATTAACAAGTTTATCTGTAACTGGTAACGTAAGTGCAGGTAACGTAAGTGGTACATTGTTAACAGGTACATTAGCCACAAATGCTCAACCAAATATTACAAGTTTAGGTACATTAACAAGTTTATCTGTAACTGGAAATATATCTTCAACTGCCAATATAGGTGGAACAGGTGCTACACATTTAGGTAACACATTAACAACTGGTGCAAACACAACAACAGGCACTATAACTGGTAACTGGTCATTAAGTGCAGGATCAAGATTAAATGCAACATATGCTGACTTGGCAGAATATTATGAAGCCGATGCCGTTTACGAACCTGGAACAGTTTTAGAGTTTGGTGGCGATAAAGAAGTTACAGTTGCACAGGATGGCACTAATAGAGTAGCAGGTGTTGTGTCAACTGATCCTGCATATGCAATGAATGCAGGTTGTTCAGGTATAGCAGTAGCAATTGCACTACAAGGACGTGTTCCTTGTAAAGTACGCGGGTCAATCAAAAAAGGCGATATGTTAGTCAGCGGTGGTAATGGATACGCAAGACCAGCATTTAATCCCTCAATAGGCACAGTCATTGGTAAAGCATTGGAAAATCATGAAGGTGTAGGTGTTATCGAGGTTGCAGTTGGTAGACTTTAAGATAAATATAATACAGGAATAAAAAATGGCAACAACAATTTATACAGCTAACGGTTCAAGTCAATTAACATCAGCAAGTACAACTGATAAAGTTCGTATCGCTACAACCACATCGGCAATAGCGGTATCAGTCGGTAACTCAAGTGTTGTAGCTAATCTTACATCTAGCGAAATTATTCCAGCTAACACAGTTGAGCGCAGTTTTATCGTAGGTCAAGGTAATTATATTGCTTTTATCAACGTAGCTGGCACAGCAGGTGCGTTCAGCGTGACACCACTTGGTGCTCCACACGCAGTTACTGGTACAGAATAATCCAAAACAGCAATTTTTACGTAATATAGATAAATACTTTGTACATTCTCATAGGGAGAATTTATGCAGTACCCACTGCGTAGTGACTGGAACTCACAAATATTACAAAGGAAAATCAAATGGGACGTCCTCTAAAAATCGCTAAGGCTCAAGCAGTCTTAACAATCACTGGTACAGCTACAACAGGTGTTGTAACAGTATCACAAAATTTAAACACATTAGGTATCATTGCAGGTATGCCGTTCGTAACAGCATCTACTGTAGGTGGATTGACAGCTAATACGACATATTACATTAATCAAGTATTAACTAGTACGACATTCAATGTATCTTCAACAAACTTAAGCGTACAGCCTCGTGTATATCCAACATTAACAAACACATCAGGTCAAACAGTAAGTGCATCTGTTGCTGTAGTTGATGCATATTTCAACAATCCAAATGGTGGTCCAGGCTTCCCAACAACTAATGCTAACACATATAGCGTAGTTGGTGGTAACACAGCTATCGTTGGTAAACAAGTTTTAGCTAATATTGCTATTGGTGCTAACGTAGCTGGTACAATTTTTGCAAGTAATAATAGTCCATTAGTTGTTGGTTTAGGTACTAATTTTGCTGCCGTAGCAAATGGTACACATCTTTATGCATATCAAGGTACTCCAGGCAATTATAGTGTAAACCTATTAGGTACAGTATCAAACAATATAGGTAACCGAACAGTTGCAGTTGCTAACTCAAGTGCTACTGGTAATGTTATCGGTACTTCAGGTAATGCACAAACTCTACAAACAGGTACTCCTGTTGTATTTGACACTTCATTCGGTGGATTAACTGCAGGTAGTACATACTTTATTAATGCTGTTCCTAATGCGGCTGCATTTACAGTATCAACTACAATTGGCGGTCCAAACGTAGCATTGACATCAAACTCAAGCGTAACTGCTAATGCTATTCAACAACAAGCATTATTGGCTACTAACTCAGCAGTTAATGCGGCAGGCTACAATGGTTTTGGAGACCCAATATTAGGTGCACTACCAGAAGCAGGTTATATTGTTCGTCAAAAAGGCAAACAAAAATATCTAGTAACAGGTACAGTAACTGGCTTAACAGCACAATGTTATTTGGCAAATCTTGCTAACACAGCATTAACACCAAATACAATGCACATTATTGCTACATACGCTAATAGTACTACTCAAGCTGTTCAGAGTTTATCTGACCATACTGTTGAGTTGTTTACTGCTAACTCAGGTGTAGTTGCAACAGGTACAGCAAATATCAACAATTCAGCTCCTGCTTATGCTACATTTAATAGTGAAGCAGATGCAAACGTAGCTAACGCAATGCCTTATCCATTAGTACAGATAGCGAGTGCATAAAATGGCAGTTAATAGTTCCAGAGCATTAAAAGTACAAGCTGAGACTGATATAGCAGTACTTCAAGTTCAAGTTAAAAACATCGAAGATAAATTCGGTGAGATTAAAGAGGATTTGAGGGCTATGCACCAGACTATAGAAAATAATGCTGAGGAAACAAGGAACATGTTGAAAACCATGCGTGACGAAGACATGCAGGCTCATGATAAATTAGCCAGCAAAGTTTCTGCTTTAGAGAAATGGCGCTGGATGATTATGGGAGCAGGTGTTGTATTAGGCTCAATGGGATTTGATACAGTTAGTAAATTGTTAAAATAAAAAAGACTGCTTAGGCAGTCTTTTTTGTTAGTGTGTTTAGTTTTTCTTGTACAACATCAAAATTAACAGTACTAAATAGTCCGGGATGTAATGGTTTGGGATATTGACTTTCCCCTACCCAAGCGTAGCCACAATGTTCTTCATTGAGTATAGGAACAAATTCATTTTCTACTTCACAGAAAAATGTATGATATGTAAAACTGTTGTTAATAAATTTTTGTATTGGGATTAATTTTCCATCTTGTGGAAAATATCCAACTTCTTCCTCACATTCTCTTATAATGCCTTCAAGTAATGTTTCATTGTCTTCTATTTTTCCACCTGGAATACCCCAATTGCCTGGATTCTTGGAATCAGTTCTAAGCATATAAAGATAACGATTGGTATTTTTGCTGTAAAAGAAAACGCCTGCGGATGTGTTACTCATATAGTAATTTATCAAAAATTAAATCACTATAGAATAATCACCTTGGTCGTACCAACCTTCATATGATTTCATCCAAATTCCATCAACATATCTATATTGAATTTGTGTAGATAAATTGGTTACATATTGCACAGATGTATCATTTTGACTATCAAATGCTACAAACCATTGCATAGTGCCACTATCAAATTCAATAATATCATTGGCATTTGCTACAAGATTTCCCCAAGATACTGTACTATCTCCTGGATTACCGATATTTTCAACGATTAAATATCGAACACCGTTGACAGGTCCCGGCAAACCAGCATTTGGACCTGTCACTTGTGGATTTATAACACCGTTAACGGGATCTAATGTATTTTGTGGTAACGTATCAGGGTCAATATTGTATATTAAAAATCTATCGTCAGTTGGGTTTGGAACAATAGTACCAACAATGTCATGGTCTATATAAGGGTTTTGTAGCCAAATTTGACTGATCCCAGGACTTATAGCACCGTATACATTTAATACACTGGTCCAATAAATATCTGTTGCAGGACTTGGAGGCAAATCTAAATCAACATTGCTTGGATAAAATGCTTCATCTGCAGGTAATATCTGTAATTGATTTCCCAATAACAATAACTTATAACCATATGGGGTAATTTTTTGTCGTGTGCCTAATAATAAATCATTATCTTGTATATCAGATAATGCATTACCGGCAAAAATACTTGCAATAATTTTTTCAATAACACCCATCTTCTTCAGTTTACTTGCTGTACTTAACCATATGGGCATGTAAAATTTCCATGTCATGACATCAATTGGATTACCACTACCTACTGGTATACTACGACTAGTAAAAGTTAGCCCATCTTGAAACACCGCACTTAAACTCGTCCAATCAACAAAGTTATCAGTACTTTGTATTTCTAATGCCGGATTGAATAATGTTCCTAACTGCTCAATAATTTCTAGTTTCTGATTATAATTAGTAGTCCAAAAATCTACACTAATTCGTAATGTATAAGGTACAGGCATTAATCGTTCTATAGTAAATGCTTGACCCTGTACAGGTTCATATTGTTGAGTTTCTGGGTTATAACTACGTTGACGTACTTGTATATTATCTACATAAGTAGGATCTTGAGTCCATTTTTGATTGTACTCTAAACCACTTATATAGTATGTTATTAAAGGTGCACTTGGTAAATTACTTGCGCTATTGTTAGCAATAATAGTAGCCGCTTGTCTACTGCTATCACCGTACATGATAGGTACACGAACTAATATTGGATTACCTGCTGGATCATTACCTTTAGTTACATACCAGTTACTAAATATTTTTGCAAATTGAATTAAAAATCTGCGTATTTGATTGTCATAAAAAAATTGTGCCATGTATTAAGTTCCCGGTGGTATCACATCTGGTGATAGTGTTAATATACTTGAAAGTGGTTGTGATTGCGGTATTGTAGTGCCATTTGAAAGAACAGTAACGTTTGAATTGTTGATAAATCCTGACAATTGTGATTGGTTAGCACTATCAGCAAACCCTGTTTGTGTTCGTACATTGGCTGATATGCGAACCCATACTCTACCGTCCCAACGATATAGCAACTGAGGTAAATAGTCAATACGTAAGAAATAATCTCCTACTTGCGGGTTTTGCGGGAAACTTATACCTGCACCAGTTGGTATTCCGTTTGGAGAAGTACCGTCTCCGGTCATATAACCTGTTGAGTAACCAAAGGTACGAGGAGTACTACGTGCTATGTATGCAAATGAAGGGTCGCAATCTGCACGATAATCCATTGTATTTGGACCATATGGTTCTGTTCCAGTAAAATTAGGTGCTTCTGGATTTTGGTCAGCAGTTGCATAGGTATTATCTGCTGTACCATATGGGCCTTTTATTGTGCCCATTGATGACACTAATAATATCTGTGGTCCACTTACAAAACCAGATCCATTACCGCTTTCAGATTTAACCGGGTCTAGTGTTACCTTTTCTATGTTTAACGTATTAAAAAAATCTAACTTTTCAAAGTTACTTGGACTACTATCTTGTAATTTTTTTAACGTTGATTTAGAAATTCTAACTACAGGAGCATCTGCATATCCAGGCGGTGTAACAATTTGTATAGAACCAGTGTTAGGGACAACTACTGCTGTCGGTGGAGCCGGCTGATTAATTTTATTAGAAGGTACATTATTACTTTCATATTCACCGTATGTTGGAACAATGAATAAATTAGTTGCATCATACCCAGATGCGGGTACAAGACGTTCTGCCTCTGCAAGTGCCGCATCATTGATTTTGATATTTTTATTATATGTTGCAAGGACATCTTTCAAGTCACTATTTGTATCCAATTGCCAATAATTAGGATCAGGTGGACTAACGCCAGCCGGCACAGCCTGAGTTGAGACATAATTTTTATCACCATATGTGATTACATATCCGGCGGGATATGTTTTTGTATTATCCCACACACCAAGATAAGTGTCTAAGTTATTAGGCTGACTTAATATCTGACTAAATTCTTCACTATCAGTTAATGGTTCTAATTTAATACGCCATAAATGCGGGAACCATGTTGGACTAAAGCCTTCACTTGCATAGTTAGCATCAGTAACCTGCATAAATCTTTTCAACGCATATTGTATTGTTTCGTCCAATGGATTATAATCTATTAAGTGAGGTAATTCAATAACATCACCTACCATTAATTTTCTTCCTACTAAACCAATCATATCATTATAATGAACAGTAACGAATATAATGTCATTGTTTAAAAATAATCCAAATTGACTTAAATCAAAATCTAAATTTTGTACGGTATAATGACCACGTAATCTATAAATGTTTGTATCATATGCTCTATCCCTGTTTTCTAAGAATAATAAATCTTGAATATTTGTAGGACTTTGCACGGCATAATCAGGCTGTGTATAATCTGTTGAAGGGCCCTGATTAGTTGGCCCTAAATATTTATGTACGTATAGGTCTGTGGCCCCGACGGTAAACATTTCTGATATAGTTCTATCAAAAAAGTTATAATCATTCGTTTTATTCGGGCGCCAAAGCGATAGTTTAGGCATATTTACTCACTTTATTATCTATTTATCGCTAATACCTTTGTACCAAAAACTTGACAATAGATAAAAGCTATGTTACAATACGTATTCAATGACTATTTTGGAGTAATTTATGGCTCGCAAACAAACAGATGACCATTTTGTCAAAGCACTTAACCCAAAAGATGCGGATACAAAATACATGGGAGATGAACCCTTCTTTCCTATCCAGCTTGAAGGGGGAGAAAGAAACGTTGCACTTACACAAGGATTTACCTGGTACAATCGTTTCTATGGTAAAAAAGATGCAAAAGAACTATTGGCTCAATACCTAGACCACAATGAACGTGTAGCCGATGCCAAATTTATTCGTAAGATAGAGGACAAAGAATTTTCAATGACCACATGTTGGTTAGCACGTATGACATTACGTGGATTGCAGTTAAATGAACATGAAAATACAGTACTTCAAAATGATATTTCACGATTGTTGTCAGTTATCAACAAGCCTGAAGTTGTAGAAAAAGAAGTAGTAGTATCCAATCGTCCTAACATTCAAGAAATCATGCGTGAGAAGGCTAGCGAGGCTGCCGGTGAACTTGAAGGCATGTTTGACGAATATTTTACAACAGGTAAAACAACATCAAAAGTAGTTGACATCGTTGCAGGTTATAATGTAATGCCTCAACATATTTCACTTATCGTTGACGTTTGGAAACAAAAACAAAAGCAATATGAAGAATTAACAGAAACCATAGATAGTGAGTTGAAAGGTGCCTATGGTAACTTAGGTAAAATTCAATTGCGTAATATGCTTAAGTTTATTGAACAAGTACTAAGTGACCTAAATAGTTATGTTAGTATTAAGAAAGCCAATAAAGCACCTCGCAAACGTAAAGCAATACCTGTTGAAAAGATTGTTGCTAAGTTAAAATACTTAAAAGCATTTAAGGATGCAGAATTAGACTTAACAAGTATCCATCCAACTAAGTTGCATCATGCAACTGAGGCATGGGTATATGATACTGCAAAGCGTAAGTTGCATCACTATATCGCTGACGAGTATACAAAAGAATTCCAAGTAAAGGGCAACACATTGATTGGATTTGATACTACAAATAGTGAAATGAAAACACTACGTAAGCCCGGTGAGCAAATCAAAGAAGTTATGGGAAGCAAACCTGCGGCACGTAAGTATTTTAAATCAATTAAGGCAGTTGGTGCAGTACCCAATGGTCGTTTTAACGAGAACATGATTATTTTGAAAGCATTCTAATGACAGATATACAAAAACGAATGGCAGAAATGATGATATTGATTGATAATTCAATATCATTAACTGACGATAGGGACGAATTATTAATGCTTGCCTGTGCTATGTTGCAACGTACTAAAGAATTGTTTGATGCAACAATAGGTGAGGAAAGTAGAAAACAAATGTTTAGGGAATTAGAATGATAGATTTGAATAAGTATAGTGAATTTGTAAAAGCAGTAACCAGTCAGCCTAGCAATGAGTTAACTACTTTCATGAATCGACTAGATGAAGTTGATGGTAATGATGGTGGTCCTGATATCAATGTACCGCTATTGTTAACTGCATGTCTTGGATTAGCGGCTGAGAGCGGTGAATTTATAGAAGTGCCCAAAAAAATCTTTTTTCAAGGTAAACCTCTTACTGATGAAAATGTATTTCATATGAAACGTGAATTGGGTGATATCATGTGGTATTGGATTAATGCTTGTCGTGCATTAAATCTTGACCCTAATGAAGTTATTGCTGAGAATGTACGCAAACTTGAAAGCCGTTATCCCGGCGGTTCATTTGATGCATTTTATAGTGAAAATCGTAAAGACGGCGATTTATAAATCAATATGTTTCTTGATAAATACAATATCAGGAAACATATATGTCAACATACCCAACAGCTAACCCTCTTTCAACGCCTACTGGTCTAACACTAGACGAGTTAAAACAAGCATTATTCAATAATGTATCATATCGTTTAGGTCAAGGTATTATAGACTTAGAGTTGGATCCAGAACACTATGAAGCCGCATATAATTATGCTATTAAAGTATATCGTCAAAAAGCACAAAACGCTACAGAAGAATCATACACATTAATGACGGTGGAAAAAAATGTGGACACCTACACATTACCACAAGAGTTTATTAATATTAGAAATATTTTTCGTAGAACGATTGGTTTAGAAACAGGTCCAGGGGCAACATCATTTGACCCTTTCAGTAGTGCTATTCTAAACACATACCTATTGAATTATAACTATGCAGGTGGTATGGCAACATACGATTTTTATGCAGGATATGTTAAATTGGCAGCACGTATGTTCGGAGGATATGTAACTTATACATGGAATCCAGTAACCAAAGTGTTGCGTGTTGTTCGTGACTTTAAAGGTTCTGGCGAACAAATTTTAATTTGGGCCGATGTACAAAAACCAGAAGAAGTATTGTTACAAGACCCTGGCTCAGGCGTGTGGATTGGTGACTTTATTTTAGCGCAACTTAAATTGATTATTGGTGAAGCACGTGAGAAGTTTGGTACAATTGCAGGTCCAGGTGGCGGTACAAGTTTGAATGGTGCGGCAATGAAGGCTGAAGGTAAAGCCGCTGTAGAATTCTTACTCGATGAATTGAAACGTTATGTTGATTATTCACAACCATTAACTTGGATACAAGGTTAACCTAAAAGTATTTTCATTGCAACATCTTTGTAATATAATAAGTACTACGGGGGTGTTTTATGATTATAGGTATTACTGGACTTATCGGTAGTGGCAAAGATACGATTGCTGACTATCTTACAACATATCATGGCTTTAAGCGTATTAGTTTTGCGGCAAGTCTCAAAGATGCAGTAGCAAATGTCTTTGGATGGGACCGTGAGATGCTAGAAGGCACAACAAAAACAAGCAGAGAGTGGAGAGAACAAAAAGACGAATGGTGGAGTAACCGTTTGGACATGACAATCACTCCTAGATGGGTATTACAATATTGGGGTACTGAAGTTTGCCGTAAAGGCTTTCATGAAGACATTTGGGTAGCTAGTTTAGAACATAAATTGTTAAACGCCAAAGATGATGTTGTAATCACCGACTGTAGATTTATCAATGAAGTCAATGCTATTAAAAACACGGGTGGAATAACTATCAGAGTAATACGAGGAGAAAATCCTGAGTGGTACGATGCGGCAGTTCAATTTAATAAAGGACCAGATAGAAATATATATTGGGCCACAAGTAAGCACGTACTTGACGAACACAAAGTACATGCCAGTGAATATTCAAGCATTGGTATTAACTACGACTATTATGTAGACAATAACGGAACCATTGATGACTTACATAATACTATACAAAGTATTATCAATAGCCAATCTCAAGGTCTCCCCGTTTCCAATTAACTTCTTTTTTCTTAACTACTTCTACGCAGTTTAAACATATACTGCGTAAATTAGTTTGCAATGTGTTTTCTAATCTACCATCGATATGAAACACGGTTATTTGACTAGGGTATAAACTTTTAAAGCCACATAAATCACATGTGGTTTTTTTCTTGTAACCATTAGTAGCCCAACTAGATTTTCTAGGCTTTAATTTATTTTTCTTTCTGCCGCATTCATCACATATACTTCTGTAATGTGTTATACCGTTGCGCTTATAATTAATAGCACACATGTTTTTGTTGCAGGTTTTACATATAGGTCTCATCAGTTATTTATAACTTGACCTTCGAAGGTACGGTAATACCGTGTTTTTTATTTTTTTTAATAAATAATAGTATGCATTCAGGTTGTAAACCTCATAATCTTACATAAAAGGAAAAATAAAATGGCATTATCATCACCAGGCGTAGAAGTAGATATCATTGACCAGAGTCAATATTTACCAGCCTCAACCGGCTCTGTTCCACTAGTAATTATTGCAACAGCACAAAACAAATCTAATCCATCAGGTACAGGCGTAGCTCCTGGTACTACATTAGCAAATGCGGGTCAATTATATTTGGCTACAAGTCAACAAGACTTAGTGCAAAATTATGGTACTCCATTTTTCTACACAACAACTAATGGTACACCGATTCAAGGATATGAATTAAATGAATATGGTCTATTAGCGGCTTACAGCGCATTAGGTGTTTCCAATCGTTGTTATGTTATTCGTGCTGATATTGATTTAGCAAGTTTAGTAGGTTCAACAAGTCGTCCAATTGGCGCTCCGGCAGCCGGCACATATTGGTTAGATACTATCAATAGTACATGGGGTATTAATGAATTTGATGCTACAACGGGAACATTCTCTTTAATGAATCCTATTGTAATATATCAAGCAGATCAATTAAGCGGAGAAGTTCCGTTACAAAGTATTGGTAACATAGGTGACTATGCAGTAAATGCAATTGAAATTCCATCAAGTGCACCTAACCAATATGGTCAATATTTTTACAAAACTTCTAATAATACATGGGCAGTTGTAGGATCTAGTGACTGGGCTAATGATTGGCCAACTATTCAAAGTACAAATTCCAACCCAACATTAGTTGCAGGTGACACTATTGAATTTAACATGAATGGCTTTTTTAACTTTACAGTAGCCGTTCCAGGAAGTCCAGATTAAGTCATTGAATGGGAACAATACTGTAGCAGGATTAGCTACAGCAATTAATAATTTAGGTTATACTTATATTAGTGCATCGGTAATATCTGGAAAATTAAATATTTTTTCAGCACAACCAGAATTACCAGGACAACGTCCGTTTCTAGAAATAGTTACTGGTACAACAGAGTTATTAACAGCATTGTTTGGTTCTATTGTTACTCCTGCATATTATTTTCAACCATCAGTAGCATACGGTACATCTGCTCAAATGCCATTATGGTCTAAAAGTCAAGCACAACCTGCTCCAACTGGATCAGTATGGATTCAAGTGGCCACATCAACAACTGGTTTAAATCCAGTTGTATCTCAATATAATGGTGTGACACAAAGTTGGAAAGCATTATCAGTATTAACGGCAACTGCTGATTGGACTGTAGATTCTTTATTAGATGCAACAGGTGGTCAAGCTATTCCAGCTGGTACAGTTTATGCACAATATGGATTTGATGGTGGTTACAATCAAGGGCCAGTGTATTTATGGAATCGCATAGCTACTGGACCTACAGTAATTACTGGTACAACAACAAATTGGACATTAAGTGGTATTCTAGATAGTCCAACTATTATGGGTATCAGGGTAAGTATCCCGGGTTCTACAAGTTTGTCTACTTATTACAATATGTCTATTTCAAATGGCATGAGTCCTAGTGATTTTGTTACTTCATGGGCGGCTGCAGGAGCACCCTATACAACAGCAAGTGTTACTACAGACGGCGCTATTCAATTAACACACACCGCAGGTGGTGAGATTCTTTTATATGATGCCATAATATCTGGTTCAAATGAAGGTAAACATAGTGGTGTATTAGCACAGATTGGTATTGTTGCAGATGAAACTAGTGGAGTAAAATATGGACCTTCATATGCTCAAATATTTACAGTTTCACCAACTAGTACTACAGGTAGTGGTACAGGTGCTACCTTCAGAGTATCACCTCAATACGGTGAGTACATAATAGCTAATAACTGTATAGTAACTGCAGGTACAGGTTATGCCGCAGGCGACACGGTAACAATTGCAGGTACAAGTTTAGGTGGTACTACTCCAGCTAATGATTTAGTACTTAAAGTTGTTAGCGTAATCAGCGGTGGAATTCAAGCAGTAACATATGTTTCTGGAAATGCAATTCCGCAAATATATGCAACTCAGTTAAGTAATTGGGTATCATTTACATATGCATCAAATAACGGTGCTCCAGCTACATTACCAGCTGATTACACTAACTGGTTCTATAGTGTTAATGACCAAGTTGATTTAATGGTTAACTACAATGGTCAATGGAATGGTTATAACAATTTAGCTTATGACACATCTGGTTTCCCAGCACACACTGGTAGTAACAATACTGATCCAAATGGTCCTATCATGAGTGCAAGTCAACCAACAGTACAAAGTGATGGTACATCATTACAATACGGTGATATTTGGATTGATACTGGCATTGATGCATTAGAATTATATCCGTTGATATATCGTTATCAATTAGTCAATGGTTCAAATACATGGGTATTGATTAATAATACAGCAGATACAAGCAGTACTGGTATTATATTTGAAGATGCACGTTGGGGAAGTTCTGGTGCTATTGATCCAGTTAACGATCCTATCCCAACAATTCAAAGTTTGCTAACTAGTAACTATATTGACTTAGATGCTCCGGATCCTTCACTATATCCAAATGGTATGATTTTATGGAATACGCGCCGTTCAGGATATAATGTAAAACAATTTAGAACAAATTATTTTACAAGTGCAAATTATCCTAATGCTAATCCTTATAATCCAAGTGCTCCTACAACAGTTGGTAACTTACCAGAGTTCAGTTATACATGGGTAACAGCAAGTGGTAATCAAACTAATGGTGCTCCTTACATGGGTAGATTTGCTCAACGTGAAATGGTAGTTAAATCATTGAGTAGTGTTGTTGATACTAACACAGATATTCGTGATGAAGACAACTATTTTAATTTAATTGCATGTCCTTACTATGAAGAACTACAACCTAACATGGTTGTATTAAATGCAGACCGTGGTGACACAGGATACATTTTAGGTGACACACCAATGGGACTTCCGGCTAGTGCTACTGCAATTCAAGCATGGGCTACAAATGCCGCAGGTGCTCCAAGAACAGACGAGCAAGGTTGCGTTACACGTGACACTTATTTAGGTCTATTCTATCCAAGTGGTTTAACAACTGATTTGACAGGTAACTTAGTTGCTGTTCCACCAAGTCACATGATGATTCGTACATTCTTACGCAATGATACTATTGCTTATCCTTGGTTTGCGGCAGCAGGTACACGTCGTGGTATTATTGATAATGCAACAAACATTGGTTATCTAGATAGAACAACTGGTCAATTTATTACGATCAAAACTAACCTTGGTATTCGTGACACATTGTATATCAATTACATCAATCCATTAGTATTCTTTACTGGTGTTGGTCTATTGAACTTTGGTAACAAAACAAGCTATGCATCTAATAGTGCGTTAGATAGAACAAATGTTGCACGACTAATTGCTTACTTACGTAGACAATTAACAATAGCGGCAAGACCATTCGTATTTGAGCCTAACGATGCATTAACACGCAATCAAATTTCAGGTGTTGTTCAAACATTGCTTATTGATTTAGTTGCTAAACGCGGTATATACGATTATTTGGTAGTTTGTGACGAAAGTAACAATACTCCAGCTAGAATTGATAGAAATGAATTATGGATTGACGTTGCAATCGAGCCAGTTAAGGCAGCAGAATTCATCTACATTCCAGTTAGAGTGTTAAATACCGGAGCAATATCATCATCTAATGGTGCTTAATGATAGCCCGAAAGGGCTATCTACTTTAGATAAATAAGATTAACAGGAGAAACAAAAATGGCAACAGCCTCACAATCATTGTACAACATGACAGTAGCATCTGATAACGCCAGTGGCAATCAGGGCTTACTAATGCCAAAATTACAGTTCAGATTCAGAGTTAACTTTTTGAATTTTGGTACAGGTGGAAGTACAGTAAACTTAACAAAACAGGTTATTGATTGCTCAAGACCACAAATTCAGTTCCAAGAAATTACACTTCCAATTTACAACTCAACAATGTATTTGGCTGGTAAAGCACAATGGCAAACAATGACTATCAATATTCGTGACGATGCATCAGGCTCAGTATCTGCATTGATTGGTCAACAAATTCAGAAACAAATGGACTTTGTTGAACAAGCAAGTGCGGCAACTGGTCAAGACTATAAATTTGAAACAAATATTGAAGTTTTAGATGGTGGTAACGGAACAAGTGCTCCAATAGTTTTAGAAACATGGGAACTATATGGATGCTTTGTACAAACAGCAAACTACAATACATTAAATTACGGTACTAACGAAGTAGTTACAATTTCATTGACACTACGCTTTGATAACGCAATTCAGTCACCAATTGGTTCTGGTGTTGGTGCAACAGTTGGTAGAACACTTGGATCATTGGCTACTGGTATTGGTGCATCAGTTTAATGCGTAATTAAAGGAATTAATCCATGTCTGGATTTATTCAAAATTTACTACAAGGCGCTGCCGGCACATTTTTCGGCAGCGATTACCTACGTGATTACACTCACGCAAGTAAAACGTTTAGAACTAATGCATATCAATATGCACCTAAGTTTAAATATCTATTTCATGTCTATTTTGACATAAACACAACTGCGTATAATCAAAACGTAAACACTGGTGCAAACTTTGGATTAGATGTCAAAACTGCACAATTACCTAAATTTAATTTTGAAACATCTACACTAAATCAATACAATCGTAAAAGAATTGTACAAACTAAAATTAAATATGATCCAATTACCATAACGTTTCATGATGATAACGGAACAGCGGCAGGCAGTCCAACTGCAGGTGGTATCATAAGAAGTTTATGGACAGCGTATTATAATTACTACTATGCAGACGGTAACAATGCACAAGTTGTATTTGCCGGTGCTCGTGGAGGAACAAATCCAAATCAAGGCGGTGTTGCTGGTCAAGGAGGTACTGCGGCATCAAGCACAGGGGCAACGTATAACAGTAGAAATCAGTATGATCCTAGTATAGCAGGAAATGCTACTTGGGGTTATATAGGAGATACCAATGTTCCTAGTAGTACAGGTGCACAAAAAGTACCGTTTTTTAAGAACATTACAATCTTTGGTTTCAACCAACATAATTTTGTAGCATACACATTAATAAATCCAATTATCACTAATTTCAGTCACGACACTTATAGTTACGCTGAAAATACAGGTATTATGGAAAATCAAATGACATTAGATTATGAAACAGTAGTATATAACAACGGTGCTATAAGTGGTGCTAGTCCTAGTAATATTGTTACTGGATTTGGTTTAGAAACTAATTATGATTTGACACCAAGCCCTATATCAAAGCCAGGAAGCCAAGCAACTATATTAGGTCAAGGTGGTTTAGTAGACGGTGCTAATGGTGTGGTTAGTAATTTAGCCAATGGTAATTTGTTGGGCGCAGTACAAGCCGCAGGCACAACATACAATACATTTAAAAATCAAAATTTAACACAACTTGCAGCCAGCGAAGTTACCTCTGGTATTATTAATGCTGTGCAACAAACACCAAATAGAAATATAAATGTTGTTACTCCGATATTTGGGGCAACACCAAATGGTAATGCAGGTACGCCTCCTAATGCACCGGGAAGCCCACAACAAATAACTGCCAATCCATATGCAGGTGTTTCTAATACCGGGCCTAATTAATACATAAATACATTATGGCTCAAATATTAGACACTAGAAGTAATTTAGATCAAACAATTAGAATCTTTGATTCTTTTTATTCCTTTGATTTGGTTGTACCGGCAAATCAATATGATATTGTACATAGTTATTTTACAGGCGTGTGTGCTACAAAAACTATTGCAAATAATTTTACTGCTGTTTTATTCAGAATAGCACAAGATACAGGTATATCTGTGCTTGATTTGTTAGACCAAATAAAAGGTAAAACAAAAATGGAATTAAATCAAATACTTGCATATTATTTGAATAGTTTTAAAAGTAAAACATCATTATATGGTATAGCTATTATACCAAAATCAAATCAACCGGTGGCACGTAACATAGTGCTTTAATCATGGCAAATTATGCACAAGGTATATTTACTCCAAAAAACCCACACAAGTACGTAGGTCAGCATAAGCCTAAATATCGCAGTGGTTGGGAATTAACATTCATGACATTTTGCGATACACACAATAATGTAACTCATTGGGCCAGTGAAGCATTAGCAATACCCTATCGTAGTCCATTAGATGGAAAAATACACAAATATATACCTGACTTTTTTGTAGTATATCAAAACAAGTACGGTAAATCAATTGCTGAAGTTGTTGAGATAAAACCTAAAAAACAAAGTTTAATTGAAAGTCGTGCGGCAAGTGCTAGAGATAAAATTGTTGTTGCAATTAATCATGCAAAGTGGCAAGCCGCAATGGCTTACTGTAAAACTCAAGGGTATACCTTCAGAGTAATCACCGAAGATGACCTTTTTAGAAATGGTTCACGAAAGTAAATAAATACTTTCATGAATAAAAAACTAGAAGAACTTTTTGAATTACCGCAAAGTGAGATTGAAACTCTTAGCGCACCTATTCCTGATAACGCAGAATATGTTATCGCTGATGCATTAGACAACATAGAAAAAATTGAAAACGCATTACCACAAGTACGCGGTCTAGATATGGCTGATGGGGAAATGGATGAACTAGCAGGACTAGCAACAAGCAGTTATAAAGATTTAATGGATTTAGGAATGCAAGTTGATAGTAGATTTGCAAGTGAAATCTTTAATAGTGCAGGAACTATGCTTGGACATGCTATCACAGCTAAAACAGCAAAAATAAACAAAAAATTAAAAATGATTGAGTTGCAATTGAAGAAAGCGCAATTGGATCAAAAAATGGCTAGTAAAACTGAAGAAATTGAAAGTACTCCATTAGGTGATGGTAAAACATTAGACCGCAACGAACTACTAAAAATTCTCTCCAGCAAAACAAACGAAAAATGATAAATAATTAATACAGGAATAAAAAATGAAAAGCCTAAAACAATATATAGTAGAAAGTGTTCATACATACAATTACACTATCAAAATTGCCGGCGAAATTGACAATAACTTTATAGATATGTTTAAGTACAATCTAAACAAGTTTGATCCAGTCAAGATTAGCGATCCGGTACGTACTCCTATTCAAAAGAGTCCATATGGATTCCCAAATTTAGAAAACGAAGCTATTACAATCATTAAAGCTGAATTTAGATATCCAGCTAATGAGCCAATGATTCAGCAAATTGCACAATTATTAGGTTACAATGTTAACATGGTGCGTGTAGTTGGTACTGATTTTGACGATAGCATTGATAGTGAGCAAATGGGATATGAAAATGAAATGAGTCATAGTCCATTATTAGATCATACTGAATTAGAAGAACAACCAGATGCTAAAGAAGCAAGTAAAGCATATGGTGATTCATATTTAAGTTCAATCAAAGACCAAAGTAAAGGTTCTAAGATTAACACTCCATATGCGGGCAAAGAAACTCCAGATGCGTTTGATCCGTTCAAGCCATATCTAGACGATAAAAGAGCGGGAGACAAGAGCCCGATGACAAAAATTACAAGACCACCCAAGCCAAAAACTGGCGCAATGGTTTAATTATTAAGGAAAAACAAAATGGATTTTAAAAATTTATTACAATCATTAGACCAGTTAAACGAAGGTGTTACTGCTACTAAAACAGGTAAGATTCATACTGCTGAACCAGGTGGTTATGGTCGTAAGGATGATGAAAACGAAGAAGGTAACAAAGTTAAACAAGATACCCAACGTGGTCGTGGTCGTCCTAAGAAAGATGCTGACGAAACAGGTGAAGTTAAAAAATATGACTTCTCTGCGTTTGGCGTTCAACATGGTAAAGATGTTAAATTACCTAAGCATGACAAAAAGAAAACAATCAAGCACAGTCTAAAAGATTGGATTGAAACAGTTGACGAACAAAACATGATTGCTGAAGCAGGATTAGCAGTTCAACCTATTCCCGCTCCTAAACAACAATCAGGTCAAAATTTCTTAATTAAAGATCCTTCAAATCCACAAGCATCAGCTATCACTACAACTGATCCAGCAGTAGTTAAAGCGGCTAAAGATGGTACATTATCAATGCAAAAGCCAGGTGCTTCATCAAGTGCAACACCAAGCAGTACTCAAGTTGGCGCTATGCAAGAAGCTGAATTAGACGAAAAAATTGAAGGTGGTATTAAATTAAATCCTGAGAAAAAGGGTATGTTTGATGGCAAAACCAAATCAGAATTAATGTCACAATATAATAAATTAAAAGCTAGTGGTCCACATAAGAAAGGTTCACCTGCATTTACAAAAATGAAAGAATTAGCATTTGCTATTCGTGCTAAGAGTGGCTGGGGTAAAGTTAAAGAAGGTGAAGCACCAACTAACTTTGCACAATCAAGCCCAATGAGTAACGGTGGACGTAGTGATACATTCTTAGAAAGTACTGACAAAAAGAAAATGCCATCGATGGCACACATCAAAAAAATGTGTAAAGATGGTAAAACTGTAGCAGAAATTTGCAAAATGCACCCTGATTGTGACCACACAGAATTAAAGAAAATGGTAGCTGATTGCAAAAAGAAAATGATTAAAGAAAGTATGGATCACAGATTAAAGGCTGCACATCATCATGGTAAAGCACATGCATTGAGTAAACAAAGCTATAACTGCCCATACGAAGATTTAGATGAGTGCAGTTGCTATCACGAAGGTTACAAAGAAGGTTTAGATGAATGTTATGGCCAAATGCCTATCTTAGGTCGCACCGCGGTTGGTGAAATGGGTCAAGGTCCAGAAGTTGAAAACATGGCAAGTTTTGGTTCACGTACTCCTGAAATAGATGAGATGGATAAAACTGCTTACATGCAGAAAAAAGCAAAAGAGACTCCTGGAGATACATTCAAAGCATTTGGACAAACTTTCCATGATGACGAAGTGTTAGAAAATTCATTGGCTTTTGAATCACTAGATAAACAATTAAACTCACTATTAAGTGAAGGTTTAACCGTAAGTATCAGTAAAGGTCAACAAGGTGCTCCTGATTCAGTAAGCGTAAATGCACAAGACGGTGAAGCAGATATGTTATTAGACATTATCAAACAAGCTGGTCTAGGTGTATTTGGTGGTGAAGAAAAGGCAATGGTAGATACACCAAACGGTTCACATGAAGTTGGCGGTATTAAAGTAATTGATGACCATGATGGTATGATGTCATTAATGAAAAGACTAAGCGGACAAGATTCAAACGTAGATTCACATGATTACGAAGACGAAGAAAGTCATGACCACGAGCATGGTCCTGAAATCTGCGGTGAGTGCGGTATGTACGAATGCGAATGCGGTCCAGAACAAGGTAAAGAAATGGTTGATGAGGTAGAATCAGAAGACCAAATGACTTACAAAGTTGCTGAAGACGAAATGGAAGAAGATGGTGCACAAAATCCACCAGACAATGGTTCTGCAAATTCAATGAATGCAACTAAAGGTAACAATGCGGCAAATACTGCTTTAGCAATTGCTGATAAAGATGGTATGGCTGAAAATGAAGTTTCAGAAGGTTGGGATCCAGTAAAAGAAGTAAAACAATCTGCTATAGAATATATGAAAAGTGCTGGAATACGCAACGTACATGATTTAGATGCAGAAGCTATTCAATATATTGGTGATGAAAATCAAATCAATTACGAAGAAGTTTGCAAGATTCTTGGTTGTAAATTACCAGAAGAATTAGGTCCAGTTGATGCGGATGATGAAATTGAAGAAGGTGAAAT